>Ga0210019_1002646_pt1 | contig 17190 bp, 20 predicted proteins | sample CryGeyCG2114_020_2_FD_183969 | JGI IMG/M metagenome (GOLD analysis project Ga0210019, IMG submission 183969) | Groundwater microbial communities from aquifer - Crystal Geyser CG11_big_fil_rev_8/21/14_0.20 (SPAdes) (version 2) | ecosystem: Environmental > Aquatic > Deep subsurface > Groundwater ...
ACGACAACGACGTGGTAGAAATCGCCAAACAAGTCAAACCCAGTCATCGTGGCGAATTAGAGATTACCACCATTAACCAAATGTATATGGAACGCGGCGATTTAAATGTCGAACTACTAGGCCGAGGTTTTGCCTGGCTAGACACCGGAACTCACGAAAGCCTATTAGAAGCCGCGATGTTCGTCGAAACCATCGAAAAACGCCAAGGTTATAAAATCGCATGCCTAGAAGAAATCGCCTGGCGCAATGGTTGGTTAACCGATGAACAAGTCGAACAAACCGCTAAAGCCCTGTCTAAAAACGGCTACGGGCAATATCTAGCGGATTTGTTGAAATAAAAAAATAAGTAGACGACCAACATGACTAAAAACACAGCAATCACAATAGAAAGCTTTAATCACCTAGTCGCAGAGCTCAAACAAAGCATCCGTGAAGCCCAGCATCGTGCACTACAGAACGTTAATAAAGAATTAACGGCGCTTTATTGGGTCATAGGAAATCGGATTGTCAAAAGCCAAGAAACTCATGGTTGGGGAAAAGCTATTGTGGCGCAACTGGCCGAAGAACTGCAAAAAGAATTTGTTGGGGCTAAAGGGTTTTCAGCGCAAAACCTTTGGAATATGCGTATGTAATTCATCGCTTACCAAGCACATCCAAAACTCCAGACACTGTCTAGAGAAATTAGCTGGTCGCACAATGTCAAAATCCTGCAAAAGCTCAAAGACCCGCTCGCGCAACGATTTTACATCCAAGCCAGCATAAAAAACAGCTGGAGCGTGCGCGTCCTCGATCACCAGATTGATAACCAAACCTATGAAAAAACGCTTCTCGGCCAAACCAACTTCGCCAATACACTCCCAGCAGAATTACAACAAACCGGTTTAACCATCAAAGACGAATACACCTTTGATTTCCTCGAGCTGGCTGCACAACACACCGAAAAAGAACTAGAAAACGCGCTGATCCAAAAAATCCACGATTTTCTGATTCAAATGGGCACAGATTTCGCCTTTATGGGCAACCAATACAAACTCACAGTTGACGACGAAGACTACTTTATTGATTTACTGCTCTACCACAGACGCCTAAAGTCGCTCATCGCTGTCGAACTGAAAATCGGACAATTCAAACCCGAATACGCTGGTAAAATGAGCTTTTACCTCACCGCGCTCAATGAAACAGTCAAGTTGCCCGATGAAAATCCATCCATAGGCATCATTATTTGCAAAGACAAGAAAAGAACCACCGTCGAATTTGCCTTAAAAGAAAGCAATCAACCGATAGGTATAGCGACTTACAAACTGGCACATGAGCTCCCTAAAGACCTGCAATCCTCATTACCCTCGTCGCATGAAATTGAACAAAAACTCAGCGAACTTTTTGCAGATGAAATTCATTCAACATCCAAAATTAAATATTAAATATTAAAAATTGAAAATTAAAATGATTCCAGTTACCAAATCTTATATTCCAAATAAAGCCAAATATCAAGTCTATGTGGACCGTATTTTTGATTCAGCATGGCTCACCAATAATGGAACCCTGCTGCAAGAGCTGGAAAAAAGGCTTGCTGAGTATTTAGGGGTGAAACACCTGATCTGCGTTGCCAACGGATCCTTGGCGCTTCAGGTCGCCTACAAAGCGCTCGACCTAAAAGGCGAAGTGATTACCACGCCGTTTAGCTTTGTTGCCACCACTAGCACTTTAGCATGGGAAGGGCTAAACCCAGTGTTTGCCGACATTCACCCAGCCTGCTTTAACCTCGACCCGAATAATATTGAGCCGTTGATTACCGAACACACCAGTGCGATAGTGCCCGTGCATGTATTCGGCAACCCCTGCCAAGTTGAAGTAATACAAGCCATAGCCGACAAGCACAATCTAAAAGTTATATACGATGCCGCTCATGCATTTGGCACCAACTACACCGACCAAAAAGGCCACACCCAAAGCGCATTAAACTACGGCGACATCAGCACCATCAGCTTTCACGCCACAAAACTGTTTCATACCATCGAAGGCGGGGCTGTAATCACCAATGACGACGAACTCGCCAAAAAAATTCGCTTGTTAATTAACTTTGGCATCACCAGCCCGACCACCATTGAATCCGTTGGCACCAACGCCAAAATGAACGAATTTGAAGCCGCAATGGGTTTATGTGTACTTGATGAAATCGACACCATCAAAACCCAACGCCAACGCATCTGGCAAACCTACCAGCAAGAACTACCAGGCCTGGTACAATTTCAACAATGGAATCAACAAAGCCAAAGCAACCATGCCTATGCGCCAGTGTTATTTGAAAGCGAAGAGCAATTGCTTGAAGTTGAAGCGAAGCTAAAAGAAAACAGCATTATCCCAAGACGCTACTTTTACCCAAGCTTAGATACCCTAGACTACTTAAAAACCGATGTCATGGCGATCAGTTCCCCGGTCATCGCGAGCGAAGCAAACAACCACCAGATTTGTTCAGTTTCAAGAGACATCGCTAGCCGAATTTTATGTTTGCCGATATATCCGGGTCTGGCAGAAGCCCAACAACAAACGATTTGTGGCATAATACAAAACCATGTTGAAAACTAAACCGAGAACTTAACAATGGAAAAAGCAAAATTAAAGTTTGTTAAAAACTTAACCCATATTGAATTTTGGCCAACAGGTAGCTACCAACAATATTTACCAAAAGGCAGTGTTTCGGTTCGGTTAAATGGTCATTGGTCACAAGTCGGTAAGTATCTAAGCACCGCCTTAGTGCAATACGAACGCCAAAAGGCCAATCAAAAATGAACGAAAATCACTCATTGGATGCAGACAATCCAGCGCAAGAAATACAGTTAGCCACCCTGGTTGATGAACTAGAGCAGGGTGACTTAACGTCAACGCAACAAATACAGCTTGGCCAATTACTTAAAAATGCACCGCCTTCAGTTGTAATGACAGCAATGCACCACCAAAGCTTTTCAGGGCCGATTCCCCCACCAGAACAACTCAATCAATACCCTGAAGATGCCCGCAAACTTATTTTAGACATGGCGCAAACAGAACAAACTCATGCCCATACTATGAACGTAAAAGCCTTAAACGGTGCGATTCAAAAAGACCGGCTTGGGCAATATATTGGCGGAACTATCGCCGTTGTCGGATTAGCTGCCTCCGCCTGGATTGCGCAATATAGCACTGTGGCAGCTGGCATCATTGCAACATTGGATTTATTTGGCATGGTAGCCTTGTTTGTTGCGCCAAGATTATTAGACAACCGAAAAAATATCGAGGACACATGATGACTGTGCTACAACGACCAAATATTTATGCCCAAACCGAACTACCCGGCTTGGTACAATTCCAACAATGGAATCAACAAAGCCAAAACAACCACGCCTATGCGCCGGTGTTATTTGAAAGCGAAGAGCAATTGCTTGAAGTTGAAGCCAAGCTAAAAGAAAACAACATCATCCCAAGACGCTACTTTTACCCAAGTTTAGATAATTTGGATTATTTGCAAAGCAACCAAGTCTGTTCAATTTCACGCGATATTGCAAGCCGAATACTTTGTGTGTCTATTTATCTAGGATTAACGCCAGTTGAACAATTTTATGTGATTAAAGTGATTAAGGATTCTCTATGACCCAAAAACTAAATTTCTGTTTTAAAGGCAGTCGCACATATGTGCATGGGTCAGATATTGTCGCTGGATTATTTAAAACCTTTGCTAATGCCGACTTGAGTGCCATTGATCTAAAGTTTAATGGCATTGCCCATACCAATTTGGATCTGATCGAAGGCACGGACAATAGCGAAGCCAAGGTCAATATTCGTTGGCAAGAGTCGGGGCAAGAAAAACATTATCAACTGATCGAAAATGGTGAATCGATTGAATGTCGTTATGAATATGATGAAGATAAGATTATTGAAAAAACGGCTCTTGATTTGGCATTGCAAACCATTCATTTAGCGTCCCCAACAGGATTTACGCTGTGTGAAAACTTTGTCGCTATGAACAAGTTTCTGTTGCAATCATTGTTTCCAAATGAAAAAGGCAAGTGGTATTTTACGCGTTTAGAGCAAACTAAAATCATTTCGGACGAGGCGTTGATCAAAGTTAAGTTGATTAAAAACTTTAATTTTAGACTGACCAAAAGCGATATTTTGTTAGATAACGAAGTGATAGGCAGTGTGTACTTTACGATGGTCAGGGGCTAGTTATGATAGCAATTACAACGATTGGAAAGTATCTGCCGGAAAACAGAGTTTCAAACTTGGATTTGCTTGAAAAGTTTGAAACCGACGAGCTCTTTATACGTGACAAAATTGGCGTAGTGCAACGCGCACAAAAAGCACCAGAAGAAAAAGCATCCGATTTATGTATCAAGGCGTTTGAAAACCTTCTATCAAAGAAAAGCCTAGATAAAAGCACGGTTGATTGTTGCATTGTTGTCACGCAAAACCCAGATTTTAATATCCCGCATACTTCTGCGATTGTGCACGGTGCTTTAGATTTGCCTGAATCCTGTGCCTGCTTTGATATTTCACTCGGCTGTTCAGGGTATGTGTATGGTTTGTCTATTGTTACTGCTTTTATGGAGGCCAACGCCTTTAAAACGGGGTTGCTATTTACTGCCGACCCTTATTCAGACATTATTGATCCAGAAGATAAAAATACGGCTTTGATTTTTGGTGATGGCGCAACGGTCACCTTGTTAGAAGAAAATCAACCAGGCCTGGTGGCTTTAGGTTACGATTTTGGTTCAAAGGGTGCAGGTTATAAAAACCTGGTTAATGAAGGCAAACTTTATATGAATGGGCGAGCCGTCTTCAACTTCTCGGCTGGAGTTGTACCGAAGTCGATTGAAAAATTATTGCAAAAGTTAAATCTAGAAAAAACTGAGATTGATCAATGGTATTTACATCAAGGCAGCAAATATATTGTTGATACCATTACCCAGCGCTTAAGCTTAGAGCCAGAAAAAGTGGTGTTTAATATGTATGATTATGGTAATTCAATATCGTCCTCAATCCCCATGTTATTAAGTGAAGATTTAAGCAATTTTAAACAAGGTCAAAAATTTGGCGTAAGTGGTTTTGGTGTAGGCCTGTCATGGGCATCTGCAATATTTGAAATGAAATGAGGAGAACTAAAATGGCAACTGTAACAGTTGAACAAATTCTAGAAACAATCGAAAAGGCAAAATTGGTTCAAGATATTAATACTCTGGATCATTCTAAGCCATTAACGGAGCAAGGAATAGATTCTTTAGACTTTTCGGGTGTGTTGTTTAATATCGAAGAAGCTTTTGGTATTGAAATTCCAGATGATGATATTGATGGGTTGCAAACCATTAACGATATTTTGGTGTATGTTAACAATAAGGTTTAATAGGAATGACAGCTGTCGCTTTAAAAGATCCGGTTGGTGTTTTTGAGCTTGTAAACTTTATTGAAGATTTAGTTATAGGAGTCAAGCTAAATACCCCCAAGCAATTTGAAATAACTGGTATTTCAGATGGTAGAGCACCAATAAGTCATACCCTTTGTTTTCTAGAAGACATATCACAAGTTAAACAAGATCCGACAGTACTTTATATCGTTCCAAACCCTGTTGATGGATTGGCAACACTGGTAACAGATGACCCACGTTATGTGTTTATCAAGTTTTTAGAACATGTCCAAGAATATGATAATTACGAACCTCTACCAGACGGTTTCAGAGATTTTGTTCACGCTACAGCTTTTGTCCATGAAAAGGCCGTTTTAGAAAGCGGTGTTTTTATTGGTGAAAACGCTTGGATTGGTGCGGGTGCGGTCATAAAAAAAGGCGCTGTCATTGGAAAGAACTCTATTATTCGAGAAAACACAGTTATTGCTTGCCCAGGCATATCGCTTTATAAAGCTAAAAATGGTGAAGTTTTACGTTTTCCCCATTTGTCGGGCGTCAGTATTGGCGATAATGTCGAAATTGGTGCCAACGCCGTAATAGTGCAAGGTACGCTTAAGCCTACGGCTATAGAAGATGATGTTGTGATTGGAAATTTGTGCAACATTGGGCATGGCGTAACTGTAAAGTCTAAAGTTTGGATGTCGGTTGGAACTTTAATTGGTGGAAATTGCGTGGTTGAACACAATGCAACAATAGGCTTAGGCGTTTCAGTTAAAGATAGATTGCATATTGAAAAAAATACATCTGTTGGTATGGGTTCAGTTATTACCAAATCAACAGAAGAAAATACAAGCTATTTTGGTAATCCGGCTAAGTCATTGCGGACACTAAAGGCAGGGCCAAATAGGTAATGTACCGACTCAAACCCAAATTCAGCCTTCCTTTCTTTTACGATTATGTAGTGGCAAAGGATGTTGTTATCGTGGGCAAGGCTAACGCGTAAATTCAGCGAGTTAGAAAAGAAAATTATCGAAATGATGATTGATATTCATCAAAGTGATGATGTGCTGAACATTATGGGCAATATCTTTCATTCTGCTCAAGGTGTGGCCTTGCCAAGTGGGGTTTATCTTTATGTTGGGACTCAGCAGGATGATGCGAGTTTTCTAATTGAGCAGGCTTTAGCAGAATCGCCAGATTTTTCAAAGAAAGAAACCCGGGCTTTTAAGCTTGTTGCAAGCGTTGTTACCCTGCCTCGATTTTTAGAAAAAAACGCTTTTATTACCCTCACTAATTCAAACTTTGATAAAAGTAAACCTTATTTTATTGGAGAAGAGCCTGAAAAAACCACAATCCCTTTTCAGGGAGTTGACCATAAATATCGGGCGGATCTCTATCGCTTCGCAACTTCGCGCATTTTTGTTTCAGAAGAGTTGATAACCTTTGTAAATAATGGCTATAAGACTGAAGATGAATTAGCAAAAGAGAGAGAAGTAAGCTTGCTTAAAAGTCAGCTTAGCTTCTCTCAAAAAGCATTTTGGGCTTCATTTATTGGCCTGCTTTTATCTGTTGTTGTTTTAGTATATCAAGTTATATCGATACCCAAAATGGACTTACAGGGTACTGCAATAGAAAGTATTTCTCACAGCCTGCAAGAAATGTCCAAAAAAGAAAATTAAAGATACTTAATGTCCATTAAACGCAATTCTGTCGCCAATTACATTGGCCAAAGTTACACAATCCTAATCGGAATTGTGATTACGCCCTTGTATTTGCAGTATTTGGGTGCTGAAGCCTATGGTTTGGTAGGTATATTTGCACTAATGCAAGCGTGGATGGGTTTGCTCGATTTGGGGCTTAGTCCCACTTTAGGTCGACAAGTCGCCTATGCGCGTGGGCGTGAAAATGGCTTTGAATTTTTTAAGCGCTTACTTAAAAGCTTTGAACTGATTTTTTTAGGTTTGGCATTATTCATTGCAATGGGGATATTTTTATCTGCTGAGTGGATTAGCCAATCCTGGGTGCAGGCGCAAACGCTTAATGGCGAGACTATCACCTATTGTATTGTGTTAATGGGCGTGATGATAGGCTTGCGTTGGTTTGCGAGTCTTTATCGCAGCGGGATTAACGGCCTTGAAGATCAAGTTTGGTTGAATGGCGCCAACATTATATTGATAAGCTTTAAGTTTATCGGCGCATTGGTTCTGTTGGCTCTTGTTACGCAAGAAGTCAGACACTTTTTTGAATACCAATTATTAATTGGGCTTTTAGAGGTTTTAGTGTTTGCTTGGCGTTTTTATGCTAAGTTGCCAGCCACGCAAACATCACCAGGCCTGGTATATTTTGATTGGCAAGCAGTAAAGTCGGTTGCGCCATTTGCTTTGAGTATCGCTTATACCGCTGGCATTTGGGTGTTGGTGACTCAAACCGATAAATTGATTCTGTCGGGTGTGTTGACTTTGGCGGAATTTGGCTATTTCAGTTTAGTCGCTTTGGTGGCAGGTGGCATTACCGCTTTGTCTGGCCCCATTTCGCAAGCCATTATGCCGCGAATGACCATGTTGTTAGCAGCAGGCAAAAAAGATGAAATGCTGGTGATATATCGTCAAGCTAGTCAAATTGTCACGTTAATTTCGTTTTCAGTCGCGATGATGGTTGGCCTTTATTCCGAAACCTTGCTCTATGCATGGACAGGGGATAAAAAAGCCGCTGCATGGGGGGCGCAAGTATTAATTTGGTTTGCATTGGGCAATGGCGTGTTGGCGATTGGTGGCTTTCAGTATATGTTGCAAAGTGCCTTTGGACAATTAAGATTGCACGTGATTGGTTCTACCATTTCCGCAGTGATCCAAGTGCCTATTATCTTTTGGGCGGCAATAAATTATGGAGCGATTGGCGCAGGTATGGCTTGGTTTAGCTTTCGTGTAATTTGGTTCCTTTGGTGGACACCGATTGTACACAGCAAGTTTGTACCAGGCTTCCATTGGAAATGGATGTTTAAAGATATATTGCCGGTATTGACAGTTATTGCCTTTATTGCTTGGCTGTTGTCACAACAATTTGGCCTGTCACTTGAAAGCAATCGCTTGCTTTTATTTGCAGAAATGGGTGCTCTAGGCATGGCATTATTAGCACTATCTGCCCTAAGTGTGCCCATTATAAGAAGTAAGCTTTTACAAAAAATTAGAATTATTAAAAACAGAGTTTATAAATGAGAAGCCTAAGAACCGAAGACGAAATTATCGCCAACTGGAAAGGCGATATTGATAAGCCTGTAGTGAGCATCTGTTGCATCACCTACAACCACGAACCTTATATTGAAGACGCACTCGAAGGCTTTTTAATCCAAGAAACCGATTTCCCCTTCGAAATCCTCATCCACGACGATGCATCTACCGACCGCACCGCCGACATCATCCGTGAATATGAAGCGAAATACCCAAGACTGATAAAACCGATTTATCAGATAGAGAATCAGTATTCGAAAGGTAGAAGAGGATTTATGAATGATTTATTTAGCATATCTAAGGGCAAGTATATCGCAACATGCGAAGGTGACGATTATTGGAAAGATCGACAGAAACTTAATATTCAAGTTCTATTTTTAGATAAGAATAAAAGCTTTGTTGCAAGTGGGCATGATTCGGACATAATTGATGAGAATGGTTTACTAAAATCCTCGAGTAGATTAAAAAATAATTTTAAAAAAGACGTTTCCGCATTAAAAATGAGATACGGGGCAATGCCGTTTTATTTAAATTGTCTTGTATTTAGAAATGTATTGGAATACAAGCATATAGATGAAATTAAAGAAATAACGAATGGAGATGTTTTTTTATCAAGTAGATTAGGTAAATTTGGTGGATATCATTATCATAAAGAGATATGTAATTCTGTATATCGGTTTCATGAAGGTGGGGTCTGGTCGATGATTTCCTTAAATAAGCAAGCGTCCCTAGGAATGCAGTCTTTTTTTTGGATTTCAAAATACTATTCAAGAAAAGAAGAAAATAATTTGAGTGAAGCTTTTGCAATAAAAGCTGCTCAAGTAATAATTTCAGAGTCAGGCTATATTTCTTTGAAATCGATTTTTGCATTAAATAAATCATTGTTTAAGTATTATTTGAGAACGAAATTTCCAACAATTTACTTTAAATTAAAGAGAAGTATTGCTAACAAAAAGTGAAAATTATGAATTTTTTAGACTGCACTCTCCGCGATGGGGGTTATTACAACGAATGGGACTTTCCCCTAGACTTGGTGGTAGATTATTTGCAAGCTATGAGCTCGCTGAAAGTTGATTTTGTTGAAATCGGTTTTCGTAGTTTAAAAAATGAAGGTTTTAAAGGTGGCTATGCGTTTAGCTCAGATTCGTTTATCAATAGCCTGCCAATTCCCGCGGAACTCACAGACAAAATAGGTGTCATGGTCAATGGTTCGGAATTAACCAATCAGCAATCAGGTCTGGTTGCTACGCTAGAAAAACTTTTTGCTCCAAAATCTAAATCGCCTGTCACCTTAGTGCGTATTGCTTGCCATATTCATGAGTTTGAAGACTGTTTACCTGCCTCCACTTGGCTAAAAGAACAGGGGTATATGGTTGGCTTTAACTTGATGCAAGTTGCGGATCGTTCCACAGAGGAAATTACCCAACTGGGTAAAAAAGCCAGCGGCTACCCGATTGATGCCTTGTACTTTGCCGATTCGGTGGGCAGTTTATCGCCAAAAGGTGTAAGTGAGATTGTCCAAGCCTTTAGATCTGGTTGGCAAGGTGCGCTGGGCATTCATACCCACGACAATATGGGGCAAGCGATTGCCAATACCCTACAAGCCATTCAAGATGGTGTGACCTGGGTGGATTCGACCGTCACCGGCATGGGACGCGGCCCAGGTAATGCCCAAACCGAATACATTGCGATGGCGCACGAACCCCATCGCCAAACCAAAGGCAATCCCACCAAACTGTTTGAATTGATCCACAAACACTTTAAACCCCTGCAAGCCCAGTACGGCTGGGGAACCAATCCCTATTACTACATGGCGGGGCAATATGGAATCCACCCCACCTATATCCAAGAAATGCTCCAAGACTCACGTTACAGCGATGAAGATATTCTGGCAGTGATTGAGCATTTAAAAATCGAAGGCGGTAAAAAGTTTAGTCTTGATACCCTAGAGGCAGCACGCCATTTCTATTCCGGTGAACCTCGCGGCACTTGGTCACCCAAGTCGGTAATGGAAGACCGTGATGTGTTAATTGTCGGTACTGGCCCTGGTGTGGCTAAATACCGTAACGCAATCGAAGTCTTTATCGAGCAGGACCAACCCTATGTCATCGCGCTCAACACCCAGAAAAACCTGCGTGAAGGATTAATCGACGCCCGTGCGGCTTGTCATCCGGTGCGTTTACTTGCCGATTGCCATGAACATCTAAAACTTCCACAACAGCTAATTACGCCAGCGAGCATGTTGCCCGAAGATGTACAAAAAGAACTCAAAACCAAAACCTTGCTGGATTTTGGTATCGCTGTTAACAGCGCCGGTTTTGAATTTCATGAATATTATGCGCAGCTACCAACATCGTTAGTAGTGGCATATGCTTTAGCGATTGCTACTAGCGGGCAAGCCAATAAAATTTACTTTGCTGGTTTCGATGGCTATGGTGCTGATGATCCACGTTACAAAGAGATGGAACATCTGATTAAATCCTATAAAAACCAAACCAACGCTATCGAAATTATTTCGATTACCCCAACTCGATATGAGCTTAAAACTCAATCGATTTACGGACTATTAACATGAAAACCATTATCGTAATTCCTGCACGTTATAAATCCAGTCGATTTCCTGGTAAACCACTGATTAACTTATTAGGCAAGCCGATGATCCAATGGGTGGCAGAACTCAGCGCACGCGCTGTTGGTCAAGAAAATGTATATATTGCTACAGATGATTCTAAAATTGAAACCGTTGTGTTGGCATTGGGCTATCAAGTAGTCATGACTTCAGAGAGTTGTCAGACCGGTACTGATCGTTTAGCTGAAGTCGCTCAGCAAGTTGAAGCGGATATATATATTAATGTCCAAGGTGACGAACCTTTAGTTGATCCTGAAGATATCACAAAAGTGATTGAAGCGAAAAAGGCGCATTCTCAAGATGTTATTAATGGCTATGCGATTATAGGGAAAGATGAAGACCAAAATAGTGTCAATATTCCTAAGGTAATCTTTACCGAAGATAAACGCCTTGTTTACATGTCTCGACAGGCGCTACCTGGTTTTAAAGACAGTAAAAATCAACCAAAAGAATACTATAAACAGGTTTGCATCTATGCCTTTAGTCGTGATGAACTCTTGGCTTACGGTGAGTTTGGTCGTAAAAGTCAGTTAGAGCATTCTGAGGATATTGAAATCATTCGTTTCCTTGAATGGCAGCAAAGTATCCGTTTAGTACAAACAAGACCAGGTAGTTTAGCTGTGGATGTACCGGAAGATGTAGAGAAGGTTGAATTAGCTCTGAAGGAGAAGTGGGGTGAATAAACCTTTATCTGAATATCAAACATTAGTTTTTGATTGCGATGGCGTGGTGCTGAATTCCAATAAAATCAAAACCCAAGCGTTTTATGACGTGGCGAAGGTTTACGGCCAAGAACCAGCGCAAGCCCTAAAAGACTATCATGTGCAAAATGGCGGGATTTCTCGGTTTGTAAAATTTGAATACTTGCTGACTGATATTCTTAAAAAACCACTTGATCAAGCTGAGTTAAATCAACTACTTGATAACTTTGCGCATGAAGTTAAAAAAGCCCTTATGACCTGTGAAGTGGCAGAAGGTCTACCCAAACTGCGTGAGCAAACAAAACACGCTAATTGGTTGATTGTTTCTGGAGGAGATCAGGCAGAATTGCGCGAAGTATTTCAAGCCAGAGGACTAGATAAATATTTCAATGGCGGTATTTTCGGAAGTCCAGATACAAAAGATATCATTCTTGAAAGAGAGTTGGCGAGTTCAAACATTAACCGGCCTGCATTATTTATTGGCGATAGTAAATATGATTATCAAGCAGCAAAAAATATGACTTTAGATTTCATTTTTTTAACTAAGTGGTCTGAAGTTAGTGATTTGGACAAGTTTTTAAGCTTTCATAGTCTAAGTTTTTATGAGTGTGTGTCTGATATATGAATAAATTTTTTTGGTTGATAACAGTATCTATAACTTCATATTTAGGTTTTTTTAGATTAAAAGTTAACGCTGTAAAAGAAGATCTTCCTTTATGGAGAGATTCGTTTTTTGAAAAAAATGTATTGATAATTGGTACCGGACCGTCTTTAGATAAATTGGATGAAAATTACTTAAAAAAATTTGATTTAGTTGTATATTTGAATCATGCCATAAAGTTAGAAGTTCTAGGTGATTACGATGAGTTTTTTTTTACAACTGATATCGGAGTCCTTAGAGATATTTTGGAAAAGGATTATAGGAAACAAATAAAAAGGTTAGGAAGTAAGAAAGTAATAGTCGCTCCAATTTTTTTCCAGCAGGTGTTGTTTATGGAAAAAGAGGTTCTTAAATTAATTTCATTGCTAAAGCCGAATAGATCAAGATTTGCAACAGAAGAAAGAAAATTAAAAATTGGCAAATATATTTTAAAAATGGCTTTTCCACCAAGTTTTTGGCCAGTACAACCAAGTGAGTCAGATTTGAATGAATGGTTTAACGAAAAAAATCAAGTGCAATGTTTTCCTGTAATGGAAACAACATCTGCTCTTAGTGCAATTTTGTTTGTTTCTAAGTATAAGCCAAAAAAAATAAGATTGATTGGTTGTGATTTTGGAGAGGGTAGATCTGTTAATTTGGTAAACAGTAACCCTGTCAATCCAATTGGTGCTTTTGAAAAAAGCAAAGAAAAGTTTTTATGGTTAAAGAGATATTTAATAAAAAAAAATATTGATGTTGAAAATGATTCTTGGAAAAAATAATAAAAGAGATGTGTTATGAAAGTCCTCCATGTATCGAATATTCCTAGTCATCATCAAATACCACTTGGTAAAGCAATGATAGATATCTTAGGAAAGGGAAACTATTATTTTGCTTTCACGGGAAATTCAAATATTGACCGTAAAAAAAATGGTTGGAACTTAGATGTAAATTATGAATGGATTCTTCAGCCAAATTCGAGTTCTGAAGATCAAAAACAATATCTAATGGCTTGGAGAGAGTTTGATCTTGTTCTTACCGGAGAGCAATTGTTGGACTTAATTTCTGAAAGACTAAACAATAAAAGGCTAACTTTTTACATGTCTGAAAGGTGGTGGAAACCACCTATAGGTAAGTTAAGATTGTTGCATCCACTGTTTGCAAAAAAAATGTTGCGCTTTAGATATTTGTCAAAGAATGAAAGCTTCTATTACTTAGCCATTGGAAAGTATGCATATTATGATTTGAAGCTCTTCACTTGTTTTAACAAAAGAACTTTAAGCTGGGGTTATTTTACAGAACGCCCACCTCAAACAGATGTAAGGACTTATCATCAAGGTAAAGCAATTAAAATACTTTGGATGGGAAGAATGCTGGACTGGAAGCAGGTAGATAAAGTTATACATGCCTGTGAATACCTTAATGGTAAAGGGATCCCTTTTAATTTGACCTTGATAGGTGATGGTCCAGAAAAACAAAAATTGATGAGCTTGGCAAAACAAAAATTAAGTGTTGGTTCATACGAATTTAATGATTTTTTGAAATCTGAATATGTTTATGAGGAAATGAGGTGTCACGATATTTACATAATGCCGAGTAACGGATATGAGGGATGGGGCGCTGTTGTCAATGAGGCAATGTCTGTCGGATTATGCGTTGTTGCGAGTAACAAGATAGGCTCGGCATGCTCGTTAATAGATAACGAAGAGAATGGTTTTTTATTTGATCCCGATAATCAAGTAAAACTGAACTCTATTATTGAGAAGGTTTCACAATCACCAGAGTTAATAAATAAAATAAAACAAAATGCCATAACAAAAATCAACAAGCTGTGGTCTCCTTTAGTGGCAGCTAAGCGATTGATTCAAATGTCAAATGAATTAATTCAACACCAAGATGCTACTAGTTATGAAATAGGCCCTTTGTCATCTTGGGGAACAAAATCAAATGATTGTTAAGAAGCATCTGGTTTTTTTTGGTTTTCTTTTCATTCCAATCGTTTCATATATATATCTCTTAACTGAAATACCAAGTAGTCTTATATTCTGGTTGACAAATTTTCTTGTTTTATTAGTGTCGTTCTTAGGTATGGCTTTAGTTCCTAGTAAGCCTTACAGCTTGTCAAAATTATTTTTTGTATTTATATTTTTTTTCTTTGGGATTGTTCCTTTGGTAAATGAAGTAAATCAAACCATATTTTGGGGTGGCGGTAGTCTTTCGCTTTTTGATAAGGCGTTAACAAATATTTTGATACTGATAGGAATGTTTAGCTTTTTGATAGGAGAAAGATTGCGCTTTAAATCTTTCGAATTTTATCTGATTAAGCGCATTTATAAAGTTCAGGTATCTCGAATAAGATTGTCAATTGTCCTTATTGTTTTTTTTGTTATTTTATTTCTGATTCTAAAGTATAGTAATTTTAATTTAATTCAGTTGTTGTTTAGAGGCGCTGTGTCAGATTTACTTGGTGAAGTAAGCCTGAACCCCTCAATGTCCCAGATTGAGTATTTACTCTTTAAAAATGTAATTAGGCCTATGCCTATAATATTCTTATTCTTATTTTATTATTTATTTCTAAAGTCAAAGGACATAAATATTAGGCCAAGTACAAGAATTTCTCCACTAGTAATGGTCAGTGTTTTTTTTCTTTCGGTGTTTTTTTTGTCCCCAACTTCAGTTTCCAGGTATATGGTTGCCGCATTATATTTGCCTTTTATTTTTATTTTTACAAATTTATGGGAACACAAATATAGGATGCAAATCTATTTAGTTGGTTTCTTAGTGTTTATGATGCCGATTTTAGATAATTTTAGAAACTTTGATCCTAGTAATTTAAAGTTTGAAGTCGGTTTAAATTATCTTAATCAAGAGCATTTTGATGCATATCAAAATTTTGTAAGGGTAGTGAGTGAAAATTTTGTTACAAATGGTTTGCAGTTTTTGGGTGCGTTACTGTTTTTTGTTCCAAGATCTGTTTGGCCAGAGAAACCTATAGGTAGTGGTGCACAGCTTGCTAATGATTTAAATTATGAATTTGCAAATATATCTATGCCATACATGGCTGAAGGCTATGTTAGCTTTGGAGTTGCAGGTGTAATTCTATTAATGATTTTAATGGGATTTATTGTTGGTTATTTTGATCGAATTGCCTGGTCTGTTCGACATTTAAATAAGTCAAAGCACCATGTATTCATTTACTATTATTTTATCAATTTTGGTATGCTGTTTTTTATGTTAAGAGGTGATCTTATGTCTTCATTTGCTTATACAGTAGGTATATCTATCTCATTTGTGATTGTTTTTTTAATTTTTAAGCTTTCAGCACTTAGGCTTAAATTTTAAATTTTAAATTTAGAATTTGAACCCTTTATTTTCGAAGGTTTAGATGGACGATAATAGGGCATTAATTAATATTTCCAACATACATGGCGGTGGTGCTCTTCAGGTTGCGATTTCTTTTGTGTCTGAGTTATTGGCTTTTGAAGAAGCTGATACTCGGATTAAAGTGTTGGTGTCTGATGAGGTTGCCAGTGGATTAGCTCAAGAGCAGCTTGATGAGTCGAATTGGGAGTGCCGCTTGAACTCTGAAATGAGTCCATACACCAGATTTGACAATAACTCTCCATCCGATGCAGGCGGTGAAAACTAATGTCATGGGTACCGATAATGTGTTGGAAGCGGCGATTCAAAATAGTGTAAAGCGTGTGGTGTGTTTAAGCACCGATAAAGCGGTGCGGAACATGTCAACCTGTTTTGCACCAGTTCTTTAAAAATTAAATTGCATTTGCCATTGCTCTTGGCAACGTCGGGAAATTCACACCAGACTCAGCGGTATAATCGTCATCCGTTTCCGTCACTGGGTTGATTTCCACCACCTTAGGTGGCATTGAAACCATAGGTTTTCCTTTGCTAAACCGCTCAGGATTTTGTTCATAGGCTTTATCTAATGCCGTCTGCCGAATATTGGCAATGGTTTTGTATTCGCCTGTAAATACCTGTTCCGGTGTAAAGCCGGCCAGACCACTGTGATGATGTTGGTTGTTATACCATGCCACATAATCCTGACACCATTTGCGAGCATGCGAATAGTTGTCGAACCGGCGAGGGAAGTCTGGTTGGTATTTTAATGTTTTGAATTGCGCTTCACTCATAGGGTTGTCATTACTGACTCTGGGGCGACTGTGACTGGCAGTGACCGCCAGTTCACCCAAAAGATCCAGGTAGCAGTGAGCGGTCATGGGCACACCACGGTCTTGATGGATGGTTAAGCTGTTTTTGGGAATGTCATACTGATGAGTGGCGCTTTGAATCAATTGACTAGACAGTGCGCTGTTTTCTTTGTGTGATAGCATCCAGCTGATAATTCGGCGGCTGTATAGATCAAGAATGACATATAGGGATAAGTATTCACCCCGTTTTTTGGTGGGTAGCTTGGCGATGTCCCATGTCCAGACTTCATGCACCCGTGTGGCTCGTAATCGAGGTACAGAGTGTGATTGAGCCGGACGTTGTTTACGACGTTCTCCATTAAGCCGGGAATCACGCAGTATACGATGCATGGTGCTGACCGAACACAGATACTGGCCTTGTTCGAGCAGTGAATGATAGACTTCAAC
>Ga0210019_1002652_pt1 | contig 17166 bp, 17 predicted proteins | sample CryGeyCG2114_020_2_FD_183969 | JGI IMG/M metagenome (GOLD analysis project Ga0210019, IMG submission 183969) | Groundwater microbial communities from aquifer - Crystal Geyser CG11_big_fil_rev_8/21/14_0.20 (SPAdes) (version 2) | ecosystem: Environmental > Aquatic > Deep subsurface > Groundwater ...
CTTGGATTCTAACTTCTAACGCAACCGCGTTGATTAATTAGTTGATTAAAAACTTCATAAGGATTTTGGAAGTCAAGGACTTTTCTGGGGCGTCCGTTTAGCAGGTTTTGCGCTTTTTTCACTTCATGTCTGGACACCTTATTGAAGTCCGTTCCCTTGGGAAAGAATTGCCTGATCAGACCGTTGGTATTTTCGTTAGTGCCTCGTTCCCAGGGACTTCTCGGATGGGCAAAATAGACTTTGACGCCGGTAATTTTAGTGAATAACTTATGCTGAGCCATTTCTCGTCCCTGATCATATGTCATTGATAGCTTCATCTGCTGCGGTAATTTTTTGACCTCTTTAGCGAATGCTTTAGCCACATCATTAGCCCCTTTGCTTTTAACGGGGATAAGGATAGTCGTGCGGGTCGTGCGCTCTACTAGGGTGCCAAGAGCTGAACGATTGTTCTTTCCGATAATCAGATCGCCCTCCCAATGCCCAAGGATAATTCTATCTTCCACTTCCTTCGGCCGTTCTTCAATTGAGAGCATATCCTCTATTTTCCGTTCCATTTTGACTCCTCTGGATTGTTTGCATCTTCTTTTTCTGTTTTGCCGCAAGCAAGAAGTGAGCTCTTTTTTGAGAGAGCCGCGAGGTAGAATGTAGATGTATGTATAAATCGCCTCCGGCGATATGCGCATAGCCATGTCTAAAGGATAATCCTTTTCCAGCTTTTCGGCAATCTGCGTCGGCGACCATTTGAGTTTTAGTCTTTCATAGACATAGCGCTTGAGCTCCTGATTGCTGTTCAATCTAAACTTGCCAACTTTTCTTTTACCGGCATTTCTTCTAGCTCGATTTTGCGCTTTAATCGCTCGATAGGTATACTTATTGCAACCTCCTTTGGCAACCTCCCGACTAACAGTACTGGTATAGCGATCCAGCTGCTTGGCGATATCTTGGAATGAACAACCCCGAACGAGCATTCGACTTATTTCCTCTCGCTCTAAATCACTTAATCTTTTATAATTTGTCATAGAATCTTAACTTAACACTTTTGGCGCTTCGCGCCAAATATGTTGCGTTAGATTCTTGAATCAAACAAGCATATTTAAAAAAAATCGAACAAGAGTTAGTTTCGTTAAAAAATGATTATGATGAAGTCATAAAAAATATAAATTCTGAAATAGAAGAATATAAACAAGAATATAACAATAACATTAATTATTTAGATAATAAATATCAAGAAGATGTAAATTATTACAAACCCACCCACGACTATTGGGTTAATTATTATCAGCATCAAATAGATTTGGAGCGGGGGATGGGGTTAAGAGAGGATAAGGAGCAAACTAAATATTATCAGGAAAGATTAAATTTAGAAAATACAAATTATAACAATTTAATATCAAGATTGCAGAATTCTGAAAACGACAAAAAATCAACATACAAATCGAGTTATGAAAATAAACTTTCTAACGCTAATCTGAGGTTAGATGAAATGACAAAAGTTTATAACAAAGCGAAGACCGAAAGAGAAATTTTGAAGCAAGATATTTTAGAAGAAATAAAATCTTTAAGTGATAGTAGCAAAATTACCAACGAGGTTGGTGAAGCTGAAGAAGAAACGGTGATAGTAAAGAATTGGCAGTTAACGCAAAAATTTGAAGGAACAAAACTTAATGAAAATATAAGAACAGAAAAATTTTCTATAACAAATGGTGAAAAATTAAAAATCAAATATTCTTATACCCCCAATAACATAAACAATGAACATATTTTTTCTTTTGGTTTTTTCTCTGGCATTTTAGATAATAAAAGTTATGATATTTATTACGAGCTAATCGCTAATGACATAGTTCCGAAAGGTCAAACGATTTTAAATGGTGAAAAAATAATTTATAGCAAGCCGAACGATATAAAATATAGCTTTGATATTTTAGGAAATATTGCGGATAGTGGGAATTGGACGATAGAAGTCTATGAGTTTTTAGCAGAGAACAATTAATAATTTACCACTTATTACCCCTCATTTTACCCTGTGATTTGACTTGTAAGTTTTTTATTTTTTCAAAAGACTGGATTTAAGCCAGTTTTTTGTATTTGTGCTATACTGAAGTTAGAAAATAGTAAAATAGTTTGAGCAATGAGTAAATAGGTTTAAGTTAAGAGGTTTTTTTACTAATTAACACTAAACCTATGGAAAATAACAACTCAATCCAAGAAAAAATTAATTGGGACGAGCTAAAAATTAAATTTTTTATTTCTCCTGAAAAATCAGTCAGGGCTTTCCTCAAAAAAGAAAATTTAGACTTAAAAATGAAAGACCATAATCGTTTTAGTGGTTGGGTGGATGAGAAAGTAAAAGGCTGGGATTATGAGAGGCAGGAATATAGAGAAGAAATAATGGAAAGAGTAAAATTGAATATAACAGAAGCAAGAACTATCCAGATTGAAAAATTTTTGCAAGACGAAAGGCAAGTTTCAGAGCAATTATTTGACGCTGTGAAAGAAAAATTATCGGATAGTTTTGTAGAGGTAAAAAATAGCCAGACAAAAAGTAAGCCAGCAACAAAATTAACGATTAAAGAATTAAAAATGTTGTCTGAGACAGTTGTTAATTTAGTTAAAGTAGGTCGTCAACGCTTAGGATTGCCTTTTGGCAAAGACGAGGAAATGGTAGATAGAAGTATAAAGCAGTTTAATTTTGATTTAATCAATTTAGATGACCTTGATGCCGAAAAAGTTATAAAGATGTTTAATGAGAAAGACAAAAGAGAAAAAGAAAGGTTAATAAAAAACGGACAAGAAAACTAAAAATATACCACGAATTTTAAGAAGCAGGTTTTTGAAGTAAAAATTCCTATCCTTTAGAAGAAAACAGGGGGGGGTGGGTATTACAAAAAATTCAGTCTTTTCTGTTTAAACTAAACTACACAAATATTTGATATTTTTAATAGCTAAGTCGGGAACGGGCAGGGCTTTACTCCAATTAAAAGTTCGAAACTCGTCCTGCCAAGCGAGCCAAATAATTTTACTAACAAAAATTTATATGGCAAAAAGAGACACTGGAGTTGGCAAAAAGAGAAAAACACATTCTCATAAAACCGCCAAACGGCTTGAAATCAAGCGAATTATGCTTGAGGAAAAAGCCGCCAAAAAAAAGCATAAATAAGTTTGCAAAAAAATAAAACAGCCCGTTCTTTGGCGGACTGTTTTTGGTTTTGTTTTTAAGCCCCTATTGCTTTTTATCGACTTTAAGCATATACTTTGATTAGCTAAAATAATAATTAAACTTAAAAAAATATGGGAAATTTTAAACGAGACAACCGGTCGAGCGGAAGAAGAGATGGTGGAGGATTTTCTAATCGCAATTCAAGCCGGCCAATGATGCATGGAGCAATCTGCGATGAATGCGGAAAGGACTGCGAAGTGCCTTTCAAGCCGACCGGCGACAAACCGGTTTATTGCAGTGACTGCTTCAAGGGGAAAAGAGAAACAAATCCAAGAAAATTCAGCGAAAGAGATTCCGGGAGATTTAATTCCGGCGACAAAAAAATGTACCAAGCGGTCTGCGATGAGTGTGGAAATAATTGCGAAGTCCCCTTTAATCCCTCTGGCGACAAACCGGTTTATTGCAGCCAATGCTTTGGCCAAGGTAAAAAAAATAAAAGCCCGGACCAAGCTGGCCGGCAATTTGAGATAATAAACGCCAAACTTGATAAAATCCTAAAAGCGTTAAGTCCGGCTGTCCCCGCAGAAACATCCGGAACCAAAAAAGAAAAAACAATCCCTGCCAAAAGCAAGCCCGCCCCTAAAGCAAAAACTACTAAGCCCAATCCCCTAAAAGCCGCGAAAAAACCAAGCCAAACCAAAAAAACAACTTCTCCTAAAAAAACAAAATCAAAGCCAAAAAAGAAAAAATAATTTGCTTTTTAAATTCTATTTTAACTAATAAAAACCAGGTCCAAAAGGCCTGTTTTTTATGCTCAAAAGCGGCTTTACGCGATTTTTTATTGACACAAGCGCTTTTCTGTGATACAGTAATTATCTAATTAACCTTGGCCGTATTAAACGGCTGACAACTCGACTCTTTTGTGTCATAGTGTGACCCAGTAGAAACTCGGGTTACATTTTTTTATGACGCAAATCAACCAAGTTGTGCCTGGCTTTAATGGGCTGGGCATTACTCCGGAATTGCTGGCGGCCTTAAGCCGTTTGCGATTCACTTCTCCTACGCCCATCCAGCATCAATGCATACCAGCGGCTCTGGAGGGTAAAGACATCGTCGGCATTGCCCAGACCGGCACCGGCAAAACCTTGGCTTTTGGCATACCAATGATTCAATTGCTTGGCCAAAATAACGGCCAGGGCTTGATTTTATTGCCGACCCGCGAATTGGCTCTGCAGGTAAACGAAGTCCTCCACAAAATCGGCCAAAAATTCGGGCTACGGACGGCGGTCTTAATCGGTGGCGCTTCTTCTTATCAGCAGATTCAGGCCATCCGCCGCCATCCGCATATTCTGGTATCCACGCCCGGCCGTTTGATTGACCATCTGCAAAGAAAAAATCTTTCTTTAGAAAAAGTAAAAATAATCGTCTTGGACGAAGCCGACAGGATGTTTGATATTGGTTTTATTCCGCAGATTAAACAAATCTTAAACCTTGCTCCCGAAGAACGGCAGATGCTGATGTTTTCAGCCACCATGCCCAAAGCCATTGCCGAGATAGCGGCGCGTTTTATGAAAATGCCCTGGCGGATTGAAGTCGCTCCGGCCGGCACCACGGTCGCGCAAGTGGAGCAGGAAATATTTATTGTGCAAAAAGAAGCCCGCATCCGGCTTTTGGATAAAGTATTGGCTGACAATGCCGGGCCGGTTTTAATTTTTTCCCGCACCAAGCGCGGCGCCAAGAAAATCGCCGGCTTAGTCAGGGACATGAATCATTCGGCGGTTGAAATCCACTCGGACAGATCGCTTGGCCAAAGGCAAGCCGCCCTGGCCGGATTTAAAACCGGCAAATACAGCGTCCTGGTAGCCACCGACATTGCCGCCCGCGGCATTGATGTGGACGGCATTTCTTTGGTAATTAACTATGACTTGCCGAAGAATCCAGACGATTATGTGCACCGCATCGGCCGGACCGCCCGCGCCGGCAGCGCCGGCAAAGCCGTTTCTTTCGCCGGTCCGGAAGAAAGAAAGTCTGTCTGGCAAATTGAAAAACTTATTAAAAAAACCATTGCCATATCATCTCTTCCGGTTTTGCCGCCGCGCCGCCCGGCCAACCCTGGCGTTAAAACAATTCAAGCTGGCAAACAATATCAAGGCCGCCGGCCGTTTCGGCGCCAAAATAGAAATTTCCGCCGGCGGTAAGGATGGCTGTTTTTAACAGAAGCATGCCTCATAACCCAAAAAACCAGGCCCAAAAAAAGGCCTGTTTTTTTATATTAAAAATTAGCAATAGACAATCGTCAACCTGCCCGCAATGCTACGCTTGCGTTGCAGGCGGGTCGGCAATTCTAAAAATCCCTCAATTTAGACAACCCCGGGTGCTTCCGGATTCTCTCCAAGGCCTTGGCTTCAATCTGGCGGATGCGCTCGCGGGTGACATCAAACTCCTGGCCGACTTCTTCCAAGGTGTGGGCAATGCCGTCAGTCAGGCCAAAACGCATTTCCAGGATTTTTTGCTCCCGCGGCGATAAGGTCTCCACCACTTCCTTGACATAGTCGCGCAAAAGCTCCAGGGCGGCCGAACGGTCCGGAGTCACGCTTTTGATGTCTTCTATAAAGTCTTCCAGGGTGGAATCTTCTTCGTTTTCGCCGACAGTGGTTTCCAGGGAAATGGTGTCTTGGGAAATTTTTATAATATGCCGGACCTTGTCAATGTCTTCGCTCATCTCGGCGGCAATTTCTTCCGGCAGAGGCTCTCGGCCCAGATCCTGGACCAGTCCCCTTTGCACCTGGGTAAATTTGTTAATCGTCTCCACCATGTGGACAGGAATGCGGATTGTCCTGGATTGGTCGGCTAGGGCCCTGGTAATGGCCTGCCTGATCCACCAGGTGGCGTAAGTAGAAAATTTATAGCCCTTGCGGTATTCAAATTTTTCTACGGCTCGAAACAGGCCGATATTTCCTTCCTGGATCAAATCCAGGAGAGACAGTCCCTTGGCGCCGGCGAATTTCTTGGCGATTGAAACTACCAGCCGCAGATTGGCTTCTATTAGCTTCTTTTCGGCTTCTTTGTCGCATTTTTCTTTTCTTTTGGCCAGCTCCACCTCTTCTTCGCCTGTCAACAGAGGCACCCGGCCGATTTCTTTTAGATACATCTGGATGGAATCGGCATTCAGCTTTGACAAGTCAATCCCTTCGGTTGACCGCAAAATATCTTCCGTATCGGAATATTTTCTTTTGCCCGGCTTGCTTTTGTCCCCGCTTTCAATTTCAACATCCAGGATATTGCCGGTATCCTCCACTATCCGCACCCCGCTTTTCTGCATGTCTTCTAAAAACACCTCAAAATCAAATACATGTTCCTCCACTTCAGGAAATAAATACAAAAGTTCGGTTTCGGTTACAAAGCCCCGCATTTTGCCTTTGGCAATAATTTTTTCTATCTGCTCTTCGGTCGGCTTAACGGCTTCTCTGGGTTTGACTGGCTTTTTTCTTGGTTTCAAAATCGCCTTTTTGGCCATCTTCTTTTTAACGGCTTTTTTCTTAGGCTTAACTTTAACCGGTTTTTTCTTGAGTTTTATAATTTTTTTCTTAAGCTTAACCTTAGCCGGTTTTTTCTTGGCAACTTTTTTGGGCTTCACCGATTTTTTTTTGGTTGTATTTTTTTTCATTTAATTTATGTCAAGCGTTATACGCTTCACGTTATGCGTTACGCGTTTCTTTCTTCATCCGACAATAATTTCAGCTCTTCCATCAGCTCCTGGGCTTTTTGCCGGTCGCCTGCTTGCTCGGAGTCGGAAATCAGCTTGGTTATTTCTCTCATGCGGCCGCGGAAATAATTTCTTTTTAAAACCGCGATTATTTTGGCCAATTCGGAGCGGGCCTCTTCATTGCCAAAATTATAATAATCCCTTTCACCTAAAAGAACCAGCTTATCCAGTAAATTAAAATAGCTATGACCATGGTCATCTGGATGCCGGTTTAAGTTTTCTTGAGGGGAAATGTTTTTTTCTAGCCAGGACTTGAAGCCGCTATATTCAATTGGTGGCTGTCCTTCTCCCTCCGGCTTTTGAGTCCAACTCTCTATAGTGCTATTATAATAGATTATTAAATTCTTGTAAATGGCCTCGTTGTCCAGGCCCGGAAGCAGGTCAACATTAATCTGATTTACGGCGTATTCAATCAAGCCCGGAAACTTAAGAAGCAGGGCTAAAAACGACTCTGATATCATTTCCTGGCGGTCTTGGGGGGGGCGGACAGGCGCTTCCGGAGCGCTTTCTTTTTGGTAGGATTTTTCTTTTTCGGCGGCCGCTTGCATGGTTTCGCGCAAAATTTCTTCCGAAGTGTCTATTTTTTGGCCTAGTTGCTTTAGCCAATGGCCTTGCTCGATTTTGTTGCCTATTTTAGCTATAATCGGCAGGAGCTTCCTGGCGGCTTCACGCCGATTTTCAATCTTGTCCTGATCAAGGCCGGAAAAAACAATTTCAAAATAATATTCCATAATTGATTTGGCTTCTTTTACGGCCTTGGCCCAGCCGGTTGGATTGTTTTTGATATAGCTATCCGGATCCTCGCCGGGAGCGATTTTTACCACCCGAACGTCCATCTCTGCCCGCATAGCCTCTCTAATCCCTCGTTCCGCCGCCCTTTGCCCGGCCGTATCCATATCAAAAGCCAGAGCGATTTTATTCGTATAGCGCTTAATCAGGGTCAATTGTTCAACCGTCAGAGCCGTCCCGGAAGAAGCGACCACATTTTTGAATCCTTGTCGATGGGCGGTAATCGCGTCCATTTGGCCCTCAACCACAACCACTAGCCCCTCGTTTTTTATGGCCATCTTAGCCTTGTCCAGTCCGAACAAAATCCCGCTCTTGTCATAAATCATTGTCTGGGGGCTGTTTATATATTTGCCCATTTTCTCGGTCTCTTCTTTTTCCGGATTGACCCGGGCCGAAAACGCCACTACCTGGCCGTTAACATTTCTAATCGGAAACATAATCCGGTCCCGGAAACGGTTATAAAAGCGGCTAGCCCCCTCTTTTTTAATACTCATTCCGGCTAAAAATATTTCGTTATCCAAAAAGCCTTTACTTTTTAAAAAAATAATCAAGTCGTCCCAGGATTCGGGCGCATAGCCGATCTGCCAGTCATCAATGGTTTCATCTTTAACTCCCCTTTTCTCTAGATATTTTCTAATGTTTCCGGCCGCCTGGTTTTGAGTTAAATTTTTATAATAATAGCTGGCTGAAGCCTCCATAATATCCAAAAGCCGGTTTCTTTGCGAAGCCAGTTTCGGATCAGAACGCTTTATGGCCACTCCGGCCTTGGGAGCGAGCAAACGCAAGGCTTCCACAAAAGTTAGGCCCTCCATCTCCATAACAAAAGAAAAATGGTCCCCGCCTTTGCCGCAGCCAAAGCAATGCCAGATCTGCCTTTCCGGCGACACCATAAAAGACGGGGTTTTTTCCCGATGAAACGGACAAAGGGCGCGAAAATTAACCCCGGCCGGCTTTAGCTGAATATAATCGCGGATCAGGTCCACGATATCCAATCTTGATTTTATTTCGTCACTTGGTTGCATAGATTATGTAACATGCAGCCTATAACAAACAAGCGGGATAGCAAGCCTGTTACGTGTTGCATGTTACGTGTTATGTGACCTCTCACCCCCACTCGCTATAAAACACTCCTTTTGGAACATTCACAATCGCCTGCCTGACATAGGGAATTATATTTTTAGGCAGATTATTAATATCAAACCAATTTAAGTCGTCGCATTTTTTTGGTTCTAAATTTTTGGGTTCGCCTGTCCATTTGTCGGCTTTTAGAAAAAAATCAACTCTGGTTTTTTGCCCGGCTCCGCTGGCAACGGAAAATCTGTGCATAACATGAACGAACTTCAAATCTTCGGACATGATTTTAATCCCAACCTCTTCTTCGGTTTCCCTGACCATGGCCGCGGTAACGCTCTCGCCCCGCTTAACGTGTCCGGCAACCAGACTATATTTTCCATCTTCAAAGCCGGTGTTAATCCGCCTAAGAAGCAGAATTTTTTTATCTTTTTCTAAAATCAGATAAACCGCCGGCGTTATTTTAAATCTTTGGTTGGGCATAAATTATGTGTTACACGTTATGCATTACACGATTCTTAAATCCTCAATCCACTCCTCCACCTCCCCTCTCCCCTCCTCCGGCTTTTTAACTGGCTCCCGAAAAGTTTTTTCAGCGATTATATCGTTCCCGCCCAGTTCTTTTTTCATATTAACAAAAGTTTTTCCCAGTCCGCCGCCAAAACTGGCAAATAGAACAATTTTTTTGCCTTGAAGCTTTACCTGGCCAAAAAAGCTCCTCAAGGGCGGAGCAAAGGTCCAAACCCAAACCGGAGTGCCAATAAAAATCAAATCATAGTCAGCCGGATTTTTTGTTAATGGCTTTAATTTCGGCTTTTCCTTCATGGTTGCCTGTTTGCCGCCCCAAAAAAATTTCATAAAGCCCCTGGATTTTATCTCATTTTCCGGCTCCAGCTTCAAAACATCAGCCCCCAGTTTTTGGCCGATAATTTTGGCGATAAACTCGGTACTGCCTTCAAAAGAGTAATAGATAACTAATTTTTTTTAAGTTCATCATATTTGTTTATGTGTTATGTTGTTCAGTATTTGAAGTCGCGCATTGTATTGAGCGCACAAATCACGAATTTCATCAATAATCATACTTTTCCAGATTTTCCTTTTTTTATCATCCGATTCCATATTCAATAATCTCCATTTTTTAGCTTCTTCTTCTGATTTTGATCCACGAGCTTTTCCTGCTATCCAATATGAAATAGATTCTTTCCGTTCGGTTTCCATCATATCCGGATCAAGCACCACCTCTTTTGTTTTTCCCTCTGAAATTGCCTGAAATGGGTCAATATTGGTTTGAGCTTCAATATAGTAAACATCTTCACTGTCTTTGTTGAAATCTCCTGCCTTTTTTGAAATATTAAAGATTGCTTTGGCAATTGGCAGATGTTTAATATCTATTTGCCTTTCGGCCGGGCTCCTTGTCTTGCCTCTTGCCTTGCCTCCTTTGATTCTGCAATGTCTTAATGCCCAGGGAAGACCGTCCGGATTTATTGAGTCTGATTCAACAAAAATCATGGTGCTGCTAAAAACTTCTTTGTCAAAAACAAATCGCACGCTTCCATATTGCCAAGCAGATCCATTATGGCTGATTTCATCGCCAGGATCATCGACGGCTAATGAAAAAATATTTTCTCCTTCAGACCAGCCAAGCTTTCGTTCTGTTTGATTTTTTATTACTAAATATCCGGCTGGATCTTTATAATCTCTGGCTTTCTCCCTCTGGATGTCTTTGCCAAAATCGCGAATAGTTTTAAATCGTTTGGTTTTAAGAGTATTTACGGCGCTTGGCATTTTTCTATTGCAGGATATAACAAGATTATCCTTTATAACATCAATCTCTTCTTTAAGACTTTGAATTATTATTTCAAACTTTTCCGCATCGGCATCTTTGTATTCCAAGAATAACCTGACAGAATCTCTGATATTTGAAAATGATCTTCGTCTGCCCAAATTGACTGCGTTGACATCTGACGGAGGAATTGATTCCAGAAAAATTTTTTCACTTTTATTATCAATTCCGAGTTCATCAAAAAATTCAACAATTCTTTTTCTTTTTTCAATTTTACCAAGCCAATTTTGAAAAATCATATTCTCGCCCAGCTTTTCTCTCGCTTCCTTAAGTTGCTTTATATACTCTGCGGCTAATCTTTGCACGATTTCACTTTGTTGTTTTAAGGAGCTGCTTACTTGATTTTGATTATTTAAATTGCGGCTGAGCTTTCCTTTTATTCGCTGACATAATTCTTGCGATTCTTGAATTGTGTTAAAAATAATATTGATTGCGTTTTGATTATTTGCTTGTTGCCGTAATTTTGAATATGCGTTTGAATTTATTAAATCAATTAAATCTTTTACCTGAAAATAATCAGAAAAAATATCCGCCCGCGATTGATTATCAATTTTTTTAATAATTTTTTCTAAATTCTGATAATTTTCCGTAATACCGCCGCCAATTCCAAAAAATCTTTTTGCGGCATTTACGGCTCCGGAAAATTTTTGCTTTTCTATATTTTTTAGAATTAAAATTTCAGCTTTTAAATTTTTAAGGGATTGTTGAATTTTTGCGCGATTTTCTTCTAGTAATTTCAGATAATCATTTGATTCAATTTGAAAAATTTTGCGTTGATTGCTAATTTCATTTTTTTTGATTTCCGCTTCCTCAAGTTGAGCAAAATAAAAAAATGTCCCGCTCCAAAGATCTAACTCTTTTCCAATATTCTCAAGGGTTTCAGAAATGCTTCTTCTCGCGCCATTTAATGCAATTAATTTTTCAATATCGGCCTGCGTAATATGCCTTGAATCTAAACCTATTGTTTTCGCCTCAGCCTCAACAAGGCTTCCTTTTAAAGCGCGTATTTGCTCCTCTCTATCTTGCAAAAAATTGATGTCATATTCATTTTGGGCCAAATTTTCAATTTTTTCCGTTTGTTTTTCAAATATTGGATTAGACATTTATTTATGTTTAAATTATAATATTCTAATCGCGCTTAAGCAATAATATCTTGCCATCATTAACCAAATAAAGGTAAATCGCCGGCACAATTTTAAATCTCTTTGTTATCATAAATTGAGAGCGTTGAATAATTATGAAACGTTCTCATCCTGAACGTAGCGAAAGATCTTTTATCCTTTAAATACGGGATTTCCATTATGGTCAAGATAAAATTTTTAAATTATTCAACGGTTTAAGGTTATATTCCATGTTTTATAATCCAAATTAATGTGCTATATAAAAATTCTTCTCCACCAACTAATTTTTTTTGGCTCAATTTTCTCACTGGCCAAATCCCCATGCCCGATTTTATTTAAACCATCATCTGACGGCTCATCATTGACATGCGATACGCGATTTGCGATACGCGATGCGAGACCATTCAGCCGCCCAATCTCCTCTTCCACCACTTCGCCTCCGTGTTCGGCGTTGTGCATCCGGCTGCCGGCATAGCTGGCCTGCTTTTGGTCCAAATGCAGATCAAATATAATCTGTTCGCCGCGCTCAATAACATACATATGGAGCCGAGGATAAAATCCGCCGCCCAGCCGGCGGGCAAAGCTGTCTTTGCCGGTCCGCCTGTCCCTGATATAGGCATACCCAGCCCGGCGCAAAAACTGTTCGGCCGTACCTTCTGTTTGATTTTTATTAATCACAAGCTTCATACTTAAATCGTCAATCGAAAATTTAACTAAGTCCCATTTCCTTCTTGTACCCCTCCAGCCATTCCGGCAGATTAACCGTTGGCTCCCAGCCCAGCAGTTTTTTAGCCAGAGAATTATCAGCTAAAGTTTCTTTAGGTTCAATTCTTGGTTCAATATGCGCAACCGGACCCCCGATCATTTCAGCCAATTCATTTACGCTATAATTACTGCCCCGGCCGATGTTTATCACCTCGCCTTTGCCGACCTTATCGCTTCCAGCCGCCATAATATTGGCCCGCACCACGTCAATCACTGAAGTATAATCACGCTTGTTGGTGCCGTCGCCGGTTATAGTCATGGGTTGGTTTTTTAACCTTTGGCTGACAAATATGCCCATAACCAGACAGTAGGCGCCCTCCAAAGCCTGGCGTTTGCCATAAGCATTAAAATACCGCAGAGATACTGTCGGTAAGCCGTAAATTTCAGAAAAAAGCCGGCAATAAAGTTCGCCAACATACTTCTGTAGGCCGTAAGGGCTCAAAGGGTGAGCCGGCATATCTTCGGTTAACGGCATTTTTATCTGATCGCCATAGGCCGAAGAAGAGGCGCTGTAAATAACTTTTTTCACCTTAGCATCGCGCGCCGCCATTAAAACGTTTAATGTGCCATTTAAATTTATATCATTGGCAGTAACCGGATCTTCAATTGACGGCTGCACCCGAGGAAAAGCCGCCAAGTGAAAAACGTAATCCACGCCTTTAAACAAGGGCTTTATTTTTTCCAAATCCCTCATGTCAACTTCGTGGAACTCTGCTTTAGAATTTAAATTTTCTTTTTTTCCGGTTGACAGGTTGTCGATAATAACAACCTCATCGCCTCGCTCAACAAGCGCGTCAACCAAATTGGAGCCAATAAACCCGGCTCCGCCGGTCACTAAAACTTTTGCCATAAATTAGCATCTGTGAGTATCCGTTTTATCCGTTCAATCCGTGTTCTATTAATCAGGAACACGGATGATACGAATTTAATAGATATACACTGATTTATTTTGCTATTTAACTAAATTAATTTTTTATTTTCTACTTTTTATTTAGAATCTCTTCTCCATAAACTCCGGCTAGTAAATCCAAATCCTTGCCGGTGGAAATAAGTAAATCAATATTTTTATCCTCTATGGCTTTGAGCAGGGCCAAACCCTTAGCATCGCCGACGGTTTTTTCATACATTTCCCGAAAAGCGGCAAAATCTTTGATAAAGCAATGTCCGCCGGCCCCGCGCCCGCTTCCCTGGTCTTTTGGCTTTGTCAAATGAAAATTGTCGCTTCCCGCCGTACCGCTTCTGTGGACAGGCATCAGATGGCTTACTCCCACGCGAGGATCGGCTGCCATAGCTTCTCTAATAACATCATAATCGCATTTGTTTTCCCTGGCCAAATCATATAATAAATTAACAAAAATTACTTTAAAATAAAACCAGTTGTTTCCGCCATATTTTATCAGCTCGGCTTCTTTGGCCCGGCAAACCAGCTCAAACGGCGCTTTGGGCAAAACCGACAGGATTAAATCGGCTTTCTGGCGGTATTCCTCATTGTCAACCGGCAAACCGATTATATTGCGCTTGGGGTTGGCGGCATCATGGGCGGCGGTCGCTTCGGTTAAAAATTCCGGGGAATGAAAAACAAAAATTTCCGGATTTTCTTTTTGAATCTCCTCGGTTGTGCCCGGAAGTAAAGTTGACTTAATTACCGTGATTTTTCCGGCCCCAACTTTTTTTATAGCCGTTTTTAAAATTGAGGAGTCAAATCCCTCCGGCGTACTGGGCGTGGGTACGGCAATAAACACAATATCGCAGGCCCCAATTTTGTCGCCGTTATTTACATGTGGTTCTTCTAAGGCGTAGCGGACCACTTCAAACCCTCGTTTTTCAAAATCATCAGCGTAATTCTTGCCAATCCAGCCTTGGCCAATAAAGCCAATTTTTGGTTTTATCATAAAAAGCTAAAAATAGCCAAAAAATTAATAAAAATCTTTGGCTTGAATTTTACACATATATAAGTTATTATTAAACATAATAGACTAAAAGTCAAACTAAAAATGAAAAAAACCATCCTTTACCTAATAACCCAGTCCGAACTCGGCGGCGCCCAGCGCTATTGCTTTGATTTGGCTAAAAATTTAAAAAATGAATTTAATATAATAGTCGCTTCAGGCTTGCCTCGCCGGAGTCTCGAGTTATTCGGGACAAAGGCGGGAGAGCAAGGAGATAAAGGCGAACTGGGAAAAATTCTGGAAAAAGAAAACATTAAATTCTACTTCTTAAAAAATCTCAAACGCTCCATCTCCCCGGTTAATGATTTTCTAGCCTTAATCCAAATTATCAAACTCATAAAAACCGCCAAGCCCGACATCATCCATTTAAATAGCAGCAAAATCTCCATCCTCGGCTCCCTATCTTCCGCTTTCATCCGCATATTTGCAATTCGCAACATTCGCATACATTCGCGGATTAGCATCATATATACTGCTCACGGCTGGGTTTTTAACGAACCCCTGTCTCTTTGGAAAAAATTTTTTTATAAATACGCCGAAAAATTCACTTCCCCTTTCAAAGATAAAATCATCTGCGTCTCCGAATACGATCGCCAAACCGCTATTGAAAATAAAATCGCTCCGGCCAAAAAACTCATCACCATCCACAACGGTTTAGCTCCCATTAACTTCCTGCCAAGAAATGAAGCCCGCGCTAAATTAAATTCAAAATTCAAAATTCAAAATTCCAAATTAATTATAGGGTCAATAGGAAATCTCTACAAAACTAAAGGTTTTGAATATTTAATTGGAGCAACCAAAATACTGATATCCAACATCCAATCTCCAATATCTTTTGTGGTTATCGGCGAAGGCCAGGAAAGAAAAAATCTAAAAAAACTAATCAAAAAATATAAACTAGAAAATAATTTTATCCTGGCTGGTAGCATTGACAATGCCGCCCGGCTTTTATCCGGCTTTGATATTTATGTCTGTTCGTCTGTCAAAGAGGGCTTGTCTTATACTCTGATTGAGGCCATGCTCTCCGGCTTACCGATTGTGGCTACCAATGTCGGCGGCAACCCGGAATTAATTGTTGATAAAAAAACCGGCCTTTTAGCCAAGGCGGTTGACCCAGAAGATTTGGCCCAAAAAATCAAAACCCTGATAGAAAATACCAGTCTCCAACAAGATTTAAGCGCCCAAGCCCGGCACAAAGCCGTGGAAGAATTTAGTTTAAAAAAAATGGTGGAAAAAACCAAGGAAGTTTACAAAGATTAAAAGTATCTTGATCAGCTTTCTGTCTACACTACCATGACTACAGGGCTTAAAAATTTCTTTTTAAAATAACCACAAAAAAACACGAAAGGAGGGGGAAATGCCAATTATTATCGGGATGTTTTTTATCGGTCTTGGAATGTTTATGGGGGCAGTTGGAAAAGCGATCTTTTATATTATTTGGGGTTAAGCTAAAGAGGGGGTAAGGCAATCACTAATATAAAGAGACCGGAGTTTTTAAAAACCCGGCCTCTTTTTATTTTTTGATATTTAATTTAATAACGATGTATATTTATTTTCTTTATTTGAAAATCTGTTAAAAGATTATCGGCAGTAGAGGGATCCGTATTTTTTCTTAATATGTTAATAACCTCGTTATGCAATTCGGTTTTTTGTTCAGGGGATATTTTTAAACTATCAATAATTTTATCTAATTCATCTGCTTTTTTTGATACTTCCGGCCACTCAACTTTCCCTTTTTCCACCTCTGGTTGTTTATTTTTAATTTCATCCTTCATGTTTTTTCCTGCCTTTCTTTCTTCTACTCCTTTTATCCCGGCCATCAACTCTTGCGCTTTTTGCTCTTCCATCTCTGTTTTTAATTTTTGGGCCTCGCCGGATGCTTTAGCTTTACCTATTACTTGGCTTATTTTGATTTTTGGCCTTTCTATAGTTTCATCGTCTGTGTTTTCAGGAAGCCCCAATGAAATTTCTTCTCCTCTAGATCCAAAAACCTTGCCTGATTTAATATTTCCTTGTCCATCTTCATAAACCACGTGATCGTTTTCCTGAAAAGCAATTTTGGCTGGCAAATCATCAATTGCTATAATTTTTTCTCCTACCTCGGGCCCTGATATTTTTACCATATTTTGATCTTCAAGCACTTCGGTTATTCTCATTAATTTACCTCCCAGGGCATCTGCGCCAGGAAATTCATTGCCCTCTAATTTAAAGGGTTCTTTTTTTAAAAATATTTCTCCTCCGGTTCTTTCAAACTGTTCTCCAAATTTATCTGCGGGAATTTTTTGTATGTGGTTTACTTTTCTAACTGTGCCCATGTCTTCATTATTTTTTTCTTGTTCGGGAATTAATATTGCCTCTTCTCCTTCTGTTTTTGAAAATACAAAAACTTCTCCATCTTTAGATATAAATTTATTCCCAGGCACAACCATGCCTTCAATACCAGAAAACATATTATTATTTCCTGGGCGCTTTTTATCGCCGTTAACCAGCTTTTCATTACTTGGGCTTTCTTGTTTTGGCGTTGGTTTTGTCATAGATTTTTCAAAATTATTCATAAACATATTGGTTAAAATTACTATGTTAAATTAAATATGAAGTGCAACACTCATATATGATATAATTGGCGAAGCCAACTATATTATTAATAAAAAAATATATGAGTTATAAGCAAATCAATTTTTCTGATAGGTTGGAAATCTCCATCC
>Ga0210019_1002653_pt1 | contig 17163 bp, 16 predicted proteins | sample CryGeyCG2114_020_2_FD_183969 | JGI IMG/M metagenome (GOLD analysis project Ga0210019, IMG submission 183969) | Groundwater microbial communities from aquifer - Crystal Geyser CG11_big_fil_rev_8/21/14_0.20 (SPAdes) (version 2) | ecosystem: Environmental > Aquatic > Deep subsurface > Groundwater ...
GACCGAAAGGCAATTCTGTATCAGTCCTTTAAAAAAGAACATCGCAAGGCGACCTGGGAAGATTTTGAAGCTTTTCAGATGACGACGGGCTGGTTGGAGTTTTTAAATCGTTATAAACAGGTCGCTTAGATGGAACATTTTCGAGGAGCCCTCTAATCCGGGATTCCTCCTCGAATTTGAATAATCTGCGGGATTTGCAGTGGGCTTGCTATAATACCACAAATGAGTTATTATTAAGGAGGTTGCGTTGAAGAAGATTCGACTGTACCAGACCGAATCCGGAAAAGTGCCCTTTTCGGGTTGGTTTGAGAAACTAGATGGAAAGACAAAAGCGCGTGTTCAGATTTATACGGAACGACTCGCTCAAGGTGGAACAAAGAAAAACATTAAGCCACTCGGAGAGGGCGTTTTTGAAGCGAAGTTAAAGTTTGGTCCTGGACTTCGGTTGTACTTTGGAGAAGACGGAAATGAACTCATCGTGCTTCTTCTGGGTGGCGATAAAGGAACGCAGGATCAGGACATTAAGAAAGCAAAAATGTATTGGAGGGATTATGCCAAAACGAACCGCTGATTATGATGAAATGATTGCCAAACAACTGCAAAAGGATCGCAAATTTGCGAGGGAATTTGTGATCGTTCGGGTGGAGGAAGAGGATTACACGATTCAGGAATCTCTGGCTCAATTGGCCAAGTCCATGGGCCAAAAAGAGTTTGCTGAATTGGTTGGAATTTCGGTCTCCCGGGTGACAGAACTTATCAATGAAGAAAGAAAACTGAAGGTCGAAACTCTGCAAAAATATTTAAAGCCATTTGGCTTGGAACTTGAGATCGGATTGAAAAAAGTGGCGTAAGCCTTTGCCCTCCAAGCGACTGCAGCAAGAAGCTTCGGAAATTAAAAACCCGCAGCGGACTTCGCAAAAGCTACCGGACGCTGCGGGTTATGTTTTTATTTGTCCAGTCGCGAGACTGGCGCTGGTGTAATGACCTGGACAATGCCTTATGCACAGGAGTGAAATCCATGAACTCCACCCATCGGGCAAAACTTTGTACTCACAAGGCGCAGACCAAGATTGTTGTTGCGGTTGTCCGGATGATCGTTGTTACGCTGGGCAGAACGCAAATCCTGCGCATTGTTGTTCCAGGAGCCGCCACGTATCACGCGGTTCGAGCCAAGTATGGTCATTACGCCAAACTCAAAGATTGTTCAAACTCCCTCCTTCTAAGCCTTGTGGAATTCGCATGAGTGACGTGCGCAATCATGCTCCTCACCGAGCAGATCAGATCTTCCTGATCGATCAAGCCTCGTTTGAATTGCGCCTCCCTCTGTCTCATTTTCTTCCTTAAACGTATAAGATTCGGGCGTTGCAACCGAATCATCTGGGGAAAAGTACGAAAGCCCAAAAATGGAACACCCTCCGATACCGGGGCCATTCGCGTCACCTTTTCCTTCAAACGAAGGCGAAGACGATCATGAATAAAAATCCGAATCTCCCCAAGGAGGTTGTTCAGAATTTGTTTTTCCTGGGCTAGACAAATGAAATCATCCATGTAACGAACGTAAGCTTGGAGTCCATATCGTTCCTTTACAAAGTGATCCAGCTCTCCCAGATAAAAATTGGCGAAATGCTGACTCGTTAAATTTCCGATAGGAATGCCCTTGCCGGGCTCGCTTCCAGGAACCGCATGATCGATGATAAGTTCCATCAGAGATAAAAGTCGGTCATCTTTGATGACTCGTCGAAGGAGCTGTTTTAAGATCTCATGATTGACGGATTGGAAATACTTTCGAATATTGCATTTCAGAAAATAAGTTTGTTTTCTTGTGAAGAACTGAAGCCGCTTGATAGCGGCATGGGCACCTTTTCCGTCCCGGCAGGCATACGTATCAAAAATGAGGCGCTTTTCAAAAATCGGCTCCATCAGATTGCATATTGCATGATGAACCACACGATCTCTAAACGTTGAACTACAGATCTCACGCACCTTTGGCTCCCGAATCTCAAACTGTCGATAGGGCTGGGGACGATAACTCCCGGAAATCAATTCCTCCTGAAGGAGAATGATCTCATTTTCCAAATGAAAGAAAAAGGATGCGACCGGTTTTTTCATCTTTTTTCCACGGCAGGCTTTGAGTGCCGCCTTATAAAGATTTTCAAAACTCACAACGGCAGAAAAAAGGTTCCCTTCGCGCCTCATCATTTTCGCTCCTGCTGTTTCATCCACCCAGGTTCATCGTCAAAACCTCCGATAGCCGAACTGAAATTCAGTGAAAACACCCGAACGAGCATCGCTTACCCCCCTCTGATAAAGATGATCGAAAACTCTTAAGCCGCTGAAGCGAACAAAACGATCTCCTTCAGCCGACCTGGAGCCGCCTTATCCAGCAAGTCCACTTTGGCTTGAAGAATCAGCATTTTGATGGCATCCGTCCGATTCAGCTTTACCGTTTCTATTTTCTTTTCAAATTTTCTTAAAACTTCCTCACTCACACGAAAAGAAAGGCGGTCGTTGGCCCTGCCTTGCAGGAGTTTCGATTTCAAATGCTTTTTTAAGCTCCTGATCTGGATTCGGCCATGCGCGATATGAGCCATATAATAACGCAAAACAAAAGGTTCGATTTCCGTGGGCTTGCAATCAGAAGTAATTTCCGAACAAATGGTGAGCAAGACATCCCGCAGATGCCTTGGAACACGGACCTCCACGGAAAGTTTTTTGCCAAAAAGAGCTTCCCGAATCCGGGGTGCCGACTGCTGAGGAACCGCCACGACTTTTCCACAGTCATCACAAACAGCCGCCAAAACCCCTTGGACCTTTCCCTTTCCTGAAGCCAGGGCAAGGGTGGTGGATTTAAAAGTTGTTGTCACTTCTGTCCGACAACTTTTACAAATTCCATTTGATTTTTCGCCTTCGTGGTAAAATCTTTTCATCGTCTCTTCCTTTCCAGGGTGGAGTAAACACTCACAAACCATGATTCTTCCTCACCCTCAAAAAGGCAATAACACTTCACATACCAACTAACAGGAAGACCGCCCCGACTCACGTCTGAGCGAAAAGTCGCTGTCTGAATCTTTGGAAGAATGGGATGCCGAGCACGCTTACAATGCAAACCGCATTCGGGTTTTAGGAATTCAATAACCTCTTCAACATTCACTTGTCCCGTCTGAAGAAGATCACGCCCACTTATCAAGTTTTCAGACATTTCGTGCTGAACCCTCCCGGTTTTTAGAGCCGCGATCAAGCGAACTCGTATCCTCCCCTCGCTCCCCACAACTCATTTGTACGGCACTTCGCGTACAACATCAAGCGCTAAGAAATTTAGCAAAATTCAAAATGCTTCTCGAAGCCCTTTAAATAGTGGATTTGAGCGTTTGTAAAAAATTTGGAAACATCCGTTGTCGTTCTTTTAATTTCTTCATTTCAAAAAAAATTTTGACCGCTGCGCGGCCTCGCTTCGCGGGCCTACGCTTCGAGGCCGCGCGAAGAGGGTAAAAGGGTAAAAGAGCCTAGGGTTACTTTGGGGTCCTCACAAGGCGCAGACCATGATTGATGTAGCGGAAGCCCGGAAGAACGTAGTAACGCCGGGCAGAACGCAAATCCTGCGCAATGAGGTCCCAGGAGCCGCCACGTAACACGCGGTACGAGCCACTCTCAGGGCCCTGAGGATCAATACTTCCTTGAGGCGCCTCGGCCCACCAATCACTTTGCCACTCCCAAACATTGCCGTGCATATCATAAATCCCCCAAGGATTCGGCCGCTTCGAAGTCACTGGATGAGTTTGGCGTTCTGCATTCTCGCTGAAAAGCCCATAGTCTTTTAATTCACTGACATCATTTCCAAAGGAATAAGCGGTTTTTGTTCCGGCCCGGACCATAAGTTCCCACTCGGCTTCTGTAGGGAGTCTGTAATTCCAATTCGGATCAAGCTCGCTCAACTTCTGAGCAAAAGCGACAGCCTCATGCCAGGAAACTTTCTCCACGGGGCGATTGATCGCATTTTCACCTCGACCAAAATGCGAAGGGTTTTTTCCCATCACAGCCTCGTATTGCCATTGCGGGACCGGAGTCACCTGCATTTGAAAGGCCTTTGTTAAGGTAACTTCTGTCAGGGGCTCATAAGCCCCTCGATCGGCTTCCGTTGGAGGACTGCCCATCGTAAAACTCACTCCTCCTTCTGGAATAGGAGCATCCACAAATTCAAAACTTTCCACTATTAAATTAGATGGCAAATTCGACGAGTTTGACCTCGGTGAAGCGCTCTCGCCTCGACCCAAAAGGCGTCCTAAAATTCCTGGCTGTGAACGAGGGGATTCTCCTCGCGCTATTTTTTCAAAAAGAAAATAAGAACTAAATTCATTGATGGCCTCCATGACCTCCTCCCGCTCCCTTTCGGGAAGCTTACTCAAATATTCATGAAATCGAGGGGAATTCAAAAACATTCCCAAATAACGAGCTTTTGTTTGAATACCCGCCTCGGGACTGAGGAGCCAATTTTCAACAGCTCTTTCGTAACTCAAACCCTCTTCTTTCATTCGTTTGGAAATCCCCTGAAAGGCTTGAAACATAAGGGATGTCTTTTCCGAACTTCCATGAAGGGCAGCCAACACAAAGGTTCTTGCCTCTCGATCTTTTGAACTTAAGGCGGCTTCCAATTTTCTTCCAAGAGCCGTCTCCGCTGGATTCATTCGAAGAAAAGCTTGGGGAAGCGCTTCTTTTGCCCAAGCATAAAGAGCAGTCCCCTCAAAAGCCTTTTGAAATTCCAGTGCTTTCGGAAGGTCTCCGGCCGTCATCGCTGGCTTAAAATTTTCTAAAATACGAAGGGCCATTTCATCGGACAGTTCTCGCGTTTGAAGAACACGCCGAATTTCTTCGCCGAATGCGGGGCCATAAGCTTCGATCAAAGCATTCACCCCTTTCGGAGATCTTCGAATGCCGTGCTCTGAAAAAAGCTGGGGTCGTTCCCGATACAAAGATCTTAACGATGCCGCTCGAACCGCTCCATCCAAATCCAAAAGGTTTTCTAAGCCAAATCCCAGTTCCTCTTGAAGACGTTGATACTCCGACCACTTGAGACTTCGTGTTGAAGAAAGCTCAACCAGCGGTCTTGCTGCTTCCACTTGCGATTGACTTAAGTTTAAGACATGAAGAACATCTTTGGTTTTCGAGCCTGTATCCGATAAAGCCTGAACGCCAAGAATCGCTCGTTGAATCAGTGGAACATCTAAAAGATTTTGAAACTGAGCATAAGCAGGAGCGTCCGACGCCTGCTCCACTCGTGAATCCAAAATCCTCGGATCTCTCTCTCCAAGGGAACTTAAATAAGCCCTTTGAATAGAAGAACCAAAGTAGTAATTCGTATAGCTTCTCACCTGATGCGATTTCATGAAGTGATCGACCATCTCCCAGCCGGGAGGGAGTTCGACAGAGGCGGCTTGTCGTCTGCTTATCGTCATTCCATTTCTTGCGGCATCGGTGTTCACAAGATAAGGCTGCTTTTGAAAATCGGGAAGAACCACTTCATGAGATCCATATTCCTCGGCAATACTTCTTACGGCCATTTCCACATCGGCTTGAGTAAGCGTCACCCCGTTAATCGTTAAAATATAAGGCACAACTCTTCCTTTGACTTTCACTGGCACACTAAAAGCATAGCCCGAAGGTTGTTCCGATAAATCATGACTCTTGCGAATAAAATGAACTTTGACACCTTTAACGAGCGAATAATAGGGCACGGATAAAATGGAACAATCGCCACCATAACAACCCCTCGAAATGGAAACCCACGCAGGCAAAGTTTCCATGCTTAAGACTCTTTCTTGAACATCGCCCTCACTCTTTAGGGGCGTTAAAGCCACTCTTACTTCTTTTTCTAAAAACTCATTTTGCAATCGAACAAATATATCTTGAACCTGGCCTAAGCCTTTTTCTTTTGAGACTTCTTCAATAAGATGACTTAAGTGTTCTTTTAAAAGATCGCCATACTGACTTTCAATCTCTGCCGGACTTAAAGTGCGAATCCCCTCCACGATATTTTCTCGATCTTCTTGCCACCGCCCAAATCGAGGCTGACCGCTCGAATCAAAAAGAAGTGGCATCACCTGAAGAAAGCGTCGAACCTGTTTTTTGAAGGTTTTTTCGTTAAAGCTGCCATCTTCATTTCGCGACGTTTCTTTGAGGTGTCGAATTTGAGTAGCAATATTGCCACCATCCAAAAGACTTAAGCGCTCGGCATCTTGAACTCTTGCTTCTCGAAAAGAAGAAAGGGCTTCCTCATCATAGCGAGCTTCTCCCGAAGCCACATAACGAAGCCGATGGACTCGTGGAGGAGTGGTTTCAAAACTTGCAGCATTTGATCCTAAAGCCGCCCGAAGCTCAGGAACCAGACTATAGGTCTCAATCAAACTTCGAGGAAATTTAAGATTGGCGGTGACAATGTTGGGGTGACGATCCAACAAACTAATAAGAATTTTAAGCCGATCCTCCAAAGTCTCCGAACGCGCTTCCCAAGAAACCGCTCGAAGAGCTTCCGCACAAACTTTCGCTGAACTTCTTTTTGGATTTTGAGCTTCCGTTTGAGAAAATGGATAAAGAAAACTGGCGATCAAAAAACTAAGAATGAGTTTTATTGCCAGTTTCATGATTTTTGTTGGTCCTCTCTCCATCGAAACGCCTTGCCCACCTTAAAAGACATCGTAACTTTCAAACAATTCTCGAAGTTCTCTTTTTGCTTCTCCACTACTTTCAAAATCAGATCGAAAAAGAATTTCCGTGGCTGCCTGAAAAACACCTGGATGAAGACTAAAATAGCCATCCATCACTTGATAAAACTCTGTATCGGTAAAGGAACGCTCAAAGGCCATCTCCATTCTTCTTCTTAAAGCCACCACGACAGCCGGACCAAAAACTCCTTGCCGGATCTCCGCTCGCGCAGAATTTGTGGCCTCATCTAAAGCCTCTCGTCTTTCCGGTGGCATGAGAAAGCGATAAGCTCCTTCGTTGGGTGTGACCATTTGAGAGGCTGCTTTTCTGGCTTCATGAACTGCCGCCCATGCATTTCTTCCAACGGCGATTCCTTGCACATCTCTCACTTCCACCGCTTTTGAACCATCGGCTTCTTCAACAACATCAAAGTTTGTGGTTACAATTTCCCGTCCCGCGCTAATCATGTCTTTCGGAGTACGATCAATCACTTCGGGAACAGGAATCAAATCAAGTTGAATAAGCTGTCCAAAACGATAAAGCCGGTCGAGTTCCTGATATTTTTCGGCCAAGCCCGGATGAATCGCATTGAGCTGTGGGCCATATTCATAAACAAACTCTTTCATCCCAATCCAGCCCTCTCCTTGAAGCCAAAGGTTTCGAAGCTCGGTTCGATACACCATGCCAGCATCAAGACTTTTCGGAAGCTCTGGAACCATTTGACCGTTTGTCCCCGCCGGATTTTGAGGAATAGGACGCTCATCGGTAATTTGAATGTTGAGTCCTTGAACCGTATCCCCATAACGCTTTTCCATGAGTTCTCGAATCACGGAGAGAATCTCTCTTTTATGAGAAGCTTCAATCTCGGCGATTTTCCCTTCTAAAGAACGAACCGCTTGAACAAGTCTGGCGACATCAGCTCCACCATATTTCTGTTGCATGTGAGCGGCTAGTTTCTCTCCTTCCGCTCGCATTTCTTCAATCATGACTCTGCGAAGGCCAACGGGCATTTGATCCCAAAACGAAGAAACACGACTGTCCGTAGAATAAAGAACTTCGGGTTGAATATCTTTGGGATCTTCCAAAGGTTTTTCGGGAATTTCCCTGGGTGGACCTTCGGGCGCAGGAACCGGAATCTTTCGTTTGGGTCGTTCAGGAGCAGGAGCGGGAGGTTCAACAGGAACGGGTCGGGTGGGAACAGGCGGAGCTTCGGGAAGTGTGGCTGGACCACTTTTCACTTCTTTCAAAGCCTTCGTACAGATTTCACTCAATGGAAAAACGGCGGGGGAATGAACACCAAAAAACGCCACAAGAATGATCAGCCATCGAAAATTCAATCCATTCTCCTCTGTCGTGCCAGCATCAGGGATGCCCAAACTAATGCACGGCTCTTTGAAGAAAGCAAGTTAGATGCCATAAAAGTCAGAATTTGAGAGCGTATTCTCTAGGAAAATCAAAAGGCTATGCCAATTAGACAAAGAGGGGAGCACCGAGGCGCGAAAATGTCTCTGCAACGCGCTCTTAGCCAACATTGGGCTAGCTCAACTTCAAAAGGATAATTACCTAGAAAAAGCACTCGTAACCTTGGGAGATGATATCAACAAACTTAAGCGATTCTTTAGACCCGACAGTCTTTCTTATTCCGCTAAAGAAGTTATCCAAGACATTCTGCCAAATCTAAAGCTTCAATATGATGGTACGTCCTAGAGTTCATGAGGATTTGTAAGCTGAATATCAAGGCTTTCCAATTCGATTTTTAGAAGCAGAATGAGTAGAATTCTCGTGAAAGGATGAAGCATGGACTCTAGAAGAAATTTTTTCAAAAAGATGATTGCCTTGAATCTTGCCATGGTCGGATCAATAGCAGTTGGACGAAATAAGTTATGGGCGGAAGATGTGAAATTGGGAGATCCGGTTGCACTGGCTCTTTGTTATACTGAGGATGCCAAAAAAGTTAATGTCGCCGATGTAAAATGCAGCCGCTATAAACCAGATCAAGATTGCGCCAACTGTCAGCTATACAAAGGAAAGCCAGGGGATAAACGAGGCCCTTGTGATGTGTTTCAGAAGAAAATGGTTGCCGCAGCAGGCTGGTGCGCCAGCTGGGTTAAAAAAGCTTAATTATTTTTTATCTGATCGTTCGGTTGCTTCCACATAGCTGGATGAATTCATCCACACAAGCAATTGATATTTGTTTAGCCGTTTGCATGATTTGGTAGCGGCCCCTGCCGAACTGCTCATTCAACGCGCGGCTCCCTTGGCTTGACAAAACGATTGAATGAAACTGAATGCTCTTACTTGCCGCCTCCTCAACAGCCCTATGAACATCCATTCGACCATGCTTACCTTCGTAGCGATCAAAGTCCGTAGGTTTTCCATCGGTAAGTAGGATGAGTCCTTTACTTTGACCAGGTAGTTTCAATAGCTCTTCGGCGGCGTGCCGAATCGCTACGCCTGTTCGAGTATATCCCGTAGGTTTTATAGAAGGCATTCGCTCTCTAAAGACAGCCCAAGACTCGTTCATTTGTTTAAACCAGCCAAATTCGCATTGATGTCGAGATTGACTGCTAAATGTCGCAAAAGAAACATAGTCTGAAAAGTCTCCCAAGGCCTGGCTTAAAATATCCGCAATCGCCTTTAATTCATCAAGAACCCGGCGGTTGCTTGTCCATGAGTCCGTTGAAAGACTGGTGTCCATTAAAATCATCATGGCCATATCCCGTTCGACCCGCTTGCGCTTTGAATAAATGCGATGATCCACAACTCCTGATCCTCTCCACAAACTCCGCCACCTAATCACGGAATCGATATCGATTTCAGGACCATCCTTTTGCCGATGTTGCCAGAGATTACGGTTAAAAAATTCATGTAAACGCGCCTTTAGAGCGATAACTTGCGGTTGATATTCTGGGTCGGCCATATAGGTCTCTCCGCTTTGGCGATGAGTAAAACTTCTCAGTGAACACCAATCCTGGCGATATTGATTTTCAGAACTGAACCATTCGGGATAGCGAAAACAAACTTCATTGGATTGCGACGCCTCATAGTCCGTCAAGTTTTGGATCTCGACATCAGACTTCAGAAAAACTTCAGTATCTCGGCCCGTTCGCATAACCGCATTGAGAGTTAACTCATCTAGAGCTTCTTGATGCGCTTCAGATTCATCTGAACCATCCATCGATTTGGATCCCCCTTGGTAGTTGTCTGCCGTCAAGACTTTTTCAAAGACATGGACGAGCGGCTGATCCTCTTCCTGTTTGGAATCAATCAAGGCGGGATTATTTTCCGTTCGAACCTTAATTTCCTTGCCACCCGAAGTCCTTTTCTCTTCGCAGCTAATGGAAGGATGAAACGTACCAGGGAATTGAATGATAATAGGCATTGGAAGTTGCGGCCAGATAGCCAGTTGCCGACTTGTTCCCTGCCGATTGTCGGCCAAAAAATTTTTGATGAAGACGTAATCTTTTTCAAACCGCGGCAGACTTTCTTTCAAATATTTTAAAATTGACTGACTTGCAACTTGCGCTTCAGCTACTCGATTTTGAATATTCGCAGCGGAAGATAACTTTGAATGGCGCTCGAGCTTGCAAGCCGCGAAGTGAAACAAAAGCCTGTACCAATACATCTGTTCGTTTCGAGCTTTCGTCTCAAAAGCAAAAATAGCTGGCGGAAGTACGAGTCGATTGATGTAAGATCTCTCCTTATCTATCTCTGGAGCAATATCGATCGCAAACCCAAGCAGAGCTTCTCCGACCTGAGCTAGCCTCAGTCTCAGGCACTCGAGGTCGGCAATGTGTTGATGGTGCAAAATGGACTTGGATTTCCATCTATTCCATTTACGAACGAGTCGCGCGAAAATCTCTTCGTCGAAACTCATTGCTACAAGTGAAGGGAAACAAGATCTTTAAGTGGTTGTGCAACTTCGAGATCGTCCGTTAAGGCTTGGACAATGCCAACATCTGCCGAAAGTCTCGGGGCTAACCCCTGTTTGATCAGCAGCGCCGTGTTAACTAGAAGTCTTGTCGAAACCGTTTCATCGAGTTGAAGTTCCGACATATTTCGAATTCGCAAAGCCAACTGCGCCAGAGACTTACAAAGGGAAAGGTTCGCACCAGTTTCGGCAGCAAGAATCTCGGTCTCGATCTCAACGGGAGGGTAGCTGAGTTCAAGGCTTACAAATCGTTGACGTGTTGAGGGTTTGAGGCGACGCATACGAGTTTGATAACCCGGATTAAAGCTAATAATTAGCTGAAATGCATCAGGCGCAGCAATGCTTTCGTGACTTCGGTCTAAAAAGAGCTGACGCCTGTGATCGGAAAGAGAGTGTAATAGAACGACAACATCTTCGCGAGCTTCGGCAATTTCATCGAGATAAAGAAAGTGACCTTCACGAACCGCTCGCGTAACAGGACCTTCTTGCCAAATGGTATCTCCACCTTTAAGCAGATACCGCCCTAACAAGTCAGTGGCCGATGTATCTTCGTTGCAAACAACTTGAACAAGTCGCGTTGAAAGTTCGTTCGCCATTTTTTCAACAAGGCGAGTCTTTCCACAACCCGTAGGACCCTTGAGAAGAAGCGGAAGCTTACATTTATAAGCAGATCGGAAGACTTCCTCTTCCTTGCCGATAGCTCGATAATAAGGTGATTTAGTTGCCACCATCAATTCTTATAGGAATCTGATCCCTGAGCTTCTGCATGAGGAAGTCCGTAGCGAATAAAATTCCAAATAAACGCTCCAATGCCTAGGGTAAACAATGACGCGGCGAGAATGAGTCCCAAAAAGTGCACTTCAATTTCTTTTTGTACACTCAAAAAATCCATCCCCATTTTTCGCTCAAGATACACCTGAGAGATGCCCGCTACAGCAAAAGCTAACGTCATACAAATCATACCGATATTTGAGGTCCAAAAGGCAAAAATGTTCATTCCACTGTCATGAAGCTTGCGCCCCGTCATGGCAGGCACGGAATAGGTGATGATCGCAAGTATAATCATCGCATAGGCTCCCCAAAAAGCCATATGGCCATGCATCGCTGTTACCAATGTCCCATGTGTCCAGAGATTTACTTGAGGAAGCGTATGCGCAAATCCTAAAAATCCTGCCCCAACAAATGAGAGGATGCTGCATCCAATTGTCCAGCTTAAGGCTGTTTTGTTAGGATGACTACGCCCTCCCCGTTTCGCCATGGCAATCGCATAAATCGCCATACCAAGAAAGGCCAAAGGTTCAAGCGCACTGAATGCTCCACCGATCCATAACCAGTACTTAGGCGTACCGATGAAATAATAATGATGCCCGGTACCCAAAATTCCCGATAAAAAAGTAAAGCCAACAATTACGTATAGCCACTTCTCGATAATTTCTCGATCAACTCCGGTCAGTTTGATCAAAAGATACGAAAGGATGGCGCCCATAATTAGCTCCCAAACACCTTCCACCCATAAATGAACCACCCACCATCTCCAGTACGAGTCCATCGTTTGCGACGATGTGTCGATCATTCCGGGAATATAGAGAAGCGCAGCACAGAGAAGTCCAAAAAACAGAACAATAGAAGTTGTCGTATGCCGTTTAGCCTGCCAAACGGTTCGGCCAATGAGATAAATAAATAAAAGGACATCCACAACCACGAGGTAGTCTAATGGTCGTGGAATCTCCAAAAACTTTCTGCCCTCCCACCAATTGAAATGGAATCCAATTACGGCCGTCACGCCAACAGCCACAAAGGCGCCGAGCTGCAGCAAGGCAAGCTTAGTCGAAACCAGCTCTCTCTCGCATTCCTCTGGAATAATATAGTAGGCCGCACCCATAAACCCCGAAAGCATCCACATCACTAATAAATTCGTATGTACCGCTCGAGCGGCATTAAATGGAATCCATTCATGAAGCCCATCGAAACCCAAATGAGCAAAGCCCATAATGAAACCGTATACAATCTGAAGAGCAAGAAGCAGCATGCAAACAGCAAAGAAATAATAGGCCACGGCTTGAGACTTATATTTCATTTGGCATCCTCCTTAAGTTGCGAGAGAAAAGCGCTAAGTTCCACAATCTCTTCTTCTGAAAGAGGAAGTTTGGGCATCAATGTCCCGGGCTTAACAGCCTGGGGATCATGTAACCATCGGACTATATAATCCCTATCCAAACGGCTCCCAACACCATCTAAGGCAGGACCCACGTCTCCACCCTGCCCCCGAAGTTTGTGACAAACGATACACATTTGATTAAACGCAATGGGACGATCAATCGTTTGCGCAACTCCAGTACCGGCTCCGACTCCTTCGATAGTCGCAATCTGACCAATATTAGGTTTTGGCGGAAACCCGTTGAGGTCCATTTCTCCGATCCACTTCATAAAAGCAGTAAGGTCTTGAATATCCGAATCAGAAAAATCGTATCGAACCATCTTCCGTTGGCCAGGATACATCGCGTAAGGATCCTTGAGCATGGCAGCAATAAATTTAGGCCCGCGTCGCTCATAGACTTTTGTAAGTTCCGGAGCATAGTAAGCGCCTTCCCCCAGAATCGTATGACAGCCCATGCAGTTATTGGTTTCCCACAGATGCTTGCCACGTATGGCGGACTCCGAGAGATTCTGCTGGTTTGTTTGTTCCGGAACTCGCCTAATCGTGTCGATTGTAAGAAGGAGAAATGTTCCTACGCACAGGCCTGTTCCAACTAAGAAGAATAATTTGGCAGAAGATTTTGAAAGCACTTGAGGGAATCTATGGGATTCCTAAAAATAAATATATGTTTCAAATCATAAATCATAAAAATACGGAACATACTTCCCGTCGGTTTTTTGAATATGATCTTCGTTAGGTAAAAACTGGGGAAACTTGGATTGTATGATTTAGGTCATAAATCGACTGGCTTTGGATCTTTCCCTGGTTCAAAATAATTTTTTAAGCCTTAAGCTTAAGTTATTGGTGACGTTAAAATTTTGTTTTGAAATTTAGAGAAAGGTAATCCAATGAAAATCAATCGGTATAGCGTAAGCATGGCCCTCTGTGCCTCCCTTGTGGGGTGCAATAGTCACCCCAATGAACTCCGATCCACGGGAGGGTCTGAGTTGGGAGCTAAGATGGCTGCGCCTGTTGGCGAGCCCATTCAAGCCGTACTGACTCAGGCGCCAGATGTTCCTCCGGCTATTACACGCAAGTCGCCCGCCAAGGTCGTTGTCGAAATCGAGGTTAAGGAAGTAACGATGCCGATATCAGAGGGTGTCAATTACACCTTTTGGACTTTTGGCGGAAAGGTGCCTGGGGAGTTCATTCGGGTTCGTCAGGGAGATACGGTTGAATTTCATTTGCAAAATCATCCAGACAACAAGATGCCTCATAATATTGACCTCCATGCTGTGACGGGACCTGGCGGAGGCGCGACCAGTACGTTTACGGCGCCCGGACATCAGACTCAATTTACATTTAAGGCTTTAAATCAAGGATTGTATGTCTATCATTGTGCGACGGCACCTGTTGGAATGCACATCGCCAACGGTATGTATGGTTTGATTCTAGTGGAACCTCCGGAAGGCTTGAAGCCAGTTGATCGCGAATATTACGTCATGCAAGGAGACTTTTATACAGTTGGAAAATACCGCGAAAAGGGTTTGCAACCTTTTGATATGCAAAAGGCGATCGAAGAGAATGCCACCTATGTTTTGTTTAATGGCTCAGAAGGTTCGATGGTTGGCGAGAAAGCCTTGCCAGCCAAAGTTGGTGAGACGATCCGGCTTTTCGTAGGTAATGGTGGACCGAATCTTGTTTCAAGCTTTCATGTTATTGGAGAAATTTTTGATAAAGTTTATCCGGAAGGTGGTTCTCACTATCAAGAAAACGTACAGACGACTCTTATTCCTTCAGGAGGCGCGGCGATCGTAGAATTTCGCCTAGAAGTGCCTGGTACCTATATCATAGTCGATCACTCAATTTTTCGAACCTTTAACAAGGGGGCTCTCGGCATGCTAAAGGCGACGGGAGATGAAGTTACAGCTATCTACTCAGGAAAAGAAGTTGACGATGTGTATCTTGGAGATAAGGCCGCTTCTGGATCCGGAAAGGCGGTCGCTAAAGCTACGGCAGAAATGAAATCGGGAACGCTAACACTTGAAAGTCAAATAGCAGCCGGAGAAGCGCTTTTTAAAGGAACTTGTTCGACCTGCCATATGGAAACAGGACTTGGAGTGCCAAGTGTATTCCCACCTTTGGCGAAGTCGGACTTCCTCATGAACGATAAAGCTAGATCCATAGGAGTAGTATTGAATGGCTTGAGCGGAGCTGTGACAGTCAACGGCACTAAGTTCAACTCAGTCATGCCACCAATGAGTCAGCTTAACGATGACGAAATTGCCAATATTCTAACCTATGTTCGAAATTCATGGGGCAACAAAGGTACAGCGGTGACTGCCGCCGAAGTCACGGCCGTTCGAGCTTCAAGTAAACGACCTCCAGGTGCCGCTGAATGATTTGGCTGATTCTCAGTTTGATGCTCACTCAAGAGCGGGCACTCACTGAGAATCCAATGATTCTGGCCGGACCGGGAATTCTGCGGCCCTTTTACCCCCCGTCCGAGAGCGAAAAAGAAATCAAAGTTGAAGCCTTTGAGCTTCAGCAGCATGCGGTCACCAATGCAGAGTTTCTAAAGTTTGTCATGGAGAAGCCTAAGTGGCGTCGCGACAAAGTCTCTCCCTTGTTTGTAGACAGCACTTATCTTTCGCTATGGGAATCGCCAACTCGTCTGGGAAAACAAATATCTCCCAAACAACCTGTTGTCTTTGTCAGTTGGTTTGCGGCAAAAGCTTATTGCGAATCGATCGGGGCGCGCTTACCCACTCACTTTGAATGGGAATTGGCGGCGGCCGCATCAGAGGCGCAGGCCGATAGTCGCTCCGATATGACGTGGCGGCAAAAAATATTGGATTGGTATGGAAAACCCGCCCCCGAACGCTTACCTAATGTGATGGGAAACAAGCCTAATTTCTGGGGTCTCTATGATTTACATGGCTTGATATGGGAGTGGGTGCAGGATTTTAATAGTATTCTACTCAGTAGTGATAGTCGAGAGGCCGGGAAACTTGACCAAGCAAAATTTTGTGGGGCCGGTGCGATTGGGGCCAGTGAAACCGATGACTACCCGAGTTTTATGCGATTGGGATTTCTTAGTTCGCTGGAAGCCGCTTACACGACTAAAACATTGGGCTTCAGATGTGCTAAAGATCGAATGAAAGGGAAATAAAGTGAGAACAATGCTGGCAAGTTTGTTTTTAGTTTGGGCGATCTTTGCCCCGGTCCACGCCGAGAAAGTAGAAACTTCATTCTATGACCTTGAAGCGCAAATGACAGATCAAGATGGAAAATCGATTTCGTTAGATTATTTTCGAGGACACTCCGTCATTGTAACTATGTTTTTTTCATCCTGCCCCCATGCTTGCCCCATGTTGATTGCACGATTGAGAAGCATTGAAGCCAAGCTAACCAAAGAAAAAAGATTAAACGCTCGTTTCTTGCTCATCAGTTTTGATCCAAAAGTCGATACGCCTGCGGCTTTGTTAGCACTGCAGGAGCGTCATGGTGTCGACTCCAGTAGATGGCGATTTGCAACGCCGAAGATTGAATCAAAGATTTCGGAGATTGCGGCGGTCCTTGGAATCAAGTATCGAAAGATGCCTGAGGGTGGCTACAGCCATTCCTCTATTTTTGCCGTTCTCGATTCCTATGGTAAGATTAAATATCGTGGCGAAGCGCTTCAGGAAGACGCCGAGGTATTTGTTGAATATTTAGGAAAATAAAGTGACTCAGCCCCCAAGAAATTCATTCAATCGAGAAATGTTCTTAAGTTCCACGCGATGATCAACAGTCACAATGACATTTTCTTTCGTCCATTTGGACAGGACCCGAATGACACTTTCAACCGTCGAACCCACAGCATCCGCAATATCCTGACGAGTCAGTCGGATCATAATTCGGTCTCCTAATTCCTTTGGCTGGCTGCTGTGAAGCCGCAAAAGGAGATCCGCAACACGATTCTCAACAGAACTGCGATTCATAGCTTTAGATTTTTGAAATGCCTGCAGTGTCTCAATGATTTGACGATCGAGCTCAAGGGCTAATACATCGTTTTTCAGCCAGGCTTCGCAAAAAGTCTTTCTGGCTATTTTGACTAGCCCAGATTCTTCGAGGGCAATCGCCGTTAGCGGATAAACCGATGTTTCTGATTTCATCAAGGGCGCGCCAAGAATACGATTGCGTCCAAAAAAATTCATGATTGTATCTCTATCATTCTGCATCGCAATCATTTTTGCGCTTCCATAAAAAATGATATATGCAAAATCTGCCGGCGCGCCATCCTCAAAAATTACATCTCCCGCCCGCGCTGTAATGAACTGACAGTCGCGCGTAAAAACATCAAGATTCATACCTTGAAGATTTTTAAAAAGCGGAAGGCTAGCTAGTAAACTGCTAA
>Ga0210019_1002654_pt1 | contig 17161 bp, 19 predicted proteins | sample CryGeyCG2114_020_2_FD_183969 | JGI IMG/M metagenome (GOLD analysis project Ga0210019, IMG submission 183969) | Groundwater microbial communities from aquifer - Crystal Geyser CG11_big_fil_rev_8/21/14_0.20 (SPAdes) (version 2) | ecosystem: Environmental > Aquatic > Deep subsurface > Groundwater ...
GGCGATGACCAGCCACAGCAAAACACCTGCCATAGTAGGAGTTTTGCGACTATGCTTTTGTTTGTGCAATTGGTTGTAGACTATGGCTTTTTCTCCTGTGACAGACACTTCTCGTGGTTGTTTCCAAAGTTTATGCTTGTATAAAAAATGCGTTAAAATTGGCGTCAACATCATTGTCAAAACAAACGAGCCCGCCAAAAATAGAAACAAATCCATCAGGTCCCTAATTGATAAAAAAAACATTTCCATTGTCCTCCTCGCTATGGCGAGTCGTCAAATTAAAATCTCAAAATGTAAATCTCAAAGCTTGTCCCGAGTGAAGTTGAGGGATGGCAATTTTAAATTTAAAGTTATTCGTTAAATTTGAAGGTAGAGAGGATTTGGTCATAATCAGAGGTTCGAGTTGTGCAATATTCGCTTACAGTCACCTCGTATTTGTCTTTAACAAATTTGGTTGCTTTTCCGTGGCATATACCTCCAATGATATAACTTATTCCTGGGTTACCAGCGATGGTAACATCAATAATATTAGTATTATCTAAATCACTTTTGACACTCTTTTTTAATTCCTCAATTGTGGATGGGCTTATTAAGTTTTGAATTACTTGGACTTTTGTAGATAGTGGACTATAATCAAAAACATCATCTTTTTTAAAAAGTTCTAAATTAATTGCAGACGCTCCTGCTCCCGTATACTCTCCGGCTATCAATACATCACTTGCTTTCACGAATTGAAAGTTAAAATCAGTGCCACTATTTTTATATGCGACTTTATAAAGTTTGTCGTTATCTAACGTTTCGCCAGAAAGGGATTCCTCCGCTTCGGGCGGAATGACACTGATTTCCTCAGCTTCCCCAACTTTGGATTTTGCATTGTCATTTTGAGATTTGAGATTTGCATTTTGAGATTTCATATAATACCACGCCACTCCGCTTAAAATCACCATTAACAAAACAATCACCAAAACAACCAGCCCGATACTGCCTTTTTGAAAAGATATGTTTTTCATTGTTGCGCCCTCCTGTTTATTTTCTTAATAATTCTTTAGCTTCCTTTGGTGTCAAACCTGCTTGCTTAATAATTGTATGCGTCAAACCAACTCCAACCGTTTTCGAGTGAAGCGGAATAGTAATACTGCTATTATCATTTTCTCGATAAAGTGTTAGATGGCTACCTTTTTGCCTGACTTCAATAAACCCAACAGCTTTAATAAGTTTTACTAGCTGCCTTGCAGTAACGATTGGTAGAAATGGCATTTTTTTATTTAGACTCATTACAAAATAATTTTTCGTAGCGAAATTAAATAATTTTGAGCGAAAACAATAAAGAGTGAGGAAAGCGTAACAGGGTTACGTTGACGAGCTCTGAATTGTTTTTTAACCAAAATTTGTTAATTGCAGTAGAAAAGATTATTTTGTAATGAGTCTATTATCTTTTCCCAACTGGTCTTTGGAATTCAACGCCATATATTAAGGAACCAGAATCTTCAACAATCGGTTGGTGTTGTTCTTCCAACACCTCTAGATGCAGATCTATTGCCTCTTTGGCATTTTCTATTGCCTCTTCAACGGTTTTCCCACTCGAAAAACAACCGGGCAGAGCAGGAACAGTTACATAATATCCTTCCGGTAAATCTGGTTTAATAAAAATTATATATTTATAATGCTTTTTCATAATACTTTGATTATACCAGATTACTGGGTAAATTTGAAGGTGGAGAGAATTTGGTCGAAAATTAAATATTTACTGTTTAGCTCTGTTTGTTCAGCAATCGGCGCAGATACAAACCTTATTGCTTGGTCGGCGTTGTCTTTTTTGGGATAATTATCTATCCATGCAAAATACCAATACTTAAATTTATTGTTAGTATCTTCTGACTGATAGATAATTCTATGAAATTTAATATTATCGTTAATCGATATTGTTTTCTGTGGTATGTTACCATAAATGGTCCAACCAGTTGTCTTTAAATCATCTGCAACAAAACTTAAACTCGAATCCTTTAGAATGTCCAAAATCACCACTCCCAAACGCCACTCTTCTGGCGTAACATCAGGTGGATATTTAAAACTAACATTAAAATGATTATCGGTATAGGATTGCCATCCTTCCATCGATAAATCAGTGGATGTTGAATTAGCGGTTGGGTCGGTTGTAGTTGTTATGGTTGTTTCTGTTTCGTCAGAAAGGGATTCCTCCACTTCGGTCGGAATGACACTAGTTTCCCCAACTTCCCCAACTTTGGATTTTGCATTGTCATTTTGAGATTTGAGATTTGCATTTTGAGATTTCATATAATACCACGCCACTCCACCCAAAATCACCATTAACAAAACAATTACCAAAACAACCAGCCCAATACTGCCTTTTTGAAAAGATTTACTTTTCATTTTTTTGTTCTCCTAAATTTTTAACGCCTTTTGAAGCTCTTTAAATTTTTCCAGCGCTTTGGGCAAATCACCATACAAACGATCAGCCAATTTTTCATTGTAAGTATGCACTGCATCGTTTCTCCAATCTGTCATCACCAGCCATAAGTCATCAAATTCAATCAAACCATTTTGAAATGCCTCCTTCCAGCAAACTTTAGGCGAAAAACATTTAACCCCTTTTTCATCCTCTAAATAAATTTTAATGGTTTTCCAAGCTAAATCAAAGCATAATTCAAATCTTAAAATAGCGCTATCGCGAATGACTTTTGTTTTATTCATTGCCAATACTTCGCCTAACCTTCCGACAGCTTGACTGTAATCTTTTTTAAGCGCATCAAATTTTGTCATTTTAATCCTTGGGGTAAATTATTTCTATTTTTTCTTTGGCAATTTTTTTAAAAACATTGCTTACATCTGAAAAATCCACTATATCAATTTTGTATAATGTGCGAATATTGTCTATATCCGCTTTAATTCGGGAAAAAATGGTTTGTTCAATCGGTTTTTTCCCTTTAATGCCAACATCAATGTCTGACCGCTCATTGCTTTTGCCAGTCACGCGCGAGCCGAAAAAAAATACTTGATATTTTGCCAAATCCAAATGCCGTCCGATTATCCCCATTAAATCCTGGGCTAATTTTTTTTGATCCAAGTGTTCCAGTTTCATAATTATTTTTTTAATCGGTAGCAATAAATCGGCAATTCCTTGGCTCAGCAAATTAAAAATGCAAGCATTTTATACTTTGGATTTTAGACTTTTGATTATTCCCTCCACCACTTCCTCCATCTTCATTCCGCGCGAACCCTTCACTAAAATTATATCACCTTCGCGTATTTCCCACAACAAAGCTTCAAGTAATTTTTCTTTGGAATGAAAATGCTGCTTGGCATTATAATATGTGGCATAATCACCTAATGTGAAAAATAAATCAGCTTTTTTACGGACCACGCTTCCCATTTTTTTATGAAGTGAAACTGAATTTTTTCCCAGCTCAAGCATATCAGCCAAAACAACAATCTTTCTTTTTGATTTTTTTTCCTTGACAACTGCATCTAAAAATTCCAAACTAGCTTTGATCGAAACTGGATTGGCGTTGTAGGTATCGTTGATAATAGTCATTCCACCATTTTCTAAAACCGCCATCCGATTGGGCGCTTTTTTAGTATTTTTTAACCCTTTTTCAATTTCTTGACCAGACAAATGAAAAAAATCGCCAATGATTCGGCTACTGGCAGTAAGATCAGCCAAATCAAAAAATCTTTGCTTGGCGCGAATTTTGTCCAGACGCGCGCGCCTTAACCCTTTCTGAGGCAAAACCGCCAGATCGTCAGGTCCCATAAAATCAAAAATGCTCAATTTTTCCTCTGTTAATTTTTCCACATTTTGAAAAAATTCTAAATGCCCAGCGCCGATGTTGGTGACTACGCCCACGCGCGGTTTTAAAATTTTCACCATAGCGCGGATATCACCTTTTTTATCTGCGCCGATTTCCAGCACTAGCCACTTTGGATAATGTAAAATATGTAGCCAAAAAAGTAAAAATTTAATGGGCAAATATAAAACCAAAAAAAACCAATCGCGAACGTTTGGCTCGTAAATTTTAATCTGAAAAATTGCCAATGGCACGCCTGTTTTAGTGTTAAGATTGCCAAACGACTTGCCGATATCGCCTTGAAATTTTTTTGACTCTGACAGCACGGAAAAAATCATTTCCTTGGTTGAGGTCTTGCCAGCTGTGCCAGTGACAAGGATAATCTCTGGCTGAAAATATACAAGCATTGCTCGCCCCAAAAACCACAAATACTTTTCCAGTAATTTCTTCATAGTACAAATATAGCAAAATTTTCAGAGGATTGAAAGATGGTTAAACAACCATCACTTTTTCTCAATGCCTAGATAATTGATTAAAAACTCGGCGATGTTGTGAAAAACCGGCGCGCAGGACGTTTCAGCAAACTCAACCGCGCTCGGCTTGTCCAATTTGACTAATTAGGGGACTTGAGGGGAGCCCTAGGGGACGGTTCTCTTTTCAAGGTTTAAATTCTAAATTCTGGTTTTGCCTAGGTTATATTTAATTTTATTATATTCATTATGCCTTTGACTCTTACTCCCCCATTGTGATAACTAAATCTTGGTAATTTTGTTGGCGCTCTTTTTTGTTTTTACCTAAATCTTGATAAAACAAATCCTCTGTGATAAGCGGATCATTTTCGCCAGTAGTATAATAATTATAGCATAAAATTTATACCATTATAAGATTTTTAGAAAATCCCAGAGTAAAAGAGAAACGTCCCCCTTTTCCGTCCTATACTTTACTGATCTTACAGTTTTAGCGCCTCTTTACTTATTTCTTCTGGCCAGAGCATATTTCCTTGTTGATCATAAACCGGAACAATTTTATCAGCGTTATCTTCCCCTAAATCATTCAATATTTTAAAATACATACCCATGTAGTATTTTAACAAAAAGTCACCGTATCGTTTTTCATCTATCCATTCTTTTATGTAAAAACTCATATACCCATCATATTCATTCTCCTGTGTACGCTCTACTGGAAATACCATCGATTCAATTATAGGCTGAGCCCCTCCGGTTACTTTTTGACCATATACACTCTCCTTGTCACCAGTAAATTTACCAAATTTTTCATTAAAAACAAAACCGATATCGCATGAATTTGCCTTTCCGTAATGAAATCCCTTCATCAAGGTCAAATATTTTGAAATTGATAGCAATGCGTTAAATCCTCTTTGAGACATGTTTTCAATAGTAGGTATTTCTTGCTGAAGAAAATCAACAAAATCACTTTCAGAGCAATTATCAATTCCCGTGATACTATTAATAATTTCTTCGAAAGAAATGTTAAATTGACTTTTTAATTTATCATCTCCAGAATTACGATTCACATAATCGCAACGACTCTTTATGTTCCGAAAAACTCCATCATGTTGTCCGTTTCTAATATTATTTAACAAATCTCCTAATTCGTAAAAAACCATTGTTGGCGATTGATCTCCTGCTCTTCTTCCGAAATAATTTATAATATTTTGCCCTTTACTAATTTCCCCCTCCTTAATGAATGAGCAATCCCTTCTGCGAAAACCATCCGTAAAACGAGCGTGCATCCACAAAGCGTCTTCTATTCTTACATGCTTGTTGTCCAAAACTAACGGCCTTACCTTGTCTGCCATGTGCTGTAGTGCTTTCGCAGGTGGCTTATCCGGAAAATCGCTATTGAATATTGGAAACTCTGATTTAAGGTGTTGCCAATCAAGATAATTTTCTATTCCGTCATGTATTCTTTTTTTCTCAGCTTGAATTATATTTGTCTTGTTTGGTTTTGAAATACTATCATCCGCCTCAATTATTTTAACAAACTCGTCTAACCGTGATAATCTTTTTGATATTTCTATATTATGATAATCAGCTTCATCACTTAATGAATCTACGGCGACTTGCTTTTCGTTTTCATCATCTGAATGAAAATATCTAAACTTATTTCCTTTTCCTGTTAGGAATTCTTCATTGTCTTGATGTGGTGCGCCTTCTATTGGTTCCTTTAGCATTATTTTATCCTTCTTTTGTTTATTCTTGATTTAATTATATTGGCAATTGAGCACAAAATTGACACATAACCACCCTTTATTTTGTTCTCTTGTTATAAAATTTTCGGACATTTTTTACATAGTAGTAGATTAAGCTTTAATTTCCAAAACAAACTTTACCCCCAACACTGTTTTCAACTTTTTCCTCTCTTTTTTTATCTGCCTCTTGGCTCTGCTTAACTCTTTCATCTCCTTCGATTATCCGATCAACTTCCTTATCCCTTTCAAATTTGGATCCTTCGCCACCTTGCTCAGGCATAATTTTCTCCTTTCAAAATCAATATTGTTTGCTTAATTTAATTATCACCCCCCCCCAATTGGACTTGTCAAGCCCGCGAATTTGATCATCAAAAATTTTAGCGTAATAATATTTGCTGGCACCCGCAAATGTTACCATAAAATGCTTCCTCAATCTGCTAATAATGTAATCTGCTAATAATATGGCACACTATGTCTCAATTAGTATGCGACCGCATACTAATTGAGACATTTCCAAACCACTCAAAACCACCATTTTCACCACCCCATAAGTAGGATTATTATAGGGTGATGATGTTTTATTCCAGACCCGACGGATCTGTTTGCCCATAAACAATGCAATTTGTTTGTCTTTTTTCGTCATAATGATTATTCTTTCCAATTATACCACATACAATTTTGTGAACACAAAAACCATCACTTTTTCTCAATGCCTAGATAATTGATTAAAAACTCGGCGATGTTGTGAAAAACCGGCGCGCAGGACGTTTCAGCAAATTCAACCGCGCTCGGCTTGTCCAATTTGACTAAAATCACAAATTTGGGATCTTCAATCGGACCAAAACCGACAAACGAATGATTGACTTTGTTCTCTTCGTAACCGCCACCAGCTTTGGCAATTTGCGCTGTACCAGTTTTTCCAGCAAAATTATAGCCCTCCACTTTCGCCCTTTTTCCATACCCATCGTCCACCACGGCTTTGAGCATATTCTGCACATCTTTGGCGGTTTCTGGTTTAATCGCTTGACGAATTTCCTTAGGCTTTATTTTGTTGCTAGTGCCATCGCTATGAATAATTTCGTCCACCACATACGGTTGCATCAATTTCCCTCCATTTGCCAAAGCGCCGTAAGCTGACGCTACTTGAAGCGGTGTCGCGCTAATCCCTTGCCCAAAGGTCATAGTGGCTTGATGAATCTCGCGCCATAATTTTTTTCCCAGCAAACTGCCTGTTGTTTCCCCGCTGATATCAACCCCCAGCGGTTTGCCAAATCCAAAATTAGCGAAATTATCATACATAATATCCTTGCCAATTTGTTGACCCACCCAAACCATACCCACATTATCCGAGTGTTGTAAAATTTGAGTAATATTTTCCGTGCCAAATGCTTTGTTCTGCGCTGTATGAATTTCATAACCTTGAACCGTCACAAAATTAGCAAACGGTCCGCCGATTGAATCGGATTGTATTTTCTCGCTGTCAAGCCCGCCTGCCACGATAATCGGCTTAATCACCGATCCTGGTTCCCAAACATAGGAAATCAGCGGATTAGTAAAGCGGTCCTTACCTGATTCTTGGTCGCTTTTGGCTTCGTCATTAAAATTATTGGGGTTAAAATTCGGTAAATTTGCCATCGCCATTATCCCGCCAGTTATTGGGTCAAGCACAATCACCTGCCCGCTTTCCGCGCCATTTTTTTCAATGGCTTCGCCAATCGTTTTTTCCACAAAAAATTGGATATTTTGATCAATGGTTAAAATTAAATCATCGCCATTTTTTGCCAAAGTTTCCTTGTCTATATTGATATACCGACCCTTATTGTCTTTTTCCGCTTCCACCGAACCAGCATAGCCAGTCAGCTGGTCGTCATAATATCCTTCTACCCCGTACGAGCCATTACCTTCAAAATTGACAAATCCCAAAACACTGGACGCCAATGAATCCTCAGGATAAAAGCGAACGCTTTCTGGCACCACCAAAATTCCCTCAAGTTTCATTTCTTTGATTTTTTTCGCGACAGCTTCCTCTAACCGTTTTTTTATGGGTGGAATATATAGCTTATTGTTATTTATTAGATTAAAAATATCTTCTTTTGATTGACCAATATCTCCAGACAATTTTTCAGCGACTAAATTTTTGTCAGTAATGTTTTTAGGTACCGCCCAAATTTGATATTTTTTTGAATTGGTTGCCAGCGGGAAAAGTCCGTCTTTGTTGTGAGCAAAAATTTCGCCACGGGCAGACGGAACCTCTTCTTGGGTATAATATTGATTTTTGGCTTGCAAAAAAAAATTTTGATGCCCAACAATTGCGATAATAAATAAACGGTATAGAAATATTGGCAACATTAAAAGCACCAAAAATCTTAGCCACATAAGTCGTTTAATGTAATAGGGTGGATTATTTTTTACCATATTGATAGCTAATTTTATGGCTTGCCTGATCGATACTAATTACCTCTAATGAAAAATTATTCGGTTTTTTGCAACCCTAAATTTTCTAACCCCTGAGATATATTCTTTAAAGATTGAAGCCGAACTGCCTCAACTTCCAACCGTTTGCTTTCTTCTTGCAATGATTCTTTTTGCAAACGCAATTCGCGAATCTTGTAGGTTTTTGTGGCTGACTGGGTAGTTTGGGCAAGATAAAACAAAGTCACCGCCGCAAAAATCAGCAAGGTGACAAACTTTAAAGAAAGCGGACCAATTTTGACCACGCGCGCCAGTGTTCGCTTTCTTGTGCCCGGCATTGTGGTTTTAGATTGAGTAATAAGCATTTCCCTTCTTTTTAAAATTATAAATCTTTCAATTATAAATGTTAAATCACTTTTAAAAAATATACTTTGTGTTAAAAACCAGCAGCAGCTGGGATAACTGGCTAATTCGACTGCCAAAATTTACTACGGCAGTATTAGCCAATCCCCTCCTTGATATTTTTGTATTTTCCTTGAGAGCCTTTGACAGCTCCAACGGAACAAGCCAAACCGTGGCTAGTAATTTTTTATTTTACCCTTTCCACCCTTTCGACTAAAGCGAAAGGTGCAGAAAAGGGACGCATGCTGCTGCTGATCCTTTTGTAAAAAAAATACCATAAGAATTTAAAAATGTTTTAATACTTTTGATTTAAATTCTTATTTTTGCCTTTTCACTTCTTATTTAAATCCCCAACCCTTCCAGTTGTTTGGCAATATCGCTTTTATCAGTTTCTGTCTTGGCTTTGGTTTTATCCCAAGCCACTGGTTCCCAGACTTCGATTTTGTTGTAAAGTCCAGCCACCACTGCTTGCGATTTTAATTTAGCGTATTGGCGCAAGTATTCTGGAACTAAAATTCTGCCTTGGCGATCAAAGCCCACCTCAACCGCGCCAGAAAACATAAAACGGGAGAATGCCCTTACTTTGGGGTTGGTCATCGGAAGTTCATTAAGTTTTTTAGCAATCCTATTCCACTCTGATTCGGTATAAATTGTCAAACAATTATCAAGCCCACGAGTAATTACAGCGCCTTTACCGAGCGCCTTTCTTAAGCGAAACGGGACCGCCACCCTGCCCTTTGGGTCGATTGAATGGTTAAATTCACCAATAAACATAATATTAATCTCAAAGTTATAATCTCCCGCCCACCATCGCTACCTGCCTGAAACTGCTGTATCACTGCGAGCGGGGCGCTTTGGCGTTAGCGGGCAGGCAAATCTCACAGTGATGGTTTATGTTTTTAAAAATATAATGCTGTGGCTTTGGACATTTTTCTGCATATTTACCAACATATCCACTTTCTTTGCTACTTTTCCCCACTTTTATCCACTCACTTATTTAATAATAAAAAATCCCTTGATATTTGTCAAGGGGGTAGGAGTGGATAAAAATAGTTTGCTTGCAACCATTATACCCAACCACAAGGCATTGATATCTGGGACTTTAAAAGGTGCTCTCTGTTTGGGTAAAATTGACGACAAGGAATTCATTGCCAAATATCGCTAATCACTGAGGTTGGAAGTTATTGGTTAATATGGAGGATTAATTTACGCACAATTACAATGTATATTAAAAAATATATTTGCACGACTTACGTAAAATATCATTCCACTTCCTTGTCATCCCCTCCCGTCATCCCGCACTTGATGCGGGATCCATCCCCTCCCGTCATCCCGCACTTGATGCGGGATCCATTCAGTCTGGATTCCCGCTTGCGCGGGAATGACGGAAGGGGGACGGGAATGACACACCCCTTTGTCATCCTCAACCGACTGCCCCGGTGTCATCCTCAACCGAAAGCGAAGCGCTTCGGATTGGGGATCCATTCGGACTGGATTCCCGCTTGCGCGGGAATGACGGAAGGGGTGGGAATGACAGAGAGGAGACACGGGAATAAAAAGATGAGTTGAAAATAACAATAAAGAATCCGACGGGGAAAGCCCCGTCAGATTCTTTATTTTGCTATTTGAAATGGCTTAATCCTCGGAGCAAGCTCCGAGGTATTCAGCCGTCTTGAAATAAATAGAAGTTTTGCGTAAGGCGGGTAATTAGTATCCAAACTTTGGGATGGTTTGACGCAAATTTTTTGAGAACTAACTAACGGCTTTCGCAATATATTCCACCAATTCGGCGCGCGACACGCGCGCCTGCTTCATAGTGTCGCGTTCACGAATTGTCACGCAGTTATCATCCAGCGAATCAAAATCAATTGTCGCGCACAGTGGAGTCCCGATTTCGTCTTGGCGACGATACCTTCTGCCGATTGAGCCAGACTCGTCGTATTCAACGGAAAAATCTTTGGCTAAATCTTGAAAAATCTCTTGGGCAATTTTTATCAGCTCTGGCTTTTTCATCAGTGGGAAAACCGCCAGAGTTATTGGCGCGAATTTTGGCTTAATTTTTAGCACCCGTTCGCCCTTGGCTCGCCCGTCGCTTCCGTCAGATTCAAAATAAGCTTCGCAAAATATCGCCAACATCAGACGCTCCAAAGATAAAGTCGGCTCAATCACATAGGGCGTAATTTTCTTGCCTGTCTCTTGTATAAAAAATTTCATTTCCTGCCCAGAATGTTTCTCGTGTTGCGCCAGATCAAAATCCCCGCGATTGGCTATCCCTGCCAGCTCCCCCCAGCCAAACGGATATTTGTATTCAATATCGGTCGTGCCTTGAGAATAGTGCGCTAATTCCTTTTTCTGATGCGCTCTTCGCTTTAAATTTTCTTTGGACAAACCAAATGATAAAATATATTTCTCCCACTGCCCAATCCATTTTTCATATTCTTTTGAAGCTGTGCTTGGCTCAACAAAATACTCTATTTCGGAAATTTCAAATTCACGCAAGCGGAAAATAAACTGGCGAGCGGTAATCTCATTGCGGAAGCATTTACCCACTTGGGCAATGCCAAACGGCAATTTCACTCGCATTGTGTCGGCAATATAGCCAAAGGATGAAAACATACCTTGCGCGTTTTCAGGTCGCAAATATATTTTATTATTATCGTCCTCAACTGGTCCTAAAAACGACCGAAACATCAGATTAAATTCTTGGGTGGTAGTCAAATCATTGCTCCCGCAATCAGGACAAACTTCTCTTTTCTCAACTTGGTCAGGACGAAATCGCGTATGACATTTTTTACATTCAATCAGCGGATCAGTAAAACCCGCCTCGTGCCCGGACGCTTGCAGGGTCTCTTTTTTGGTGATAATGGCTGATTCAATCCCTACGATATTGGGTTGCTTTTTGACCCATTGACTTAAAAACTCCTCGCGCAGTTTATTTTTCATTAAACTGCCATAAGGTCCAAAATTATAGATCGCGTTTAGACCGCCATAAATTTCGTCTTGCGGGTAAATAAAACCGCGTCGCTTTGCCCACGAAACAATTTTTTCCATCTTTTCTTGATTTTCCATAAATCTAGTATAGCAGGTTAGATATTATAATAAAAGCTAACCAAAAACTTCCAGCCCCTGGGGTTGGAAGTTCTGGTAAAAAAACGCTTTTCGTCTCCGTAAATATACAAGTATTTTGAGATTTGCCTGCCCCGATGCGATAGCTTTCGGGGAGATTTGCATTTTGAAATTATTCATACCTCAGCGCCTGCAAAGGATTAAGCTTGGCTGCGCGACGAGCTGGGTAAAATCCAGTGATAAGCGCCACTAGACAAGCAAATGCCAGAATCATCAACACAAACCAAAGTGGATAATAAAACAAGCTTACTTTTTGCGCCTGATAAGATGTAGCCAGGAAATTGTAAATATAATTAATAAAACTAGACCCGACAAAGCTCATAATCAAGCCAACCAGCCCGCCACAAAAACCAATCAGGATTGCTTCCGCCAAAAATATCTGCCAGATATCCTTGTCAGACGCGCCCAGCGATTTCATAATGCCAACTTCTTTGATACGTTCAAGCAGTGAAATTGTCAGCGTGTTAAACATCCCGATCGAAGCGACAATCAGCGCGATGACTCCAAGTAGTCCCAGCGCGAAACGGACAACCGCAAACCCTCTTTCAAGCTGGTCAACCGTGTCAATCACAGTTGTCACTGGATACCCCATAGCGCTAATTTGTCCTTTGATGGCGCCAATATTTTCCTGCGAATTTACCTTTATTTTTAAACTATGAATCGGCGATTCAGGAGAAAATTGACGGACATTTTCATACGGCAAGTAGATATTTGGCTCAAACTCGTCAATCACAATTCCTACCACCTTGTATTTTACGCTGTCGCTAACCAGTTCGTTAGTTGTGCCAACTTTAGAATACCCAATATTAATTTTTTCACCAGGCAATTGATTGGTGTCTTTGGAAAACTGGTCAAGGAGCGCGGTGGTAACAACCGCTTCATTTTTCGCGCTGGTATTGATCTTTCCACCGATGGCAAACGATAATCCCTCAAGTGAAAAATAATCATCACTCACAGCATAGACCGACACATCACCCGGCGGTCCGTCAAAACTCATTTGCCCATTGAGCGCCATCACTGCCTCAACTGTCTCCACATTGTCAAATGCTTTAATTTTTTTAATCATATCATCGGTAATCTGCCTGGGTCGGTCGCCAACGCTGGGCGTCACCTCAAGCGCGGTCAGGGCGTCTGTGCCAGTAATTTGCTCAATGGTTAATTTTTGCAAACCATACCCAAGCGCAATTAAAAAAACGATAGTGCCAATTCCCACTGCCACGCCGAGTATTGTCAAAAAAGTCCGCAAGCGGTTATTTTTGAAAATTCTGGTTGCGATCCTGATTACATCAATAAATCTCATATTTTTTCGCTGATATTTTTATGCTAATTGGCTACCCATTAAAACGAATCCAACTTTTCTGTGGACAGCTCATCGCTGGGAGAAGCCATCCGCCTGCCAACCGGACGATTTTTTTTGATATTTATTATTTGCCCATCTTTCATATACATCACTCGGTGAGCGTAATGCAGATAATCGGGGTTATGCGTCACAAGTAGTATAGTTCTCCGCGATTTGCTATTCAAATGCTCGAGCCATTCCATTACTTCGCCAGCTGATTTTGAATCAAGATTCCCGGTTGGCTCGTCCACCAAAAGAATCCACGGATTATTGGCTAGCGCGCGCGCCAGAGCCACTCTTTGCTGCTCGCCACCGGACAGCTCGGTTGGAATTTTATCCGCTAAATCGCCTAATTTGAAATGATCAAGGAGGTGCTGAGCCCGTTTGGAACGGGTGCTTAATTTTGTGCCAGAAAAAATATTGGGCAAAGCCACATTTTCTATCACAGACAGATTGTTAATCAAATTAAACTGCTGGAAAACCATACCGATTTTTGTTCGGTGGTGCCGGGCAAGCTCGGTGGGCGAAAGCTTGGACAGCTCCTCCCCCCTGATTTTCAAGCTGCCCGAGCTGGATTTTTCCAGTCCTGCCACCAAATTGAGCAAAGTTGATTTCCCGCAACCAGACGGTCCATAAATAATCACATATTCGGTCGCAAAAATTTCAAAACTTACTCCGTGCAAAATTTCCACCATCTTATCTTTTGCCAGCTGGAACTTTTTTGTCACATCTTGACAACTAATCACCACCCCGTGCCCGCTATGGTTGGATTTTGAGCTGATTGCGACCGATTTTTTGACTAATTTTTTATTGACTGGCATTAATGTTGGTTTGATTTCCATTGATGGTTTTAACCACTTGGCTGTCTGCTTTTAATTTTTCAATAAATAATATTTGGTCGCGATTGACGGACATTTGATCCTCTGGTCCATGCAGTTCGTTTCCCAGCTTAACCAGCTCAAGCTTGGTTTTGTCGGTTTCGTCAGTTTTTTGTTGCAAATTTTGACCAGCCACTTGCAGGTAATAAATATTTGACAGCTCAACATATTGGCTTTCTTGGTTTTCCAGATGCCCAAAATATACTTGGTTGTTTGTTAGAAATACTGCGTAATAATTATCTTTGGTGCCAGAGGTGTTGGTTACGCTCGGAATATTCCAACCACCGGAATTAACATAATAAGCAATAATTGCCAAGATAATAATGGCGAAAACCGCCAGCGCTTTGGGCTTGATGGTAATGTGGCTACGTCTGGTAACCCTTGTTTTCTCAATTCCTTGGTTTTGTGTTTCCATTTGAACTCCTGTTTAATTTATTATTTACAACTCACGCATCTTATCGCTCTGAACCTAGTAAGCCCACATCACTCAGAGCCAGTAGCCGATGGCAATCTTGGCTAAGTCATTGAGTGACGGAAGGGAGGGATTGCCACGCCTGCTGGCTCGCAATGACGGACGAAAGATGTCTCGCAATGACGGAAAGATTGTAGTCGTTGCGAGGAGCGAGGCATCAGCCGAGCGACGCGACAATCTCTCCTCTTTGTCATTCCGATTGAGCCATCACCGATGGCAATCTCGCAAGCTGTCATCCTCGACTTGGTTGCCCTGTGTCGTCCCCAGCTTGACTGGTGATCCAGTCCTGTCTGGATTCCCGCTTTCGCGGGAATGACGGCACGGAATGATATTTTGCGCAAGTCGTGTATGTAGACTGAAAAATATAAGTTGCGTAAATCGTGATATATTATATATTTTAATTTAATATCTTTAATTTTTTAATCCAACCAAATGTTTCTTCTAATTTTTCAGCGATAAGTTGCAGTAAACTCCGTCGTTTTTTAGGTGTTAAAAGCGTGTAAAGCTTGCTTTCTCCGGTATTTTTTGACGGATCACTTGAAACAGCTTTGACATGGTAAGTGGCTGATGGCTTTAATCCAGTTAAAATAACATAGTGAAAAGTGGTGAGAATTGCGTTTTCAGTAGTTGTCTCTTCGCTCCCGGTTTCAGCCGAGCCGACACCATACTTTACTTGCGAGGTGGAAAGTTCGTCAGTTTCCCAAGTGACAGTTACCTGAACTTTGGTTGAGTCGCCGTTCGCGCCCAGTGATGATTCGGTTTTTACCGTCAAAATTTCTGGCGCAACTGCATCGGCTGAAGTAGCAAAACTGTTTTCGCTTGACTCCGCGCGGTTGGAATACGCATCTTGGCTAGAAATTCTAAAATAATAAACCGTGTTGCCAAGGAGCTTAATCAATTTTATTTGATGTTCTTTCACCCTGTCAGTTGCGCCTTGTGTTTGCTTGGCGCTTTTTTCCAGCCCCTCAACTAGCACCTCGCTATTGGTGTAATACTCAACCATTGAATCAGTTTCTGTGTTAGTTGTCCAACGCACGACAACTGAATTAGCGGTAGCATCTGTCACCTTGATATCTAAAATTGACGGCTTGGGCAAGGTGGAAAAAACATAATTATCCGACGCGATTTCCTTGCCATACTCGTCTGCGCCAGTAATTTTTGTATTGTAAGTAACACCTTGGGCTAAATTGTCCAACCGAAGAGTATGGTTAGTGGTAAGCGAGCCAGACGATTCGGTCACAGTCGAGCCGTAATCCGTGGTTGTGCCGTAATTTAAAATCGCGTGCACAATAGTTGAAGTTTCAAAGCTAACAATCGCGCTGGTCATCGTAATATCAGAAATCGTCACCGTAGAAATCGCTGGTTGTTTTGGCGTAGTAAAAGTAGCGTCCGCTGATTCGCCGATATTGCCCGCGCGATCTTCGGAAGATATTTTATAATGATAGGTTGTTGAAGGCGATAAATTAGCCAAATCAACTAAATGTTCCTTAACTAAGGTGGTATAATTGCCTTGTTGCGAGCCATAGCTAGAAGTCACGCCAAAATGCACGATAGAATTTGAGCTCTTGTCTGTATTCCAAGTAATAGTGGCTGAGGTTGCTTTAACATTGGAAACCTGCGGACCATCTCCGCTGATGGTTGGTTCAATCGATTCTTGGGTGGAATAAAGCACCACATCTTGCCCAAAATTGATTGCCTCCATTTTGTAGCCCGAAGATGACATTTGCGAATCTATCGCTAAAGCTCCTTGGCACGGCACTAAAAAAACCGCCAATATCAGAGCATAAACAAATAGTGATTTGAGTTTTTTCATTAACTTCCCCTCAATTGATCTTATTTACATTTTACCGCAGATTGATTTTTAATGTCAAGCCCCGTTGGAGCGAAGCTCTCTAAGCGAGGTCATTCCCGCCCCCCTTCTGTCATTCCCGCCCATCTTGTGTCATTCCCGCGAAAGCGGGAATCCAGTTCAACAATTGATATCTTTAAATAAATCTTTCCAATCCGGGTTATGTTTTTCAATTAAATCCAATTTCCAGTTCCGATTCCATTTTTTTAATACTTTCTCTCTTTCTATCGCTGACCGAATATTATCGGTCTGCTCAAAATAAACTAAATTGTGTATATGATATTTTTTAGTAAATCCTTCGACTAAATTATTTTTATGTTCATAAATTCGTTTGGCTAAATTGTTTGTTACTCCAATGTATAATGTGCCATTTCGCTGGCTGGCGAGGATATAAATATAATACTGTTTTGACATAGTTTGCTTATGGCTGGATCCCCAGTCAAGCTGGGGATGACGGGGGGGTGGATCCCGCGTCTCCTCTCTGTCATTCCCGCGCAAGCGGGAATCCAGTTCTCTTGTCATTCCCGTGAAAACGGGAATCCAGTTCTCTTGTCATTCCCGTGAAAACGGGAATCCAGTCTGAATGGATCCCCAATCCGAAGCGCTTTGCTTTCGGTTGAGGATGACGGGAGGGAATGGATCCCGCATCAAGTGCGGGATGACAC
>Ga0210019_1002658_pt1 | contig 17148 bp, 15 predicted proteins | sample CryGeyCG2114_020_2_FD_183969 | JGI IMG/M metagenome (GOLD analysis project Ga0210019, IMG submission 183969) | Groundwater microbial communities from aquifer - Crystal Geyser CG11_big_fil_rev_8/21/14_0.20 (SPAdes) (version 2) | ecosystem: Environmental > Aquatic > Deep subsurface > Groundwater ...
ATTATCGTATACATTCATCGGCTTTAGACAGTTTTATGTAAACCTCAAAAGAAGGATCTGAAATTATGCAATTGACTATGAAACAAGAAGTTGCATCAAAAAAAGTGTTCATTCGCACTCTGGGCTGCCAGATGAACGAGCACGATTCCGCCAGGTTAAAGGATCTGCTTACTGAGCGGGGTTATGCCGTCTGCGACAGTCCGGAATCTGCGGATGCGGTAATTTTTAATACCTGCAGCGTCAGAAAGCATGCCGAGGACAGGGTATATGGCAAAGTTGGGACGCTGGCTAAACTTAAGGCGAAAAAAACAGGGCTTATTATAGGTATTATCGGATGCATGGCAGAGGCCCGGAGAGATGAGATTTTTCGAAGGCTTCCGATAGTGGATTTTTTGTGCGGGCCTGGCGATTTGGATAAAGTCCCGGATATTATCGATAAGATCAAAGCCGGAGCGGGTCATATCATGTGTCTGGAAGGTTATAAGTCAAAGATAATCCCAGGATTTTCAAAAGAAAGAAAGACCGGAGAGAAAGCGTATGTGAAGATAATGGAAGGCTGCGATAATTTCTGCTCATATTGCATTGTCCCTTATGTCAGAGGCAGGGAAAGGAGCAGGCCTTCGAAAGATATATTGAATGAAATCAAAAAATTAATCAATAACGGCGTCAAAGAAATTATTCTTTTAGGCCAGAATGTGAATTCGTACGGCAGAGGCCTGAAGGAAAAGATAGATTTTGTAGGGCTTCTTGGAAAGATAGATAATCTGGTCAGCACTTCAGGCGGGCCGGGTTATGTTAAGGTTGGTTTTTTTACCAGTCATCCGAAGGATGCCGGCCCGGAGTTGTTCAAGGCGATGAGGGATCTTAACTCTATAATAAAAATTCTGCATTTACCCATCCAGTCCGGTTCGGATAAAGTCCTGAAGAGGATGAACAGAAAATATACAGTAGCGAAATACAAAAAACTAGCGGGTGATTATAGAAAGATTGTTAAAGGCGGCAATATCTCCAGCGACATTATTGTAGGTTTTCCCGGAGAAAGAGAGTCAGATTTTAAAGGCACCTTAAATGTAGTTAAAGAACTTCAGTTTGACGCAGCTTATATCTTTAAATATTCTCCCAGGCCTGGCACAAAGGCCGCTAAATTTAAAGATGACGTAACTCTCGAAGAAAAAGAAAGGCGTCACGCGCTGCTTTTGGGATTACAGAGAGATATTTTAGTGAGTAAAAGGCGATAAAATGGTTTATTTTTTAGTAGGCCCCACAGCTTCAGGCAAAACAAAGTTCTCGATAAAGCTGGCCAAAAAATTAAATGCCGAGATCATATCCTGCGATTCCATGTGTGTTTATAAAGGCATGGATATACTCACTTCTAAGCCTCTAGCGAGCGATAGAAAAAAAACGCGGCATCATCTGATTGATATAATCCCGCCTGCCAGAGAATTCAGCGTTGCCGAATACCGCAAGATGGCGCTTGAAAAGATAGAAGAAATCTTAAGACGGAAAAAAATTCCTTTATTCGTGGGAGGCAGCGGCCTTTATGTGAAGGCTGTTATAGACGGCCTTTTCCCGTCAGCTGAAAAGGATTTAAAATTCAGGAATAGCCAGGAGGCCTTGGCAGGAAAATACGGCAAGGCTTATTTATACAGGAAGCTAAAAAAGATAGACCCTGTCCGCGCCAAAAAGATCCATCCCCATGATTTGCGGCGCGTCATAAGGGCCCTTGAGATTTATCATACGGAAAAGAAAAGACCTTCGGAGTTAAATAAAACTACAGAACCGCTGAAATATAACTTTAAGATCTTCGGCCTTCAGCTTGACAGGCAGAAGCTTTATAAAAATATAGACACAAGAGCAGAAGAGATGTTTAAAAAAGGCATTGTGAGTGAGGTAAAAAAACTTTCCGGGAAAAAGCCCGGCATGACTGCCGGGAAAGCGTTGGGATATAACGAGGTGCTCGGCTATTTGAAAGGGGAGTATTCTTTAGGCCAGGCCAAAGAGCTCTTGAAGAAAAACACTCGTCATTTTGCCAAGAAACAGCTGACCTGGTTTCACGGCGATAAACGAATTAGGTGGATTCGAGGCTGATGGGAGTCGCACTCCCATCAGCCTCCCATCAGTAGTTTTTATGGAAAAAGCGGTATTAGTGACAGTTGATATGAAGGAAAGATCCGAGTGGCCGCTGGAGGCCAGGGCCGCGGAGCTGAAGGAGCTGGCGCGTTCGAGCGGGGCATCGGTCGCAGCTGAAGTGCTTTGCCATAAAGAAAAGCCCTCCCCTGATTTATTTATAGGTAAAGGCAAGTTTGAAGAATTGCAGCAGCTGGTCAGCCGGGAAAACGCGAATCTGGTTATTTTTAATAACGACCTTACCCCCACCCAGCTCAGGAATATAGAAAAAGGCCTGGATGATACCAGGACTATTGACAGGACCCAGCTTATACTGGATATATTTGCCAGAAATGCCAGAAGCGTGGAAGGAAAGGTCCAGATAGAGCTTGCCCAGCTTGAATATTTACTGCCGCGGCTCACAGGAAAGGGCATACACCTTTCCAGGCTTGGCGGCGGCATCGGCACCAGGGGTCCCGGGGAAAAGATTTTGGAATACGACCGCCGCAGGATCAGGGACCAGATTGCGAAATTGAAAAGCAAATTACTAGATATAGAAAAAAGGCGCGCAGCTTTACGAAAAAGGCGCAGCGACGCGTTCCTTACGACTGTGGCGATTGTCGGCTACACAAATGCCGGCAAGACCACGCTTTTAAACCAGCTGACTGATTCTAAAAAACTGGTTGCCGACAGGCTTTTCAGCACACTGGATCCTGTTGCCAGGAGTTATGTGCTTCCGAATAACCAGAAAATACTTTTTCTGGATACAGTAGGGTTTTTGCATAACCTGCCGCATCATCTTGTAGAGGCATTTAAATCTACCCTTGAGGAAGTAAGTACAGCTGATATACTTTTACATGTGCTGGATGCCTCAAGCGAAAAAATCCACGACCAGGACGAGGCTGTATATAAGGTATTAAAAGAATTAGGCGCGGAAAATAAGATTATCTTAAATGTCCTGAATAAGACCGACCTCGTGGTTAACCCTGATCGCATAAGCCGCCTCAAAAAAGATTTTAAAAATGCTGCCGCGGTATCCAGCCTGACAGGCGCGGGCATGCCCGGCCTTATAGATGAGATATCAGCGTTACTCTCAGGCCTTGTCACTGATATAAAAGTAGACATACCTAATAACAGAATGGACCTCGTGAATATGGTTTACGAAAACGGCAGGGTAAATCACAGAGAAGACAAGCCTGATTCAGTTTACCTCGAAGCAACCATCCCCGTCAGATTAAAAAATTCTCTTGACAAATAGCACTCTAAGTGTTAGAGTGCTAATTAGCAAAGAGGTGGTGTGATATATGAAAAAGGTAGATATTGAATCAAGGCAAAAAAGTATATTAAACGCGATAGTTGATTCCTATGTGGATACTGCTACGCCTGTAGGCTCCAGGTCCATTGCCCAGAGATTCAGAAATACCATATCGCCTGCTACTATCAGGAATGTCATGGTAGATCTGGAAGAAATGGGCCTTATCATGCAGCCGCATACATCTGCAGGCAGGGTGCCTACTGATAGAGGCTACAGGTTCTATGTGGATTCTTTATTGGAGCCCAAACATCTTACAAAAGAAGAAGAGACTATAATAAATAAACTCATCCACTCCTCGGGGAGCGACATCGAATATGCGATGCAAAACGCCTCCAAGGCCATAAGCATAGTAACAAATGTCGCAGGTTTAGTGCTTACACCCAGGCTGAAAAGAAGCATTTTTAAGCACATAGAACTTTTTAATATAGATGATTCCAGGATACTTGCCGTCATTATCACGACTTCAGGTTTTGTGAAGAATTCGATAATGGATTTTGAGGAGCATCTCACCAGGCAGGAACTTACGCGCATCACAGAATTCTTAAACAGCGAACTGGAAGGCGTGTCTTTGGGGGATATAAAATCATATCTGACCCGCAAGCTCCTGGAGGAAAGGGATTCTTTTTACACATTTTTAAAGAGGGCAGCGGATATATTGTCTATCCCGGGCTTATTCAAGACAGATGACCACTTGTATTTTGACGGCACTGCATGTATAATGTCGCATCCGGAATTTACGGACATTAAAAAAGCGAGGTTATTTTTAAGGGCTTGCGAAGATAAAAAAGGCCTTTTGAATCTTTTAAACCAGGACATGGAGCTGGAAGGCGTAAAGATCCACATCGGCAAAGAAAATATCTGTAACGAAATACAGGAATTATCTATAGTTACCTGTAATTATAAGGTCAATGATATGACTGTAGGCGCCATTGCGGCGATAGGCCCCACCAGGATGGAATACGGCAAGATCATATCCGTCCTGGAATATATTTCTAACGAGCTTGGGAAGGAGATGGAAAGCCTTGGATGAACATAAGCACGAGCAAAAATCAGAAGAAGTCAAAAAAAATAAAATCCTCCTGACCGCGGAAGAATTCCATGCCCTGGAAGATAAGGCCAAAAAGGGCGATGAATATTATGACAGGCTTCTGAGGCTGCAGGCGGATTTTGACAATTATAAAAAGCGGCTCGAAAAAGAAAAGCTGGAGTTCATAAAATTCGCCAATGAAGAAATCATCGCGGAGATCTTAAAGATATTGGATGATTTCGAGCGGGCGGTCGAAGCGGGCAAGGTAAAGCATGATTTTGACATCCTATATAAAGGTATAGAGATGATACATAAGGACCTAAAGGGTTTTTTGAAAGAAGAGGGCGTCAAAGAAATAGAAGCCCTGGGTAAACCGTTTAATCCTCACGAGCACGAGGCAATGATGCAGGAAGAGACGGACGCTCATCCTGAGGATCACGTGATAGAGGAATTACAAAAAGGATATACCTTAAATGGCCGCGTCATAAGGCCGTCCAAGGTAAAAGTGGCAAAAAAGCCAGAAAAAAAATAGGAGGTATGTTATGGCAAAAGTTATAGGAATAGATTTAGGGACATCCAACTCAGCGGCATCGGTAATGGAAGGCGACAGGCCTGTCATCATCCCGAGCGCAGAAGGAGCCGGAGTGGCCAGCGGAAAGGCGTTCCCGTCTTATGTGGCATTCACCAAAGACGGCCAGAAACTAGTGGGCGAGCCTGCCAGGCGCCAGGCAGCTATAAACTCCGAAGGCACTGTCCAGGCAGCCAAGCGCAAGATGGGCACGGACTTTAAGTTTAAGATCTATGGCAAGGAATATACCCCTCAGCAGATATCCGCTTTCATCCTGCAGAAAATAAAGCAGGACGCGGAGGCATATCTGGGCGAGAAGGTGGAAGGCGTGGTCATTACCTGCCCCGCGTATTTTGACGATAACCAGCGTCAGGCTACCAAGGATGCGGGCGAGATAGCGGGCTTAAAGGTCCTGCGTATTATCAATGAACCCACAGCCGCCTGCCTGGCCTATGGCCTGGATAAGGCTCAAAAGTCGCAGAAGATCATGGTATTCGATCTCGGCGGAGGGACATTGGACGTCACTATCATGGAAATGGACCAGGGCGTATTTCATGTGCAGGCTACTTCCGGGGATACGCAGCTCGGAGGCACTGACATGGACAAGGTCCTCTTGGAATATCTGGCAGGCCAGTTCAAGCGCGAGACAGGCATTGACATTATGAATGATAAAATGGCAGTCCAGCGCCTGCGCGAAGCAGCTGAAAAAGCCAAGATAGAGTTATCTTCTACGGTCAGTACGGATATAAATCTTCCTTTTATTACAGCGGATGCTTCAGGCCCGAAACATATGACCATGACTTTATCCAGGGCAAAGCTTGATGACCTTGTAAAACCTATCGTCGACAGGTGCAAACATCCTATCGAGCAGGCAGTAAAGGATTCAAATCTTTCCACCAAAGATATTGACAGGATCATTATGGTAGGCGGACCTACCAGGATGCCTATTGTCCAGAAGTTCCTGGAAGATTATGTGGGTAAAAAGATCGAGCGCGGGGTAGATCCCATGGAATGCGTTGCTCTCGGCGCAGCTATCCAGGCAGCGATTATCACCGGCGACATGAAAGATGTTTTGCTTCTCGACGTTACCCCGCTTTCTCTAGGTATAGAAACTCTTGGCGGAGTAAGCACGAAATTAATAGAAAGAAACACCTCCATCCCCACGCAGAAGAGCCAGGTTTTCTCTACTGCCGCGGATAATCAGACAGCGGTTACCATCAGGGTCCTGCAGGGCGAGCGCCAGATGGCAGGCGACAACGTGGAGCTGGGAAGATTTGATTTAGTGGGCATCCCGGCCGCGCCGCGCGGCATACCTCAGATTGAGGTAAAGTTTGACATTGACCGCGACGGGATCGTGCATGTCTCTGCCAAAGATCTCGGGACAGGCAAGGAGCAGACCATTAAGATCACTGCGCCGACCAAGCTTTCAAAAGACGAGATAGAGAAAATGGTGAAGCAGGCTGAGCAGTTTGCGGACCAGGATAAGAAGAAAAAAGAAGAGATTGAGATAAAAAATCAGGCGGATACCCTGGCGTATTCGGTTGAAAGGTCTCTGAAGGACTTCGGGGACAAGGTTAGCCAGGACGATAGGCTCAATATCGAGAGAAAACTCACTGACCTTAAAGAAGCCTTAAAAGGCGCGGACGCTGAAAAGATCAAAAAGTCTATGGACGAGCTTACCCAGGCCGCGCATAAACTGGCGGAAGAGGTTTATAAAGCGGCTCAGGCAAAGCAAGGTCCGAAAGGCCAGTCGGGAGCCGGAGCCGGAGACGCAGGCGAGGCAGGTCCGGAGGCTTCCAGCTCCGAAGAACCCAAGAAAAAAGACGGTGAAGACGTTATCGACGCTGAATTCAAAGAAAAATAATGACCACAAAGCGGGATTATTACGAGATATTAGGGGTGCCGAAAAGCGCGAGCGTGGAGGATATTAAAAAGGCCTACAGGAATCTTGCGCTTAAGCATCACCCTGACCGCGTTGCCCCTGACAAGAAAAAGGAAGCCGAGGAAAAATTCAAGGAAATCTCGGAATCCTACGCGGTGCTTTCCGACTCCCAGAAGCGCAGCCAGTATGACCAGTTCGGCCACGCTGGCATTGACTCGAAATATTCTTCCGAGGACATATTCAGGAGCGCTGATTTCTCCAGCATCTTTGAAGGAATGGGCGCTGGCGGGGATATGTTTGAGGAAATACTGGGAAGTTTCGGGATGTTCGGCATGGGAGGCGGCCAGAGGCGGGGACGCAGCTCAGGCAGGGGCAGGGACCTTGAGTTTGAATTTGAAGTATCTTTTGAAGAAGCGGCCTTCGGCACCAAAAAGACTATCAGTATCCCCAGGCAGATAGTATGCGATGCCTGCAGTGGTTCAGGTGCCAAGCCCGGCACCAAAAAAATAGACTGCCCTACATGTCACGGCAGGGGCCAGGTCCTGTATTCAGCGGGTTTTGTAAATGTTTCCCAGACCTGCCCGAAATGCAGGGGCGAAGGCTCTACCATAAAAAGCCCTTGTTCCAAATGCGACGGCGCGGGTAAAGTCAGAAGCACCCGGAAGATAGAGGTGACTGTCCCTGCAGGCGTTGACACAGGTTCCAGGCTCCGCGTCCAGGGCGAAGGGGATACCGGCACTAGAGGCGGGCCTAGCGGCGACCTTTATATTTACATAAACGTAAAAGAGCATCCTATATTCCAGAGGCATGGTTATGATATCATCTGCGAAGTGCCTATTAGTTTTCCGCTGGCCACTCTTGGCGGGGAAATAGAAGTCCCTACTTTGACGGGCAATGTGATGATGCGCATCCCTGAAGGCACTCAGTCCGGCAGGGTTTTCAGGCTGGGCAGTAAAGGCGTAAAAAATCTGCGCGGATACGGGACAGGCGACCAGCTTGTAAAAGTAATAATGGAGACGCCTACGCACCTGACTTCAGAACAAAAAAAGTTCTTGAAAGAATTCGAAAGGGTCTGCAGCCCAAGCGTCAACCCCATATCCCAGTCATTTATGGATAAAGTAAAGAAAATATTCAAGAAATAAAGTTTTTGGAGTAGCGAAGCGAAGCTTCGCGCAATAAGGAGATCGAGATGCCCACATACGAGTATGAGTGCCAGAAATGCAAAAAAACTTTCGATATATCCCAGAGCATAAAGGCTAAACCGCTCTCCACCTGCCCTGACAAAAAATGCAAAGGCAGGGTAAAGCGCCTTATAAGCGCGGGCGGCGGCTTTATATTCAAGGGGCCCGGATTTTACGCCACTGACAATAGGAGTTCCAGCTATAAGGAAAAGGCAAAAAAGGACAACCCTTCCAGCCCATGCCACACGTGCAAAGAAGGATGCAAGCATTGATAAAAAAATTCCTTAAATACTGGCTTCCTTTATATATTTACGCCGGTATTATCTTTTATATTTCAAGCATCCCGAAGCCTTTACCCCAGATTTCCATACCTTATTTTGATAAATTCCTGCATTTGATTGAATACGCTATTTTCGGCATCCTGGCTAGCCGCGCTTTTAAAAGTTCAGCTCAGCCGGCCTTTTATAAAAATTTTATAATACTCGCGGCATTAACCAGCGTGGCTTACGGAATATCCGATGAATTGCACCAGCTTTTTGTGTCATGCCGCAGTTGCGATTATTTCGATGTGGCGGCGGATCTTATAGGCGGAACAATAGGAGCTATCTTTTATGGCAAATATCGCGCCTTTTAAAGGCACCCGTTATAACGAGGACAAGATAAAGGATTTTTCAAAGGTTGTTGCCCCGCCTTATGATGTGATTTCCAAAGATGAACAGGACGAGCTTTATAAAATGAGCGAGTATAATATTGTCCGCATGCTTCTGGGAAAAGACCTTTCGGGAGACGATGAAAACGAAAATAAATACACCCGCGCTAAAAAATACCTTAAAGCGTGGCAGGAAAACAAGGTCTTGAAAAAAGACCTCCAACCAAGCATCTATATAAACCTCCAGGAGTTTAAGCTGGATGGCAGGATTAAAAGAAGGATAGGCTTTCTCGTGCTCCTGAAGCTCGAAGAATTCGACACTAAAACGTCCTCCATCTATCCTCACGAGTTTACCTTGGCCGCGCCCAAGGAAGACAGGGCCAGGCTCATCCATTCCATAGAGGCAAACCTCGGGCCTATATTCGCTATTTTTGAGGACCGGGACCGCTCAATCGCCGCGCTTATTGAAAATGAAATGGAATCGAAACCCATTGCGGATATTTTTGATAATCACGGAGTGCGCAATAAATTCTGGCGGGTTTTCGATAAAAAAATACTGGGCAGGCTTTGCGGTTACATGAAAGATAAAAAACTTTTTATCGCAGACGGCCATCACAGGTATGAAGTGGGCATGGCCTTCAGTAAATCTAAATTAGATCCCAAGTACGGCTACATACTTACATATTTTACAGACCTCTTGGGCGACGGCCTGGTGGTATTGCCGTATCATAGAATAGTGGGAGGCCTGGATAAAGCCGGCATGGAGGGATTGGAAACCACCCTGAAGAAAAATTTTATCACAGCCCCGCTTAAATCCGAGAAAGTGCTGAAGGCCTTTCTGGCAGAGGCTTCTCCCAGCCATGCCAGGTTTGTTATTTATGCCGCGAAAAAGTTCACGGGCCTTATATTTAAGGATAAAAAAGATCTGGACGTCACTATTGCGAAAAACCTCATCATTGACCCGCTTGGAAAAATTTCTATAGATTTTACGAAGGATTTGGACTATGCTATTAAGGAAGTGGATACCGGTAAATTCAGCTTCGCCATTTTAGTCAACCCTGTGAAGATTACGGAAATCAGGGATACGGCGTTTGGGGGCGATCGCATGCCCCAGAAATCGACATATTTTTACCCCAAGGTCCTCACCGGCCTTGTAATAAACGTATTCTGATATATCTGGAGTAGCGGAGCGAAGCTCCGCGCAAACAATATGCCTATATTCGGCAAGCCAAAATCCACCACCACCAATATCCCGCAGAAGCGCAAAGGCGTCCCCGGCGGCCAATGGATAAAGTGCGAGGAGTGCGGAGAAATCATCTATAAAAAGACCCTGGATGAAAATTGCAAGGTCTGCCCCAAGTGCAATTTCCATTTTACCTTATCAGCGCCTGAGCGCATAAGCCAGTTTACGGACGAGGCCAGTTTCGAGGAATTCGATAAAGACATGAAATCAGGCGACCCCCTGAGTTTTAAAGGCCCCAAGGCTTATCCTGTAAAATTAGCGGAAGACCAGAAGGCCACAGGCATGACAGACGCCTGCATGACCGGAAAGGCTCTGCTTTATAAAAAACCCATCGCGCTCGGTGTTACTGATTCGCGTTTTATCATGGGCACCATGGGTTCTGTGCTGGGGGAGAAGATCACGAAAGTCACGGAATACGCCACCGAAAATAAACTACCTTTGATAATAATATCAGGTTCAGGCGGAGGCGCCAGGATGTACGAGGGCATGATGTCCCTTATGCAGATGGCCAAGACCAGCGCCGCGCTTGCCAGGCATCATAAGGCAGGGCTTTTATACATATCGATACTCACTAATCCCACCATGGCAGGGGTCTTGGCGAGTTTTGCCACGCTGGGCGACATTATCATAGCGGAGCCTAAAGCCCTCATAGGCTTTACAGGCCCCAGGGTAATAGAGCAGACCATTCGCCAGAAACTTCCGGAAGGCTTTCAGACTTCGGAGTTTCTTCTGGCGCACGGCCTGATTGATATGGTCAGCCACCGCAAAAACCTTAAAAACACCGTCTCGCAGATTATAACTTATTTATCCTAAATAGGACATTATGGCGCAGGTAAGCCTAAAAAATATTTATAAAGTTTACCCCGGCAATATAGAGGCTGTGCATGATGTAAACCTTGAGGTCGAAAACGGAGAATTCGTAGTCCTTGTTGGGCCTTCGGGCTGCGGCAAATCCACTACGCTCAGGATGATAGCCGGCCTTGAAGATATCACGAAAGGCAGGATCTGGATAGGCAATAAGATAGTCAACGATGTCCCCCCGAAAGACAGGGATATCGCCATGGTATTCCAGAATTACGCGCTCTACCCGCACATGACTGTTTATGAAAACATGTCTTTCGCCCTCAGATTGCGCAAATACCCTAAATCAGAAATAGAGACGAGAGTTAAAGAAGCCGCGGAAATCCTCAGCATTACAAAACTTTTAAATAGGCGCCCCGGGGAGCTTTCAGGCGGACAGCGCCAGAGAGTGGCTGTCGGCAGGGCCATTGTCCGTAAGCCTCTGGTGTTTTTATTTGACGAGCCTTTGAGCAATCTCGACGCCAAGATGCGCGTCCAGATGAGGATAGAGTTAAATAAACTTCATACCAGGCTCCAGTCCACCATGATCTATGTCACTCATGACCAGACAGAAGCCATGACCATGGGTAACCGCATAGTCGTCATGAAAGACGGGGTCATCCAGCAGATAGCGGACCCTATCACGCTTTATGACAAACCTGTAAATAAATTCGTGGCAGGCTTCATCGGTTCTCCTCCGATGAACTTTATAAGCGGAAGGATCATCAGGAAAGACTCGAAACTTTTCTTTACCGATGAAGGGTTCACCGTAAAGATAGTGGAGGATATGTATAAATCACTCGCTTCTTACGCAGGCAAAGAAATTATTTTCGGCATAAGGCCGGAAGATATATACGACAAACTTTTCACCTCTATGGCTTCTTTGGAAAACACAGTAAAGGCCGTCGTTGAAATAGTGGAACCCATGGGCGCTGAAGTTTTCTTGTATTTAACAGCAGGCAAGAGCCCGCTTACAGCCAGGGTCGGGGGTCACGACAAACCGGAAGTTCATCAGGATATGGACCTTGTATTTGACATGTCAAAGGCCCACTTCTTCGCTAAAGACACAGAAAATATTATAATCTAAAATGTCATTGCGAGGCGCGAAGCGCCGAAGCAATCTCATCCTCGGTTGCTTATGCAATCAGAAACCAAAAACCTCATAAAAGCTACATTATTCTGCAGTCTCTGTTTTGTAATCGTTTCTTTTCTTGCGTTCCGCACCCACCTATCCAAGTTCCCGGATATTTTTTTATATAACATTGTTATTATTATCAGCATGCACGAGCTCGGGTACTATAGAAGCCTGTTTTTTCTGTGCGCCAGCATATTTTTGACGATCCTCACGGCGCTTACTTCGGGTTTTTCCTATGTCTGGAATGTACCCATATTTTTTAGCACATTTTTAATCGTTGATAATGAGATAAAAAAGCATAATTATCATTCGCATATCGTGAAGGCCCGCATCGAGGAGATAAAAGAAAATACAAACGTCCTTAAGGACGAGCATAATAAGCATAAAAAAGAATCCCTCTCGCTGGAGAAAAAAGAAATCAGGTACAGCGCGCTTAAAGACGCGGTAAGCGTGCTGAATTCCACCCTGATCCTGGATGATGTTGTAAAAAATATAATGGACAACGCCTTTAATATCGTGGGTAAATCAGACTCAGGGCTTTTATTTCTGGTGGACACAAAAAGGCAGGAATTGCATCTCTCCCTTTCCAGGAACATGATTAATCCGGAAAGGATAAAAACAAAAAAAGGCGACACGCTGGACGAATGGGCATTCAAACAGCGCCAGGCCCTTTTAGTGGAAGACATAAAAAGGGATTTCAGGTTCAGCGAGGACGGGTTCGCCAGCGAATACGAAAGGAATTTCCGATCTGTCGTCTCGTGCCCTTTGATGGAAGACAATAAAGTCATAGGCATATTGAGGCTGGAAAATCTCAAGCCCTTCAGTTATACCACTGAAGACCTGAGGCTTCTGGATATTATATGCGATATAGGCGCGGTGAGCCTCCAGAATTCCATGTTTTATAAAGAGACCATGGAACTGGCTATCAGGGACGGCCTTACGGGCTTATTTTTGAGGAGATATTTTCTGGACAGGTTAAAAGAAGAATTATCCCGCTCGCTGAGGAATAATGCCGGCTGTTCGCTTCTTATGATAGACATAGATAATTTTAAAAATTATAACGATGAATACGGGCACATAGCAGGCGACATGGTGCTTAAGGCTATTTCCAGGACGCTTTTAAATTTTACGGATTCAGGCATAGCGTGCCGTTACGGCGGCGAGGAGTTCGCCATATTGCTGCCTGAAGCGTCTAAAAAAGACGCGCTCCGCACGGCTGATAATGTCAGAAAGGCCATGAAAAAAGAAGACATAGAGCTGCGCAGGGTCAAGACCCACGTCACGGTTTCTATCGGAGTCGCCAGTTTTCCTGAAGACGCCAAGGTTTCGGACGAGCTTATAATGAAAGCCGACGACCGGCTCTATAAAGCCAAACGCGCCGGAAAAGATAAGGTTATAGCGGAGTAGCGAATGGAGTAGCGAAGCGCAGCTTCGCGCAAAAAGATATGGAGTAGCGAAGCGCAGCTTCGCGCAATATTGGAGTAGCGAAGCGCAGCTTCGCGCAATATTGGAGTAGCGAAGCGCAGCTTCGCGTTATGCTAATGAACCCACTAATTTACTTTATATTTTATCTGATAATCCTCATTTTAAGCTACAGGGTAAAGCTTGCCTGGTCGCTATGCGCATCCGGATTTATAAGCCTGGTTATTTTTATAGTCAATATAAAGCATATTTCCTACGAGGCGGTTATCTTTATCCTGTTTTTCAGCGTCATACCTTTCATCGCGGAAAGATTCAAAACCGGTTTCAGCGCTTATAAATTCCGCATGCGGACCGAGCTCGAATCGACCAGGGCTCTTTACGACAATCTGCTGGCGGTTGATAAGAAACAGCTTGAATCAAACCTTGAGGCAGAAAGAAAGATGCAGCAGGTTTCGTCTTTATATGAGATCTCGAAGGATATGTCCAGCTGCCTGAGTTTTGAAGACATATTTAATATTTTTTCCTCAGCGCTTAAAAGATCTTTCAGGTTCAGGCTCTCAAGGCTCGTTCTTTTAAAACCCCCTAATGAGATCATAGACGCTGTTTATGAGATAGAGCTGGGCCGCTCTTATGCCAAGACCGCGCCTGATAATTTTGACAGGGAGATAGTGAGCATTATTCTAGAGGAGCGGAAAGATCTCCTTCTCAGCCATCAGGAGGAGAATTCGCAGTTTTTAAGAAGGCTTTCTATTGTAAAAAATTTTGACACCCTGATAGCCATACCTCTCATATCAGAAGGAAGGATAGCGGGCATTTTGTATATTGAAAATATTCCCAGGATATATTTTGAAAATTTCCTTATCCTGGCAGGGCAGTTTGCCATACAGCTCCAGAAGGTCATCCTTTATAAAAAGGTCCAGGACATGGCTATCACTGATTCGCTCACAGAGGTTTCCACGAGGCGCTATTTCCTGGAGAGATTCGGGGAGGAAATTCGCAGGTCTATGCGCAAAAAAACAAACCTGTCTTTCCTCATGATCGACCTGGACTCTTTTAAAGAGAAAAACGATAAATTCGGGCATCTTGTCGGAGATGTTGTCCTGAGAGAGATCGCCCAGATACTCAAATCAAACCTCCGCGAGATTGATATCATCGGCAGATACGGCGGAGAGGAGTTCAGCGTAGCCCTTGCGGGGATTGACAGGGAGGGGGCGTTTCAGGTGGCAGAGCGTCTCCGCTCCAGTGTCGAGCGCTCTGTATTTAAGGCATACGACGAAAAGGTCTCCGGTACTATTAGTATAGGCATAAGCGCTTTTCCCGAAGACGGGGTTGATAAAAATTCTCTCATTGAGTCCGCAGATAAAGCCCTTTATAAAGCCAAAGAAAAAGGCCGCAATATGGTTTGTTAATGTTCTCGACTTACTTCGTTCGCTCGAACAATATTCTTCGAGCGAAGCACGAAGTGCTGAGTCGAGAAGTTAAAAATCATTTGCATTCCCCCCTAAATTATTGTAATATAATTACCTATGTACACTATAGGCGTTGACCTTGGCGCGACATACATAAAGATGGGTATTGTGGATACTAGAGCCAGGGTCTATTCCAGGCGCAAGATCGAGACGCCTAAATCTGCAAAAAAGGCCCTTCTTATAGATGCTATTATATACAATATAAAGGATATTATTAAAGCCTCCGGCAAAAAGATCCATAGAGTTGGAATCGGCGTACCGGGCCCGGTGGATTCCCAAAAAGGCATTGTCCATTATTTCCCCAATATAAAAGGCTGGAAAGAAGTCCCGCTTAAAGCGATATTGCAAAAAAGGCTCGGCATGGCCGTTGAGCTGGATAATGACGTGAATGCCATGACGCTTGGAGAGTTCACGTTCGGCGCTGGGAGGGGGAGCGATAATCTGGTCTGCATTACGCTCGGGACAGGAGTGGGCGGCGGCATTATTATCGGTAAAAGGCTTTACAGGGGCGGCTCCATGACTGCTGGCGAAATAGGCCATATTCCTATAAATGAGTTTGGGCCTAAGTGTAACTGCGCCGGCTATGCCTGCCTTGAAAGATATGTAGGAAATAAATATATACTTGAAAGGGCTAAAAATGTTTTCGGCGCAGGCATTACCCTTGAAAGATTAAGCGCCCTGGCCCGCTCGAGGGATAAAAAAGCCATCGCCATCTGGACGGATGTAGCTGAAAAATTAAGCGTGGCGCTGATAGGCGTTGTAAATTTATTAAATCCTGATAAAATAGTTATCGGCGGCGGAGTGAGCGGCGCTGGTTCGCTTATTTTAACCCCGCTCGCAAAACAAATAAAATCCCGCGCCATGAAAGACCAGGCAAGGCATGTAAAAATAGTCCTGGCAGCACTCGGCCCGGATGCCGGCATCATCGGCTCCTCGCTACTAGGAGTAGCGGAGCGTAGCTCCGCAAAAACGACAGTAAAATGAGGAGTAGCGGAGCGTAGCTCCGCGCAACCATGAAGATATTTTTAATCTGCATATTTCTAATATTTCTATCCTGCGGCATTTCTTATGCCGCCCAAGGCGATAAGCCTATTGAAGTAAACGGCGACCAGGTGGAATTTTTCCCTAAAGAAAAAAAGATCGTCGGTAAAGGCAATGTCACCGTAGACTACGAGGGCATCAGGCTCACCTGCGACAGGATCACTGTCCATTCTGAAACCAAAGATAGCGTTGCGGAAGGCCGCGTGGTTTTAAAAACCGAGGGGTCTGAATTAAAGGGCCGGAAGATCACCTATAATTTCGGCACAAAAACCGGAGAAATCCTTAAAGCCAGCGCCAAGTCAGGGGAATGGTATATATTCGGGGATAAAATAGAGCTTTTATCAAACGCTACCTACAGGGTCATAGACGGATATCTTACGAGCTGCGGCCTCGCGAAGCCTCATTATAAAATAGTAGCCAAGACCGTTACTATCGATTCCGCGAATAACAAGGTATCTGCGAACGACGTTTCTGTCAAAGTCGGCAATACCCCCATCGCATATCTGCCCAAATATCATTTTGATATGAAGGCAGAAGGCTGGCCGAGCGTAAATGTTATCCCTGGTAAAAAGAGCAAGTGGGGGGCTTTTGCGTTAAATAGTTACAGATACGAAATAGACGATGAAAACGCGCTTACTTTCAGGCTTGACGAAAGAAGCAAGTGGGGCCTGGCGGAAGGCGTTGATTATAAATACTCTCTTAGTAATTTTGGTAACGGCCTTTTGAGGACCTATTACACAAACCAGCGCGATGTAGATAGAAATGAAGCCCAAAAAGGCGAGCAGCAGCGTTACAGGGTCCAGCTGCGCCACCGCTGGGATATAAACGATCATGCCATGGCTATCATGGAATACCACCGCCAGAGCGATACCACCATGACGAAGGATTATTTTTACCGCGAGGAGTACGAAAGGGAAGCGTCCCCCGAGTCCTATATATACGTGCTGGACGCTCAGCCTGAATATTCTTTGAGCTTTTTGGCGCGTAAAAGAGTAAATCATTTCCAGACAGTCACTGAGCGGCTTCCTGAAGCTCGTTTCGATCTTAAAGACCAGAGGCTTTTTGATATGCCGCTGTATTTTAAAACAGACACCACCTTTACCAGCCTTAATCAAAAAACCAGCGCGAATCTCAATGATACTAACGTCATGCGGTTCGATACTTATAATAAATTATCAGCTCCCCTGAAGCTTATGGGATTTTTGAGCGCCGCGCCGTTTGTGGGCATGAGGGATACGTTTTTTAGTAGAGATTTAAATGACGATAAAGA
>Ga0210019_1002661_pt1 | contig 17131 bp, 14 predicted proteins | sample CryGeyCG2114_020_2_FD_183969 | JGI IMG/M metagenome (GOLD analysis project Ga0210019, IMG submission 183969) | Groundwater microbial communities from aquifer - Crystal Geyser CG11_big_fil_rev_8/21/14_0.20 (SPAdes) (version 2) | ecosystem: Environmental > Aquatic > Deep subsurface > Groundwater ...
GAAAAAATCGTTGAATTAGGGTATTCTCCAATTTTTGGAGCCAGGGAAATAAGGAGGGTGATCCAGGATAAAGTTGAAAATCCCTTGGCTCAGGCAATTTTAGCTGGTAAAATAAAAAGAGGAGATAAGGTTGAGATCGACCCAAGCGAATTTAAATTGATAATTAATCCTTAGCCCCCTTTTTTTCTTTTTAAATTTCGTTTATAATAAAACAAAAGATTCATCCGAAATGTCAAAAAAGCTCAAAATAGTTATAATTTTCCTCACCCTGCTTGTAGCTATAGCTATTGTAGGTATTTTTTTCTTTCGAGCTCCAAAAGTAAAGAGAATTACTCATAATTGGGTTCAGACAAATTGGAAAGATGGGGCAGATTCAATTAACTTTCCAAAACACCCGGATGACAAAGATAGGACTTGGAAAAAGTATTACCAAAAGGATGAAGAAATAGCTACTCCAGGTGATGAAACCGATGGTGATCTAACTTTAGCTTCTACTACTGGTTCCTTGATCCAGACGATGGATAAGGATTTTAAGGCTGGGATATTTGCTTCAACTACTGTTTTAGGAACAGGGACAGAAGCTGATGTTATTTTAGATTGTAAAGGCTTAGACAGAACTTGCCACCGAAAACCTATCAACATCTCTAATTCTGGTTCAGCTTTAACGGACTATCAAGTTTTAGTGACTTTAGATACTGCCTCTTTAATTTCAGCTAAAAAACTTCAATCTGACTGTGATGATCTAAGATTTACTGATAGTGATGAGAAAACATTATTAAATTACTGGTTGGAATCTGGTTGTAATATTAACTCAACAAAAATTTGGGTTAGAGTTCCTTCTATTCCAACTGGAAAAAAGACAATTTACCTCTATTATGATAATCCTTTGGCTAATTCAATGAGCAATGGAAAAGAGACTTTTCTGGCTTTTGATTGGAAATTCGATGGTCCAATTGGAGGAAGAACTTCCTTACCTAGTAATCACACCTGTGCTCTTCTTTCAGATGGCAAAATTCGTTGTTGGGGAAGAAATGACTATGGCCAGTTAGGAGATGGAACTTTGACCGAGAGAACTACTCCTATTTCAGTATCAGATGTGATCAATGCTGTTGCTGTTGCTACTGGTCGTTTTCACACCTGCGTTCTTATTTCAGATGGTTCAGTAAAGTGTTGGGGAGATAATCGAGCTGGTCAATTAGGAGATGCCACTACCATTCCTCGGATAACTCCAGTTTCAGTAAGTCGGATAGATGCAAAATCTATTACAGCGGGTCATTTTCATACCTGCGCTCTTTTGTTAAGTGGTATGGTTAAATGTTGGGGCGGTAATGAACTCGGTCAGTTAGGAGACGGAACCGTTACTGGCAGGACATGGCCACTTCCTCCTGTTTCAGGTCTGACTAATACTGTGATTATCAGCGGAGGAGCTTTTCACACCTGTGCTCTTCTTTCAGATGGTACAGTTAAGTGTTGGGGCGGCAACGATCACGGTCAGTTAGGAGATGGAACTGAGTCTCATAAAACCACTCCTGTTTCGGTTTCAGGCTTGTCTAATGTAGTGGCTATTGGAGCAGGCTCTTTCCATACCTGTGCTCTTGTTTCCGATGGTTCAGTTAAATGTTGGGGAGATAATTATTTCGGCCAATTAGGAAATGGAACTATTACCAGCAGTAATACTCCGGTTTCGGTTTCAGGTTTAACTAACGCCGTAAATATTGCGGTGGGTGGATGGCACACTTGTGCTCTTCTTTCAGATGGTACAGTTAAGTGTTGGGGAGCTAATGATTTCGGTGAATTAGGAGATGGAACCACTATTAGAAGAAATATTCCTGTTTCGGTTTCAGGCTTATCTAATGTAGTGGCTATTGGAGCTGGTGATAGTCACGCTTGTGCTCTTCTTTCGGATGGTACAGCTAAATGCTGGGGACTTAACACTCACGGCCAACTGGGAGACGGAACTACTACAAAAAGAACTACCCCAGTTCCGGTATTGGGTTTTAACCTTGGTGGAAAATACGAGAAATCAGGAGGGATATTGATAATTCCTAACCCAAATACCGATGTCTATTTCGTCCGTCAATTTGCTTATCCTGAACCAATGCCAAAAGTGGGTGCAGAAGAAGTTCATTACTATTCTGCTGGTCAATTTACTTCTTCCGTGATAGATTTTGGTCCGCTTATTGAATTTACTGCCTTTTCTTGGACGGTTTCTACTTCTTCTTTAACAAATATTAAATTTCAAATTTCAACCTCGCCTGATAATCGAACATGGAGCGATTTCCTAGGTCCAGATGGAACCCCTTCTACTTATTACACTACTTCAGGAACAACTATTTGGTTAGGCCATAATGGTAATCGTTATCTGAGATACAAAGCTTATCTTGAAACAACTGATACTTCTCAGACTCCTAGAATGCACGATTTAACCATAGCCTATAAACATTATCCGGCTTCAGCTAGTTTAATTTCTTCTCCTTATAACACTAATCATCCAGATAATATTCTAAATAAGATTCGATGGGCAGAATCAATTGCCCCAGGCATCACGGATGTGAAATTCCAATTAAGAACAGCTCCAGATTTGGCTGGAAAACCCGGTACTTGGATTTCGTGGACGGGGCCGGATGGGACAGATAACACTTTCTTCACCGATCCAACCGGAAGAGAAAAATTACCTTCGACTATCTCTGACGGTATTAATGATCAATGGATTCAATATAAAGTTTTTCTCACTACTACAGATGGTTCTCAAACTCCTATTTTATCTGAGGTAAGTTTGGAATACGCTATCAAAATGATTCCCCAGTAAGTAGAAAATCTTTTAGCCGAGGCAATTTTGGCTGAAAAATTAAAAAGAGGAGATAGGGTGGAAATTGATCCCGAAGAATTCAAACTAAGAATTAATCCTTAGTTTTTTTCTACATTTCGATAAATGGGGGACTGTCCCCCTCCTGTCCCTCGGGGGTTGTGGATAACTTTTTTAACTTTTGGTTTAATTTGTTTTATAATAAACTCAGTAAGACAACTTCGACAAGGTTTTCTGGAAGAAAACCTTAATATCGCAAAAGCGAGTCGAAGTTGCTCTACTGGGTAAAATAATGCCAGAAGAAATTTTTAAAAATTTTCCAGAACCAGAAAAAGAGCTTTCTCCGGAAACTGAAATGCTAACTCCAAAACCAAAAACTTCCATCAAAAAATTCCTTTTACCGCTAATAATTTTAATTATCCTGGTTTTAATAACCGGGATTTCTTTTTATTTTTATTCAAAGGTAAAACCTGACCCCATTTCTTTATTACCAAAGGAAACAACTTTTTATTTAAAAATTAAAATCAATCCCGAGGATCAGCAGGTTAAAAATTTAAAAGAACTATTGAATAGGTTTCCTTATTATGAAAAAATTTCCCAAAAGATCGGGGAGGAATTTAGAAAATGGAAAGAAGAAACTCCAGCCCTAAAAAATCTTGATTTTACAATCTCCAATGAATTAATCTTAGCTATTATTTCTCCCCTTGATGAAAATAGCGAAGAGATACCTCTCGTTCTAATTTTGCCCAATCCAGATTTAAAGAAAGCCGAAAAATTGGCCAAAGACATCCAAAAGGCAATCGAGGAAAGCAAGGAATGGAAAATAGAAAAAGAAAATTATAAAGGCAGAACAATTGTCAAAGCAGTTCCCATACCAAAAGAAAAACCAAACCTTCCTTATTATTACCTCCCACCAGAACCAAAAGAAAGACCTTCGATGACCTTTACTGATGGTCATTTTTTCTTTGCTTTGAAGCCAGAAAATATCAAAAAGATTATTGATGTTGCTGATGACCAAAAAATAACCAACATTTTTAAGAAAGGAAAAGCCGAGGGTATTACTTCAAATTTTGCTTATCAGAAAATCAAAAAATATCTTCCCAAAGTCTATCTCCTAACTTTTTACGGTGAAACCGATTGGTCAAAAATTTTAAAAGAAACTGAAGTTGAAACAACCGAAGGAGAAAAGTTTTTCTCACCTCTTTTGACTTCTCTAAAGGCGGCTTTGAATTTACCGTTTTTAAAGAAGACCGAAATAAAAGAACCGGAAAAAGTTGCCTTCGCCAGTGTAATTTTGGCTGAAAAAGATGGACTGAAATCAGAAAGTTATTCTCTTGATTTGAGAGAGGAGGCATTTTTGCCTTCCCAATTTTCTTTTGAGAATTCTTTAGCAAAATTTATTCCAGCCGAAATTGGAAATAGAGAGATTGTATTTTATTCAGAAGGAAGGAACTTAAAAAATTCGATTGAAGAAGTAGAAAAAACGATGGAAAAGCAGCTGAAGCCGGAAGAAAAAGAAGAATTGGAAAAAATTTTTAATTCTTTAAAAGAACATTTAGGTGTTGATTTGAAGAAAGACATTTTAACCTTATTTGAAAAAAATTATGCTCTTTTTGTTTCTTCTGAGTCAACCGGAAAGGAAACTCCAATTTTGGCCCTGGTTTCGGAAATCGATGACGAAAGTAAGACAAAAGAAAATCTTTTGAAAATAAAATTGCCAAAACCTGAAGAACCTTTTGATTTTCTGGGTTTGGGAGGAAGCAGAGCCAAAGCAAAGGACGCCAGAATTATGGCTGATATGTCTCAATTAAGAACGATGGCTGAAATAATTTATGACGACGAGGGAAGTTATCGAAATGTTAACTGCACTTATAAATCTACTTATGGTTACGGCGACTTAAAAACAATTTGCCAGGACATTAAAGATCAGGTTGGTTTTGAACCCGTTATCTATTCAACAACCAATAAATATTGTGCCTATACAAAATTAAATGCTCCCGGCCAATATTACTGTGTAGATAGCAGCGGAAAGGCAATAAGTACTTATATTAATCCTGGTCAAACAGGTTATTGTACTGGCCGAACTTTTGTTTGTCCAAAAATATTAAGCACGCCCCCACCGGAAGAAATTACTTTACCGGAAACGGTTAGTTTTTCAAAAGAAGTTATTGATGGTTTTGAAATTTATTCTTTACCTATTCTTGATAATTTGGGTTTAAACTTTTCAATAAAAGATAAAAAATTAATTTTCACTTTTTCAAAAGAAGTCTTGCTTGAAATTCTAAAAGATTTAGACAATCAAAAGTTAAAAGATTCAAAAGTTTTTTCAGAGCAATTCAAGGAAATTCCAAAGGAAGTCAGCGAAATATCCTTTACTTATCCTTATGGATTTTTAGGAGTAATTAAACACTTGGCTATTTTTTATATCGGAATGATTGGTGCTTATGTCCCGGAAATGCCAGAAACAGAAATTATCTCATCTTATATTTCTGAATTTTTAGATAAGGGAATTGCGCCCTATCTAAAAGTTTTAAAATCTTCCAGTGCCTTTAGTTATTCTCCGGAAAAAGGTTTAGTTATTAGCAAGGGGAAATTACAAATTGAAGAATTGCCAATCGAAGAAAAGAAATCGACGGAGGAATTTTTAGATAATTTACCGAATTGGATTAGGGAAATTGAAGAGAAGACTGCTCCTCCAATTATTTATTAAAAAAGTTCCAATTAGCCGCCTCTATTTCGAGGCGGTTTTTGTTTTGCTGGCATGTAAATATCTTTTTAGAAAATTAGTACCGGTGGGGAAAAACTGTGGAAAAAGTACTTATTTGGCTTTATTTTGAATCTATTTTATTTTTGTTTGACCTGAGGTTATGGAGTGGGGTATAAAGAAATATGAGTGGGGGATTGTGGAAAACTTTGGGATAACTATGGTTTTCTGTGGAAAACCCTTCTACGAAATACGAAAAGATACGAATATACGAAAACTTTTTCGTACTTTCGCCCCGATAGCAGAGCTACGGGGCAGCCCCGAAGTGAACTTCGTTCTACTTCCGGGGCGTAAAAATTTCGTAATTTCGTAGGATATCGAAATGTTTATTGGCGAGTACACATATCTAATAGATGAAAAGAAACGATTAGCTATTCCGGCAAAATTCAGACAGGCCTTGGGAAAGAAGGCGGTTTTGACTCGAGGTATTGACAATTGCCTTGTCATTTATCCTTTAGAAGAATGGATTAAGTTGGCAAAAAAATTGGAAAGTTTACCAGCCAGTCAAACCGATGCCAGGGCCTTTGCCAGAATAATGTTGGCCGGTGCAGTCGATGTTGGTTTGGATAAATTGGGTCGAATTTTGATTCCCGATTATTTAAAAAATTACGCTCTTTTAAAAAAGAATGTTACCGTCATTGGTTTATCGAATCGAATTGAAATCTGGGATGAAAGGAGATGGTTAGAATACAAAGAAAAAACTGAAAGGGAAATCGGGGATATGGCCTCTCGCTTAAAAGAGTTAGGTTTATAAAATAATGCACATTCCGGTTTTGCAAAAAGAGGTTCTGGAAATTTTAGATCCGAAACCAAATCAGAATTTCATTGATTGCACAATAGGGGAGTGCGGCCATACTTTGGCCATTTTAGAAAAAACTGCTCCCGATGGGAAAATCCTAGGCATCGATTGGGATCAAGAAATGATAAAAAGTTTAAAGTCTAAAGTTGAAAGCTTAAAGTTGAGCCGAAGGCTCATTCTGGTCTGTGAGAATTTCGCTAATTTAAAAGAGATCGTTGAAAAATATAAATTTGGAAAAGTTTCCGGGATATTATTAGATCTTGGATTGTCTAGTTGGCATTTGGAAAAATCGGGTAGGGGATTCAGTTTCCAAAAAGACGAACCTCTGGATATGCGTTACAACATAATAACTTTTGGACGATCGTTAAAAAGTTATTATGGATTGACGGCGGGAAAAATTTTAAATGAGTGGTCAGAAAAAGAAATTGAGAAAATTTTGAGAGAATATGGCCAAGAAAGATTTGCCAAGAGAATTTCAAAAAAAATTATTGAGGAAAGAAAAACAAGACCGATAAGAACGACATTCCAGTTAGTCGAAATTATAAAAAAAGTCACCCCCATTTGGTACCACCACAAAAGAATTCATTTTTCCACCAGAACTTTTCAGGCCCTGAGAATCGCGGTCAATGATGAGTTAGAAAATTTAAAAAAGGTTTTACCCCAAGCCCTGGAAATTTTGGAAAGAAATGGAAAATTAGTTGTTATTTCTTTTCACTCGCTTGAGGATCGCGTCGTCAAAAGTTTTTTTAAAGAAAACTTTCAAAAAGGTCTTTGTAAAATACTAACAAAAAAACCAATCCGGCCCTCGGCCGAGGAAATTAAATCAAACCCTCGCTCAAGGTCAGCCAGGTTGCGTTCAGCCCTAAAATTATGAACCAAATTTCGGCCTTAAATTTTCCGATATTAATTAATCGTAGTTTTCCTTTTAAACTGAAATTTAATTTAAAATTTTTATGGATTTTTTCTTTTCTTTTCATAATTTCACTCTTCGCTTTTTATATATTTCAATTTAATTATTTGACATCTGAAAATTATCGAATTAAAGAATCTCAAGATAAAATTAAAGAACTTTCGGCCGAAAACGAAGATTTGGAGATTCAATTAACAAAATTAAACTCCTTGACCAGCCTGGAAAATTTGATTTCCAGTCAAAATTTTGAGAAAATAGATAAAATTCATTATATCCAGATTTTAGATAGCCAAATGGTCAAGCAATAATGTCAGTGAATTTCCGAAAAAACTTAATTTTATTTCTTTTCTTTTTATTTGGGGCGACAATTACCGGTCGCTTATTTTATCTTCAAATTTTAAATTATAAATTTTACAAAGCCCTGGCTCAGGGACAACAAAACCTTTTAATCGAAGTTCAAGGAAAAAGGGGCGAAATTTTTTTAAAAAACGGGAAAAATTTACTACCCTTAGCCACAAATAAAACTTCTCAATTTTGTTATCTGGAACCAAAGGAAATTGAAAATCAAGAAGAAGCAGCCGAGAAACTGGCTGGGACTTTAGGTTTAAACAAAGAAGAAATTCTAGAAAAAATCAAGGAAGAAACTCTTTTTATCAAAATTAAATCAAAACTGACTGAAGAAGAAGTCGAAAACTTAAAAAAATTGAATTTAAAAGGGGTCTATCTTGGCCAAGAAAACCTGAGATATTATCCCCAGCAATCCTTTCTTTCCCAGGTCATTGGATTTGTCGGCGGAGAAGGAAATGGTCAATATGGAATTGAGGGCTTTTATGATAGTTTTTTGAAAATGAACAGCCAATTTTTGGAAGGCAAAAGAGGATTGGGTGGCGGTTTGATTTTCTTGAATTCAGATTTACTGGAAAACCAGGAAGAAAAAAATCTGATTTTGACCATCGATTACAATATTCAGTTTAAGGCCGAAAAATTATTAGCCGAAGAAAAAGAAAAATTGGAATTCGAAAGAGGACAAATTATTGTTTTAGATCCAAAAACCGGAAAAATTTTAGCTATGGCTAATTTTCCAAATTTTGACCCAAATACTTATTTTGAAATTGAAGAAAAAGATTGGCAAATTTTTCAAAATCCAACCATTCAAGAATTATTTGAACCGGGCTCGGTTTTCAAGCCCATTGTTATGTCGGCTGGGCTCAACGAAGAGAAAATTACTCCCCAGACCGCTTATCAAGACCCCGGGATTATAAAAATTGGCGGTAGTACAATTTTCAATTATGAAAAAAGAAAATATCCCGGCGACATCACAATGACCGAGGTTCTGGAAAAGTCAATCAACACCGGAGCGGTTTTTGCCGAAAGCCAGGTTGGGCATGATACCTTCTTAAAATACATTGAAAAATTTGGATTTTTTGAAAGAACCGGCATTGATTTGCAAGAGGAAGTTTTCTCTCAAAATGAGGAACTGAAAAAAGGTTATGAGATAAATTTCGCCACTGCCTCTTTCGGTCAGGGAATTGCCATCACTCCTATTCAGTTAGTCAGGGCTTTCTCAGCTATTGCCAATGGCGGAAAATTAGTTAGGCCATATATTGTTGAAAATTCGCCAAATAAAATTGATGAGGGAGAAAATTTTGTCATTTCTCGAAAAACTGCTTCCCAATTAACAACGATGTTAGTGAGCGTGGTTGATGTCGAAAACGGGTTTGCTAAAAGAGCAAAAGTTCCTGGTTATTATATAGCCGGGAAAACTGGAACTGCCCAGATTCCCTGGTCAAGTTTAGGAATTGAAAAAAGAGGTTATTCTGAAAAAACAATTCAAACTTTTGTCGGTTTTGCCCCGGCTTTTGATCCAAAATTTTTGGTTTTAATAAAATTGGACAATCCAAAGACCAAAACGGCCGAATATTCAGCCGTCCCTATGTTTGGCGAATTAGCCAAATACATCATCACTCTCTGGCAAATCCCCCCCGACTACGAGTAGCGGAGAACCGTTCTCCGCTCTTTTCGCCCTTTATTTGACATTTGACAAAAGAAAAAGGACCAATTATCAATTCTCAAAGAAGAAGCAGGTTTTTCATCTGCTTCATTTTTATTTATTTTGTCAGAAAGACACACATTTTCGGTTTTACAAAATTTGAATTTTTTGGTAAATTGAAAATAAGGCCCCATCGTCTAGAGGCCTAGGACGCAAGGTTCTCATCCTTGAAACTCGGGTTCGACTCCCGATGGGGCCACTAATTCAAAATTACCGCCTTATTTACCCGCAAATATTACGCAAACATTAGTTGTCATAAAACGCACGATCGTGCGGATTATGACAAAAATAGAAATGAGGAGAGTTGAGAAAGAAAGTTTAACTAATAAAATTTTTAGTTATTTGGGGGAGACCTTAGAAAATCTTCTCGAATTAGGAGTGAGGATTTTTATTAATCCTCAGAGTTTAATGAAAGGTTTTTCTTTATATCGGTCTCCTTTGCTTTCTAGGTCTGAGGCTAAAAAAATGTTTCAGCAAAGGATAAGTAGATTGAAAAGGCAGGGTTATCTTAGAAAAACTGAAAATGGCTGGGAGTTAACTCCAAAAGGAAGAATTGAAATTATTAAAATTATTCTTTGGAAGAAACTTCAAAATAAAAAATGGGATGGAAAATGGAGGGTGATTATTTTTGATATTCCGGAAATGAGCCGTCGAGATAGAGATTTTTTAAGAAGGGAATTAAAATGGATTGGATTTATAGAACTTCAAAAGAGTGTCTGGATTTTCCCTTTCGATGCGGAAAAAGAAATAATGGCTTTGCTGAAGCTTTGGAAATTAGAATTTCTGGGAGATATAAGATTTTTGGTAGTAGAAAAAATAACCGAGGAGAAAGAATTAAAAAAACATTTCAACTTGAAATAAATACGCATTGAAATAAATACATAAAGCGCACGATCGTGCGAATTAGGGATTTTAGATGACAGGATAAAGGATAGGTAAAAAATTGGTAAAAAGGAGGTAAAAAAGATGGAAAAAAATAAAAAAGAGGTTTTTATTTACCTCTTTTTGGTTGAATTTTGTTAAAATTCCCTGAACTTTGGATAAAAAATTTCAAATGCATTTACCCCGTTTGAAATAATATTTCTAACAGGGTAAAATAAGATAATGTCAAGGAAGTTTTTCCGAAAGGTAGTTTTGGGAATTTTTATAATTTTTGGACCGCTATTATTAGGAACTTTTTTAGTTTCAAAACAAAATCAGATGCCAGAAATTCCTCAAAATTTTCAAGCGCAAGAATTTCAAACAGAAAAAAACGAAATCCAAATTGGAATAATTTCTGATACTCATATTCCAGGTAGAGCAAAAGAATTGCCAAAAGAAATTTTTGAAGTTTTTGAAAATGCCGACTTAATAATTCATTTAGGCGATATTGAAAATTTAGAAACGATTGAAAAATTAGAAGAGGTTGCTCAGGTAATTGCTGTTGAAGGAAATATGGACCAAAAAGAAACGAAAGAAAAATTGCCAGAGGGAATCTCGCTCAAAATTTATAACTGGAAAATTGGCATTGTCCATAGCCCCTTTTCTTTTTGGCTTGGTTCTCATTTCAATTTCGTTCAAGAAAAAATGGCACAAACATTGGCAGAAAAAGAAAATTTTGACATTTTAATTTTTGGCCACACCCATCGGCCATTTTTAAGGGAATTAAACCTCGGCGCAAAGAAAATTTTATTAATTAATCCTGGCTCAGCCACAATTCCATTTTTTACTCAGCCATCGGTTTCAATTTTGGAAATTAATCAGCAAAATTTTGAGGCAAAAATCATAAATTTACCTCAAAAATAAAAAAATGGCAAATAAAAATTGGCATAATTTGTCGGTAGAGGAAGTAACAAAGATTTTAGAAACCAATGCCTCGGATGGCTTAACTGAAAAGGAAGTTAAATTACGCCAAGAAAAATTTGGCAAAAATTTGCTTCCCGAGGAAAAACTCTTATCTGGCTTAAAATTATTTTTTGAACAATTCAAAAGCCCTCTAATTTATATTTTAGTCATTGCCGGAATTGTCGCTCTCTTTTTTCCCCACAAAGAGAATTCTGAAATCTTAGCTAGATATGCCGACTCCATTATTATCTTTGGCGCAGTTTTTTTAAACACAATCATTGGTTTTTTCCAGGAAAATAAAACTTCAAAGATTTTAACCGAACTAAAAAAAATAGTTAAGATAAAGACCTACACGATAAGAGAAGGAAATGAAAAAGAGATCGATCAATCGGAATTGGTTCCGGGGGATATTTTTTTACTAAGTCCAGGAAACAAAGTTCCAGCTGATGGTAGATTGATTGGGGTCCATAATCTTAAAGTTAATGAAGCTTCCTTAACCGGGGAATGGTTTCCGGCTGAAAAAAAGGTAGATATTTTACCAGAAAGAACTCCTTTAGCCGACAGGGATAATATGGTTTATATGGGGGGCATCGTTGAGGATGGCGAGGGAAAAGCAATAGTTACTGGAACGGGATTAAAAACTGAAATTGGAAAAGTAGCGGAAATGGTTAGGGAAGCTAAAGAAGAAAAAACTCCTTACCAAAAAAGGATAATTCACTTGAGTAAAATTATTGGAATTTTAATAATTCTTGCTTGTTTTTTAATTTTCGGTTTAGGGATAATTTCTGGTCGCGATAAATTTGAGATGTTTTTAATGTCAATAGCAGTGGCAGTGGCGGCAGTTCCTGAAGGATTGCCGGTGGCGGTGACAATCGTTTTAGCTCTGGGAATGCAGAGAATTTTAAAAAAACAGGGTTTGGTCAGGAAAATGATAGCAGCCGAGACACTTGGTAGCACTTCGATTATATGTACTGACAAAACTGGAACTTTGACTGAAGCTAAAATGAAAGTTTCTGAAATTTTTCCCGAGACCAATATCATTTTCGCCTTAAAAATCGCTACTTTATCTAGCGATGCATTTGTTGAAAATCCGGAAGAAGAAAAAGAAAAATGGATTATTCGTGGTCGGCCAACCGAAAGGGCTTTATTGGTAGCCGGAGCGGAGAACAATTTAAATAAAAAAGAATTGGAAAAAGCAGAACCAGAGATTGATAGATTGCCATTCGATCCGGTTTATAAATATTCAGCAGCTCTAAGGAAATTTTCAGAAAAAGACCCCGAAAAAATTCCTTCGAAATCTAACGGGGTAAGAACTATTTTATATATTTTAGGAGCGCCAGAAAAAATTTTGGCAATGTCAAAATATTGTGGATTTGACGAAAAAGAAGAAATTTTATCTGAAGAAAAAGTTGGAAAAATAAAGAAAAAATTTGAGGAATTGGCTGGAAAAGGGCAAAGGATTTTGGCCACAGCTTATAGAAAGTATGAAGTAGAAAGTATGAAGTATGAAAAATTGGAGGATCTATGTAAAGATTTGGTTTTTGTTGGATTGATTTCTTTACACGATCCTTTAAGGAAAGAGGTTAAAGAGGCAATAAAAATTTGTCAAGAGGCGGGAATGCGACCGATTATTGTAACTGGTGATCATAAATTAACAGCCAGGGCAATTGCCAAAGAATTGGGATTGCCGGCAAAAGAAGAAAATATAATTGAAGGTCAGGATTTAGAAAAAATATCTGAAAAAGAACTTCAAGAGAGACTAAAAGATATTGAAATATATGCCCGAGTTGAACCATCTCAAAAATTAAAAATTATTCAAGCTTGGCAGGGGAAGGGAAAAGTGGTGGCAATGACCGGTGATGGAATAAACGATGCCCCGGCTCTAAAAAAAGCCGATATTGGATTGGCTTTGGGTTCTGGAACCGATGTTGCCAAAGAGGCTTCTGATTTGGTTTTGCTTACCGATAATTTTTCAATTATTGTAGCGGCAGTTGAGGAAGGAAGGGCAATTTTAGATAACATCAGAAAAGTAATTACTTATTTACTTTCAGATAGTTTTACTGAAATGATTTTGATTACGGCTGCGGTTTTAGCGCCTCGCTTTTTTCCTTTTTTACCGGTTTTGCCTGGTCAAATTTTATGGGTAAATCTAATTGAAGATAGTTTACCGGCTTTGGCTCTGGCTTTTGAACCAAAGGAAAAAGGGATAATGAAAAGAAAACCAGAAGATCCCAAAATGCCTCTTTTGACTCAAGAAATGAAGGTCTTAATCTTTGTTATTGGTATTTTTACTGATTTTTTACTTTTCTTTCTTTTTGTTTGGCTCTTAGGTCGAAATCTGCCTCAGAGAGAAATTCAAACAATAATTTTTGCTGGCTTGGCTATTGATTCCCTTTTTTATGTTTTTTCCTGTAAGAATTTAAAGAAAAATATCTGGCATTTCAATCCCTTTTCTAATTTAATTTTAAATTTAAGTTGGCTTTGGGGAATCGTTATGCTTTTGATAGCAATTTATTTACCATTTTTCCAAAACTTATTAAAAACTGTACCCTTAAACCTTTATGACTTGGGGTTATTAATTGCTCTGGGGTTTTTGAATCTATTTTTAATTGAAGCCACAAAATTTTATTTCATTAGGAAGAAAAAGGTATGATTTTTCTTTATGCTCTCATTTTCATTATCTCTTGTTTTTTGCTCGTCCTTTCCGGTAAATGGCTGGTCAATTCTTTGACCAGAATTGCCAAATTTTTGGGCTGGAAGGAATTTGTGGTTGCTTTTTTTACCATTGCCTTTGGTGCTTCTTTACCCAATCTTTTCGTTGGAATTTTATCGGCTTTAAACAAAATTCCCCAACTTTCTTTGGGAGACGTCATTGGAGCCAATATCTTTGATTTAACTGTTACCGTGGCTTTGGCTGCTTTTATTTCCAGGCAGGGACTTTCGGCTCCCAGTCGGACTGTTCAGGGAAGTTCAATTTTTACCATTTCAGCCGCTCTTTTGCCCTTAATCTTAATTTTAGATGGCAACCTTTCTCGGATCGATGGTTTTTTATTGATTTTAACTTTTGCTTTTTATGTTTTTTGGCTTTTTAGGAAAGAAGAGAGATTTAAAAAAGTTTATAATGGAGTGCCAGAAATTAGGGGTTGGAAATATTTTTTTGAAGATTTGGGTTTGTTAATTATAAGCGTTGCTTTCTTAATTTTGGGAGCCCAGGGAATCGTCAAATCTTCTTCATTCTTTGCCCAAAATTTAAATTTGCCTCTGATTTTTATTGGCATTTTTATTGTTGGAATAGGCGATTGCTTGCCAGAAACCTTCTTTTCTATTCGGGCGGCAAAAGAGGGTCAAGATTGGATGATTTTAGGAAATTTGATGGGAAGCGTAATGATTACTGCCACTTTAGTCTTGGGTACGGTAGCCCTCATTTGTCCGATTAATTTTTTTGATTTTTCGCTTTTAGCCATCGGAAGAATTTTTCTTGTGATATCTGCCATTTTTTTCTTAATTTTTTTGAGAACTGGAAAAAAAATCACCAGAAGAGAAGCCCTCATTTTATTTTCAATTTATATTCTTTTCCTCATCAGCCAAATTTTCTTTTTAACAAGATAGATTGACCCCGTTAGAAACATGCCCCGCAGCTTGCTGCGGTTGGGTTTCATGCCCCGCACGCCCCGTTAGAGAAATTTTCTCTACCGGGACACGAGTTTCTAACGGGGTTGACGGGTAGGGGGTGAAAATGATAATATAGGTTTAATGGCAGATTTTATTTTCGTTATTTTTTTCATTGCCCTAGCCGGGATTTTAATTTTTTTTCTTTTCAAGTTAAGTGAAAAAATCGGTCAGCAAAGCCAGATAAATTTAGATCAAGCAAAAGCCATCCAGGATATCAAAGAAAAATTGCTTTTGGGCGCTCAGCTCCAAGATCATTTAAAAGATGGAATTGAAAAAACCAGAGATTTGTTAGAAGATTTGAAAACGGCCGAAAAAATTCGTCGGGAAAAAGAAGTTGAATTTTTAGAAAGGATAAAAAGAGTAGATGAAATCATTGCCGGAACTTCAGCCAAGGGAATTTCAGGGGAAGAAATTTTAAGAGAAACTTTTAAAAAATTGCCATCGGAAATGATTGAGAGAAATTTCGCCGTTAGGGGAAAAACAGTTGAATTCGCTTTGGTCTTGCCCAATAATAAAAGATTAGCCATTGATTCCAAATGGCCTGCCGGAAATTTAGTTTTGGAATTAGATAATGAAAAAGAGCCAAAGAAAAGAAAAGAAATCATTGATGAGATTGAAAAAGAAACGATAAAAAGAATTAAAGAGGTCAGACAATATATCGACCCGGCGGTCACCTGGTCACAAGCCATCGCCGCTGTTCCGGATTCGGTTTATAGCGTTTGTCGAGAAGCCCATTTGAAAGCCAGAGAAGAAGATGTGATTTTGATGCCCTATTCAATGGTTTTACCCTTAATTTTATATATGTACAGATTGCATTTGCAATATTCTATTTCCATCGATTTGGAAAATTTGCAAAATCATTTAATAGCAATTTCAAAAAATTTAGACAAAATGGAAGACATTTTGGAAAACAAAATTGCTCGGGGTTCAACAATGGTTCAAAACGCCTATTTGGATTATAAGCAAATGATAAGCAGAATTAGGGCTTCGCTTCAGGAACTCCAGATTAAAAAACCCGAAGAGAAGAAAAAGTTGAAAGAATCAAATAAAATTTAGAAAATGAAATAACCGCGATTTCTACGATCGTAGAAAACACGGTCCAAATTATGTTAGCTGTGATTAAAACTGGTGGCAAACAATACCTTGTTTCCCCAGGTCAGAAAATAAAAATTGAGAAATTAGATGCTAAAGAAGGAAGGGAAGTAACTTTCAAAGATGTTTTGTTATTGGAGAAAGGCGGGAAGATTGAAATCGGAAATCCTTTAGTTGAAGGAGCAAAGGTGGCTGGAAAAATAATATCAGAGGGCAAGGGCAAAAAAGTCATTGTTTTCAAATTCAAAGCCAAAACAAGATATAGGGTAAAAAGAGGGCATAGACAACCTTTTACGGAGGTGGAAATAACTAAAATAGAATCTAAAAAATAGAATCTAGAAAATTTGTCAGTTGTACTTGACAATTTTTTTTATTTTGCTATAATGAAACATAAAATAAGATAGCTCTTTGAAATAATTTAGAAGGGGAGAAGAGAAATTTCATCGCCGCGAATTGTTCATCAATAATTTTGGTGTGCAGTTTGAGGCGATGTAAATTGTCCCAAAAAACAATGAAAAAGATAGGACAACTAGCGGAAAAAATGAGAAAGATTTATGGAAAGAGAAAGCGGAAGCTGGTTGAGGAACAGAAACTACTAGAATTGAGAGGAGAAATCGAAAGCTTAGCGAAAGATCTCGGCCTCCTTCATTTTCTGGTTAATATAGCTTGGCAACGAAGCCTAAAAGTTAAACAAATCATTAAAGAAGCAGAGGGAATAATCGTAGGCGTACCAATAGAAACTCCTTTGGCCTATTACGATATCTGGATTTTACCGCCAAAGTCATCGATAATCAGAGAGTCTACTAAACCGATTGATAGGCCACCAGACGAAAAAATAAAAACACTATTGATATTACTTCCGACCCAAGAAAAGATAAGGTTTATTGATTTTCTTCCAGGAGAAGACTGTGGTCATTTTATAAAAGGTTAAACGCGCTCATTTTTCTCTTCCCCTTTTTTCTTCTTCGAGCCCATCCAGAAATTGCTTGCCCGCCAAAGTTTTGCTTTTTGAAACTTAGGAGGGCTTGTCCGCATAAATTTTGAAAAAATTTTGGCGGGTGGGTTGGAAAAAGGAGAATATACCCTGTTTTCTACGATCGTAGAAAAAGTGGTACATGGTTCTTTAACAAAACTAAAAGGGGAGGAAGTTTTGGACGACTGAATTGTCTATCAATCCTTCGACAGGCTCAGGATTAGTAAATAGTTTAGTCGTC
>Ga0210019_1002662_pt1 | contig 17129 bp, 13 predicted proteins | sample CryGeyCG2114_020_2_FD_183969 | JGI IMG/M metagenome (GOLD analysis project Ga0210019, IMG submission 183969) | Groundwater microbial communities from aquifer - Crystal Geyser CG11_big_fil_rev_8/21/14_0.20 (SPAdes) (version 2) | ecosystem: Environmental > Aquatic > Deep subsurface > Groundwater ...
CTCTTAAAGAGGGGCCGAATGCTTTTACTGCGGTGACTGCGCCGGCTGATTTCCTTCACTATGTCATAGGCATTGGGATGATGATGGGGACTTTAATGGTTGCTCAGCAGTTTGGCGGAGCAGGAGCAAAAATTGGCGGCGCGGCTTCAAAATTTTTAACAAAAGTAGCCATGGCGCCAGGGAAGGCCATAGGTCAACGGATAGGAGCTGCGGGGAAGGTTGTTGGTCAATATGCAACGGGAATAGCCAAAGGAGTAGCCGGGGCAACATTTGGTGGAACCTATGGTTTAATGAAAAAAATACCTGGATTTGGGAAAGCAGTTGGAGCGCCAGAAGCAGGAATTTTGGGACTCAAAAAATTAGTCGCGGGCGCAAAAGATAAAATGATGAAAGATCAGGAAAGGATAGCAGAAAAAAGAGCAAAGGGGCAGTCTCTAACCGCTGGAGAACATTTCAAAGAGAGTTTTGGCGGAGCCTGGCTAAAAAGTGGCTGGAAAGATAGATATGTCTTACAGGCAAAAGAAACAGAGAAATTTGACGCTGAAGAAGAACGTTTGAAAAAAACCGGCATCGCTTTAAATGATGATAGACTTGTGGAAACGCTGAAGAAAGGTAGTCCAGCTGGAAGAGAAGCAGCGAGAAGAATTTTAGAAGATCGCAGCTTTTTTGATAAAAAAATAGACGCTGATATAGATGAAAGATATAAACCCCAGTTAGAAGCGGCTGAAGGAGAAGTAGAAAGAACAGCAAAAGCAGAAGATCCATATGCAGAAAAAGGGGCGAGAGATTCTTTAAAAAACTTGAAAGATAAAATTAAAGATGAAAAAAAGCAGGAAGCTGTAAACAGAGGCAAGCTATTAAAAGAAAATGTTTTAGATTTTTATAAAGGTAGTCCGGAAATTCGGACCGCCATAGAAAAATCAATTGGAGAAAAGTCAGATCATAGAGTTGTAGTTGAGTCAATCTATAATGGATTAAAGAATCCAACGGACAAGGAAAGGTATGTCTCTGATTCACGAACAGGAAAAATTAAAATTGAAGATTCAGTTATAAAATTAGACGAGAATCAGTTTGCCACTCTTAAAACAGCTATAGGTGGGAAAGAATTAATGAAATATATGTCTAAATTAGATGACGCGACACTGAAAAAAATCGATCTTGACATTTCTAAGCAGAGGAGAAATGAAATCGAGGGAGCCACTAATATTAATAAAACCAGCGCTGAAGATTGGGATCCAGGGCAAAGACGTGTTTATGCTCAACTGACAGGAAATCTTCAAAATGTTTATACTGGCGCGGAATTAAGAAAATCGATTGGAACTAGAGCTTTAAGGGGGAAAGATTTAGCAAGGGTTGAATTTTCAAAATTAGACTCTGTCATTCAAGATTCTTTAGCTCAGGCCTTAGGAGAGAATCGAGCTGCTTTACGAGGAATTTATGACGAAAATACATCTGTTTATAATGCTGTAAAAGATGATATCGTAAGGATTGCTAATGAAATTGGTAATACAAACCAGAAAATATTTCAAGACATCTCAAATAAGTTACACGATATGGAATTTTTCAGAAAAGATTTCCCAGAATTTGCTCCTCCGCCTCCACCTCCGCCTCCACCTCCGCACAGAATAATTACCCCTTAGTTTTAAAATATGATTGACAAAAATACTTTACAATTTAAAGATTTGCCTGATTGGGTAAAGGATAAAGTGCTTTCTGATAAAGCAATTGAAGCAAACAGAAAGATTATTAAAGAATTTAATTTATCTGACGAGATGATTGATAAGTTGTTTGCTATTTTGCGACAATTAATTCTAAAACAAATTTTTTTAGAGAATTTACTACCAGCTTTAGATTTTTTAGGTTGGGAAGAAGAAAAAAAGAAAAAATTAGCGATTAAAATTGTTAAATTACGCCTTTTACCAATTAAAGGTTACTTAAAAACAGATGTCGCTTCTTATTTGGAAGATTTAGGTGAGGACATTAGTAAATATCCTGAACTTTTAAAAACAGAAGAGTCTATTAATCTAGATCAACTGATTGAAAAGATAAATAAAGAAGCAGGTCTAAGTTTTCCCGACGAGATTTTAAGGAAGCGCTTCGAAGCCATCATTTTCTCTTATTTAAAAGACATCCGCGATGAAATTAGTTTGAAGGAAATTTTAGAAAGACCACGAAAAATCGGGGGAATGGAATTGTCAGCGGAAAAAGTTGAACAGATCATCAAGATTTTAGAAGAAGAAAGGCCGAGAGTAAAATTAGAGATAGAAATAAAAAAAGAAAAACCGGAATTAGCCGAGGGCATGAAAACGCCAGAAGAATTAGTGGCGTCAACGCCTCTTGAAGTCGAGCCCCAAGAAATAGTTCTTCCTCCAGTTCAAGAAGAGATAAAACCAGAAATCCCATCTGAATTGGCCGTGCCCCCTGAAGAAGAAAAAGAAATTACTAAATTTCAATTAGGCACTTTAGCGCCTGTTTTAGGAGTGGCGCTTAAAGAAGAAAAAGAGGAAGAAAAGATAAACATCCCTTTGCCTCCGTCCATTGAAGAGCATAAGATTGTTGGAGAGAAGCGGGGAAGGATGGAAGAAATTAAGCCGAGGATGAGAATTTCAGGCCCGATCGAGGAATTGCGCTTTATGACCTTAGAGGATTGGCGTCGTTTTGGCAGACCGGAAGCGGCTGTTTCAAAGATTGAAGAAAAGGTCAATCTCTTGGCTGAAGAGTCTCTTCTTAAAAAAGCCGAAGCGATTAAAGCCTGGAAACAATCAGAAATCAATCAACTTTATTTAGAAATCGGTAGGGAATCAATTGATGGCGGCAATGCTTCCTTGAACTTAATAATTGAGAAAAGAAAGAATGAGACTAGATCATTTTTAACCGCTGAGGAATTTAATGCCATTGCTGAATTGAATCAACGCCTTAGATTTTAAATTTTTATGCGTTTTATTGTCCCACAATTTATTGATATTGAACCGAAAATTATAGGTCCGATCAGCGCGCGACAATTTTTGATTTTAGTTTTAACTGGCGGAGTAATTTTCATCTGCTATAAGTTGGCTGATTTTAGTTTGTTTGTGATTGAAGCAGTGATTCTTTTCGCTTTAGGCGGGACTTTCGCTTTTTTGAAAGTTAACGGTCAGCCAGTTCATCTTTTCCTCCTGAATCTTTTACAAAGTCTGAGAAAACCAAAATCAAGAGTTTGGTTTAAAGAGGGCGAAGAGGCAAAGGAAATGATTTTGCCTGAAAAAAAAGAAAAAGTCGAAGAAATAGCGCCTCGGCCGCCGCTTTCCTCCAGACGCTTATCTGAAATTTCTTTAATTGTTGATACAGGCGGAGCGTATCGGGAAGAAGAATAGTAAATCTAAAATTTCTAATTTCTAATTTCTAAATTCTAAATTATGGCTAAGGTTTCCACCCAAAAATACCTTGATATTGCGGAAATAAGAGAAGATACGGTCATTTTAAAAAATGGCTCTTTACGAGCAGTACTTTTAGCTTCTTCAATTAATTTTAGTTTGAAATCAGAAGAAGAACAAACGGCGATTATCAGCGCTTATGCCCAATTTTTGAATACTTTAGAATTGCCCGTTCAAATTGTGATCCAATCAAGACCTTTTGACATCAAACCCTATCTTAGTAGGCTGGAAAGATTGCGCGAGGAGCAGACTAACGAATTATTAAAAGCTCAAATGGCCGATTATATTGACTTTGTTAAAGAATTGGTTGAGATGGGGGAAATAATGAGCAAAAAATTTTATGTGGCGGTTGGCTATAATCCGGCCGGCGATCTCAAACGAGGTTTTTTAGACAGATTATTTGATGTTTTCAAAGCAGTTGGCCGAGTAACTTTTTCTAAAGCGAGATTTAAAAAACATAGAGAGCGGCTTTTTAGAGAAATGGATAAAGTAATTTCTAATTTGAATGCCATGGGCGTTAAGTCCGTGCCCCTTGATACCCAAAGTTTAATTGAATTATTTTATAAGACATATAATCAGGAGACGAGCCGTCAACAAGATTTAGCGAAAAAAGAAGAGTTAAAAATTGAGGAATAAAAATATGGCGATCTTTCCCTCCTCTTTAAAGGAGACAAAAACAAAAGAGAAGAAACCTGAAGAAGCACCGGAAGAAAAAACTTCGGGGGAATTAGAAAAGAAAGAAGTCCTTGAAGCAGAAATTGCTTATCGGAAAGGACTGATTTCAGTCATTGATTTAATCGCGCCGAGTTCTTTTCAGGTAACGCCGAATTTTCTCCGTTTGAACAGTTTATATATCAGAACAGTCTTTACCGTGACTTATCCTCGTTATGTCTCTGTCGGTTGGTTTGCGCCAATTATTAATTTCGATGCCGCCCTTGATATTGCCATGTATTTTTATCCAGTTCCGTCCCGTATTGTCCTAAAGCAACTGGTCAATAAAGTCGGAAATCTTGAGGCGGAAGTTAGCGCTGACCGGGAGCGCGGTATGCCGCGCGATCCTTTAAAAGAAACAGCCCTTCAGGACATTGAGCGATTGCGAGACGATCTGACCACTGGTGTTGAACATTTTTTCCAATTTGCTCTTTATGTGACCATTTACGCTAAAAATGAAAAAGAATTAGATGTCGCGACTGAACAAATTGAAAATATGTTTGGTTCAAAATTGGTTTATACCCGACGCGGTTTTTATCAAACCGAACAAGGATTTAATTCTAGTCTGCCTCTTTTAAATGATGAGCTTTACATCACGGCCAATCTTAATTCCTCTCCTTGCGCTTCAAGTTTTCCGTTTATTTCCGCTGACCTGACTTCTGACAACGGCATTCTTTACGGCATTAATCGCCATAACAATAGTTTGATTCTTTTTGATCGTTTCTCCATGCCTAACGCAAATATGTGTACGTTCGCCACGTCGGGCGCTGGAAAAAGTATTAAGGCTGACGAACCAGTTTTGATAAAAGACAAAGACGGAGTCCGATTAGAAAAAATTGGGCAGTTAATTGAAAATTTAGGTAAAAAATATGGCTACGAGACGTTAGATGAAGAAATGGAGGGTGTAATTGATCCTGAAATTTCCGTTTATACTTTTAATCAATATCTTAAAGGTGAATGGGCTAAAGTAACAGTGGCGGCCAGAAAGAAAGCCCCAAAAATTTGTTATCAATTTATGACCAAAAGTGGCCGAGTAATCAATACCACTGGCGATCATAATATGTTAATTCTTAGAAAGGGAAGGGTTGTGACTGTTAAAAGCGACGAGGTAGCCGAAGGCGAGTTTGTGCCGCTTGCTAGAAAAATTCCTGAGCCAGAAAATCCAACTCAATATCTCGACTTATTTTTTCTTTTAAAAGACAATCCAAAAATTTATCTTGAAGGGGCTGGAGAATTTATTGAAAAAAATTATCAAACTCTTTCCGCCTACGGCGGATCCATCGAAGAAGGAAAAAGAGTAAAGATAAACCCGCAATTTGATAGATATCTTTATAAGTATCGTCAGGAAAGGCGCATCCCAATTAAATATTTTTGGCAAATTTTGAATTATTTAAAAATAGAACCAGATCAAGAGTTGGCAGAGAAGATAAAAATTTGTTCTTGCCGAAATAAAAAGAGAAAAGATAATATTTTACCTTCAAAATTCAAGATTACCCCTGAATTCCTGCGAATCTTAGGTTATATTATTAGCGAAGGAACAATCGGTGAGAATTTTGTCTTGATTACTAACAAGGATACAGAGATAAAAAATGATATAAAATATTGTTTGAAAAAGTTGAACATCTGTTATTACCTTCGAGACGGGGATTGTTTTGCTTTAACTAGTCGGGTGTTTGTTGAGCTAATAAAAGTAATTGGCGCAGACGGAAAATCGGGAGAGAAAAAAGTGCCGCCATTTATCTTTAATCTTTCGAATAAAGATGCAGCCGAATTTATTAAGGCTTATTTTGAAGGCGATGGTACGGTAGAAAAGCATTTAATCAGCGCTACTTCCAAGTCCGTTAATCTTGTCTCTGACTTTTCTTATCTTCTATTAAGATATGGTATAATCAGTCGTCTCGCTCCAAGAAATAAAAAAGCCACCAATGGCAGCGCTTCAGGAATTTATTGGTATTTGAATATTTCTGGCCAAGAAAATATATTAAAATTTGTTCAAAAAATTAATTTCGTTTCAGATTTTAAAAAGAAAAGATTAATTAATCTTTTAGACAAAAAAGAAAACACTAATGTTGATGTTATCCCAGGGATTCAAGAAATTTTTGAAGAAATTTATTACCTTTTTTCTCCTCAGCTTTATGGAATCAAAGAAATTTCTGATTTTAAGAATGGCCTTAGGAATCCTTCACGAGAAAGACTAAGAAAGACGATTAGGAAAATAGAAGAGAGAATTGAATATTTCAAAAATCTTAATAAAAAATTTGGCCTCCTTAAAACTTTACCGTCGCTTTCGTCAATCATTGAAAATGGAAGAAACGATCAAAAGTTGAACAGTATTTTATGGCAAGAATTAGGCGGGAGTTGGCGATTGATGAAAAATCAAAAAGTTAGTCCTCGTTTGAAGAACGTCCTGAAAGCAAGCGAAGTAATTAATAATCAACATGTTTGTTCGGGAGAATTGAAGCAAATAATTCATTTCGGATTTAAAGAATTGGGCTTGTCAATGAAGCATTTTAATTGTTCTTTGGCTACAGCCTTAGTTAATCGTCCTGACGGCAACAGTGGCTATCAAATGATTTATGAAGCCGCTTCACATATTTGGCGAAATTATCAGAAAATTACTTCTTGTCTTTCGCAAATTGAAAAAAGGTTGATCCAATTAAAATTTTTAGCCAACTCCGATCTTTTTTGGGATCCTATAACCAAGATAAAGAAAATTGAGAATCGTGATGAGTATGTTTATGACTTGACTGTTGATAACGAAGTTTTTTTGGCTGGCCAGGCTGGACTTTTTGTTCATAATTCTTACGCCATTAAGCTTGAGGTTTTGCGTTCTTTAATGGTCGGGACTGATGTGATTATTATTGATCCAGAGAGAGAGTATAAATATTTGTCTGATGCAGTTGGCGGAACATACATTAATATTTCTTTAGGCTCGGAAAGTAAAATCAACCCCTTTGACCTGCCTCGACCAAAAGGAGAAGGAGAGGTTAATGTGACTGACCTGATTCGTTCTACGGTTATTACTCTGAAAGGACTCTTAAAAATTATGATCGGCATTCCCGACCAACAAGGGGTGAGAAGATTTACGCCAACCGAGGACTCTCTGCTTGATCGGGCTTTGCTTGAATGTTATGCTAAAAAAGATATTGGTCCTGGCTGTGATTTGAATAAAGTTGAAGTACCGACCTTGTCAGATTTGCAGGAGTTGCTTGAGGGAATGGAGGGCGGAGCAGATTTAGGAGAAAGATTAAAAAAATATACAGAAGGAACCTTCTCAGGGCTTCTCAATCGTCCGACTAATGTGGAAATGAATAACCAATTGGTCACTTTTAGCGTGAGAGATTTGGAGGATGAACTGCGGCCAATGGCCATTTATACCATTGTTAACTATATTTGGAATGTAGTTCGTTCAGAATTAAAAAAGAGGATTTTGGTCATTGATGAGGCCTGGTGGTTGATGCAGCATGAAGATTCGGCTAAATTTATTTTCTCTTTAGTTAAGCGATGCAGAAAATATTATCTTGGCGTGACCACTATTACTCAGGATGTTAATGACTTTTTGCTTTCGCCTTATGGACGGGCCATTGTGACCAACTCAGCCCTGCAGCTTTTAATGAGGCAATCGCCAGCCGCGGTGGAGAATGTGGCTAAGACTTTTATGTTAACCGAGGGAGAAAAGTACCTTCTTCTTGAATGCGGGGTGGGTGACGGAATATTTTTTGCCGGTGATAAACATGCGGCTATTAAGATCGTGGCTTCTTATTCTGAAGATCAGTTGATTACTTCTGACCCAAGGCAAATTTTAGAGATTGAAAAGGCGAAGAAAGAGTTTGCGGAAAAATCGGCTGCTCTAGAAAAGCCGTCAGTCGAAGAACCACCAGCCATGGAGATAGAGTAAAATTCGTTAATTTTTAATTGTATTTATAAATAAGCCTATGCAAAGAAAAAAAATTATCATTCTCATTGTGATCATTGCCTTAGTTGCTCTGGGTATATTTTTCTTTTTCTTTAGAAAGAAAACAGTGAAAGGGCCTGAAACTGGGACGCCAAAAACAGAAGAAAAAGAAGGAGTGAAGCCCGAAGGACAGCTTCAAGAAGAAGGATTATCAGCGGTTGAGAAAAAACAAAAAGAAGAAGAGATGGCCTTAAATTTAAAAGCCAAAAATTTTATTGAAAGAGTGGGCAGTTTTTCCTCAGACAGCAAGGATTTGAATTTAAGAGAAATAAAAGCCATGATGGCTGACAGCTTGTTTAAGAAGTTGCAAAAAGATTTATTACAAGAATTAGAAATGAATAAAGACGGTTTTTATGGGAAGACAACTAAGGTGATTAGTAGTTTAAAGAGGACAGAATTTGATCCAGAAGTTAGGGCTCATTTTAAATCGGACGTTCAGATTCAAGAGACAAAAGCGGAGCCCCGTAGTGAACTTGGTTCTACTACTGGGGGAGAAACAACCAATAAAACTATCTCTTATAAAACCGCAGAAATTACTTTTTTAAAACAAAGCGGAGAATGGAAAGCGGTAGAAATGGCGGTCTATTAAAAATTTTCCACCTTCGGTGGATCCGCCGTAGGCGGACAATTTAAAATTATTATATGTCAGAAGCTATTAAAAACAATCTTGAAAACCAGAGGAGAAGAGGTTTGGATAGAGAGAGACGACAAGAATGGTTAGCAAAAGAAGCGAGGGGAACAAAATTGCCAGAAACATTGGGGATGGCGAGAGAAACTGGAGGAGAAGAAGCAAAAACAGAAGAAGAAAAAGCAATTGCCCTGAAAGCAGAACAAAACAAAGAAGGAATGGCGAAAAAATTAGAAAAAGGACCTTCAGCCATGGCTGGGATTGTTGGCAAGGGGGAAGGAGTAGGGGGAGCAGCCGAAGCTTTGGCAGCCAAAGCCGGGCAAATGGGTACGGGTTTTCTTTTAAAATGGATGTGGTCAAATATCTGGTGGGTTTTGCCTTTAATCTATATTAATTTTCATTTCTTTCTTCGTTATTTAATCGGAGTTGAATACTTTTGTCGGTTTGGCGAAGAATTGAAAGGCGGAGGAATGGCTGGGGCAGCAGGAAAAGGAGGAGTGGGAGAAATTACTGGAACCGCTAATAAAGGGATGGAGATTTTAGAAATTATGGCCTTAGTTGGTTTGGATCTTTTAGTCTTATTTGCCATTTTAGGAATTTTAGCGCTCATTGGACTTATCGCTAACCCTTGGGATTTAATCAAAACTTTAGGGGCCTGGATTTTGAACGCGATTACGCCCTGGCCTTCAAAAAAACCTTCAGGGATATAAAATTTTACTCATTAATTAAATTTCAATGTTTAAGATTTCAAAATTTTCAAAAATTTTCTTATTCTTATTTCTTTCCTTGCTTTTGTTTTTACCATTTTTTGTTTCAGCCGTGACATTTACACCAGAAGTTGGTATCCAGGGCGAGGGAACATACGCGATTACCAAAGGGGTGGGTTATGAGATGGGGACAAATCCAGGCGACACGATTTTTAAATACTTCGGCGCAATTTATAGCTGGGGCATCAGAGCGGTTGGGATTATTGCGGTGGTGATGATGATGGTGGCTGGTTTTCAATGGATGTCGGCTGGCGGCAACGCTCAGGCAGTGGCTGCTGCCAAAGGACGAATGATGAACGCCCTAATGGGCTTGATTTTGATCATTGGCGCTTATTGGTTGCTAAGTTTCATTAATCCGGCCCTAGTGCAAGCACCGAACTTGAATATAAGAGGGATTACGGGAGAAGAGATAAAAATAGGAGATATGTGCATTCAATGTAAATCAGACGAGAAATGCGCTCGCGAAAAACTAGGAGGAGAAACTTTGCCCGTTTTTGCTTGTTCTCCTTTTACACTAGAAGAAAAAAAATTAGCGTCTTGCGTTGAGACTTGTAGTCCAGGCCATAGACGGTGTCCAAGTGAGGTGGTAGAAAAAGTTTCATCGCAGTATGGTTCTAAAATTGGTGATTACTATTTTTGTTGTAAATGTAAACCTAGCGCAGCATATTGTGGAGGGATAGATAAATCTTTAGGAAAAATAGGATGTGATATGATAAAGTGTAAGAGTCAATGTCCGGGAGGAGGAGCTACAAGATGTGACGTCCTTTCTGACGGAACTGCTTGTTGTCGTTGTAATGCCCAAATAACGCCAGACACTAGCAGTGATTAAATAAATTTTAAAAATGTCTGAAAAAAGAAAAAAAATTATTACCATTGTTATTTTCCTTGGCGCAGTTGTTTTCTTTGTCTGGCTGCTTTATATTTTATTTTTTAAACCAAAAGCGCCAGCGGTTAAACCGCCAGAGATAGAAAAACCGTCTGAAGCAATTCCTCGTTTGCCAACAACCAAAGAGGCCTGGGAAAAAATGACCTATGAAGAAAGAGCGCGGCTTGGTTTGCCCACGGAAACATGGCCTGAAAAAGGCGCAGCACCAGAAAAGGTGGTGGCTCCGAAAGTTCCAGAAATTGATGAAAAGGCAAGTGGCGGCAGGACCTGGATTAATCCGGTTTCTGACGTTAAAACCAAAGCGGCTGCTTTAAGCGCTGATGGGCAAAAGAGTGTTTATTATGATGAAGCGGACGGACATTTTTACAGAATTGATGAAAATGGCAATAAAGAATTAATGACGGACCAGGTTTTCTATAATGTAGATAAAATTAATTGGTCTCCCACAAAGGATAAGGCGGTGATTGAATACCCGGATGGTTTCAAAACAATTTATGATTTTAGCCAGAAAAAACAATATGTCTTGCCAAAAAATTGGGAGGGCTTTTCTTGGAATCTTTCAGGCACGCAAATTGCTTTTAAATCAACCAGTAAATATCCTGAAAACAGTTGGTTAGCCGTGTCAGGTTATGATGGAACAGGAGCAAAACCGATTGAGCATATGGGAGAGAATGCAGATAAAGTCATTGTTAGTTACTCGCCAAATTATCAAACCATTGCTTTTTCAGAGACTGGTGAACCGAGGGGAACTTGGGAACAAAGCATTTTATTAATTGGTTTGCACGGAGAAAATTTTAAACCATTAATTGTTGATGGCCGCGGCTTTGAATCGGAGTGGTCTCCTAAAGGCGATAAAATCACTTATAGTGTTTATAGCGCTGATAATAATTACGAGCCAAGGCTTTATTTAATTAATGCCCAGGGCGAAGAAATCGGTTCAGGGAAAATAGATACTGGTCTTAATACCTGGGCTCATAAATGCGGGTTTAACAAGACAGGTGATATACTTTATTGTGCTGTGCCAGAGGATTTACCGCAGGGCGCTGGCCTGATGCCAGAGTTAGCAGATGGAGTTAAAGATGTTTTTTATAAAGTTGATGTCGCCACTGGACAGACCTTCTTTTTGGCTGAAGGAGCGATGGGCGGTTATAATGTAGAAAATTTATATCTCTCTGATGACGAAAGTCTGCTTTATTTTACAGAAAAAAGCACAGGATTATTGAGATACATTAAGTTAAAATAAAAAGTACAAATAAAAAATTATGAGACATAAATTTATTCTTAAAATTTGTCTCTTTTCCGCTTTGGCGGTTATTTTTTTATTTTTCTTTCTTAGCCCGATCAGGGCTGAAGAAACAAAGTCATGGGAAATAACGCCAAAATTAGAGCAACCAATCCCCGGCGTTGAGTTAACCCCAGTCACTTTTACTGAAGAGGGAACAGCAGAAATTCCCTGGATTGGTCAATATATCGCCGGCCTTTATAAATGGGGCATTGGCGCTGTTGGAGTGATTGCGGTCGTAATGATTATTATTGGCGGTTTTCAATGGATGCTGGCCGGCGGGAACGAAACTTGGATTAGCGCGGCGAAAAAAAGAATGAGCGACGCGGTGATTGGTTTAATCCTCATTTTATTTATCCACACCATTATGTCTTTAATCAATCCTGATTTAGTGGTTTTCAAACCATTAGCCATTGGGGTGATTAAAGGGAAAGAACTTGAAATAGAAGAGGATAATACACCTTGGGGAAAAGTGGAAGGCATCACGGTTTGGCGTGATGGTGAATGCGGAAGATTTATATTTGACGCAGGAAATAAAGTTAATTTTTCTGCTTATATCAGAGGAGATTTAGGAGGAACTGCTAAAAGCACTTGCGTTGGTCCTTGTCACTGCGCTTATTTTGTTTCTCGTTATTTAGCCAGAAGCTCTTGTCAAGAAGAGTGCACCAACGCCTCAGCTGATGGTCTTTATAGCGCTTTGTTAGGCAGGGCCGTTTGCGGCGGTTGGCGAGATGTCTCTGGTGAGGTGGAGGGCAAAGATAATAAATTAGAAGCGAACGATCTTATTTTTTGGTATAAAAAAGGTTCGCCAAGTGATTTGAACCATGTAGCTATTTATTTGGGAGGAGGACAAATTGCCCAGTCAGGAACAGATAAAAAATGTTTAGAACAATGCAAAATTCCATCTTCTACCTGTGGGAAAGATAATCTGGAGGGACCTAATGAGTGCTCTCAATGCAGCAAACTTCCGCCCGAAGCTCCTTTAACTGGTAAAAATAATTACACAAAAGGAGGCGGTAGTAGTTGTAAAACTAATCAATGTTGGTGTATTGTTAACTTCTCGTTTAAAAATGACAAATACGGTTTTAAAGTTTTAAGAAAAAAATAATGGCTGCGAAACTAAAAAAAATTTTTGTTTGTAGCAAATGCGAGGCCCAATTTCCGAAATGGCTTGGTCAGTGTTCTGAATGCGGCGCCTGGGGGACAATCGCTGAAGAGGTGATCTCTCAAAATGAGAAAGAAGGGCTAGAAATTCAGGCGGGCAACGTCACAGAATTCAGCCAGGTTAAAATTGAAGACTACCCTCGTTTTAAAATCGGGCTTGAAGAGGTGGATCGGGTCTTGGGAGGCGGGATTGTTCCCGGCTCTTTAGTTTTGTTGGGCGGCGAGCCAGGCATTGGCAAATCAACCTTAGTTTTGCAGATCGCGGAAAAAATTCAGAATCCCGTTCTTTATGTCTCCGGCGAAGAATCAGCCGGGCAAATTAAGCTGAGAATAGATCGCCTTAAAATTTCTGAAAAGAATATTCAATTTTTAGGCGAAACGGAGATTAATACGATTTGCGCGACCATTGAAAAATATAAACCGGGGCTCTCAATTATTGATTCAATCCAGACAATGTTTGACAGCAATATCTCTTCAAGTCAGGGCACGGTTAATCAGGTCAGGGTTTGTACTGGCAAATTATTAAACACGGCCAAGAGAATAGGAACCTCAATTTTTATCATCGGCCATATTACCAAAGAAGGATTTGTGGCTGGTCCCAAAACGCTGGAGCACTTGGTTGATACCGTTCTTTATTTAGAAGGCGATCCTTATCACCATTTCAGGATTTTGCGCGCGGCGAAAAATCGTTTTGGACCAACAAACGAAGTCGGGGTTTTTGAGATGAGTGAAAAGGGCTTGAAAGAAGTAAAAAATCCCTCAGAAATTTTTCTCTCACAAAAAGAAGGTGAAGTTTCCGGCTCAGTAATTTCTGTGGTTTTAAAAGGAACGCGTCCTTTTTTAGTTGAGGTTCAGGCCTTAGTAGCCAAAACTTTTTACGGTTATTCGCAAAGACGAGCGATTGGCATAGATTTTAATCGTTTGCAATTACTGATTGCGGTTCTTTCTCTGCGCTGCAACCTGCCTTTGTCAAATTTCGATGTTCATCTTAATTTAGTTGGGGGCATGGAAGTTGAAGAACCAGCCATAGATTTACCTGTTTGTTTAAGTATTGTTTCCGCTCTGAAAAACAAAGTGATTGATTCTAAAATTGCGGTTTTTGGCGAGGTCGGCTTAGGCGGCGAGATTAGACCCGTGAGTTTCACTCGAGAAAGAGTACGCGAAGCAGTTAAGCTTGGTTTTAAAAAAATAATTCTCCCTGTTTTAAGGGAGAAAGTGAACGTTCCCGGGATAGAGCTCATTGAGGTTTCGAATTTGAATCAAGCTATTAAAGAAGTTTTATTCTAAATAAATGGTTTACGTTCCAGTTTTATTCTTTTTAGTTTTATTTATAGGTTTAGGCGTGTTTTTTGGCTCTATTTGGCTGCCGACGCGCAAAAAAGATTATGACCGAATCGCTGAACTTGCCCAACTAAAGCAAGATGAGGTTTTTTATGATTTAGGTTCAGGGACAGGCTCATTATTATTTTATTTAGCTAAAAAATATAAGATAAAAGGCATAGGGATTGAAGTCTCGCCGATTTTCTATTTATATTCTAAAATAAAGTCATTTTTTTATCCGAATGTTATCATTAAATTCGGTAATTTTTTTTATTTTAACCTTAAAGGAGCCGACGTAATTTATACTTTTCTTCAGCCTAAAATTTATCCCCGGTTAAAGAAAAAAATTGAAAGAGGGGTGAAAGATGGAATAAGAATAGTTCTACCTTACTGGTCAATGCCAGAATGGAAGATTTGTCAAACAAGTGAAAAAGAAAATGATTTTACTTTCTATCTTTATAAAAAAGAAGAGGGGCGTCTCTAAATTTAGACGCCTCTTAAGCTATTTTTTTTTAGCCCTTATCTTTTTAAACAGTCTTGCTTTTTAAAGAATAAAAGAGTAAAATATCTCTATCAATGCAGACAAAACTTTTAATTAAAAATTAATCGGGGGAAATTAATTAGACGAACTTGACAAATTAATATGTGTTTCTTGACAATTCTTACAAAATATTAATAAATTTTATGCAAATACCCTCTATAAAAATTAAATATAGCTTCAATAAAGAAACCGAGATATTTTTGGATTTTCTTCATCATCCTCAATTTCCTCAGCATAGAAATATGATTTTTAGGGCATTCAAAGAATTGAAAATCGCTTTTAATAAAAAAAATGGGCTTGAAGAAAAACTAATTATTAAGAATTTTATAAAAAATTTTCGTAAAAAGCACAATTATAAAATTAAAAAAATTATTAACCAATCCAAAAAATTATTAAAACAAAATTCAAAAAAAGCTTTAGTTCGATTAGGTTTATTAACAGACTATCAATGGCTTAAAAATGAAAATTACTATGCTTTTCCGACCATTCTTCCTTTTTCTCCTTATAAGAAGAATATTTTTTTCTTTTCAATTTTAGGAGCAATTTACAATAATAAGCAGCATAATATTCTTTTTGTTTCTATCCACGAAATTTCTCATTTTATTGTCTATAAAACCTTAAAAAAATTTTATGATAAAAAAATCTCCCTCAAAAAGGAGAGTTTTTATTTCTTAAAAGAAATATTAGCCCCGGTTATTATGAATCAAAAACCACTTCAATCTTTGCTCAAAATAAGAAATTATTTAGGAAACCCTTTTTTAAGATATATTTTTATTATTAATAAAAATAAAAAAATTCAAATCACTACTTTTTTCCAAAGAATTTATGAAAAGGCAAGATATGGGGGAAAAATGGACTTTAAACAGATACTAGAAATTATGGCCTTGTTGATTTTTTCTATAGAGAACGAGCTTATAAAGAAAAATAAAATTTGGAATCAATACGGGAATGATCTTATCAATAATAAAACCGCCTTCAAAAAATATTGCCAACCGATAAAAATAGAGGCGCCGGAGCAACTATTTAATCGGAGTAATCGGAGGTCGGGACGGTGTTGACGGGGTATTAAACAAATTAGATTTAATTAAGTGTGAATTATGTTCCCTTGGGTGAACGGTGCCCATTTTTTAAAAGATTTTAGATCTATTATAAACCCTCCTTCCTCTATATAATTTCCTCTATATAATATAGTAGACGAATAAGTCGGCAAAAAGTAACGCCCCCTTTTTATTCTAAATAAATAATTTTATCTAAGCAATTTAGATTTTTAGATAGATAAAACCGAAAAATTTTAAATTACAATTGGTATATATAAATTTTTGAGCTCTTTTTCTTATCAGGGTTAGTATCGATCATTTTTTTATAAGATACTCCAGGGATAGCATCTGACAATATAATAACAATCGCTCCTTTTTTGGCTTCTTCGCGCAACTTCTGCCATACTTTAAGTAGAACTGGCTTAACTAAAAAAAGATAAATTATATCTGCTTCTTGTATATTAGCTTTAAAAAAATCATGACAAAGAATTTTTACTTTTGATTTTAGTACTTTCGCTTTAATTTTCCCCCAAAAAGCATGAAGAGGAGACAGCTCAAAACCAACTAATTCTTGAGGATTAAATTTTTCTGCCGCAAAAAGAAAGTCGCCCTTACCACAACCAAGCTCGTAGATAATGGTACGAGGAGTAATATTTATATTTTTAAATATTAAAGAAAAATATCTTTTGGGCGTGGCTACATAAGGTACCTTAGTTCTAAGATACATAGCTATAAAATATAATAAATATAGCGGTGGAAGCAGAAATAAAATTATAAGATAAATTTTATACATTTTTTATTCTAAATAAACGATTTTATCCAAGCCCTTTAGACTTAAGGCGGAAATTTTTTTTTGAAAAAGAGGCAGAAAAAGACGAGCTGCTTCTTTTGTTTTTTTAATTAAATCTGTGTCCGTGAAGCGGGCCAGTTTAAAATCTTCTAGGAATCCGGATTGTTCATAATTATAAATTTTGCCCGGCCCTCTTTGCGAAAGGTCTTTTTCTGCTAATTCTAAGCTGTTTTTTGCTTCAATTAAAGCTTTAAGCCGCAGATAAGACGATTGACTCTCTTCGTCAAGGATTAAAAAACAATAGGACTGATGACTCCCGCGGCCGATTCTGCCTCTTAATTGATAAAGTTGGGCCAGGCCGAACCTTTCTGCGTTTTCAATCATCATAATTGAGGTATTTGGGATATCAATTCCAACTTCAACCACGGTCGTAGAAACTAAAAGATTGATTTTGTTTTTTTTGAAGTCTTTCATTATTTTATCTTTTTCTTCTGCTTTTAGTTTGCCGTGCAAGAGCCCAATTTTAAATTCTGGGAAAATTCGCGATAATTTTTTTTCTTCCTCTTTCACGGATTTAAAATCTAATTTGCTTGCCCCGTAGTGAGCGCGAAGCGCTCTACTACTGGGGTCAGAGG
>Ga0210019_1002664_pt1 | contig 17125 bp, 10 predicted proteins | sample CryGeyCG2114_020_2_FD_183969 | JGI IMG/M metagenome (GOLD analysis project Ga0210019, IMG submission 183969) | Groundwater microbial communities from aquifer - Crystal Geyser CG11_big_fil_rev_8/21/14_0.20 (SPAdes) (version 2) | ecosystem: Environmental > Aquatic > Deep subsurface > Groundwater ...
AGCATAAGTATTGTGAGCAAATATGCCATTGCCGATGAAGTTGTGCGCCCCTTCTATCTCAACATCATACACCTGCTCCTCGCCTAAATATTCTATGCCTGCAATAGGATCCCAGAGGATGCCTGAAAAACTATTTATATTCTTATTTGTTAACATAGAATAAGAGGTGTTAAAGATGCCTGAACTGATGGTCAAGGTTCCAGAGGAATCTGGAGTAAACTGGGAGAGGTTCTTGCAGAGAGCAGTAGAGTTGAAAGTGTTTGAATTAGAGCTTAAAAGATCCAAGGGTTTACAGAGAGTGGTCATGGAATACTTGGCATCCAAATCCAAACTATCAAAGAAGCAGGCTCTAAAACTTGGCAGATTGGTTAATAAAGGGTTATCTGAAAGATACAGATAGACGGTGTTTTTATTGAAGCTTGTCGTCGACGCCAGTGTATTGTTTTCGACTGTCATTTCCAAAGGCAAGGAGCTGCATAGTAGGATATTAGACCTGTTCTTTGATGACAGGATAAAGCTGTTTGCGCCGGCACACTTGTTCTCGGAGTTTGATGAGCACAGAGAGAGGATATTGGAGGAATCCGGATTTTCGATGTTAGAATTCAGTTCTTTCATTAACGTGTTGTCTCTAAGAATTAAAATTGTGCCAGAAACCGGATTTGAAAGATTTTTAGAAAGGGCCAGGAAATTGGCTGTTGATCCAGAAGATGTTCCGTATCTAGCCGCGGGATTATCGCTTAATTGTCCAGTGTGGTCTGACGATTCGCACTTCAAAAAGCAGCCAGAAGTTAAAGTATATTCCACAAGAGAATTGTCTAAATTATTTTTCACTGAATTCTGATTTTTGCCAATTGCCTCTATTCCATTGCCATTATTAATTGGAACAGCAATCTCTTTTCCCTCTGTTAACTCACCTACCGGTATCCATCTCGTGCAATAGCCGTTGAAAATATCGGGGTTTTTGCTCCGCACACCATTCGCATACTTGCCGCATGATTCTTCATCAGCTAATTTCACAAGGTAAGGGTGGTTGGATTCGCCTAGATATTCTATAGAAGCAATCGGATCCCAGAGGCGGGCTTTGGAAATATCCGAAATATCTGAGGATGATAACAGGGAGTTTAAAGAGGAATTTGTTAGGAGTTTGCTGAAGCCTTCCAAACGAACGTTGAGGGGTCTCAAGTCTGGCAAGATAAAACCTATGGCTCTTAAGGAATTAGAAATACTGATGGGGCTAAGATTTTTTATTTTCATTTTTTTCCACCTCTGTTTAAGTTGCGATATGAACATGATTTAACCGCCGCTAATAATGATATAATCATCCACCCCGTCAAACACCATCCCTGCCCCGAACTTGCCTCCTGAAGTCCACCCGCTCGAATAGTTGCAGTTCAAAGTTGTGCAAGCAAAACCAGCAGCAGCGCCGTTATTTCCATAGCCTGAATAATCCGTGACATTGGTTCCATCAGCATCATCAAATCTCCACCACACGACCAAGCTATTATTCCAGTTGATGAACGAGGTGAGGTTGTTAGCGTCTGATGTTGTCGTGTTTACATAAACCCAATTGTTCGGAGTGAAGGAGTTGTTTGCCAGAGTAGGCGAGACTAAATCTATAGTTGGATAAGCAGTATCAACACTGACAAAATACCTTCCAGTCTGAACCCAATCCCCAGTCTGGTTCTCAGCAAAAACGCTGTAGTTGTAAGTATTGTCTGAAATGCTGCTGACATTAAAGTACCAGTTCCCCAATGAAGCGTTTGACATCGTGAAGTTCTGGCAGCCTGTCGCATTCCTCCACCCCCACTCAAGAAAGCTTTGGTTCAGGTCTTCAGCGCTTGAGATGTTGATATAAGTCCAGTTAGTTGAGACAACAGAATTGTTTGCAGGGCTAGGCGGGACAAAGCTTATATTATCAGATGCGAGATTGTACGCATAAGCAGACTCGCCCCCAAAAGTGAACAGCAGCGTATGCCTGCCTGGAGTCTTGACTAAAGAACGTTCAGTATTTATTTCCGAGGAGTTGAAGCCGGGATAATACACCCCTTTTATCGTGTAAGACTTTCCTGCAACATCCTCTGGCGCCATCAGTGCATAAGCCTTCCCGTCAATGATTATCGTCTGATATGTTTTCCCGTCTATTGCGGCTGTCTGGCCTTGAGTCAGTGCCGATCCCAAAGTTGAGATAAGGACAAGCGACAGCAGCATTGCTCCAAGGATTAGTTTGGCTTTCAGGATGCCTTTCTTTGCTTCTCCTGCCTGCGGATTATTTTCCTGAGCGTTTTCTCTAGTCTCCTCTCGAACTCTTCGTGGGTTATGTAATATTCTGGCTTGACTCGAAGGACCTTTATCCTCCTTCCGCTGGGCATTACTCGAGTGACTTCCTCCATCATTTTTTCGTATTTGTCTGCCATTTCTATCAATTGTAGATTCGGTCTTATCATTTAAATATTTTTCTGTTGTTTCACGCAGGTCATGATAACTCATTACTTTGTCGTAGAACTGGATGCCTTTCTCAACAATCTCGTTGTCTCCTGTAAGCATAAACAAATTGTCAATTTTAGCAATGTGCAAATGCAAAATATTATTAACACGTTTTTTGAAAGGAACTTCAGAATTAAATACAATATCTACTACTTCATTCCTAAAAGTAATTTCTTCAATATATTCAGGTTTTAAGTCTCTGAGAAACTCATACCATATTTTATTAGCCTCTTCCTTAGTGGCTCCCCATCCACGGAGATGTCTGCCAGCTTCAGCTTTCACCCAGGAGGAAACAAAAAAGTTAAACAACTCTATATTTCCAAGTAAAAATTCAGTTATTTTTCCATGGCCTTTTCTTGTTTTATTTCTTAGCTCATTGTATTTGTCTTCAAAATAACCCCAAAGTATGTTCGTGTCCAAGTAAACATCTATCCTGCCTTTCTTCTTCAACTCTTCCAAAGCAAGCTTCACTGCCTTAGGATTGGATGCTTGTTTAGCTTTCAGGATTCCAGGCGCTTTAGCAAACAATCCGGCCATAACTAGAGGAATTACAAACAAGGCATACCCGCTGCCAGAAAATGCATTCATTCCAAGGGCTGAAATTAGGACAAGCGAGAAAAACACTGATCCAAGGATTAGTTTGGTTTTTAGGACGCCTTTCTTTGCTTTTTCATCTCTTCTTCTCTCATCTGCCTTCTCGCCACTTTTCGGGCTATCGGCTTCAGGAAGGCTTCGAATTCTTCTAATGTTGTTAGATATTCTGGCTTGATCCTTGATACCTTTACTTCCCTTCCATTCAAGACTATTGTCTCGTGAATGTACATGCCTTCGTGTTTCTCTGTCATAATTATTTCTTTCAGATTTATCATTTAAATATTTTCCCACAATCTGCGTGTATTTACTTTCAGATGCATCCCGCCCGCTATTAACCCTAGAGAACAGCCGCCCAATCAGGCGCGCAGGAAGAGTGAGTATTTTCAAAGGCCAGAGGGTTGAAAAGGACTTTTTGCTCTTAGTAAAGGATTTGACATTATCGCCCGAAATTGCACCATTATCGCCCGAAATTGCACCATTATCGCCCGAAATTGCACCATGAGACTTAAGACCATAATATATTCCAGCTCCTTTTCCGTGTATTTCAAATATATTTTTCTCAACAAGATCGGTTAGATCACGCAATGCAGTTGTTCTACCCACTTTAAATTCATTTTTGTACTCCTTGTTGGTAATTCTCTCGTATTCCCTAACATATCCTATTGCCTGACGTTGTCGATTATTTAATTTCAGACCAGCAAGGCGTTTTTCTACTAGGAATGATCTCCATATTAATGCAATAAAACTAGCTTTTGTTTCTAAGTATTCAGGTTCAGGAAGTCCAGCCGCTTTACATAATCCGACAATATCAACAGTCCCGCCACCAATATCCTCAACATACTTTACTCGGAAGAACTGCTTGAATATCTGAGGGTTGAATGGAATTGATTCATGGGATTTTTTAAGGTCGTCGAAACTCAATTCAGGCGGCAACTGTCCAGGATTCCAAATCTCGACACGGTCAGGATGTACACGCACCACTGTTTTACTTGGCGAATAATAGTTACGGTGTACGATAGCGTTGACAATAGCTTCTCTGATAGCCTTTTCTGGTATTTCGTATGGGTTTGCAGCCTGTATTTTCCCTGGTTCTATCCAAAGTGGTCTGCGAATATTTTCGAGGACAAAAGCTGTTGCCTTATCCACTTGTTCGAACAGATTCCCCTCAAAAACCTGATAACTATCATATGGTTTAACAAACTCAGTTGTCGGTAAAGCCACACACTTAACCTCTGACTGGATAAAGAATCGTTCTGGATATTTTCCAAATAATAGGACGGCGGCGTTGGTTAGTTTATCGTTTTTCAGGAATTTCAAGTGTATTAAAGCATCCTTCAAAGGTGTATCCTCGGATAGATTGAGTCTGCGTTCCTCTTTAGCAGTCCGCAGGAACCATCTCACTTTGTTCTCATCGATGTCAGCCAAACTAGCCTCATGACAAATCTGACTGTCAAACTCAAGCATCCTCATACCCCGAGCATATCTCAAAACTTCCTCAGGGCTTAACGGCTTGTCATGCTCGCCTACTCTGCGATAAGTCACGTTTTTCCATGAAGGTATAGTATTTTCAAGCTTCTCAACTTCAACAACAAGAACAAGCTTGCCGTCAACATAAACCCGAGAGATTTCAGGATAGATGCTTGGCTTGTGGTCATGGGATTTGTTCGCTGCCCTGATTTCATCCTTTTCGTCCGCTCCGATTACCCTCCCAGAATTATCAACCCCAATCAGAATAATTCCGCTGTTGGTGAAGGAAAAAGAGCAGAGCGTCTCGCCAATATCGTCCTTTCTTGCATGCGGTTTGAACTCAAGCGTCTGGCTTTCTTTTCGGTTGTGTTTTTCCAGAAGATCGGCCACATCCTCAGCTGTCCAAGAAGAGACCTCCTTGCCTCCTAACCTCTCCTTACCTAGACTAAAAGCCAGTGGCCCAATCAGCCGCGCAGGAAGAGTGAGTATTTTCAAAGGCCAGAGAGTGGAAAAGGACTTTTTGCTGTTAATGAATGACCTAGATGACTGCACGCCATTGCCTGCCAGTATATAATATATAGCAGCATCCGCGCCTTTTTTGTCAATGACCCTTAAGCTAATTAATTTGGATAATTCACGATTTGCTGTTCTTGAGGAGACATTAAATATTTTCTCATACTCTGGCCGTGTGATTTTTTCATGCTTAACAAGATATTTAATTGTTTCTATTTGCCTGTCATTCAATCCAAGTTCTTGCAGATATCCGCCGGTGAAAATATCCGTATGTTCAGAAATCGTCAGATTTTCGTCAGAAACCGTCAGACGTTTAAAGGCATAATAAGTAGCAGGGCCTTTGCCCGCCATTACAAATATATTTTTATTTACAAGGTCGGATAGGTCTTGATGCACAGTCTCACGGGTTATATTGAATTGTTTCCTATAGTCCTTGCTGGTTATTTTTTCATGTTTTTTAACATGTTCAATTGCATACAACTGCCTGTCATTCAACCCAAGTTTCTGAAGATATTCACTGGTGAAAATGTCTTCGAGATAACTCCCCGTTAATCGTTCGTTAATCGTTCGTTTCGTTCGCAATACATAATATGTAGCAGGACCCTTACCGTATCGTTCAAAAACACCCTTAGACAATAAATTATTTAATTCTTCATATGCAAGTGTAGATCCGACATTATTTATATCAGCGTATGTTGTTCTGTCGATATTTCTATGCTCCTTAACATGCCTTACAGCTTTTATCTGCCTGTCATTCAATCCAAGTTCTTGCAGACAGTCGTCGGTGAAAATATCCCTCCATATCGTCAGAACCATTCCGCCCTGCTTCTGCTCGAAAGTAGGTTCAGGCAGGCCTTTTTGTTTGCATTGTTTGATCATTTCCAATGTACCACTGCCAATCCGCTCGACATACTTAGTTTGATATAATTTGTCAAAAATCGATTGATTTCTAGGGACGGATTTGTGGACTTTTCTTAGATCATCCAGTGTTAATTCATCTGGCATTAATCCTGGGCTCCATAACTCAATGCGATCAGGAAATACCATTACCTGCGCTCCAGATGTAGAATAATAATCCCTATGAGCAACGGCATTAACAATGGCTTCACGAATAACAAAGCGTGGTATTTCATATGGTCTTTCGGTTTGTATGCTTTCAGGTTTGATGAACAATGGTCTCCTTAAATGATCCATTACAAAATCTGTTGCTTTGTCCACTTGCTCGAATAGATTGTCACTATAAAAGTGAAACCCTTTAAATGGTTTGGAAACTTCTGTCTCATGAAATGCAACACATTTAACCTCTGACTGCAAAAAGAATTTCTGCGGTCTTTTACCAAACAATAGAATAGCGGCATTAGTAAGTTTTCCACCTTGAACTAAATCAAGTTGTGTTAAAGCGTCTATCAATGAAGCGTTAACAGGTATAGCCAGTCCACGTTCAGCTTTAGCGGTTTTTAAGAACCATCTAACTTTACTTTCGTCAATATCCTCTATTGAAGCAGCTTCACAAACCTGGTTGTCAAACCTGAGTTTATCCTTGTGTTTTTTCAGCAACAATCGCTCGTACTCAGACTGCTTTATTCTTTGGGTGGTATTTCCAATCCTGATGAATGCCCTGCCGTAAGCAGTGTAAGGTTTATTTGAACCCTCAGGGGCAGTAATAACTATCTTGCCATCTTCCGCCTCTACCCTAACTGTTAAGAATGGTTCGATGTTTCCAGAAATAGCATTCGTTATCCTTTCAATCGTGTTTTTTCCTACACTTAATCCAGATGATTTACCCAGAATTATAACACCGCCGGATTTATTAGCAAAACCGCAGGCAACTTCAACAAGCCTTTGAATGTCAGAAGGAGATGATTTATATTCAATAGATTCGGTCTCTAAAGAAGAATTATTTGCCAGCATCGCTAACCCTGAAGGTATTTTTGCAATAGACCAAGGAAATCCGACAAAGAACCATGTGATAGGCGACTCTGAAGAAAAGAATCCGGAAAACAAGAAAATAAGCATTACAACAAACAACAATCCAAACTCTGCCTTCACAGGAATAGAATCTTTTGATGGGAGGCCAAAGCCTGATGTATAAATAGAAGAAGAAGTTTGCCCAATCATTGTTGATGTTGTTGCAACAGTTGTAGTAGATGTTGTTTCAATTCCATCCAAGGCTTCATCAGGAGTATTAGTTGCATTCAAATATTCACTGCCATTAACCAAGGCTGCGGTTGTTGCATTTTCATCAATAACACTTTCAGTTATATTTTCCCCTTCAGGAATCTCTACTATATAATAATATATGCCGCCATACGGAGCAACACTAACAAAGCCAAGATCGTTCCATGTTGATTCATTATCTATCGCAGCCTCGCCAAAAGTCGTTCCATTCTCAGTAGTTATAAAAAGATCAGCAACTCCACTAGCATTGAATGCAACATCCCAGTATCCGCCAACCATCGGATATGACTGGACGTTAAGAATGGTGATCTCGACTGCATACACATCCTCGCTCAGCTGTGGAACGTTCCATTTCAACCTTTCGCCAACACTAACATTATACTCAGGATCGCCTGTCACATCAACCCTAGTCTCATTAACAATCCTATACAGCTTCCCATCGAACCCAGCATCAGTGTAGGCAGAAACATTTGTGTAGTGGTCGGTTGCATTCGAGTAAACAGTTATCCTTCTATACAAATGCCCTCCATCAGAGTAAACTTCTTCAGCCTTCTGTGGAGCAGGGGTTTTATAATCAACTTTATACTCGCCAACGCTGACAGTCCATGGAACTTCTTCTCCAAGCCTGGCATTGCCTTGCACTCTTTGAATAGTCTCGTTTGATACAACCGTTCCATTGACTTCAGACAATCTTGGAATAACCCAGGTCAAAGTATCATTAGCAAACTCAGTCTCATTCTCTGCTGAAACTTTTGTATCATTGACTTCTTTATAGAATGTAGCGTTCTCATCAAACCCAGTTAACCGGACAGTAATATTGCTGTAATGTAAGCTGGAGTTATGATGCACCTGAATCTTTCTCTCCACTCCTGGAACCTCAACATTCAGCGTTCGGACATATGTGTAGTCAGGGAAGTAGTATTTCATCCTGTTGTTCTGGAAGACATAGATGTCGCTTGAGTCTGATGGGATCAAAGACGACAAATCAATCATCGTTTCATTTATTATATCCACGCTGACAGGGGTGGTGTTGAATTTGATTATGGCTGCTTTCTCTTCTAGGGGATTCAATTTCAAAGTTAAACTGCTTCCGTTCAGCTCACCGAACGATGACAAAGCATATGTTGCATCTGATGGGATTCCAATATCAATCATACCCGAAACAGTTTCATTCCATGTGTTTGTCACATTGACTGTAAAGTTCCACTCAACATCCTGGCCGATTACAACTTCGCCTTGAACAAATTCAGACCTGTTCACCAAGAATTCCCTTGCAGATGTTTCATTAGCTGGCAGAGAAACAATTTCTATCATTCTTTCAGAAAAGGATGATAATATGTATCCGCTTGATTGGGTGACTGCCTTGACAGAATAATTCCCTTCTTCATTGATGCTTGTGTTTATTGATGCAAACCCATCTTTTGATTGGGCTTCCCCTACTTCTGTATCATTAACAAAAAATGCTATAATCCCTTCCACCGGAGTGCCGTCATCCATCCTTGACTGGGATGATATTAAAAAGGTTTCATTAGCATAGGCTTGATCATTCGCTGACAGTTCGGTTGTAGTGTTTGCATAAACTTCAATTTCTTTTGTCTGTGTTATGTTGCCTATCAGCAATTCTAAAGTATTCTTTCCAATTTTTGTTATAAAAGATGTTATCAGGCTGATAGATGATTCACAAGTCTTATTATCGGCCAACGCACAACTATAGGCTGAAGATCCATTCAACAATTCAATCCCGTCTGGAACGTTCCATGAAACTAAAGAGCCATTAACATACTGGATAGATGCTGTTATTTTTAATAAGTCTCCCCTGATTATTTTTTCTGAGGATATGCTTATTCCTAAAACAGGCTGATTTTCAGATGTTGTTGTGGTTGTTGTCAGCAGAATGCTTGTTGTTACGACAGATGATGTAGTTGATTGGTATATTGTTGTCTGCACTGTTGATGATAAGACCCCTTGGGTTGTAGTGACTTCGCTTGTGGTGCTTGGATGCTGGGTTGTTTCAACTGTTGATGTGAATATTTCCTGCGAAGTGGTTTTTGTAGTTGTTACAATGCTGATCGTTGTCGGCTGTTCGCTTGTTGTAACTGTTGTCTGCACATTGCTAGTGGAGGTTATCTCACTTGTTGTTACAGTTGTTTGAAGGTTTGTAGGCAATGTTCCAATTGTTGTTGTAACAGTAGTTGTTGAAGTTGTAGTTGTTTCACCTGCTGTCATATTTCCTTCTTGGATAGTTTCATTTTGCTCTGTATCTGTTCCATTCAAATCCTGAATTGTTTCATTGATGTCTGGCAAAGTTTGTTCTGTTCTATTTGCAATATCAGAGACATTTTCAGTGATTGGCGTATCTATAACATTTTCTGTTATATTTGTTTCTGTGGTGTTTAAAAGCAGTTCAGAATCGCTTTTAGGAGAAGCTTCAGAGAGGTCAGGCTGAGGAATGGGGATACCCTGACCGCTTCCTGAAGAAAATGCAAAAAACATGATTTCTTGAGAGGAATTAGTTGATTCAAGAACAGCAGAATAATTTCCAATATCTGGCAAAACTAAATTATGACTATATTCGCCATTATCATTTGTTACATCACTCAAGGCAGTAGAAGTTTTATTTGGATAATTTATCGTCAGGTTAAATAAGGAATTTGGGGTGCCGGCAACAGAAATATACACGGTTTCATTCACAACATAGGCCATTTTGTCAGTTGAAATGTTGAATTCTTCAGAAAAAACCGAATTTGCAAAAAACAATGCAATTAGGACTACCAATATCCCACTCAAGTATAATTTTTTGTTGTATTCAGCCATCTTTCAACCAACCAAAACTTTTAAGAGTTTCTGGAGGGCATCTTAGGGTGATAGGAAATACGAAGGATTCAGCATCAAAAAGTGCCTTTTTCATTTAAATAAGCCCCCCATTGGATGGGGTGAAGATAACCTAGAATAAATTAGCAATATTCTACCACGTCTACAAAATACTTTATTTAAAGGCATCCCCATTCCCCAAGTACAATTATAAGATTATTTAATTTTGGTTTAAATAATATTTTGCTTTTTGTCTGAAAGCCTCAAAAAATTGACTTTAAGATATGTTTCAAGAAAAAATATTTTCTATATTTTGATGATTAATTTACTGATAATAAATATAAAATAATTGCCCTTAAAAAATCAAACCCTTTTACTAAAATAGACAAGTTTTTCATAAAGTATAACATTAATTGTTATATTTATTTTACCTAAAAAATTCCAATAATTCCTTCAAATTTTAAGTTCTATACAGGATTAACGCGGCATAAAATTTTATGTTATATTTGAATACAAGATCTCGTCAGAAATAATATTTTTTTCATTCAATTTTGAGACTTCTTTCCAAAAGGCTTGCTCTCCATAAATTATACCCATATCCTTCCAAGCTTTTTTAAAGGATTCAAATTCTTTTTTAATTTCCCAGAAGAAATCATCCAGAGACACCAGGGTTGCTGCAATGTTTTGATACTCAGTTTTCATTAGCATTTCATCTATAATTCTTTGGGAATTTTCGTTCTGCTCAGCAGCTACTATAAGAAGATCTATTTTCGGTCTATCCAATAGTTCTTTTTTGGTTTGGAATTTAGGCAATATCATCATCAGAAACTTTTCCCTGAAGGTTTCAATTAACCTTTCACTTAAGCTATCAAGAACTTCTGACAGCTTCGGTTCAGCCTTCATCTTCTTTTCAATTTCACTGATTTCTAGAAGCTTTAACAGCAATTGATTCGAAAAGTTTAACACCCTGAGCTTTTTTCCTGAAATTGAAACATCTTTTAATATTCCAATCTCCTCTAACCTTTTAACCACCCGAAAGATGCTCATATAGCTGATTCCAATCTCTTTTTTTAGAAAAGATAGTGAGTACCCCTTGAATGGGTTGGCTAGCATTTCCTCTAGGATTTTTATCTCGCTTTTGGTAAACTTTTGCAACAACATCAAAATCTGTTATATTATTATAACAATATCTGTTATATATTCTTTTCCATTAAAAAACAGAATTTAATCAAGCAAATCAACAAAATCAATTCTTTTCAGCTCATCGACAACTGCTAACACTATCGGCTTGATCTCTTCCATATCTATTTGAAACTTTTTTGAAACTCCCCATATTATCTGATCAACTGTTTTCTCACCATCGCACATTTTCAGGATTTCCCACGCTACCTTATCAACTTCCCAAAGCTTTTCCCCGTTCACGGTTCCATAAAAAGTTCCTATATGGTCGATTATCTTAAGGTTAGGAGACTTCAGCGGCTTTTTAGAAATAATATCATAGCCCATAAACATACTGTTAAAAGTTAAATTAAATAATTATGCATGATTATAGAGTAATCTTATTTAAATCTTCTCTCAGAGATAAAAAATGTATTATTCAAGAAAAATTTTGACTTAAAAAGGCCTCATCTCCCTTCTCATCTTGAATAGGCTTGAAACATTTCCAACCCTTCCGACAAGGTCAGAATAAAACATGTCAACATCCCTCTCGCTTAGCTTTGCCCTTTGGTCGGCTTCAATCAATACAGCAGGCAGGCCATACCCCGCATGCCCAGAAGTCTTCATGAGTATGCTTGATATTTTATTCGCAGTTTCAATAGCATTTCCATTCCCGACAAAATCCACCCTGACAGGCCTGTCAAACTCAACTGTCTTGATATAGAAGCTGAGGAACGATTTCTTCATTTTTTCAAACTCTTTCAGCACCGGATGCATCTCAGAGTTCATGGAATAGTTGAATATGCATGTCCTTTCCCCTTTCCTTAAAATATAAACCAACAGGTTGCTATCTTTCGTCTTCTCTAAAATCTTCTGAAGCTCTGATGAAAGCTCCGATCCCATCTTCGACATCAGCCTTCTATTCAATATATCGCAGAATTTTACTCCTCGGCTGTCCTCAATTATGCCAGACAATATCACTCCCTGATCTTTTGTTATCTTGAACAGCTCCTTATACTTTCCGATCATCTCCTGATAATAGTCTTTCAGCTTTTGGTTGTCCGGCTTGTTGATATAATGAGGTATAACCGACCCATCCAAAAAAACAACATCAGGCTTCATTTTATTCACAGCATCAATAGTCGTCTGAACTTCCATGATCTGCCTTTCAAAATTATAACAGGAGCTCAATTCATTATCAGAGAAAGGATCGGTCAGCATCTTCGGCTCAGGTATAGGGTTTGATGAAGGATAGTAATTCACATGCTTCAGTTTATTTTTTTCATAGACGAAGTTTACGCCAGCCGCTCTCATCAGTATTAAATCTAAGCCATGATAGCTTTTTTTGACTATGCCGCCGTCCACTCCAACCACGCTGACTTTTTCAGGGAAGCTGTCTGATAGCTTGTTGATTATTTGGACATCTGATATCTCTTCGTTCGGGCCGATCTTGAACTCGCCATTAATCTTTCTAACAAACTTGCCGAACTTGACTCTTCTTGCTTCTAGGAAGTTTATCCTCTCTATGATCTCTTCCAGATGTTTGTGGAATTGCTGCATACCAATAATTGGGAGCGATAGGATTTAAGGCATTTCAATCAAGGCAAATAATTTGCAAAACACAACAAATAAATATCTTAAATGCTTAGAACTACTATAATTAATGCTATGAAAGAGGTGTCTAAACTCAATAAATTCTACATAACAACTGCTATTCCATATGTAAACGCTCCTCCGCATGTTGGCCATGCTTTAGAATTCTTGCAGACTGATACGGTTGCTAGATTTCAAAGATCTTTAGGGAAGGATGTATTCTTCCTGACAGGTACTGATGAGAATGCACAAAAAAATGTCCTAGCCGCCGAGGAAAAAGGAATTGGGGTTCAGGAGTTAGTAGATAGGAATACTGAATTCTTTAGGAAGACTATTGATAATCTTGGAATATCCTACGATGATTTCATCAGGACTACAGACAAGAAAAGGCATTGGACTGCTTCCCAAAAATTATGGAATGAATGCTTGAAATCTGGCGACATCTACAAGAAGACTTATGAAGGGTTGTATTGCGTGGGCTGTGAGGCTTTTTTAACAGAGAAGGATTTGGTTGATGGAAAATGCCCTGAGCACTTGAAGCCGCCAGAAAAAATAAAAGAAGAGAACTATTTCTTCAAGCTTTCAAAATACCAGAAGAAGCTGGAAAAGTTGATAGAATCAGACCAGTTAAAAATAATCCCAGAAACAAGAAAGAACGAGATACTGAGCTTCATCAGGTCTGGTCTAGAAGACTTTAGTGTATCCCGCCCGAAGGAGAGAATGAAAGGTTGGGGGATACCTGTTCCGAACGATGAGAACCAGATGATTTATGTTTGGTTTGACGCGTTGATTAATTATCTCTCTGGCCTGGGATATGGGTCAGAAAATGAATTATTTAAAAAATATTGGCCTGCCGACCTTCATGTAATTGGAAAAGGCATCATCCGCTTTCATGCAGTTTATTGGCCTGCAATGCTTTTGTCTGCAGGGTTGCCGCTGCCCAAGTCGATCTTCGTCCACGGCTACATAACAACAGAAGGGAAAAAAATCAGCAAGTCTTTAGGCAATGTTATCGATCCGAATGATGTTGTGAAGAAGTATGGATTAGATTCATTCAGGTACTTCATGCTCCGCGAGATCTCGCCTTTTGATGACGGCGACTTTTCGGAGAAGGCTTTAGTTGAGAGAGTCAACAACGAATTGGTTGCTAACATCGGCAACTTTGTTTACAGGACTTTGTCGTTCATGGACAGATATTTTGATGGCATAGTTCCTGCTGCTAAATTGACAAAAGAGGATAAAGATCTGATAAAAAAAATAGAAGCCTATTCTAGAATTGTGAAAGAACTTCTTGGGAAACTTGAATTGAAGGAAGCGCTGCAGAAGATTCTTGAGTTGTCAGCTCACGGAAACAAATACTTCCAGGAGAACAAGCCATGGGTGCTCATCAAGGAAAATAGAGAAAGGTGCGGAACAGTCATTTACACATGCACACATCTATGTCGGGCGTTGAGCATTCTACTATTTCCTTACCTGCCAGGCTCTTGTGTAAGGCTATGGCATCAGTTGAACCTCAGCGGAAGAAAAGAAGGCAACATTTGGGATAGTGCATGTTCTTTAAGCATAGAGCCTGGCCATAAAATAAACAAGCCTGAGATATTGTTTAAGAAAATAGATGTTAATGATATTGAAGAAGTTGAAAAAAATACGGAGGTTAAAGATATGATACCATTCAAATACTTCAAAAAAATGGAGTTCCGTGTAGGGACAGTAAAGGAAGCGGAAGCAGTGGAAGAATCGGATAAGCTAATCAAAATGAGAGTGGATTTCGGCGACTTCCAAAGGCAGGTAGTGGCGGGATTAACACCATACTACAAGCCAGAAGACCTTTCAGGAAAACAATGGGTATTCATCACAAACCTTGAGCACGCTAAACTCATGGGAATAGAGTCTGAAGCAATGATACTTGCGGCAGTAGAAGGAGAGCATGAGAAAGTCGTCTGCCTGAAGCCGGATAAAGCGGTGAAAAATGGAACGCCTATAAGCTAAATTTCCTTTTAATCCCTGGCAATTTGTCGAAATGCTTATCACTGGAAAATATGGTTTCTATGTCATTTTCTTTCATTATATTATAATTTATGAGATCATTCAGTTCAATTGATTTATGTTTCATTTTTAATTCGCATGCATTTAGAATTTGTTTTGATGTCACATCCAAAATCTTGACCTCAGTCTTCAACAAGTCGTTTATTAAGTTCTTCATTTTTTCAAATTCTTTCTTCTTTTCATAATACCAGCAAATCTCCTTTACAACTAGAGTAGAAGTTGCTGTGTCTTTATTTTTTTTAAAAAAGTCTTCTATTTTGTCCGTAAACTCTTCATTTTCCTCGAAATAATAGATGTAAATGTTGGAATCTACAAAGACACTCATTTCTTCAACTCCTTCATAAGTTTTCCTACCATGTAATCTCTAGCCTCCCTTTTCGGGTCTTTTGAAGGTTTTTTGGTCTTTCCAGCACCCCTGAGGCTTGTAATTTTCAATGGAGGCTCTATAATTATTTTATGATCTATTTTACTCATAATAACTTCAGATCCAACCCTGAGTTCCATCTCCCTTCTCCATTCTATCGGAAGTGTAATCCTCCCGCCAATCTGCAACTCTCTGTTTATCACTTCTATATCTTTTACCATTTTTAATTCACCTGGTAATCATTTAAAAATTGGTATTTATAAGACTATCATTCCTAACCATCAACATTTTTTAATCAGGAATACAACTATTATTCATGAAAAGAGCAAGAGATATAATGTCAGGCGATGTTGTCTATCTTCATCCGAATGATTCTATTTTTGATGCGGCAAAGCTTTTCTCAGAGCTGGACATTCATGGCCTGCCAGTAGTCAGGGGTGAAAGGCTGGTCGGCATGATTACAGTGACAGATATAGTCAAGTTCATCGACATTAAAATCGACAACCTTCCAGAGCTCAAAAGCGGAAGCCTGACTGATGTAGTCATAACAATATTCAAAACCCTTAAGTCCAGCGAAACCCTAGAAAGAGAGATGCACAAAATCTCAACCACAAAAATAGAGGACATAATGACAAAAGACCTGATCACAGTAAGCCAGAACACACCGTTCATTGAGATTGCCAAGCTTATGGAGGAGCACAAGATTCACAGGATGCCGGTGGTGAGCAGGAACAGGCTTGTAGGAATAATCACTGGAGTTGACCTGATGAAAGTGATGATAGAGCCACATGCGAGAAGGAAAGTGAAGATACCGAAAACAGGCTGATAACCAGTCATCTTAATTTTTCCATCAGGTCATTCATTGCCAGCCTCATCAGGCTTAATTCCTTGATGCTTATATCTTGGTTCAGCGACCTGGTCATAACCGAGAAAACCGTGTCAGACTTTTCCCTTGTTTCTGTGCTGAAGATGTTCTGCCTTACAAACGGGTTGTCTATCTGCGAGAGGAAGAAGCTGAAGTTCTTTTTGATGTCTTCAGGCACTCTTGACTCTTCAATAATCCTTTTGACTTCGCTTGTATGGAATTTAGATGCATACCTCTCCTTTTTTTCCTCTATCAATCCTTTGTCCAGGAATTCCAATACTTTGACAGTGACATTTACTCCAGGGAATGCAGCCTTTATCTCCTCTAAGGTCTTGGGGTATTCAAGGAAGTCGAGAATGTCATAATCTACTCTTTTGAAGTTGGCTTTGTTTGAGTTTATAGGAAACATAACAATTATTTGGGAGAAAAAGGATTAATTGATAAAAGTAAATAAAAATAAAAAATTCCTAACTATTCTTCGTTTTAGCAAGTAACGTCTCTTTTTTGGGTGTTGCTTGGTCCTACTATCATAACTGTATAAGTGCCTGATGCAAGTGCTGTGCCAGCTGTGTTATCTATGCCGGTAAGTGTTGAAGTGGTATGTGTTGCGATTGTTGTTACGGGGTTATAAGTTACAGATGTGTCTTGAACTCCCTCTACAAAGATTTTTAGATCAGTTGCTACTGTTATTGGTTCTGTTCCGTCGTTTGTTAACGTTAATAGTATATGATTTGAAATACAGTCCGTCTCCCCTATTGAGAAAGTCTTTGATGTTTTCTGACCGACCATCCCTGAGAAGAAGACGTACGCTACTCCTACTAATGCAATCGCTATAAGCACAAGAAGAATAGTTGCTATTATTCCTGATATAGCTTTATTTCTCATATCTAATAGATAGTGTTTGCTAGTTTATAAAATTTTGCATGGTTAGAGAGTCAAAAACGCCGATTTTAGGGTTTTAATGTCTTTCAACAGTCACGCCGAGGTAGGGATTTGAACCCTAACGTTCCGGAGAACACCAGATTTCCTTCGGTCCACCTCCTTGTCCATCA
>Ga0210019_1002666_pt1 | contig 17106 bp, 14 predicted proteins | sample CryGeyCG2114_020_2_FD_183969 | JGI IMG/M metagenome (GOLD analysis project Ga0210019, IMG submission 183969) | Groundwater microbial communities from aquifer - Crystal Geyser CG11_big_fil_rev_8/21/14_0.20 (SPAdes) (version 2) | ecosystem: Environmental > Aquatic > Deep subsurface > Groundwater ...
TTGGCGGCGGAGGTTGGGTAGGGCTGGGTGTTTTGGGGAGACTTTTTGGAGTTCGTCTAAAAAGTGCATGGCTTGCTCCGGGTTTATTTTTGCTAAGTTTTTGCGATTGGATTCTAGTTTGTAGGTTACGAGGTCGTCACGGACTTTTGAGCTGAGTTGTTGGAGGCGTGCGTCTGGTTTTTTGGCGAAGGCGGCTTCGAGTATTTTGAGAGCTTCGGCGTATTGATGTTGTTGGGTGAGTTGGCTGATTTGGTCGCTAAATTGATCCCAATCACTTTTGGCGTTTTGTTGTTTGGCTTGCTGAAAACTTTCGTAGGCTTGGTTGATTAGCTTGAGAAGATTTTGATTGTCGGGCGCAAAGGTTTTGAGTTTGAGACCGAGATTAATGGCTTCTTCAAACTGTTTATTGTTGATGAGCTCGGTGATTTTGTTGATTTGGTCGGCAATTTTGGTTTCGTTTTGAGCTTGGATGGCTTTGTAGATTTTTTCGTGGAGTTTGTGGCCGTCGCTGTCGTCGGGGTGGAGTTTGACGTATTGTTGGACGTGGGTGTAGGCGTCCTTAAAGTTATTTTGTTCAAACAGTTGCTGAATGTCGATTAGTTCCATTTTTGTTTTTGTGAATTTGATGAAATTTTAGCACACCTATTTTAGCTGTTCCAATCTTTCTTCCAGTTGGACTAATTTGGCCTTGGCTTTGGCAATTTGGTCGGTTTCGCGCTCTACTACTTCGGGGGGGGCGTTTTTGATGAAGCCTTCGTTGCTTAGTTTTTTGTGTGTGGCCATGATGTACTGTTTGGTCTCTTTAATTTCGGTGTTGGTGCGGCTTAGTTCTTTGTCAAAATCGATAACGCCGCGGAGGGGAAGGTAGATTTCGATCCCGCCGGAAAGGACTTGGTGGGCGGCTTCGTCTACTTTGGGGCCTGTGGCTTGAATGGTTAGGTCTTCAATACGAGCCAGTTTTTGAAGGTGGTGGGACTGGTCTTTAAATGTATTTAGGTATTGGTCGCCTGTGTAAATAATGGCGTTTAGTTTGCGGACCGGGTCGATTTTAAGTTCGGTGCGGGTGCTGCGGATTTTGTAGATGGCAGCTTGAATGATGCTGATTTGGTTGATAGCATCTTGGTCGTGAGGGATTTGGGTGTAGTCGGGCCATTCTTCAATAATTAGGGCTTTGCCGGTGCCGAGTTTTTCCCATAGTTTTTCGGTAACAAACGGGATAAATGGGTGCAACAGTTTGAGGATATTTTGCATAACGGCTACCAGTAGTTGCGGGTTTTGGTCTTTGTCTTTGGACATTTCCAGGTACCAATCACAATATTCGTCCCATAAAAATTCGTAGATTTTAACGCCGGCTTCGGAGTATAAGTGTTTTTCTAGGGCTTGGGTTACGTCTTTAACGGTTTCGTGCAGGCGGCTTACAATCCATTTGTCGGCAATTGATTTTACGGGGAAGTTGTTGGGGGTTTCGTGATCGATCATTTCACATTCTTGGCAGATCATTAAGAGGAAGCGGGCGGAATTCCAGAGTTTGTTGACAAAGTTGCGGTAGCCGGCGATTTTTTCTTCGTATAAGCGGACGTTGTTGCCGGGGGTGGCGCCAATTACTAGGCTTAGGCGGACGGCGTCGGTGCCGTATTTGGCGATCATGTCGAGCGGGTCGATGCCGTTGCCTTTGGATTTGCTCATTTTGGTGCCTTGTTTGTCGAGAACTAGACCGTGCAGATAAACTTGCTTAAAGGGGACTTCGCCGGTGGCGTAGGTTGTCATTAAAATCATGCGGGCAACCCAAAAGAAGATGATGTCGTAGCCTGTTTCTAAAACGGAGGTTGGGTGGAAGTATTTAAAGTCTTCGGTTTGTTCTGGCCAGCCTAGGGTAGAAAAGGTCCAAAGGCCGGATGAATACCAGGTGTCGAAGGTGTCGGGGTCTTGTTTCCAGTCTGGGCCGGGGGCGGTGGCGCTTACTTTTAGTTCTTCGCCTTTGTACCAAACGGGAATGCGGTGGCCCCACCAAATTTGGCGGCTTATGCACCAGTCGCGTAGATTTTCGATCCAGTTAAAGTAGATTTTGTTAAAACGATCGGGAATTATTTCGATATCGCCACTGCGAATAACGTCGAGGGCAACGGCTTTTAGGGAGTGCTTGCCGCCTTTCCAGTCTAGAACCGGTTTATTAACGTCTACAAACCATTGTTTGGAAATTAAGGGCTCGATACTGGTGCTGCAACGGTAGCAGATTGAGAGGTTTTGTTTGTATGGTTCTTCTTTAACCATAAGACCCAGGTCTTTTAGTTCTTGGACAAAGTTGGTGCGGGCTTCTTGTACGGTTTGGCCTGCGTATTTGCCGGCTACATCGGTCATTAGGCCTTCTTCGTTAATTACTTGAACAACTTTAATGTCGTGTTTTTGGGCGAGTTCGTAGTCGGCGTGGCTGTGGGCCGGGGTAACGCCGAGGGCGCCGGAGCCAAATTTGGGATCGACGCTTTTGTCGGCAACTACTTTAACGGTGATTTGGTGGTCGCCAAAATTAATGTCCATGGTTTGGCCAACGTATTGTTTGTAACGTTTGTCGGTTGGGTTTACGGCTACGGCTGTATCCCCTAGTTTTGTTTCTGGTCTGGAGGTGGCAATTATAAAAGGGCCATAGGTAAAGTAGTAGAGGGTGGCATCGATTTCTTTGTGATCGACTTCGTCGTCGGCAAGGGTGGAGCTGCAGCGGGGGCACCAGTTAACAATGCGGTCGCCACGGTAAATTAACTGGTCTTCAAACATGCGAGTGAATACGGTTTGGACGGCTTGGCTTAGACCTTCGTCCAATGTGTAGCGTTCGCGGGTCCAGTCGCAGCTGGCGCCCATTTTGCGGATTTGGTTGCGGATTGTGTCTTTGGAGTTTTCGGCAAATTCGTGTACTTTTTTAAGAAATTCTTCGCGTCCTAAGTCGTGCCGGGTGAGTCCTTGGTTGGCAATAATTTGTTCAACTTTATTTTGAGTGGCAATGCCGGCGTGGTCGGTGCCCGGTAGCCATAGGGTGGGATCCCCTTTCATGCGGTGGTAGCGGATCATGATGTCTTCTAAGGCTAGCATGGTGGCGTGCCCTAAATGCAGTTGGCCGGTGGCGTTTGGAGGTGGCATGCTAATGACAAATGGTTTTTTATTTGGGTCGATTGTTGGCGTAAAATGGCCTGCATCTTCCCATTGTTGATAAATAGTATCTTCGTGCTCCGATGCTTCGTAAGCTTTTGGAATTGGCATTTTTGTAATGATTTAGAAAATTTGTTTAATTGACAATTCCGCTAAGGAAAGCGCCAATGCCGTAGGAGATAAGTGCACAAACCGAACCAACGAAGACGATTTCAAGTACACCTCTAATTCCCCTTTCTTTAGTAATTTTAAGACGTATGAAGCCAAGGACGGTGAGGGCAAATAATGTAGCAACTATCGAACTTAAAAATTGATCTAATTTTATTGCAAAGACGAATGGAATTAAGGGGATAAAACCAAAGGCACAAAATGATATAACGGTTACAAGGGCGTTTAGCCAGGCTTTTTGGTTGGGATCTATAATTAGTCCTAGTTCTTCTTTCATCATTGTGTTTACCCAGCGATTGTTATCGGCGGTGATAACTTTGACAACTTGTTCTAGGAGTTTGCCGGTAAATCCTTTTATACGGTAAATCTCACGGATCTCTTCACGTTCAAACTCTGGAGTGTCTTTTATTTCTTGATATTCTCTTTTTTCTTCTTTGATAAAATGGTCGATTTCGGATTTGATGGCTAGATAGTTACTTAACCCCATAGAAGCGCCGTCGGCAAGCATGTTGGCAACTCCTAATATGACTATTACTTTAAGTTCAAACCCGGCGCCTACGGCGCCTGACACAACGGCAAAAGTCGTAATAATTCCGTCATTCCCACCGTAAACAATATCCTTAATGTAGTCGCCCAGTTTGTCGGTACCGGTATCTTTATTGCGATGCTTCTCGTATTCGCGACGAAATTTCGGAGTCATTTGATTTTTGAACATAGTTTTAGTAATGAAGGTCTAGTGTTTGTGGTTCATGTCGAGAGTTTATCCTCTTTTGTAGGTTTGGTAAATGTTTTCTCTTGCTTTATAACTGCGTTTCGACTACATTCTTGCAGCTTATTCAAGCATTTTATTAATCATAGTCAGTACAAGGGACCACCTATTCCTGCCCTCTAACAAGGGGAACGTGGTGGAAGGAACTTCTCTGGCAGTAACCCCAAGGAATATGTCTGAGTTAACTACAAAAGAAAAAAACGATATGCTTAAACGCATGTTGTCGCATGCTGTGCATTTTGGTCACGGTAGAGCTAAATGGAATCCTAAGATGAAGGAGTTCATTTTTACAGTGCGTGATGAAGTTCATGTTTTTGATCTTCATAAAACATTAGATAAATTAATGATTGCATTAGATTATCTAAAAAAATGTGCGAAAGAAGGTAAGACTGTTTTGTTTGTAAGTACAAAGCAACAAGCCGTACCGGTTGTTAAAGCAACAGCAGAAGCAGTTGGTCAGCCACATGTAACTTTAAAATGGATCCCGGGATTGCTCACAAACTATGACACTGTTAGTCAACGTATTCGTTATTTGAAGAAACTTAAAGAAATGAAAGCATCCGGTGATTTTGATCGTTATACAAAACGTGAAGCATTAGACTTTGAACGAGAAATTGAAAAACTGGAAATGGCATTAGGTGGTGTATCTGAAATGACAAAACTACCGGACTGTATTTTGGTTTTGGATGTTGTTCGTGACAATATTGCGGTGTTGGAAGCTCGTAAACTTGGTATTCCGGTTGTTGGTATTTGTGATACCAATGCGGATCCGGATTTAGTTGATTACCTGATTCCGGGTAATGACGATGCTATTAAAGCAATCGAATTTTACTTTGATGAATTTGCTGATGCCCTTAAACAAAAATAATTATTACTCGTTAACTTTATAGAATTATGGTCTCTATTGATCAAATTAAGGAACTTCGTGAACGAACCGGTATCTCAATGACTGTTTGTAAAAAAGCATTAGAAGAAGTGGGCGGCGATATGAATGCGGCTATCGATTTATTAAGAAAAAAAGGTGAAGCAAAAGCTGTTGAGCGTGGTGATCGTGATGCGGGCGAGGGCCGAGTTGCCATTGCTGGTACCGATCAAAAAAAGGCGATGATTTTGCTTGCTTGTGAAACAGACTTTGTGGCTCGCAGTGAAGAGTGTGCTAAAGCAGCACAAGGATTTGCCGAAAGAGTTTTGGTAGAAGGCGTAGATGTTGATTTGTCCGGTGAAGTTGCTGATATGGGGATTCAGCTTGGTGAAAAGATTGAAATTAAAGGTAAAGTGATTTTTGAAGGTCCCATGATTGGTGCTTATATCCATTCAAATAATAAAATTGGTGTTTTGGTGAATTTAAGTGGTGGTAGCGCCGAGCAAGGTAAAGACGTTGCGATGCATACAGCGGCAACAAAGCCTGATTGTGTAAGTCCGGATCAAATGGATGCGGATTTAGTTGAACACGAAAAGGGTATATGGCGTGAACAGTTGGTAGCAGAAGGCAAGCCCGCTGAGATAATGGATAAAATAATGATGGGTAAAGAAAGAAAGTTTTGTGAGGACGGTGCGTTAATTTCTCAACCTTTTGTCAAAAATCCGGATCAAACCGTTGGTCAGTATTTAGGTGATGTAGTTGTTAATGACTTTGTTTTGTTCCAAGTTTAATTGGTCGGAATACAATTGCGGATAAACGAAGGTGACCAGTGGTCAATTTGACCGAGGGACAGTAACCGTTGAGTCTATGACTTTGTAATAGTCTGTTAAATAGCCATCAAAAACTGTCCCTTGAAATAGAAATTCTATTCTTAAGCTGTTCATAATAAAGTGCGACAACACCATTTGAGAATGATGTGCTACTGATAAGTTTCAATGGGTTCTTGTCGTTTACTTTTTCAAATAATACTTTGCCATTTGATACAACTGGATATACATAGAGATGATATTCATCTACAAGTCCGAGTCGAACAAATGTTTGTGCAAGACTTGCGCCACCTGAAAGATGAATATCTTTGCCGGGATTACTTTTGAGTTCAGCAATAAATTTTTTAATATCGTCATCACTTTGAGCAGGCGCATATTCAGAATTGTTCCATGCTAATTTTTTCCCATTCTCTGTTCTGGAGTAGACATATTTCTTATAAGAGTGCATTTTTTGAGCTATTTCTTGAGTAACTTTTGATTCATCTTTTAATGCATCTGGCCAATATGCAAACATCTCTTTATACGTTGTATGACCGACAAGAATAGTATCAAAATCTCCATATGCACGATTAATTTCTGCATAAAGATCATCAGGCACGCCACTTACCCACTCATCGGGACTATCCACTCTTCCGTTTAGTGTCATCATCATTTGTAATACGATTTTTCTCATAATATTATCCTTAATAATTAAAAGTTTATATAAAATATTTTTTGAATTTCGGACAACGTCTATGACTATGCGATGTTTGCCAGTGCTATAATATCGCGAAGCGGTTGCAGTGGCAAATGTGGGAGAATAACTGAGCGAAGCGAAGGAATGAACCGCATAGTCATTGTTATATGATGTACATGTTTTCCTTTAATTTCTGAAAGAAATTGTTTTTAAAAAGAATCCGATTTTGTTTTTCCGTTTGGGGCGAAGGGCAGAGGGGATTCAGGGGTGAATTGCCCCTCCCGAAAACTACTCATAGCATTTTGACTTACGAACTCCAATCATCTGCAAATAACTCAGCCTGTTTTAGTATGTTTTCGGTCGCAATAAGTTGCTTGTCCGGTGGATAGCCATATTGTCGTAAAATCCTTTTAACGATCACACGAAGTTTGGCTTGTACGCTTTCTTTGATTGTCCAGTCAATTGCTGTATTTGCTTTTACTTTTTGTACCAAAATTTGTGCCAGCTCTCTCAAGGTATCATCACCTAATACATCTTTTGCGCTTCCATTCTCAATAAGGGCATCATAAAAAGCGATTTCGTCATCTGATAAACCAAGCTTATCACCGCGTGCATCGGATTCTTTGATTTCTCTAGCGATATTTATTAATTCTTCAATTACCTGTGCAGCTGTTAATAAATTGTTTTGATATTTTTTAATTGCCGCATCAAGCATGTCTGATAGTTTCTTACTCTGGATAAAATTCTTTTTTGTTCTCGTTTTGATCTCATCGTCCAAAATTTTCTTGAGAAGTTCTAGCGCAAGGTTTTTTCGCTTCATATTGCGAACTTCGTCCAAAAAGTCATCTGAAAGTATGGATATATCTGGCTTTTTAATTCCGGCAGCATCAAAAATATCTATAACACCATCAACAACAACCGCTTTATCAACAATTTGGCGTATTGCTGTTTCTATTTCAGCATTACTTTTTCCGCTTCCTGTTGGTTCAAATTTAGTAAGTCGGGCTTTTACTGCCTGAAAAAATCCCAGCTCATCTTTTATGTCCATTGCGGGTAAAGAAGGAACGGAAAGCGCAAAGGTTTTCGAAAGTAGCCCAACTTGTTTTGTGAATCTATTTTTCCCGTTCTCCAAACTTAAGATATGCTCTTGTGCTTCTAAGATTATCGTCATTTTCTCTTTGGTGTTTGCAGAAAAATAACGTTTATAATCAAAATCGTTAAACATCTGCACGACAATTTCGTATTTTTCCATCATCGCCGCTATTGCTTCGGACTGGTCAAGAGCCGGCATACCTTCGCCACCGCTTTCAGTATAAGTCGCAAGAGCTTGTTTCAAATCAGATGCAATACCAATATAGTCAACTATCAATCCACCCGGTTTATCTTTATAAACTCTGTTGACGCGTGCGATTGCCTGCATGAGGTTGTGCCCTCGCATGGGTTTATCTATATACATTGTATGCAAGCATGGTGCGTCGAATCCTGTGAGCCACATATCACGTACAATAACCAACTTCAAAGGGTCTGATGGGTCTTTCAATCTTTCTCCAAGGGCTTTGCGTTCTTGTTTGGTTGTGCTGTGCAATTGCCAACTTTCCGGATCGCTAGAGCTTGAAGTCATAATTACTTTTATTACACCTTTTTGTTTGTCAGTATCGTGCCAGTCAGGTCGCAACTTGATAATTTCATCATAAAGTTCTGCGGCAATGCGACGACTCATGGCAACAATCATGCCTTTACCTTCGAAAGCCTCTTGTCGTTCTTCAAAATGATTCAAAATATCCTCAGCAACAATTTTTAGGCGATCTTTGTGTCCTACAATTGCTTCAAGTTGAGTCCATTTTGCTTTTGCCTTTTCCTTGGCAGTAGATTCTTCATTTTCGGTAATCAGTTCAACTTCTGCATCTAGTTTTTCTTTTTCTTCCGCTTTTAAATGTACCTTTGCGAGACGTGATTCATAATAAATGCGCACCGTTGCGCCATCTTCTACTGCTTGTTGAATATCATATACATCAATGTAGTTTCCAAAAACTGCAGGTGTTGAAGCGTCTTCTTTTTCAATCGGCGTTCCTGTAAAACCTACAAAAGAAGCGTGAGGTAGCGCATCTCTTAAATATTTAGCAAAACCATATTTCGTAAATGCTTCGCCGTTTTTAATTAAAGTTTTTGCGCTAAAGCCATATTGACTGCGGTGGGCTTCATCGGCAATTACAATAATATTTTTCCGTTCTGAAAGAAGCTCGAAATTTTCGCTCAAATCTTCGGGTGAAAATTTTTGGATAGTAGTAAAAATAATTCCACCACCTGCTGTTTTCAGTAGTTTTTTCAAGTGAATACGATCTGTTGCCTGTATTGGCTCTTGTCTGAGTAATTGTTTACTTCCGGCAAAAGTGTCAAATAACTGCTCATCAAGATCATTTCGGTCAGTAATGACGACAATGGTTGGATTATCAAGTTCTAAAACGATTTTTCCAGAATAAAAAACCATTGAAAGTGATTTGCCACTTCCTTGCGTATGCCAAACTACGCCGGCTTTTCTGTTGCCATCTTCACGACTGGCTTGTTTTGTTGATTCAATCGCTTTGTTCACTGCATGGTATTGATGGTAGGCTGCAATTTTCTTTACAGTTTCAATACTGGTAAGTCCTGTTTCCGCATCTTCTCTTTTTATTTTTTCAAAAACCGTAAATTGTTTTATAAGATCAAGTAAAATATGAGGTGCGAGCATCCCGTTTGTAAGTGTTTCAATTTGTGGAGTGGTACTTGAATCTTCTCTTTCACCGTCTACGGTCTTCCAACCCATGAATCGTGTCCAACCGGCGGTTAGTGAACCCATCTTGGCATCTAGCCCATCGGAAGCTACTAAAATGCCATTGTAATAAAATAAACTTGAAATAGCATTTTTGTAGTTTTGCAATTGAGTAAACGCTTTTTGCACCGTAGCATTTTCATCGGTCGGATTTTTGAGTTCTAAAACGACTAAAGGCAAACCGTTTACCAAAAGAACAATATCAGGGCGTTTGGTGATGTTGTTTTCTGTAACAGTAAATTGATTACAGACCAAAAGATCATTATTCAAAGGGTTTTTAAAATCAATCAACCAAACTTTATCACCGACCGTATCGCCGTTTTTTTGATATTCCACGCCTACGCCATCGGTAAGCATTTGATGAAATGCTTCGTTGTTTTCAATGAGGTTTTGACTAGGTAAATTCAAAACTTCTCGCAGAGCTTGCTCTTTTGCATCTTCGGGAATACTGGGATTCAGTTTGTCTATTGCGGATTTCAAGCGACCTCGCAATACAACATCTGCAAGATCGGCTCGTTCAATTTCTTGTTCTTCCGGCGATAAGTACGTATAGCCCTGCTTTTGGAGCAGTTCTATTGTGAAATATTCAATGTCTGATTCAAATATTTTAGTCATAATTTTTTATATAAAGGTTTTGGAATTTTTTAATCCTTTTTTTCTGTATCTGGTAATTCATAAGTAATAGATTCAGCTTCAAATAAAACGGTCTTTTTATTCGGAAATTTGTTTCTCACTTTTTCGTTCATCGTACCTTTACTTTTACTCGTGGTCGAAATGTATAGAGTATTGATATTAGACTTGTTGATCTGCTCAAAAATATGGCTGTCGTTATCCGACAAAGACCAACCAATAATCACCATTGATCCGTTTAGTTCTGACAATTTATTGTAGGCTTTTTTGAGATATTCGCTTTTATTTATCTCATCGATCTTATTTTCTGATTGAAAGACACAAATAACATCCTTTTCTTCATTATTTAGTATTTCCTCAAGTCTATCGTAAAGTGCCTTGTCTGTTTTTTGTGTGATTTTCTTTTCTTCCTTCCCGTCTCTATAAATATGAAATGCTCCATGTAAAAAAAATAGATTCTGAGTTTCTTTTTTTGTATCAAAAATAAATTCAGTTTCTCCCTCAAATAAGCGCTGTTGATTACTTCCATCATCTACTTTTTCGAGAATATTGTTTATTTTCTCTTCTTCCAAAATAGAGTTTACGACTCTTTTAATATCTTTATCCGTCCAATTCTTATTATTGCTTTTTGAGTACTGTTTTATTTCAGCAATAAAATGAGTTTTTGGTAATTCACCAAGCGTTTTTGATATGGATTCGGTATTGTTTCCTGCGTTTATGTTTAACGTTCCTTCATCTCTTGCCTTTTTAATTTCACTATAAATATTATTTTGAGCTTCATCCATGTCTTCCTCTATAAACCTTAATGAAGGCTGAATTGCGATAGTTCTTTCATTGATTTTATCTAGTTTGAAATTTAGAAGAAGTAGGTAAAGAAATGAATCGTAATTTAAAGTAAAATAATTTGTAAAATTTTTAAAAAGCATAAATATGCCTTCATTTCTTTTTGCGTACACATTTTTGATTTCAGATTTTACTATTTCATGTGTCGCTTTCATAAAATCAAGTTTAACCTTGTTCCCAACATATTTTTTTAAAAACGGATTTTCATCACTGGTCGCATCCGTTAGCTTTCCGATGAAATGCTCTAAATCATATTTACTTGCAACAACAATAGCTTCCGCATCTGCATATATTCCATGATTATTTTCAGTCATTTTTTGGAAAATGGATTTATAGCTTGTATCCACACCAAGACCACGGTTGAAACCATTTCCAAGCAATAAATGACATTCTTGATCTTTTAACTGTTCGAGAATGTCTTTATACGCCAATAATGTTATTTCTTCCTTGTTCATAGCTGAATTATTAAATCTTTCACTCTAACCTCGCCACTCATCAATTTTGGCAACAGTGTATCGCGTAAATTTTCAAGTGTGCGGATTTGCTTCAAATTGGAAACTATTTTATCCATTTTGGGTGTCATTGTTTTACTCATGGCTTTTAAATTCTCATTTGTTGGGATTAAAACCATAGAGCTAGACAGATCGCCTCGTTTTATATGCCCCATTGTGGTCGCCTTACTGTCGGCGATGCCAATAAACTTTTCTAAATAAAATTTTGTCCAAAAGTAATAAAACCATTTAGGATAATCTTCAGATGTTACTTTGAATAAGTGCTGATTGAGGACACAATTTGGACCATCCCAAATTTTTAATACCAAACTTCCTGACCATGAAAAAATCACATCGCCCAATTCAACGAGATATTTTTCATTAACTTCCGAAGTTACCCAATCAGAATTATCACTAATTCCGCCATTGAGTTCTTTAATTTTTAGAACAGGTAATTTTTCAATTTCATTTTTAGCTGGAAATTTTTGGCAAGCCAATCCGTTTAAGTAATTTGCGATCTTATCTAAAGGTTTTTCTTCCCAATCCTCTTTCGCCTCTTCCACAAACCATTTCCGAAACAATGCCTGCGACATATCTTCCAAAGTTTTATTTTGGCGGTGAAGTAGATCTATTTTGTCATCAAGACTGGATAACACTTCGGCAATGGCTTTTTGTTCGGGGAGAGGAGGTAGAAGAATTTGTAAATTCTCAATATCAGACGGTCGTAATGAAGGATAGGCAGAGGTTGCGCCTTCTGCTATTGTGTCAAATTCTTCAACAACATCCTTTGATGTTAATAAGAGATAAATAAATTTTGGAATAGCTTTTGTTGTATCTGTTTCAATTACCGAAAAGCCCGTTGAAACGACAAGGTTTTCCTCTGGGTTTTTAATAAAACCATAATGTCGTTGGATGGGTCTTACAGTTGAATAAACAATATCGGTATGCTTAACTAATCGTTTAGCTCTGCTGGGTGCTTTTGATAAATTGAAAACTTGAAATGATTCAATTCTTCCTTCAGTTACCGAACCTGTATCTAAATATTGAATTACTTTATGGGAATAGTATTTATCAATACTTCGTTGGTTAGATTTAACGACATCCCCCAACTTCACCTCTTGCCAGCCATTATATTGTATTGTTGTCTTACTCATAACTGATCTGGCTTAAATTTTCAGAAATGCGTTTGTTTAGTTCCGCTTCTTCTTTGATTTGCTCTTCAAGATCGGCTTTGAGTGTTGTAAACCTTTCGGCAAAATCAAAATCATCTTCTTCCTCGGGAAGCCCCACATATCGCCCCGGTGAAAGCACATACTCAAGCTCTTTGATTTTTTCAATTGATGTAGAGCTACAAAAGGCAGGAATATCTTCATATTTTCCGTCCGCTTTTCGCCATTCATGGTAGGTGCTTGCGACCTTTGCAATGTCTTCATCGGTAAATTCCAAAGTACGACGGTTGATGAGATGACCTAGATTGCGCGCATCAATAAAAAGTATTTCACCGGCACGGTTACGGTCGCCATTGAAACCATGGCGCTTGTTTGAAAGAAACCATAGGCAAGCAGGGATTTGCGTATTCAAGAATAGTTTACCGGGTAAATTCACAATACAATCAACAAGTCCCGCTTCGATTAAATTTTTGCGAATAACATCTTCGCCGCTTGTTTTTGAAGTGAGCGATCCTTTGGCTAAAACAAAACCAGCAACACCTTTCGGCGCAAGATGATAAAGGAAGTGTTGCACCCAAGCATAGTTGGCATTTCCTGCTGGTGGTTTGCCATACTTCCATCTGCCGTCATTTGCCAGTAGTTCGCCACTCCAGTCGCTATCATTAAATGGAGGATTAGCTATCACAAAATCAGCTTTCAAGTCAGGATGAGCATTTTTTAAGAACGAACCTTCGGGATTCCATTTTACTTGCGAGCCATCAATTCCACGAATAGCAAGATTCATTCGACAAAGTCGATAGGTGGTTTGATTGCTTTCTTGTCCGTAAATTGAAATGTCGTCAAGTTTTCCTTGATGTTCTTGCACGAATTTCTCACTCATTACAAACATTCCACCACTTCCACAAGCGGGATCAAAAACTCTACCTTTGTAAGGCTCAATCATTTCTACTAACAACTTAACAATTGATTTTGGGGTGTAGAATTGACCGCCCTTTTTCCCTTCGGCTAAAGCAAATTCACCTAAAAAATATTCGTATACTTTACCGAGAATATCTTTTGATTTTGCCGCTTCGCTTCCAAGAGCCACATTTCCGATTAAATCAATCAGTCCACCAAGAGAAGATTTATCTAAATTTGGTTTCGCAAAAACTTTTGGCAAAATTCCTTTTAGGGTTGGATTTTCCTTTTCAATTAATTCCATTGCGTCGTCGAGGTCTTTCCCGATAGTCGGAAGTTTAGAACGAGAGTGCAGATATTCCCATCGTGAATTTTTTGGCACCCAAAAAACATTTTCCGCTTTGTATTCGTCTTGATCTTCGGGATCTGCTCCTTCAAATTTCCCTTTGCCTTCTTCCAATTTAGTGTGAAGTTCCTCAAAAGAATCAGAAATATATTTAAGAAATATCAAGCCAAGCACAATGTGCTTGTATTCAGCCGCATCAATATTTTTGCGAAGTTTATCAGCAGTTTTAAATAGTGATGCTTCGAAATTTTCTGATTTTGTAGAGTTGGAATTTGTCATAATTATTTTCTTGTTATTAAATCGTACGCCAAGCTAGCCAGTGAAATATAGTGGATAGCCAAATTTTTATCCAGATCGCGTGCTGGCGTATGCGCCTTTTCGTTTCTTAAAAATTGAATGGACATGTGTAAAAATTTCACCCCTTCAAAAAAGTCTTTTTCAGCTTGATCGATGGGTTGGTGCCCAAATATTATTTCGTAATTTGAATTGTTAAAGGCATCTGTTGCCTTCTCTTTTCCAGCAATATCTTTGACGGCTTTCATTCTGTCTTCAGGGAAATCATCTTGACTTAGATTATCAATCAAAATCTGGCTCTCAATATACTCAATGAGTTTTATTATGGATTTACCAACGGTTTTGTTGTCTGCCTTTAACCATAAACCACGCATACGATTTGCTTTTGAACCACTAGCGTACTCGTATTTTTTCGTGTAAATATCAAGGCCTACATCATCTCTGAAAAACTCGCCCATTGTTCTGTCAGAAAAATTTAAAACATAACCACCACCCATTTGAAAGAGTTTTTCAAGTACCTGCTTTTCGATTGTGGTTAAATCAGCCATAATTATTTGATTAAATCATTTACGCCAACACCAAGTCCAATGGCAATTTTGGTTAAAGTGTCGATAGTGGGGTTTTCATTCGCGCCACTTTCAACAGTAACCACGGTATTCAAAGAAAGGTCTGCTAATTTTGAGAGGCGATCTTGCGAAATACCTTGCTCTGCTCGCAGTCGCTTCATATTTTTTCCAATAGTGTTTTTAGAATTCGGCATACAGTATAATGTATAGGTTTGATTGTATGGTACTACTTTGAAATTCCCTTGTCAAAAAGAGTTGTTCCGCCTATCGGCGGAACTCCATATATTCCCCTCATCAAATAAATCGTTTCCGGAGCTTTGCGGAGGAAACCCCATATTTCCCCTTATAAAAAGAAAAAGAAATTTGAAAATTTTTTAAAACAATTGGGCGATAGCCCAGAAAAGAAAAGGAATATTTCAGCTAACGTTTGCGTGTATGTGATGTCGCGAAGCGATATGGGTGAAGCGTAGCACAACCGCATACACGCTGTTATATGGCGTTATAAAAACTACTCAAATTCAAGGGAGTTTAATATTTCTTCTAATCCATTTTTTTCTTCTTCGGACAATTCAAAATCAATATTAAACTTTATGAATTTTCCATTTTTTTCGACTATATAAGTTATTCCGGCCAATTCAATTCCCCATTCTTTATAAATCTTGGCTGGATAATTACCCAAGGCAGTCTCTTCAATTGAGTATCCACCGTATTCTTCACCATCTATTTCAAAGGTTTCAAAAGATTCAAATTTACTTTCATATTCATTGAAACCTACAGATTGGTAATCGAAAAATATACTTGAATTACGTTCTGTCTTGAGGATTACTGAATGTTCAAATTTTTCTTCAATACTTATTACTTCGCCGTCTACTAATCCCTTTACTATTTGCTTGTCAACGACCTCCCATTTTGAAGGATACTCAAAAGAAATAGTAAACTCTTCGTTGCTGTATGTGTTTACCGACTCTGTAGTAGCGGTATTGTTTACTTGAGTGCATCCTGTTAGTAATAATGCGCTTAGTATCGTTAGTACAATTTTTTTCATGGTGATTATTTGTTGTTTTTGTAATGCCATATAACGTTTCGTGTATATACGAAAAAAGTTAGTGATATAATATCAAGCGGAGCTTGGTATCGCTAGCTTTTTTGTGAGCGAAGCGAACGAACGTATATACACTGTTGTACGAAGTGCGGTAGGCGCATTAAACTTTTGTGTACCAACAGTTTTCGTGGTGACAAAATCTAATATCTTTCCTAATGCGCAACGCATGTCGGACAACGTTTCGGCATATCTGAAGTTTCGCCGACTTCCTTATTATTTATAAAATGGAGGCGAAATTTGGGTGAGCAAGCGTTAAGAATAAAATTATTTTTCTTGTTTTGCTTCCCACTCCTTACATTCTTTCAGTTCTTTGTTATAGTCAACCTTTTTCCAGCGTAAAATGACATATTTACAGTGATTAGCGTTGTTATCGGCTATTTGTTCGCATGTTGGATTTTCTGGCAGATCATAAGAACATGACTGCATATTTAAAATACTCCATCCGAATGAAATGATTAAATATAGAACAAATAGCCCTAGTAAAACTCCGATTATACTTTTAATTTTATTCATAGTAAAAGAAAAATGGTTTTATTTAGCTTGCGAACCAGATATGCCGTGTTATGTGATGTAAATAATATTTTTTACGATTTTTTTGATAATTTAGACGCGGTTTCTTTCTGCTCAATAATAAAATGTGTTGTGAATGAGATAAACTCCATTTTTTTAAGCATGTCATCGTTCCATTCCTGCATAGTTTCTTTTAAAACTTTTTTATCAGTTATTAGCGTGTCGCAAATGTCCCAAACATAAATTATTGACCAATCCCTTGGATCTACTTCAAGTTTTTTGAGGTCAAATTTTTCTCTGTAATAATTTAGGTAGTGAATGATTTTGTTCTCCTGTCCCAAAATTATTTTTGTTATTTCCTCTAAATCTTCTATTGAAAAGCCCATTTCATCTCGGTATTCCTTTTTGTTCTGTAATATTTGTTGAAGATTCCATAAAATGAAAGCCTGGGTTATAAAAGCACATTCTCGCCCTTTATTTTCAGTGGCGTTATTTAATACATCTAAATAAACTTCACCTCTTTCATTTTCAACAAATATCATCTCAAAAAATAATTTTGGGACAATGGTCAACCAAAACATAACCGCCATTGCGTTTTTAGGTTTTATTTCTCGTTCAATTTTAAGAACAAAATCATTCACGACTTCAACAAAATCACCGTGAATATTTTCTGACTTGGTATAAATGAGTGGCTTAAAAATTGACCTCAAAAAACCTCTTGTTAAAAAAGTTTTGAAGAAACCGTGTCTAAATATTCCGTAATTCATAGTGTTTAACGTTAGTAAAAAATATTATTTATTTCACATAACGCCCGTGAATATACGAAAAAAGCTAGTGATATAATATCAAGCGAAGCTTGCAATCGCTAGCTTTTTTGTGAGCAAAGCGAACGAACGTGTATACACTGTTGTGCGACGTGCGGTATGCGCATCTAGCTTTTGATTACCAACAGTTTTCGTGGTGACATAAGTTTAATCTTTCCTACTGCGCAAACGCATGTCGGACAACG
>Ga0210019_1002674_pt1 | contig 17068 bp, 14 predicted proteins | sample CryGeyCG2114_020_2_FD_183969 | JGI IMG/M metagenome (GOLD analysis project Ga0210019, IMG submission 183969) | Groundwater microbial communities from aquifer - Crystal Geyser CG11_big_fil_rev_8/21/14_0.20 (SPAdes) (version 2) | ecosystem: Environmental > Aquatic > Deep subsurface > Groundwater ...
GTCTTTATTTCATCTCTCTTTACATCACGCAACGGCTTCTTGAAATGACTATACAGATCCTTGGCGACTCTGGAATATGCCTCCGTTGTCCTAGGACTGTAATTGCGAAGCTTGGTTTCTCGCTCTATAATATCAATAAGGGTTGGCATTTATTTTTGGAGTTTGAGATTATACATATACTACTATTTCTTGTACTATATGCAAGAACAATGTGTATATAAACCAGTTATGACGGAATTTCGCTTCCCGCCCGAACGACCACCGTTCAGGTCGGGCAGGCGCACATTCCGTCATAATGCCCGCGCTTACAGCACTGTCATGCTCCGCGAAGCTCCGCATAACAGCGCTTATGCAAAATTTACTTCCAAAAGCAAAGCTTTTGTCGTAAACTTTGCATAAGCGCGGACATTATGACGCAACCTCGATCCGTATGGAAACTAATTAACTTTTTTGCCTAAAAAAACCTCAATTAAATTCACTTACCGTAGAGCTGATGATGAGTCCCAAGTGCGTGAAATTCTATAGATCCATCTTCATGATTTTGATAGATTGCCCGCCAGTCGCCGGTAATATTGAAACTGCGACAACCAGCCCACTCGTGGTCCAGCCCATGGTCATCCAGCAAAGGGTGGTGCGGATCGGTAAGAAATAAATTTCTTCGTTCCTTGAACTGTTCGCGAATCTTATTGCTCGCTTTTCGGTATTGTCGTCTGAAGTTGCGATGGTAGCTTATTTTCATTTTTTGTCGTCAAGCCACTCGTCCATCTCTTTGACGTTCGAAAAGAGGGGAGACATATTTCTTCCAGCACTGGCATCAGCTAAACTTTTCCGAAGCATACGGGCGGTTTTTGAGTTTGGTACAAATGGCGCCCGAAAAGCCACGGCACGTGTATTTACTACTTGACGCAGATAAGCATTGACCAGTGTTCCCAGGGGGAAACCAAGCTCTCCGGCCACCTGCTGTGCGGCCTCCTTGAGATCCTTGTCTGTTTTGATAGTGAGAAGAGTTTTCATACTTTAACAAAGTATATACTAAGGTATATTATTGTCAAACAAATATTTGGGTTAACGATTGCATTATTTAAAGTGGTATAATATAGGAGCGAAACCCGCCCGAACGTACCGTTCGTCCGCCTGGATGAACATCCGCTCGGGCGAGGTACGGGCGGGCAACGTACAACTCCCGCTATACGGTCGCCCCAAATACCCTTTGCTGTCCCGCCTACGCTTCGCTCCGTCGGGCGAGCGCTTCGGGGGACTTCGCATGAGCTAGGCATTATGACGGAATCTCGCTTCGCTTTGTAAGACTTGACCCATTTGTCCGTTTTGGTAATATATAGACATAATCAACAAAAATATGCCTAAAATAGAACTTAAATCAGTGGTATGGAAAGAGGGTAAATACTATGTTTCTCAATGTCTGGAGGTGGATGTTTCCAGTTATGGTAAAACAAAAAAAGAAGCCCTTGAAATGCTAGAGGATGCCTTGCAGTTATATTTTGAAGACGTACCCCTTCCTAAAAAAACAGAGGTAAGGATGCCCTCACTGGCTTCCATAACTCTACAATATGCCTAAGCCCATTCTGTTACGGCTAGTTTTAAAAGTCCTAAAAGGCAAGGGTTTCTGTTTAATTTCCCAAACCGGATCACACGCAAAATATAGGAAGGTCGGTAGCCCAACACTCACCGTTATTGTGCCTATCCACGGAAAAGAAGTTCGTGGTGGTACCTTTCGGTCTATTTTGCGTCAATCCGAATTACAAGAAAGTCATTTCCGAGAGTAAAATAAGGCAAACTTCTCATAAACCTGACGTTATGACGGAATTTCGCAGAGAGAAAATTCTATGAAAAAGAAAGTAAGTAAAAAAGTAAAAAAAGATCTCGTCATTCCGAAATTTAAAAGCGAAGATGCTGAAAGGAACTTTTGGGCGAAAATCAATCTTGCAGATTATTTTGTCCCGGAGGATTTCTCCATGGTTTCTTTTCCGAATCTCAAGCCCACCAGTCGCCCTATCTCGCTACGCCTCCCGGATCCGATTATAAGTAGAGTCAAGGAGAAGGCCAATCGTCTCAATGTTCCGTATCAATCCCTAATGAAACAATATATTGCTGAAGGGGTGGGTCGTGATTAGAACAAATCATGAGAACCTGCCCTCGTCTTCTCAATAGACACACAAACGACGCAACAGGCGACTATCTGAACATTTACTTCCAAAAGCAAAGCTTTTGTCGTAAACTTTGCATAAGCGCGGGCATTGCAAACATTCCGCTCCTCGCCCGACTGAACAGTCGTTCGGTCGGGCGCTACATGTTTGACAACGTGCGTGGATATCCAACAAGTGGACAGATCTCGTAGAGATAAGACGGACGACCGACTTTATAAGGAATTGGGGTGTGTGCGAAGGCTTGTAAGAGATGTTGGTGGTGTGCGATAATTGGGGTATGTTGAAAGTTTGGAAAAAGGCTCCGCTTGGGGTGAAGGTGGAAGGGGGAAAGTCGCTTGCTGACCATTTGGGGAAGTGGGTTGTTGTTTATTTTTATCCAAAGGATGATACTCCGGGGTGTACGGTGGAAGCCGAGTCTTTTAGAGACGAGCATGGAAAAATAAAAAAGTCGGGGGCGGTGGTGATTGGTGTCTCCAAAGATAGTGAGAGGTCGCATCAAAAGTTTATAGAGAAGTTTGGGCTTCCGTTTGGGCTTTGGAGTGATCCGGAACATAAATTGATGGAGGCATTTGGAGTATGGGGAGAAAGAAAGTTTATGGGACGGTCGTACATGGGGACGTCGCGCTCCACATTTATCGTAAACAAGGATGGTAAGATTGCATATGTTTGGGAAAAGGTGAAACCTGAAGGTCACGCAAAAGAGGTTTTAGAAAAACTCAAAGAACTTTCTTGATGTGCTGTACGTTGTGCGATTTGTGTTTACGGTGAGTGATTTAATTGTTAAGATGTGTATATGTTATTCTTGAATGATTTCTTGAACGCGCCATTTTGGCAGGTAGAATATTTTGGGAATACTCTCTGCTCTTATGCTGAGGCTTTCTTGATGCTTATCGTGGCTACGTTTGTTTTTTGGCTTTTCCAGCACATCATCCTTGCTCGTCTTCGTGAGCTTGCCAAAAATACAACGAGTGATATAGATGACACACTAATTGAGATAATATCCTCTATACAGCCCGGTTTCTACATTCTCGTAGCTTTTTACTTGGCGATTCAAACTCTTCTAATCCCGGAGATAGTAGAGAAGGTGGTAAATGTAGTGGTGCTTGTATGGGTGGTATCCGTAGCCGTTAGTTCCGGGCACAAGATCCTGTCGTATTCACTCTCACGATATGTTGGCACGAAAGATGACGCCAGTACAAAAGCCTCTATCAGACTGATGTCAAATCTGGGTAAGTGGGTGCTCTATATCGTCGGATTTCTGTTCGTATTGCAGAACTTGGGAATAGACGTTACCTCTATCATGGCAGGTCTAGGTATCGGAGGTATTGCTATAGCTCTCGCGTTGCAAAGTGTACTATCAGATCTATTTTCATCTTTCGCGATATATCTGGACAAACCGTTTGAGCATGGTGATTTCATCGTAGCTGGCGCCCACATGGGGACAGTGGAGAAGATAGGCATAAAGTCTACAAGACTAAAAGCTCTTCAAGGTGAAGAAATTGTGATATCAAACAAGGAGCTTACTACCGCGCGCGTGCAAAACTTCAAAAAGCTCGAGGCGCGCAGGGTGCTCTTTGCTTTTGGAGTCGTCTATGGCACGGCATCAGAAGTGATGGATAGGATACCGGTTCTCGTACAGCGTGTCATAGGGGGGATAGAAAAAGTCAGATTTGACCGTGCCCACTTCATGCGCTTTGGTGAGTCATCGCTGGACTTTGAGGTGGTGTACTATGCCCAGACTTCGGATTACAACATGTACATGGATATGCATCAAAAGATCCTTCTCGGGATAAAGCGTGCCTTTGAGAAAGAAAGCATAGAGATGGCATTTCCAACTCGCACGATATATACCCTATGAGGTTAAAGGTGAAAGGAAACTAGTAAATTCTAAGCTCTAAGCACTAATTCCTAAAGAAATCCCAAATCACAAATTCAAAATTCCAAGGAGAACCAAGACCGCAATTTAGAATTTAGACCTTAGAAATTGGAATTTCTTTAGGATTTAGAACTTAGGATTTAGGATTTTTATCCTTTGGGATTTAAATGATAATCATAAATAAAATAATAGAGTGGGACGGGGTGGCTGTGGAGTGGATTGCCACACTACATACAGACGCTTTGGAAGTCTTTTTTCGTGCCATCACATATCTTGGTGAGTGGTATATTGCGGCAGGCATAGTATTTGTTATTACGTTGTTGTTTCTGCACTTCAAAGAACATAAGCTTATTTTGCCATTTTGGTTTGCGACGGGAGGATCTGTGATGGCGACACATATAATAAAGGAAATTGTTTTGCGTCCGCGTCCGCTGCTCGCGCTCTTGGAGGAATCAAGCCGATCTTTTCCAAGTGGGCACGCCACCATAGCGGTCGCGCTATTCGGATTTGTTGCTTGGTATCTGTATAGAAGCGAGAGTAGGCGCGCCTACAAAGTAGATGTCTGGTTTATGATCACTCTTATTTTGTTGATCGCGTTCTCGCGCTTTTATTTGCGTGTCCATTATCCGAGCGATATCGTGGTCGGACTCGCAATAGGGGGCCTCTTTTTGTGGATTGCGATCAAGATTGCGGGTATAATATTGGGTGAATGTGAAAAAAGTAGAAGCTTCAGGCTCTCCAAATGAGTACGCAAAAGCCCCTTTACGCCATAACTGTGGGCGAATCCTTTTTGTCAATGTTGCAGGTGGATATTATTTGTTTTCTAAAGCGAAAATTTTGAATTATCCACACGAAATAAATGAAAAAAGGAGATAAAATAGGTCTTTAGTAATCTATTGTTTAGTAGTAAAATACGTTATGACCAAAGCACAAAGCGTACGTCGTCCAGCCCTAAAGCAACTTCCGAAGGAAGTAATGAAGCGAGATGGAACAATGAGCGAGTTTTCGGTAGAGCCTATTGCAGACGCTATCGCAAAGGCGATGAAAGCTTCCGGTGAGGGCAAGCCTGAGCAAGACGCGCGCATGGTAGCGCATTCAGTCGTAAAGGAAGTGGCGGAGCTCCACAAGCAAAGTCCCACGTGGACAATATCGGTCGAAGACATTCAAGATATCGTAGAAAATGAGCTCATTTTGATGAGCTTTCCAAAGACAGCAAAAGCTTATATTCTCTATCGCGACAAGAGAAGGGAAGTACGTCAACAGAGAGGCATGGTACCGGACGAGGTGCGTAATATGGTTGCGGAGGGTAAAAAACATTTCAGAAACGCGCTCGCGGAAGTCGCTTATTATAGCTTCTATTCCAAATGGGTACCGGATAAGGGTCGTCGCGAGACATGGGTGGAGACAGTGGAGCGCTTTATGTCCTTTATGCGTGAGAATCTGGGAAAGAAGTTGGAAGAAAAAGAGTACAAAGAAGTTCGTGAGTATATTCTGGATATGAGAGCGATGCCGTCTATGCGACTTCTATGGGGATCAGGTGCTGCCGCGCGCGCGTCAAACGTAGTCGCTTACAACTGTTCATTTACAGCTCCAAAAGATTGGCAAGACTTGGGCGAGATTATGTATATTTCCATGTGTGGGACAGGAGTAGGATTTTCGGTAGAGCGTAGAAATATTGAACTTTTGCCTATCATAAAAAAGCAGACAGGTAAGAAACTTCCAGTACATGTTGTTATGGACGACAAAGAAGGCTGGGCGGATGCGTTTGTAGCAGGTCTCCGCGCGTGGTCGGAAGGCATGGATATACAGTTTGATTACTCAAAGATTCGCCCACAGGGAGCACGCCTAAAGACTATGGGTGGTCGTGCTTCTGGACCTGATCCGCTTATGAGTCTAATAGAATTTTCAAGGGAGAAGATGCTAATGCGACAGGGAAGACATCTCACCACTTTGGACGTACATGACATTATTTGCAAGATAGGCGAGATAGTGGTGGCGGGTGGAGTGCGTAGATCCGCGATGATATCGCTCTCCGAGTTAGATGACATAGAGATGCGTGAGGCTAAAAATGGGCAGTTCTATCTTGCACAACCACAGCGCTCCATGTCCAACAACTCCGCAGTCTATGAAGAAAGACCAACAATGTCTCAATTTGTGGATGAATGGACAAATTTGATTAAATCAGGTTCCGGAGAGCGAGGAATATTCAATAGAGGAGGTCTAAAGAGTCAGATGCCCAAAAGGCGTTGGGATATAATGACACAAGAACAGCTAGACTTAACAGGTACAAATCCTTGCGGTGAAATAATCCTCAGAAACAAGCAGTTCTGCAACCTATCTGAAGTGGTGGCGCGAGTGGAAGATACGGAAAAGACACTTCTGGAAAAGATGCGCGTGGCGACTATTTTGGGCACTTATCAAGCAACACTAACCAAGTTTCCATATCTATCCAAAGAGTGGAAAAAGAATTGCGATGAGGAGGCGCTTCTCGGAGTTTCTATCACAGGACAATGGGATTGTCCGGCGGTTAGGAACGAAAAGATCTTGCGCAAGATGCGCGATCTCGCCATAGAGACCAACAAAAAGTACGCCAAGCGTTTTGGCATCAATCAGTCAGCCTCGATTACCTGCGTCAAACCATCAGGTAATAGTTCGCAAACCTACGATTCAAGTTCTGGCTGTCATCCCAGACACGCCCCTTATTATATACGCCGCGTGCGCATAGAGAGCCACAATCCGCTCTTTCACATGCTCCGCGATATGGGAGTGCCTCACAATCCGGAAGTGGGACAGAGTGCCGAAAACGCTCGTCAATATGTTCTGGAGTTCCCGATCAAAGCACCGGAAGGCGCGGTGTGCAAGGATGACCTCACGGCGCTCGATCAGCTGGAGTATTGGAAGATGATCAAAGAGAACTTCACCGAACACAATCCTTCCGTAACCGTGTCTGTGGGAGAGGAGGAATGGATGGAAGTCGGCGCATGGGTGTACAAGAACTGGGACATCGTAGGCGGACTTTCATTTCTCCCGCGTGCCGATCATATCTACAAACTCGCTCCATACGAGCCGATTTCCAAGGCAAGATACGAAGAGCTATATGCCAAGTTTCCCAAAGATATTGATTTCTCAAAACTCATGCTCTACGAATACGAGGATAAAACACAAGGCGCCAAAGAGCTCGCCTGCGTCTCCGGAGTCTGCGAAACCGACTTCGTCCAGACTGCGTCCATCGCATCTTCCAGCACCAAATAGTGTCCTTGTGCGAATCACAAAAACCGCCCTTTTACAAAAAGCGGTTTTTTGTGTCTAGAGGTAGGTTCTGCGAAGTGTGGACAGGGGAGGGGATGAGTTGTATAATTGGAGTGGTGTGTATCGGGTGACTGCTCGGTCGTAGTTTTCTTTTTTAGAAAACTGGGGCTGGGAGGAAAGTCCGAACTCGGCCCCGCCTTTGGCGGGGAGCAAGGTAGCAGGTAACGCCTGTCTGGAGCAATCCAAGGGGTGCGAGCAGAGACGCCAAGAGTCGAGAGGCTCGTGGCATCCAGTCGTAGAGAATTAAAAGGTTCTGACATAAAAGGGGTCAGACCCCCTAGATTTAAGGGGTTAGACCCCTTTTATTTCACCAGAACCTTTTAATTCTCTACGACTGGTTGAGTCCTCGCGGTAACGCGAGGGTTGAAACGGCAAAATCCCTACCCCCGAGCAAGGCCGTGTTCCAAACTGTTTTCGAATGGTTTGGAGAGTGCCGCTAGAGGTGGTCGGCGACGATCATCCCAGATAAATGGTCTCCACCCAGCCTTTGGCTGGGTACAGAATTCGGCTTATAGATACACGCCATTATGAGAACCGCTTTGATCAAAATCAGAGCGGTTCTCTCCTTTCCACATTTTGTACTTGAGTAGACACTACTAGGTGATATAATGGGTATCAAAGCTGATTATTTTTAGTTGTAAAATTATCTATGGAGAAAGTTAATAAACAGATTGAACAAGCTCCAAAAATTTCGCACATTGAAAAAAGTACACCGAGCCGACGTCGTCTTGCGGGGGCACTCCTAGACGACATAGCAAGGTGGATTTTGTTAGCAGTTGTTTTCGTGTTGCCATTTTTCGCTCTCCCGCTAAACGGGCTCGCGTTGTCTTTTGGAAAACTCTCTTTACTTTCGCTTGGGGTCGTAATCGCATTTTTACTGTATCTTATAGCCAGACTTGAGGATGGAGTTTTATCTATTCCCAAGAGTTCTGTCTTGGGAAGTCTTGGTGTATTGTGTATAGTGTTTCTGGTAGCTTCTCTTGTAAGCGATTCAATGAGGATGTCCCTTATCGGTTATGGCAATGCCGTCGGTACATTTTCTACAATTTTGGTATCAGTTTTGGGTGCCTTTCTAGTTTCCATATACTTCAGGCAGGCAGAGAGGGTGCTCATGTTGCTGGGTGCCCTTGTTTTATCATTCGTGGTCGTATTTATATTGCAGATTGTGCACTTATTTGGAGTGGACATAGCCTTTTTAGGGCTTGCGGGTGCCAAAGCCACTTCTGTCCTTGGGAAATGGAATGATCTCGCGCTTTTCGCGGGACTTTTCACTGTTCTCGGTATAGTTATTCATGAATTTTTCCCTAAGACTGGCATTATTCGTCTCATCACACTAATTTCAATCTTTCTCTCTCTTATATTACTCATCGTTGTAAACTTCACTGCTGCATGGGCGACAGTCGGAGCATTTTCACTCATTATTGTGATCTACAGCTTCACGTCCGGTCGCAAAGAAGGTAACAATAGGATACTCTCGCCCGCGTTAGTAACACTTTTGTTTTCAATCTTGTTTTTGATTTTTTCAGGTTCTGTGGGAACAAAGCTTGGAGAGATGGGTCTGAACTCTCTTGATGTTCGTCCGTCATGGAGTACCACCATGTCAGTAACAGGTAGCGTGCTTTCGGAGTCGCGACTACTCGGTATCGGTCCCAATCGTTTTGGTTCCGCATGGCTTCTGAATAAGCCCGATGGTGTCAACGAAACTATTTTTTGGAACGTAGATTTCAATTCTGGTGTCGGTAGAATACCCACTTATATAGCAACTACGGGTATCATTGGCTTGCTCGCTTGGATTTTGTTCCTAGCGTTGTTCCTCGTCTTTGGGTATCGCGCTTTTACAAAAGATCTCGGCGCAAGCGAAAGAGGTGTTTTGCTTTCTGTATATCTCGCGACACTGTATCTCTGGGTGATCAATATGTTCTACAACCCAGACGTGGTACTTTCTGTGCTACCTTTTCTCCTAACCGGAATCGTGGTATCGGCATCTGTGGGATCTAGTCTTACGAAGACACTTAACCATTCATTTGCTAGAGACGCGAAGGCAGGCTTCCTAACTGTACTCGTGATTGTGTTTCTTATTATTGTGGACGTGTCGGGTGCCTATCTTCTTGTCCAAAAGTACAATTCGTTTGTTCTGTTCAGGCGAGGTGTGGTTGTTTTCAATGAAAGTGGCGATCTTGATCTAACTCAAGACTATCTCCGCAGAGCCATAAGTGCGAGCGAGGAAGATTTGTATCTTCGCAGTTTGTCAGAACTGCATATTTCCAGACTGAACGTCATTGCACGTTCAGAGGGAGTGGCGCAAGATGTGCTTCGTGAGCAGTTTCAAAATGTTCTAGGCGCAGCCATAGGGAGTGCCGCCCGAGCAGTAGAGCTTGACCCCACGAATTATTCAAATTATCTCGCCCTCGGACGCATATACGGGGAAGTAGTACCCCTTAAGATAGATGGAGCCTATGATGCCGCGTCCTTAGCCTATACCAAGGCGAAAACATTGAATCCTAGAGGTCCAGCAATCCCGCTTCTGGAAGCCAGGCTTTCAATATCAAACGACGATAGAGTGCTCGCAAAGGAGAAGATTCAAGAGGCACTTGCACTAAAAAGTAATTATGCAGAAGCTCTGTTTCTGCTATCACAAATTGAGGCAGATCTTGGGAATGTGGCGGAAGCTATCCGAAGTGCCGAGCAGGTGGCTGCAATTGCGCCAAATGATGTGGGTGTGTTTTTCCAACTGGGACTCCTACGCTATCTTGATGGCAAGCTGGAGACCGCCATAGTAGCACTGGAACGCGCCATACTGATAAACCCTGATTTTGCGAACGCGAAATATTTTCTAGGTCTCTCTTATGGTAGATTAGGAAGAAGCAAGGAGGCGATCAGTCAATTTGAGGATATTCAATCCACAAATCCAGACAACGCGGAGTTGAAGTCAATTCTTTCAAATTTACGCGCGGGGAGATCGCCGCTTGCGGGCATAACATCACCCACTGACCGTGATAATTTACCGATACAGGAATATGAAGTGGAGCAGTAATGACAGATTATGACAAAAAAAGGTTTTGGCTTGCACGGAGCCGCCATGTTGCTAGGTGGAGCAACCCTTATCTCACAAGTTTTGGGTTTGGTTAGGGATCGCCTTTTGGCGGGAACCTTTGGGGCCAGTACAACCCTTGATATATATTACGCGGCTTTCCGTATCCCGGATCTTATCTTTATAAGTGTCGGCTCTTTGATGGCGGTTACGGTACTCGTGCCACTTCTCGTACAGTTTTCGGAAGAGGGGAACGGGGAGACTCTTTCTCGTTTTTTATCATCTGTACTCACGGTATTTTCTGCCAGTCTCATTCTCTTTGCTATTCTAGCTTATTTTGCGATGCCACACCTTGCGTCATATGTAGCTCCCGGATTTGGAGAGAAAGAGCTTGCAGTACTAGTCGGGCTTTCCAGGCTTCTCCTCCTCTCTCCACTTCTTCTTGGGCTATCAAATCTCTTTGGGTCGCTCCTCCAAGCGAGACATAGGTTTTTGGCTTATGCGATAGCCCCGATTCTTTACAATGTTGGCATAATAGTTGGGATAGTTTTATTTTATCCAATGTTCGGGATATATGGTCTTGCGGGCGGTGTTATTTTGGGTGCGTCAATGCATCTTGCTGTTCAGTTTTTTGGATGCCGGATAGGTGGTCAAAATATAAAAGTTGTAGGATTTACCATGTCGGTGGATTGGAAAGCAACAGGTCTGGTTTTTTCGCGTTCGCTGCCGAGAGCTATCGCCATGGGTGCAAATCAGTTGGCTCTAATTTTTCTTATAGCTTACGCGTCCAAACTTTCCGAAGGGTCAATAGCAATTTTTAATCTTTCATTTAATCTCCAATCAGTGCCGATGGCACTTATCGGTGTATCGTACTCGGTGGCATCTTTTCCTACGATGGTAAAAAAGCTGGCAGAGAAGGAGCCGTCGGTGTTTGTCACTTACATTCATCGGGTGATGGGAAATGTTGTGTTTTTCTCGTTGCCCGTGGTCGCGCTCTTTGTGGTCTTGAGGAAAGAAATAGTGATGACCGTGCTTGGCACAGGGAGTTTCGGAGGGGTTGCGATATCCACGACCGCGAGCGCACTTGCGATTTTTTCAATCGCAGTAGTTTTTCAGAACATTATTCTTTTGCTGGACAGATCATACTATGGCAAAGGGATATCATCTGTACCAGTTATTACAAATATTGTAGGAGCCATTACGACCATAGGTGTCGGTTATTTTCTTTTTAATGTTTATCATTCGGTACTTGTACTTCCACTTGCATTTTTATTTGGGGTTCTCGCGAACATGGCATCTGAGTGGTTTTGTTTCAGAAGGGATTTTGGGGCGATATGGAAAGGTTCACGAGCTCTAATATTGGGCGAAAGCGTAATATTTGCAATCGTCGTGGGCGCGGTAGCGGGAGAGGTGCTTGACCGTGTTTCATCGTTGTATCCCGCGACCTCATCTCTAGGAGCGTTTACAAATGGAGGCGTGGCTGGAGTCGTCGGCATTCTTGTCGGAGTGCTTGTCTTAAAGGTCATAGGATCCAAACAGCTCTCCTCTATAATAAATTCTAAATCCTAAAGAAATCCCAGATTTTAAATTATAAATTCCCATACTCGTCAAGATTGGATATTTGCTGTATGATTGAGGACTATGGAACTCCAAAATATTAGGAATTTTTCTATAATCGCCCATATAGACCACGGCAAGAGCACTCTTGCTGATAGGATGCTTGAGATGACGGGCACAGTGGAGCATAGAAAGATGAAGGAACAGCTTCTGGACTCCATGGATTTGGAGCGCGAGCGGGGCATTACTATCAAGATGCAACCGGTGCGGATTGCCTACAAAGAGGGCGATAGTTTATATGAACTCAACCTGATAGATACTCCCGGACATATTGATTTCGCCTACGAAGTTTCGCGATCCTTGAAGGCCGTGGAAGGAGCCGTGCTTCTCGTGGATGCTACTCAAGGCGTGCAGGCGCAGACTATTTCGGTACTTGGAATGGCAGAGGAACTTGGACTCACGATAATTCCCGCTGTCAACAAAGTTGATCTTGCCGTAGCTCGGGTAGAAGAAACAAAGGTTGAAATCGTAGAGCTTATCGGTTGCAAGTATGAAGATATCTGCGAAGTATCAGGAAAGACAGGGCAAGGGGTAGATGAACTCTTGAAAATGATAGTGCGAAAAGTTCCTCCACCGAAGGCGCATTCAGATACGGGTAAGGGGTCAAGAGCGCTAGTTTTTGACTATGCTTATTCAAACCACAAGGGGTTGATATTTTATCTGCGTGTGGTGGACGGGAGGATTAGGTTGAAGGATAATCTATTTTTGCACGCCGCCAAAGAGAAATTTTCCGCTTTGGAGATAGGCATATTCGCCCCGGAAATGAAGCCGACAGGAGAACTCTGCGTTGGCGAGATAGGCTATATTGTAAGCGGAGTGAAGAAGCTAGGTACGACCACCGTGGGAGATACCGTAACATCGGAAAAAGATTCATTACCACCGCTTCCGGGATACCGTTCGGTAATGCCGGTTGTCTGGGCGTCTCTTTATCCGGAAAGCCAGGATGACTTCACTACTTTAAAGCAAGCGCTGGATAGACTAAAGCTCCAAGATGCGTCGCTTTCCTTTGAGGAAGAAACATCGCCAACCTTGGGGCGCGGATTTCGATGTGGATTTCTAGGGATGCTACATTTGGAGATTATCTCGGAGAGGCTGAGAAGAGAGTTCAATCTTGAACTTATAGTCGCCATGCCTACAGTTTCTTATGAAGTAGAAACGCACAAAGGCAAGGAGATTATATATTCGGCGGCACTGTTTCCGGACGATGGTACCATGAAGGGCGTGAGTGAGCCGTGGGTGTTGGCGACAGTTATCACCCCACCCGAACATCTAGGATCCGTAATGCAGCTTTGCTATGAACATGAAGCTGAAGTGGGGGATACAGTCGCCTTTGGTAAAGATAGGATGTCGGTGTCATTACTTATGCCACTTCGCGAACTTATGCGTAATTTTTTTGATAAGCTAAAGAGCGCATCTTCCGGATTCGCCTCTCTGTCATACGAGCTTGGAGGTCTGCGCAAGGCAGATGTTGTACGAATGGATGTCTTAGTAGCAGATGAGCCGGTAACGGCATTTGCCAGAGTAATATCCAGAAAGCGGGTTGATGAAGAAGCGCAGGCTCTAGTGGAGAGTTTGCAGAAGCACCTTCCGCGAACCCAGTTTGCTTACAAAATACAAGCAAAGGCACTGGGGCGCATAGTAGCATCCCGATCCGTCTCAGCTTTACGCAAGGATGTTACCGGTTATCTATATGGTGGAGACATAACCAGAAAAAAGAAGCTTTTGGAAAAACAAAAAAAAGGCAAAAAGAAAATGCAGGAGAGGGGGAAAGTGAATATTCCCCAGCAAGTCTTTCTGAAGGTGATGCGTGGATCAGAATGATCCAGGGATAAGTCCGGGCGCGTATAGAAGTAGCATGGACACGATGATTAGAGCCACCAAAACGCCCCAAATTATCCTCATTTTCTTTTTGAAATTCTTCTCAAAAATCATAAATTAATTATAGCAGAGTTTGTGCTAAACAAAAATCAGAACTGGCAAAATACTTTTTTTTAGTGTAAAATTTGACCTAAAGATGAGAAAGAATAACGTTGCAGAAAGGGGTAGGAACAGGAACATAAAAAAAGCACTTCTGTCATGGGGAGGGCTTTTTGTAATGCTCGCTATCCTATACTTTCTCGGCAAAGCATCCTTTGATGTATACACAAAAAGCAAGGTGGCAGCCGAGAGACGTATGGCATACATGAGTGAGCTTGCGTCTCTTGAGGAGCGAAGAAGGAGTTTGGAAGTAGAACTTTCGCGACTCCAGACAGAGCGTGGGATGGAAGAGGAAATAAGGAGTAGATTTCAGGTGGGACGACCTGGCGAAGAAGCTGTAATCATCATAGATGAGGAGGTGGGGGAAGACGAAGACAGCAGTGATGAGACATCCGAGGAGAATAAAAGCTGGTGGCAAAGATTGTTCGGACGTTGATTTGCGGGTATAGTTTAGTGGTAGAATGCGACCTTCCCAAGGTTGAGATTCGGGTTCGATTCCCGGTACCCGCACACAGGAATATTACCAATTTATCAATATAAATATGCTTAATGAACAAGGAAAATACGGTAGCAAGGAAGCTAAAATTATAAAAGCGCGCAATCTCTATGAGCTCGGACAGTTGTTGGCGCAGGAGATTCCACTTATAGACATGACCGGGGAAATTGACGGAATAGGTCTGTATATTAGAACTGCGCGTGTAGAGTTGCCAGATGGCAACGACACAAAAGTAGATGATGTGTGGGATAAGCTGATTGAAACAAAGGAGGAGGATAGAGCAGAACTATTGAGAAGAGTTAAACTAACTGAACAAATAGTTGATACATTAAACAGTAAACTTGATGAGTATGTAAACACATCATCAAGACGTCTTTTATCCGAAGCCACTCCTCTGAACAGGGCGGAAATTGAGCAAATGATGAGAAGGAGATTAGCGATTGATTCGGAGGGCGTTGTAACTATAGTAGAGTCGGAGGATGATGCGCCGGAGCGGGGCGCATGAAGAAGAAATACACAAAGAAATAAAAACTCATGGCTTTCTTAAGACGCAAAGAAAACTTTACATGCGAAGTTTGTGGGGAGCATGTATTCGGAGATGGGTACACAAATCATTGCCCTAAATGTCTTTGGAGTAAGCATGTAGATGTCCACCCGGGGGACAGGGCATCAGACTGTTGTGGAATGATGGATGCAATATCCGCGGAAGAGAATCACGGGGAAATGATACTTACTCACCGATGTATCGTCTGTGGGCACCAAAAGCGCAACAAAGTTGAGAAAGCCGACAATTATGATAAGATAATACTTCTATCCGCCAATCAGGCAAGCTAGAGCCCTCGTAGTTAAATGGATTATAACAGTCCCGTCCTAAGGGATAGTTGTAGGTTCGATTCCTACCGAGGGCACCAATACAGAACTCAACGGCTTTTTCAAAGCCAGAAGGTGGGACGCGCGAAGCGCGTCCCACTGATTTCCCCCCATTTTTCCGAACGAATTCAGAATTTTTGGCGCGCTGGCGCGCACTAATTTTTCGCCAAGGAGGAGGTTCGAGCCAAAGATTTCTTTGGCACAGACCTTTTTGGCAAAAAGGTCTGAATCAGAAGCAATTTTGTCTATATTCTGTGCGACTTCTAGCCAGTTTTGGAAAGGTTCGAGCCAATCATTTTGCTTGTGTGAAAGATTGTAGATTTCTTCTTCGAGCGACTTCTTCTCGGATAACAACTTTCCTTTTTGCAAACGATAATCTTCTTGGTCAATTATTTGGTCTAAGTATCCATTAAGAAGTCGCTCTAGCTTTTGAGACAAAGAAGAAATCTTTTCTTGTTTCTCTTTCACACAAGCAGTCAAAGACTGGGCGGATTTTCCATGGTCTTGCAGAGCAAGACGATTGAGTTCCACCGCCCAGTCTTTGGGTAAAGAAACTTTTTTGATTTCGGATGATAACTGGCGATTTAATTCTTCTTGACGAATACAATGTTCTTCACATTTCACACTTTTGTTTTTCTTGGTGCAGTGGTAATAGACATATTCGTGAACATTACCATTCTTCTGTTTCTTAACCTTGTATTCGCCAGTTATCATCATTCCGCATGAGGCGCAGGAAATGAGGCCACAGAAAGGTTGAGGGTCGTTTAGGGGCTTTCTGTCGGGCTTACCGCGAAGTCTCAACATTTCCTGCGCCTGATCAAAAAGTTTCTTTGAAATGATTGGCTCGTACTTTCCTTCGTGAAGCTCGCCACCATAGCGAAATAGTCCAGTGTAAAAGGGATTGGAGAGAATGGAAGTCGCACGGGATTTGTGGATTTTCTTTCCGGTTTTTGAAAAAAGATTGTGTTTCGCCAAAAAGTTTGAGACATCTTCCAGTCTGTTACCACTTCTAGTCTTCACATGACGGACTTTCTTACCACTAGACCACTCTCTTGGTGAACAACCGGCGTATTTGGACAGTGCTCCGGGAGAAGTGAACCTATCTATGTCTCCAATCTCTCCAATGATGGTACTCGCAAGCACTACACCGCAACCGGAAGCTGTTTGTATGGTGTAGTTGTCTTTCAAGAGGGTCTCCATGTCTTTCTCTAGCTCTGATACTTCAGTGTGAATGTCCAAGAGTCTTCTTACCTTTCTCTTCATTGTTTTGAGGAGATATGGATCACACTTTGGCTTGGCGCTTCTCCAGAATCGCAGGGCTTTGAGCGAGAACGGGTCTTTGAATTTGTTTGAATACTCTGTATTGTATATGCGATACAGAAGCGTGTGTACTTGATTCTTGAGCCGTGTACGCTCTAGCACCAGATCCTCTCTGTCTACTGATATTTCCTTTAATTGCTTGGCTTTTTCCGATTCTTGCGATATTGTATACGGCAGGAGCGTGTCGATACTTTGTATCATGACTTTAGCGACTCCTAGCGCATCCAGAGAATCACTTTTCTCTGGATGCGTGGCGTTTTGACGAGCTCGGTCAACTAAAATGCTTGGCACATGATATACAGGGTACTTCTCATACAAGTATCCTGCCAGTCTTTCCCCGTATCCTCGCACGTCTTCCAATCCAAAGAATGGTGAGAGAATACCACTATGTTCTCTCACTTTTCCTT
>Ga0210019_1002675_pt1 | contig 17055 bp, 11 predicted proteins | sample CryGeyCG2114_020_2_FD_183969 | JGI IMG/M metagenome (GOLD analysis project Ga0210019, IMG submission 183969) | Groundwater microbial communities from aquifer - Crystal Geyser CG11_big_fil_rev_8/21/14_0.20 (SPAdes) (version 2) | ecosystem: Environmental > Aquatic > Deep subsurface > Groundwater ...
ACTGCTCGTCGATAAAAAAATTATTGGAGCCGATGAAGATCTCGAAAAAATCGAGGCGGTCTTTTTTCCTGTTTTGAAAATAATTCGTGAAGAAACAGAAGGAAAATCGGAATACGAATTGCAAGAAGGAGAAAAGGTAAAAATCCTACACATTGACGGCGAAACTACAATAGTGGATACCTCCGATTTGAAATCAAAAGTTGTCGAAGTATTTGCGGAAATCAAAGAAAAATCACAAACTTTTTCCGTTCCGCTTGCGAGCGAGCTTTTTGAACGCTTTGGCATAAAAACACTCAACGCCGGAAATGCACGAAAAGAAGATTTAATTTTGAAAGTCCATGACCACACGATAGGGCGAGATCATGAAATCGGATTCAGTATCAAATCAAAGCTCGGTTCACCCGCAACTTTACTCAATGCTTCAGGAGCAACCAACTTTACATATAAAATCACCGGGCTTGATGAACGAAAGATTGAAGAAATAAATGCAATTGATACAAAGGCAAAAATTCGCGACCGCCTCTTTGCGATTCGTGAAGCGGGCGGATCGTTTGCATTTCACGGCGTTGATTCGGAAGTATTCGAGCGTAACTTACGAAAAATCGACACAATCATGCCGGAAATCGTCTCGGAAGTTTTGCTGGCTTACTTCTCTGACAAAGGTTCAACTTTTCCGGAATTATTGCAACACATGCACGATGAGGAAGTGCAAATTTTGAACTTCAAACTTTCGACGGAAGACTACGAATACAAAATCAAAGCCTTGCTCAACAACGCCGCTCTTGGAATGGTTCCGGCAAGTGCTTGGGACGGCACTTTGCGGGCGCATGGTGGCGTGATTGTTGTTCGTGAAGACGGCGAAATCGTTTGCTATCATCTTTACAACGCCGAAGCCTTCCGAAATTACTTGTTCAAAAACACACGCATGGAATCGCCGAGTGCGACACGCCACGGCTACGGAACAGTTTACGAAGAAAACGGAGAGCTGTTTGTTAAATTGAATCTTCAAATTAGATTTGTGAAATAATCATACCTCGACAGGATTAACAATCCAATTTATGAAAATACTCTCACTAGAAATCAAAGATTATCCACCAATAAAAAACCTCAAGATCGAAAATCTTGGGAATATTGTAATTATTGCTGGTGCAAATGGCTCTGGAAAAACGCGCCTAAAAAATGCCCTAGTTGCAAGTCTACAAGGCACACCATCAATGAGTATCCAAATCAAAGCCACTCGTGACGAAGAAACTACAAGTTTTAGTGGAGACACAATCACCGCACAACAAGGGCAACAAAACCAGATCCTGAATAATTACATGAGCAGTCGCCGTTTTGGACGAGGAAGGTATGTTGGATCCTTAGTCCAAATTGATTCTCAACGGAATATCCAAACAACAAAATACAATCAAATTAGTTTTCAAGTAACTGATCCCGATGATCAAGAGACACCAAGTAATTTTTACTATCAAAATTTCACAAATCGATGGCAGGATTTCATGAATTATGTTCATCAGAAAGTTGCTGCTCACAAAAATAACCTTGCAGAAGCTGTAGAAAGCAATCCCACAATGACTGGCTCAGATATTCTGAATCAACACCCACACCCACTAGAAAAATATAAGGAAATTTTTGCTCAACTTTTGCCCGAAAAAGAACTACAGGATATAAATCCAGCATCACCGAAAGAGTTTCAGTATAAAGACGCTAATGGACAGGTATTACCATTTAATTCCTTGAGTTCGGGCGAACAAGAAGTTGTAAAAGTTATTTTCGACGTAGCACGAAAAGATATTAAGCACTCCGTGATTATTGTTGATGAGCCAGAGTTACATCTACACCCAACGTTGACTTTTAAACTCATCGAAACCCTCAAAGCAATCGGCGACCATACAAACCAATTTATCTTTTTAACTCATTCGGCGGACCTAATTTCAACCTACTATTCAACTGGCAACGTTTATTTTATTGATGCGGAACAGACGGGAAGCAATCAAGCACACCAACTTAGTCAGCTGAATCATAGCCATAAAGAGCTTGTACAATTAATCGGTGAAAACTTAGGACTGTTTGCCGTTGGCAAAAAGCTAGTTTTTGTCGAAGGCGAGGATTCAAGCATTGATCGATTAACTTACCATGCAATTGCTCAAAAATTCCTACCAGAAGCAAAGATCGTTCCTGTTGGCTCAGTAGAAAACGTAATAACTTTAAACGCATTTGAGCAACAAATTCGAGAATCCATTTTCGGCATTGATTTATACATGATTCGCGACCGAGATGGACTTTCTCAAGAACAAATAAATGCGATTGAAGGTGGTGGCAAAATTAAATGCCTGAAAAAACGTCATATCGAGAATTATTTCCTTAATGCCGAGGTTTTATTCAAAGTAGCAGAAAAATTATACCTCACGACCACAAACACAGACCTCTCTCAAGACTTCATTGAAAACAAACTTAAAGAAATAGCTCAAGAATCGCTTGGCTACAACCTTTTACAAAATACAAAAGAGTTTCTTGCTACAAATCATTACTTTAAAATTCCAACAGTAAAAGATTTAGACAAAAAGAATCTTGATGAAATCAAAGCCGCCATCATAGCAGGCATTAACGATTCACTAACAGAGTTGTCAAATGCTCTAACGGAAGCGACTATAAATACTTGGTTAGATGAAGAAAAAAAGAAATTGGAAGCAGCTTTAACAGACGATACATGGGTCAATGAATTCCATGGAAAAATTATTTTCTCAAAAATCTGTAGTGTCATGGGCGGTGAACTTTTACAAGTCAGACAGGCATACGTTGATACCGTTCTTGAAGAAAAACCAGAAGTGTTTGATGAAATAAAAGTGATCTTTGAAAGTTTTAAATAGTTTTAGAAGTTTGAGGGAGGGGCAATTCACCCCTTTTGTCCCCCTCTTGCCCCTCCCTCAAACAGAAATAGGAGTTTTGGGCTACGGGCATTCACCCCTTTAATTCCCCTCTGCCCTTCGCCCAAAACGGAAAAAGAAATTTGAAAATTTTTAAAACAACCGACTATCGTCGAAAAGAAAAGGAATACATCAGCTAACAGCGTGTATGCGGTTCGGGCTTTCCCTGAAAGCCCTCTCCCATATTGCTCCCTACGGTCGCAACATCGCATATACGCGAACGTTATGACGGAATTTCGCTTCCCGCCCGAACGACCACCGTTCAGGTCGGGCAGGCACACATTCCGTCATAATGCCCGCGCTTACAGCACTGTCATGCAAAACTTTGCTCCGTATAACAGTGCTTATGCAAAATTTACTTCCAAAAGCAAAGCTTTTGTCGTAAACTTTGCATAAGTGTGGGCGTTATACGCAACCTTACTCTACCCCTTTTGCTTTTAAACCTATGAAAACCAACGGTCCATGGAAAATCAAAGATAGCCAAGTAAAGTATAAGAACCCTTGGATATCCGTGCGTGAAGATCAAGTCATCCGTCCCGATGGAAAGGATGGTATTTTCGGCGTCGTCGAAATGGTGGCAGGCGCTTCCGTTTTGCCGCTTGACGATGAAGGTTTCGTATACCTAACAAAGGAATTTCATTATGCAATAGAGCAAGATAGCGTTGAGGTCGTCAGTGGTGCTATTGACGAAGGCGAGACTGCACTTGAAGCAGCAAAACGAGAATTAAAAGAAGAACTAGGTGTTGAAGCGGATGAATGGATTGATCTGGGAAGAATGAACCCTTTTACCACTGTCGTGAAGTCGCCCGCCACCATGTATCTTGCTAAGGGAATTAAATTTTCAGAAGCAAATCCCGAGGGCACGGAAAAAATCGATTTAGTCAAAATCAAATTCGACGACGCCGTAAATATGGTTATGAACAGTGACATCACGCACGGTCAAAGTTGTGTTCTTATACTAAAAGCGTCAGAGTTCTTACGAAAGCAAAAGGGGTAGAATAAAACTCGCTCCTTTCAGTCGCGCCCCGCGGTGCTCTCCCTACACTTCGTTTCGTTCGGGTCATATAACAAGGGATATACAATTCGGGGCTCGGCTCGCCACTCACCCAAATTTTTCTCACGCTACGCTACAGAAAAACTTCGTATATCCTCAACATTAGTCGAGTTTTTTTAAATACTATGCCAAAACCTTTTGACATTGGGGTATTCCGACTTTCCTGTGGGTAGTTCCCCTCCCCCTAGCCAGGGGGAGGTTGGGAGGGGGTGGGTTGGTGGTGCTATGTGGCTTAAATATAACCCCACCCCATCCCTCCCCTAAATTAGGGGAGGGTGTCTTTTCCACCCCGACTCTCCCCTAGCCAGGCTATAGCCCGAGGCTTGCCCTATAGGGGGAGGGGGTAACCATACTTAATCCCACACGAAACCCAGAAGAACCTGACATTGAAAAGCAAAAGTATATGTTTACGGATGATATAAAGTTTCTGCAAAAAGCGGTCGTGTTTCAGCTCCACCTCGCTCAAATTGCTACGCAATTTCGGGTGATGCGCATACGTTAGCTAAAATAATTTAATTTTTCAACAAACGCTATGTGCACAAGGGAGGCTTGTGTGGTGTGGGTAAATACAAAAGGAGCGCTTATCTTAGGTGCGCTCCCGAGACCCTTTTCTCATGTCTAACCATGTTCTCCACCACTCACTGACGAAGTCAAGGCACTTAGGGCATACTTCTGTTCCAGGACATGCCCAGTGCATCCCGCAGTGGGGGTCGTACCGGTAGCCGGCAACGTCCCTGTACTGATCGCAGTGCAAGGGTATGCCAAGCATATGCCCCATCTCGTGCATCGCCACACAATCCAAGAAATAGGGGGACTGTGGACGATCTCCATAGAGACCAAGGAGCATGATGCCTTCATTGACGCTCGTCACTCCCCACGAGGTATGGCCACCCTTTATCGGATATTCGGTGATGTAGATATCACCGTGCCGATACCCGCCAGCCTCGGGACGTCGCCATGACTCCGCGCCGACGAGTGGGAAGAATTTCTGCTCATCCACTTCTCCGCGAATAGTCATGCACGCCGCCACCTGCTCTAGCGCGCTTGGGTGCGAGCCGAAGCGTCTGAACCTAAACGCGGGAAAGCCACAGAGTCTCCCGAACTCACGAGCTCGCTCCTCGCAAGCGCTTACAACTACATCCACTGTTTTCTCGGGGACATTGCGTGTCCAGAAAACTCGAATCTCGCCGTTTATCCACCAGTTGGCAGGACTCATGCGGGGGTTCTTCTCACTACCCAAGTAGAACATTTCCGCGTTCCACCTTGCAGCTTCAAGCCAGCTCTTTTTGTCCATGTTGCACCTCCTTTTCAAGACAGAGCAAATGACTAAATTGTTCAATCTTAATAAATTATACACTGTTTATTTGAGATTGTCAAACAAACTTGCGTTCAACTCCTAATGAAGTCCCCTCTAAAACTCTACCGGTGACATTTTATATCATTCAGCGCGGGTTATTGACATGTATCTACGTGGGTATATACTTGTGGTATGGAAAAAACTACAACAATACAGAAGTGGGGCAACAGTTATGCCGTTCGACTGCCACTTGAAAGCGTGAGGAGAGTTAATCTGCGCGAAGGCGTGGAGGTTAGAATTGTTGAGGACAAATCTTCATCTTCTCTTCACATTGTCCCCACTAGTACAAGAAGCACTCTCAAGGAGATGGTAGGTGCGATTAATAAAAAAAACAAGCATGGGGAGATAAGGTGGGGCAATGGTCGCGGAAGAGAGGTATGGTAAGAAGAAATATGTATATACCAGATAGGGGCGACGTGGTGTGGGTAAGTCTTGATCCGGTACTTGGTCATGAGCAAAGCGGTCGTAGACCCATACTCGTGTTATCGCCCTCAAGCTATAATGAAAAAGCGGGTCTTATTTTCGCGGTGCCGATTACGTCCAAAATCAAAGGGTATCCGTTCGAGGTACTTTTTCAAATCAAGGAAGTAAGTGGTGCTATCCTTGCTGATCAGGCGCGTGCAATAGATTGGAAGGCGCGAAAGGCGCGTAAGATAGGCGAGGTTCCCGCGGGCGTAATTCTTTCGGTTCAGGAGAAGATATCGTCACTTATTTTTGACTAGGGAAGAGCAAGATTCTATTTTAAAGGTTACAATTCGTACAATGCTAAAGATGGTAAGAACAGTAACAAGCATCATCATCTCCATTATGTAGGGCGCGCGAGCTAACCTTTGCCTCGCGTGCCCTCGCGGAGGCTTTTTGTTGCGTTGAATTAGTGTTAAAATGAAAAAAAATACATATGAATGAGAATAATACAAAAAGGGAGATAGTGAAGCGGGAGGAGGAGATTCTCAAGTTTTGGCAGGAGAACAAGATATTTGGGAAGTCTCTCGCTAAAGATTCCCCCAAGGGGGAGTATGTTTTCTATGACGGGCCACCGTTTGGGACGGGATTGCCCCACTATGGGCACATGCTCCCCGGTACCATAAAGGATGCCATACCGAGGTACAAGACGATGCGGGGATATCACGTGGATAGAAAATGGGGGTGGGATTGTCATGGATTGCCTGTTGAAAACCTGATAGAAAAGGAGCTCAATCTAAAGACAAAAAATGATATTGAGGCGTATGGGATAGAAAAGTTCAACAAGGCTTGCTCTGATTCTGTACTCAGATATGAGAGCGACTGGAAGAAGATAATCCCGCGCCTGGGGCGTTTTGTGGATATGGACGATGACTACAAGACCATGGATTATAACTTTACCGAAAGCGTCTGGTGGGTCTTTAAAACTCTCTATGAAAAAGGTCTGATATATGAGGGATTCAAATCCATGCACCTGTGTCCTCGGTGCGAGACAACGCTTTCCAATTTTGAAGTGGCGGAAGGTTATCAAGATATCAAAGACATGTCGGTAACAGCCGAGTTTAAACTTACAGATGAGGATAATACATATATTCTTGCGTGGACGACGACACCGTGGACACTCGTAGGTAATGTCGCTCTTGCTGTACATAAAGATATGGAATATGTTCGCGTCACTTCTGGAGAAAAAGATAAAACATATATACTGGCGAGAGATAGAGTGACTGATGTCTTCGGGGATAGGGAATATGAGATAACAGGATCTCTACTTGGCTCTGACTTATTGGGTCTTTCGTATAAACCTCTCTTTGATTACTATTCCCAAAATGTAGACCTTAAGAATAGAGAAAATGGTTGGAAAGTCTACGGGGGAGATTTCGTAACCATGGAAGATGGTACGGGTATTGTTCATATCGCACCGGCTTTTGGTGATGACGATATGAAGTTGGGAATGGAAAAGAATCTTCCTTTTGTGCAACATGTCGGCAAAGACGGAAGGTTTAAAGAAGAAGTACTTGCGTTTAAGGGGTTATCGGCAAAACCAAAGGGCAATCCACGAGAGACCGATGAACTCGTAGCAACATGGTTGAAAGAGAATAATCTTTTGTTTTCTAGTAAAATTTATGAACACAGCTATCCTCATTGTTGGCGATGCGATACACCACTTCTAAATTACGCAGCCGACTCATGGTTTGTGAAAGTAACCGCTCTAAAGGAAAAAATGATCAAAGCCACTCTGGAGTCTAGTTGGGTTCCAGGATTTATAAGAGACGGCAGATTTCTAAAAGGGGTGGAGAGTGCTCCTGATTGGGCAATCTCACGTTCTAGGTATTGGGGGGCACCACTACCTGTATGGAAATGCAAGTCTTGTAAAGATATATCCGTGATTGGATCCCTTGCGGAGCTTAAGGAACAAGGAAGTGGCACAGAGCCAAAAAACAAAGAGGGAAAACTGGACCTGCATAGGCCATATATTGATGATGTTACTTTGCCTTGTGCTTGCGGGGAAGAAATGAGGAGAGTGCCTGAAGTCTTTGATTGCTGGTTTGAGTCCGGCTCTATGCCGTACGCGCAACGTCATTATCCTTTTGAAAATAAGGAATGGTTTGAGAAAAACTTTCCCGCGGATTTCATTTCGGAAGGGTTGGATCAGACTCGCGGTTGGTTCTACTCACTAATGGTACTCGCCACCGCCTTATTTGAAAAACCGGCTTTCAAGAATCTTGTAGTACATGGAATGATAATGGCTTCCGATGGTAAGAAGATGAGCAAGCGTCTGAAGAATTACCCCGACATGGTGGAAGAGGTTATAGATGTCTATGGCGCGGACGCACTCAGACTATATCTTTTGCCTACTCAGCTTATGCGTTCGGAAGAAATGAACTTCAGATTAGAAGGTGTGGAGGAGGTTTACAAGAAAACGCTCATGCGCCTCGTAAATGTTGTTTCTTTCTATGAGATGTATGCGGACGAGGTGAAGACCCCACCCCACCCCAGCCCTACATCAGGGGAGGGAGTCTTCACCCCACCCCAGCCCTCCCCTAAGAAAGGGGAGGGGGAAAAAGTGGACGGTGATGGGATGGGAGGGAATGTGTTGGATCGGTGGATGTTGGCGCGTTTGGACGAGCTTGTGAGCACGGTGACAGACTCTATGGAAGCGTACGAGATAGACAAAGCGACGCGTCCCTTCGCGGAATTTGTGGACGATCTTTCCACTTGGTATCTGCGTCGTTCAAGAGAGCGTATGAAGGAGGGCGACAGAGATGCTGTGGCAACCTTGCGTTATGTTCTCCTCACTTTTGCCCGTGTACTCGCACCCTTCACGCCTTTTATGGCAGAAGATATATGGCAGAGATTGCGCGCGCAGGATGATGAAGAAAGCGTACATTTAGCAAAATGGCCCCTTCTTCGCGAGAGCTACGAAGGGCAGGCCCTGATTCTGGGAGATATGAGGATGGTGAGAAATATTGTGTCGCTTGGTTTGGAGGCGCGGGCGAAAGCAGGGATAAAGGTTAGACAACCTTTATCAGAATTGAGAATTAAGCCCGCCTCACTTAATGGTGATTCGGGTAAAAATCAAGAATTAAGAGGTAAGGATGACTTGCTTGAGTTGATCAAAGATGAAGTGAACGTCAAGAGCGTCGTTTTTGTGGAATCGTTGGAATCAGAAGTGGAGCTTGACACAAACATATCGGAGGAGCTCAAACAGGAAGGGGAGTTCCGAGATCTGGTGCGCCTTGTCCAAGATATGCGAAAGGAAAAAAGATTAAAAGTAGATGACAAGATTGAGCTCTCGCTTGCACCTGAGCACGCGCCATTGTTATTTCGATTTGAGGCGGAGCTCAAGCGTTTAGTCTGCGCCAACTCGGTAACCATAGGAGAACACGTTCAAATTGTTGTTACTTGATTTTTCAAGAAGCTACAAGCTAACTCCTACCCGCCTTGCCGCCTTGCAGGCAAGCTACAAGCTCGTCCATGTATCACTTCTACAACACAGAATGTTTTGTCTTGGGGGCGGAGGATATAAGTGAAGGCTCACGTTTACTCACGCTTTTTACAAGAGAACTTGGGCTTGTGCGCGTGCACGCTAGGAGTATACGCGTGGAAAGATCAAAGCTTCGCTCTTTCTTGCAACCATATTCATTTGCCGAAGTCTCTCTTGTGCGTGGTCGCGAGTTTTGGAGACTTACAACAGGTGGGGTAGGTTTTGGTGCACTAATTTTGGACACGATGGAAAAAAGGTGCGCATTGGCTCGCATATCCGCGCTGTCTTCCAGATTGATCGTAGGGGAGGAGAGAGACTCGTCTTTGTACGAAGAGTTCTTCGCTGGCACACGTGCGTTGACGCGATTAAATCAGGAAGAATTGCGACGTTGGGAGCTTCTTTTGATGGCACGACTGCTTTCACTCTTGGGATATGGCGATCTTGAACCTGTTTGCGCCGGCATGAAGAGCGTCTCATGGGACGAAGACGCAATCTCTTTCGCGAGAGGGAAAGAGCAAAATCTGGCACGTTTCGTAGACAGAGCACTTTCCGCCAGCCAACTATAATAGGAATTATGTATTAGGGAAAAAATGCTGTTAATGCAAAATGGAAATCTCAAAATGGAAAATGACAATGAAAAATTCAAAATGGTTTAAGAATTTTCAATTTTCAATTTTGCAATTTTTAATGAATTTTCAATTTTCAATGTTACAAACACCGTAATTTTACCCGTAATAGGTATACGACACTAAAATGTTATATGACAGTAATCTAGTTATGCTCTCACCAAATACAGACCATTCTTCTTTAAGACCGTATATGGTGGTAGAGTTTGAAAATTGAAGCATTGTAAATTGATTGAAAATTGCAAAATTGAAAATTGAAAATTTTCTCGTATATTTTACATTTTTCATTGTCATTTTCCATTTTGAGATTTCCATTTTACATTATGATAACCCGTCCCTTAATTCTTAATTCATAATTCTCACCGCCTTCCTACTGCGCTAACATATGTTATAATCTTTTGGTATGAAAGAGAAAGAGTATAGAGATAGGCTTTCCGAAGCAGACAGAGAGCTGAACAGACGAGGAAGTGAGGGTCGTTTGCGCAAGCGAACAGATCTGATGCCTTTTGAGGATCATTTGGCAAAAGAATGGAACGCCTCTTCAGATACAAGCAAAGATGCAAAAAGTCCGGATTTGGAAATTGGGGAAGGATTTGTGCCGAGCGGAGAGGGGGGTGAGTCAGCATTATCAACCGAAACGGAGCCCATGAAAAAGAAAAGACTAGGTTTATTGACGATACTTTTTATAATGTCTGTTGCCTTTTTTGTAGCCGCAGGAGCATTCGCTTACATGCGTTTTGCGGGCGAAGGCAATGTTGTATCGCAAGACAGCATTGAGATTCGCGTCTCTGGACCGCTTGCGGTGCGTGGAGGAGATGAGCTTTCTCTTGAGGTGCAAATAGACAACAAAAATTCCGTGCCACTCCAATTCGTGGAGCTTGTGGCAACATATCCGGCAGGTACCAGAGAGCCCGGGGATTTGAAAAGTTCACTCATACGGTCTCGCGACACAATCGGCACGATACCGCCCGCCGGTTTTGCAAAAAAGACAGTCAAAGCTGTACTATTTGGAGAGGAGGGGGTAGAACGTGATATAACATTTGCTATTGAATATCGTGTCCCAAACTCTAGCGCAATATTCAAGAAAACACACACAGTGTCTATCTTGCTCTCCGATTCGCCCATCAATCTTTCTGTGGCGGCACAAGAGACAATAAACCGTGGCGATGACGTGAGGCTCGTTATTTCAGTTGCTTCAAATTCCACATCGGTTCTCTCTGATATGCACATTGCAGCATCATATCCGCCCGGGTTTACTTTCAAGAGTTCAAATATTTCCCCCATAGCGGGCGGAAGGCTTTGGCAACTGGGCGATATAGCACCCTCGCAATCGCGTACTTTGGAGATTGTAGGATCATTGGAAGGTAGCGATGGGGAGGGTAAAGCGTTTCGTTTTGTCGCGGGACTTGGGAAAGAAATAGAAAGTTCAGAAGTTTCCGTACCTTATTCTGAAAGTCTGCACCGCGTAGAGCTTGTGTCGCCGAAGCTCGCTTTGGATCTCGCTATAAATGGAGTGTCATCGCCATCCGTTATCGTAGAAGGAGGCAAAGCGGTACGAGTGGATCTCTCTTGGAAGAATAATCTAGATGAGGATATCCTAGATACAGTCTTTGTTGTCAATCTCTCCGGTGAGCTTGTCAACGAAAAGTCGATCATCTCAGATCATGGTCACTACGACTCAAATACAAAGACAATACGTCTGACTAAAGCAGATGACTCCAGACTAGCGAGACTCACTCCGGGCGCGAGTGGTCAAACAAGTTTTTCTTTTGATATAATATCCCCGGCAGAGTTTGAGCAAGGTGTGCCTCGCAACCCAAATATCCGTATAAGCGTGGATGCCACGGCAGAGCGTCTACGCGATACTCCGGGGACACCATTTCTTTCCGCAAACATAGAAAGAGAGATGCGTATCCAATCGGCACTTGCCCTATCTTCAAGCGCGGTGTATAGCATAGGTCCGTTTACAAACGAGGGTCCGATTCCTCCCAAGGTGGGTGAAGAGACGATGTATACAGTGATTTGGTCACTTTCAAACGCCGGTAGCGACCTTAGAAATGTGATCACGAGAGCGGTTCTGCCATCATATATGCGATATGTGGGAAGCATTTCTCCCGGCAGTGAACTCGTAGTGTATACGGAGAAGGGAGGTGAGATACGCTGGGAAGTGGACAGACTCCAAAGTGGCGCAGGGGCTGGAATTCCTCCAAGAACAGTCGCCTTTCAGATTGCATTCCTGCCTTCCATAACACAAGCAGGGAGGTCGGCGGTACTCTTGGGAGAAGCATCTGTTTTGGGACGTGATCTCTTTACGGAAACCGATATAAAGAGGATGTCTCCGGCGATAACTACCAGAATAACCACTGACCCTGCTTATCGCGAAGAGCACGCAAGCGTGGTAGAGTGATTAGACTTCTTTCAAAACTGGCGCATCTGCACAGGTTTCAGAATTTTTGGAAATTGATGGGGTCTGAACCCTTAAATCTATGGGGTCTGAACCCTTTAATTTCCCAAAATTCTTCCAACCTGCGCACCTGCATCCAGTTTTGAAAGAAGTCTGATGGTGAGTTAGCAGGAAGTTGCTTGAGGCGCATAGTTTTACGAGACGAAGTGAGATTATTTCAGGGAAGGTAAGGGATTTTATACAATTGATTTGAATAGTATGAATAATATGTTGAGTACAGAAAAAACGATGGAGAAGATTGTGGCGCTTTGCAAGAGGCGCGGGTTCGTATTTCAGGGGTCGGAGATATATGGTGGGATGGCGGGGATGTACGACTTTGGACCATATGGGGTAGAACTTTTGAACAACATAAAGAAGGAGTGGTGGAAAGAGGTTGTCCAAAGGCGGGATGATTACTTCGGACTGGACTCGGCGATGTTCAAGCTACCGCGTGTCTGGGATGCGTCTGGACACACCAAGGGTTTTTCCGATCCACTTGCGGAATGCAAAAAGTGCAACACGCGTATTCGCGTGGACAAAGAGCTCGCGAGCGTGGGAGTGGTGGCCGACGAAAAGATGAGCGAGGAGGATATCGGGGCGCTCTTTAGGGAACATCAGAACAAAATAAAATGTCCAAAGTGCGGGGCGAAAGATTTTGGTGAAGCGCGCGCTTTCAATCTCCTCGTAAAGTCCAACATGGGAGACTTTACGGGAGAGGGCGAGGAGCCCGTCTATCTTCCGGGTGAAGCTTGCCAGGGCATCTATCTCAACTTCAAGAATGTCCTCGATTCAACACGCGCCAAGGTACCATTTGGCATCGCTCAGATCGGCAAGGCCTTCCGCAATGAAATATCTCCGCGCAATTTTCTCTTCCGCACGCGGGAGATGGAGCAAGCCGACACGCAGTATTTTGTCCGTCCTCATGAGAACAAGGATGCCTACGAGCGTATAAAGAAAGAACGTTTCGATTGGTATCTGAAGATGGGTATCCGCGAGGAGAACTTACGCTGGAAACAGCACGAAAATCTGGTCTTCTACGCATCTGATGCTTGGGATATTGAGTACAACTTTCCCTCTCTTGGTTTTGACGAGATGGAGGGGATCCATGATCGTACTGATTATGATCTCACCCAACACGGCAAGTTTTCCGGCGTGGATTTGTCATACGCAGATCCTCATACAGGAGAAAAGTATATTCCATGGATACTGGAAACTTCTGTCGGTCTGGGGCGTATGTTTCTTGCTTTCATCTCGGATGCATATACGGAGGACGAGCTTAACGGCGAGCCACGGACGGTGCTCAAAATTGCCCCCGCCCTCGCCCCCATCAAAGTGGCGGTGTTTCCACTTCTCAAAAACAAGCCCGAACTTGTAGCAAAGGCACGAGAAGTTTACGATACGCTAAAGATGGACATCCGCGCCGAATGGGATGACAACGGCAACATCGGCAAACGATACCGCCGACAAGACGAGATCGGCACACCCCTTTGCATAACCATAGATTTTGATACACTTACAGACGACACCGTCACCTTGCGCGACCGCGACAGTGGAGAACAACAAAGAGTGTCCTGCACGGAATTGCTTTCGCACTGCAATTACAAGCTGGAGCAGAAATGATAAACTTCTACAAAAACTTGCTTACCTGCATCCACTTACGAAAAAAATTTGATGATGCTTCAAGCTAGAAGCTAACTCCTACCCGCCTCACTGTCTAGCAGGCAAGCTCGCCATCTCCATCATAGTTATACACAACAAGAGGAAACACTACTATTTTGGCGTGGTATTATTTGTGTGTAATTTCATTAGTGTAAGAGAAAATAATTTCTATGAGAAAAATAAATTTTGTGGTCGGTGTTTTTGTATTTTTGTTTGCGATAGCATTATTTGCACAGAACGTAAACGCCGCATGGTTGCCACCCTCCGCAACTCCGCCTAGGGATAATACACCGCCACCGCTAAACGTTGGTGGCGCAGGACAAGAAAAGATGGGCGGACTTACCATTGGTCTTCAGCTTTTTAATTCAAACGCCGCCAATCCTGCCAACTGCTTCGGCTCAGCAGTCTCCGGAATAAACAATTGTACTCAAGGATTCTTCGGTCAGACAGGAACTTGGAGAGGACTAAATGGTAGTGATCCTTTGAATAGTGATGGCTTCGGGCTGAAAGTCGTAAATGGGAGAATATTGTCGTATGGGTCTGGCACTCCTTCCGCTTCGAGCGCGAGCGGATTTTGCCTCGGCGGTCCCGGCAGAGTGTTAGAATGTGTTACGAACTGGAGCGATATCTTGAACATGGGCGGAAGCGGTGGCAGTACAATCATCAATCAGATAGCAAATATTGTAAACAATACCACCAATACCACGGAGACAACTGACGTAGAAAATATATATCCTACCGCTGGTGTGGGTAGCATCCGTGCCGGTACGGATATTTCCGTAAGTCCTACTTCCGGTACAGGACAAGTGGTGACTGTCGGATTGAACAGAGTGAGTCTGGTTGAGTACCTAAAGACACTCTTTGGAAGAGGTGGAAGTGAGGCATCGGGTATTGCAAGATTGGAAGCAGGAAATGGTATCGTGATGTCTCCAGTTCCCATAACTGAGAATTCACCAAATAGAACAGGAACAATCTCCGCGGATCCTCAGTTTATACGCGATACGGTTTCGGGGGATTGTGAGGGCACTCAGGCAATTCAGAGTATCGGTGGTACGGGGACCCAGTGTATTGAAACAAGAGATGTGCCGGGCGATCCTGGACCCAATGTTATAACAGGTGATGGAGAAGCTCCATATCTTGCGATGTGGAATGGGGAGAAGACTTTAACAAAGTCAATAGCGCATCAAGACACCACGCGCAGTCTGATTTCCGTTGATGGAGATCTAAATGCTAGACAGCTCAATGGTCTATCCATAGAGAAAAATAAGCCCTCCATAACGGCAAATAATGGTTCTGGCGGTGTCGCTATTGTGGCAAGGTCAAGCGGTGATGGTGGTACGGCTGGTATATTTCTCGGGAATGCTGGTTCTCGGGCTCTTGAAACTTTCGGTGGTCTGACATTCAAGGGGATAGGGGAAGATGATGGAAAAATTTTGGCTTCGGATGCTACTGGAGGTGCCACATGGAAATCGGCAGAAGAACTCGGGCTAGGGAGCATAAACCCCGGCTCGTGCGATTTTGGTGGTGACGGGAGTGTGGAAATTGAAGATATCCAACGAGTCACTAATTATCTAACTGGCAGAACATCACTCTCTTCTGAAGAGAAAAAGATAGCCGATGCCAACGGCGACGGCTTTATAAATCTTGACGATGTCGGTGTCTGTGCAAGGATGACAGTGGGCGTAGAGGGAGAGAGGGCGCGACAACAAATCGGCTACGTCTACGGAGCGACATCCGATGAGCTACTTTCTGTGACAAAGAACATGAGCGTCTCCGGGAAGACCTTGCTCGGAAGGGCAGGTTCCATGACAGCAGACATGAAAGCAACTCTCTTTGTAGAACAAAGGGCAAACAACAAAGCCATCACATCCCACGGCGCGGTGGAAATACTGCCCGCAAGTGGCGAACCACTCTTTATAGGCACTGCCAATCCAGATGTTTTGATAGACTCGGGACCAGTAAATGTGCCAGTACAACAGCCGGTCGTGGTGGACAGATGCCCAAATATGTCGGGCATCCAGAGCACTATCCCAGCCGGTATGCGAATTGACGGAGGAGGTAATTGTATGCCGGTTATTAGCTGGGAGAGATGGTTGGTTAATAACTCGCCACTTACAACAAACACTATAGCCCCCACTAGACCTGATTCGCTTATGTACGATTATAGATTGTCCTCTTTCTTTACTAGCGCGGCAAGCCCTGCTACTCAATCAACGATGGATATATGTAGCGGTTTGTCCAGTTCGGTTAGCGCGGGCGTTGAGGTTCTGCGAATGAATTGCGGAAACACTTGGTTTGTCTCCTATAATTCCAATAGTGGGATAACAAGCGTGCACCAACAAGCAGGCGCTCCGTACGCGCAGTTGGTACAGTGGGAGCTCTACCGCAAAGGTAAAAATGTAAGCACAAACGAGAAAATAAATGAAATAGCATCTGGTTCCTACGAGCGCGGATTCCTCGCCTCTGTCGGCTCTTGGTGGGACGGCTTGTGGGGGAGTGGCGACAGCTCTGCGCAAAGCGAAACGCAGACGGCGTCTGCTTTTAACGCCTCGTCACAAGTGGCAACCGCCGTGGCCGCGGCGCAGACGACCAGATCCAACGATCCACTTCTAGACGTCCACGGCACCGTGCGCATCCGCGGAGGCAGTCCCGCTCTCGGCAAGATTCTCACATCTGGAGCCGACGGTGCGGCTAGTTGGAAGACAAAGGAGGAACTTGGATTAGGTGGTGGTGGCTCGGCAGGATCTCAAGGCCCAGCTGGACCGCAGGGTCCCGCAGGACCGGCAGGCCCTGCTGCAACGCTATCGAGTTACAACGACCTTCCGGCCGGGTCTCTGGCTGGACATGGTTCTTTTGGAACAGGAAATAATCCAGCACCGACGAGACCGGTTATCGGCAACAATCAATGTGAGTCGGGCTGGCGAGCGGTTAAGACAGGTCAGTTTAGTACCGGCGGAGGCACATCTTACCAGGAATTCTTCTCCTGCATCAAGCAGTAAGTATCTGGATGGCTAAACAGCTGGAGCTTGTGGCTTGTCTTATT
>Ga0210019_1002679_pt1 | contig 17051 bp, 16 predicted proteins | sample CryGeyCG2114_020_2_FD_183969 | JGI IMG/M metagenome (GOLD analysis project Ga0210019, IMG submission 183969) | Groundwater microbial communities from aquifer - Crystal Geyser CG11_big_fil_rev_8/21/14_0.20 (SPAdes) (version 2) | ecosystem: Environmental > Aquatic > Deep subsurface > Groundwater ...
TCACAGAATTAATACAAACAAATTTCAAAGAAGGTAGAATAGATTTCACAACAGATGATAAAGCAGCAATCCAAAATTCTGATGTAATCTTCATCGCAGTAGGAACTCCACAGGGAGACACAGGCGAAGCATATCTTGGCTATGTTTTCAAGGTTGCAGAAAGCATAGGGAAATACATGAATGGCTATAAAGTAATAGTTGACAAGAGCACAGTCCCTATTGGAACAGCAGACCAGGTAAGAGAACATGTCAAAAAACATCAGACAAAAAAGCTCGACTTTGACCTCATATCAAACCCAGAATTTCTCAGAGAAGGGCAGGCAATAAATGATTTCATGATTCCTGACAGAATTGTTATTGGAGTAGAAAGCGACAAAGCAAAAAGCATAATGCTCTCAATTTACAGGCCAATTGAAAGAACAGGAAGGCCGATTCTTGTAACGGACATAAAAAGTGCAGAGCTCATAAAATATGCAAGCAATGCAATGCTTGCAACAAGAATATCATTCATGAACCAGCTCTCAAAGCTTTGTGAAGTTACGGGTGCAGATATAAAGACAGTTGCAAAGGGGATAGGACTTGACAACAGAATCGGTCCGAGATTTCTTCATGCGGGTATAGGCTATGGCGGAAGCTGCTTCCCAAAAGATGTCCAGGCTTTGATTGCCACATTGAAGCAGAAAGGGTGTGAAGCAGATATCCTTGAAGCAGTGAACAACGCAAATGCAAGGCAAAAAGCTTTAATGCCTGCAAAGGTAAAATCAATCCTGAAAGATCTGAAAGGAAAAAAGATTGCAGTCTGGGGTCTTGCATTCAAACCCAAAACAGATGACATGAGAGAAGCTCCTTCAATAGTTGTTGTAAACGAACTCCAGAAGATGGGCGCAAAAATAACAGCATTTGACCCAGTTGCAGAAGAGACGTCAAAGAAATCTCTAAAAGATATTTCCTATGTAAAAAATCCTTACGATGCACTAAAGAATGCAGATGCTCTTGTAATAAACACTGAATGGGATGAATTCAGAAGCCCTGATTTTTCAAGAATGAAAAAACTGATGAAAGGGCATTATATTTTTGACGGCAGAAATATTTACGATTCAGCAGACATCAAGGCAGCAGGATTCAAATACATAAGCATTGGCAGAAAGCCAGTAATGTGAAATTGTACTGATGCAGAAAAATAAAAAGGAAAATAAAAATGAAAATCTTAGTTACAGGCGGCGCAGGATTTATTGGAAGCCATCTCTGTGAATATCTTGTTGAAAAAGGCGAGGAAGTAATCTGTGTAGACAATCTTTTTACAGGAAGCAAAAGCAATATTTCTCATTTGGAAAACAAAAAAAACTTTAAGTTCATTGAACATGATATAATAAATCCACTTTTTATTGAGGAAAAAATTGATCAGATTTACAATCTTGCATGCCCTGCTTCTCCAGTTCATTATCAGTTTAATCCCATACGAACAATAAAGGCAAGTGTTATTGGAGTAACTAATATGCTAGGCATGGCAAAGAAGCACAATGCAAGAATTCTCCAGGCTTCAACATCAGAAGTATACGGTGACCCAAAAGAGCATCCTCAAAAAGAATCTTACTGGGGTAATGTAAATCCTATAGGTATAAGGTCATGTTATGATGAAGGCAAAAGAGTTGCAGAAACTCTTATGTTTGATTATCACAGGCAAAACAAAGTTGATATACGGGTTGCAAGAATTTTCAATACCTATGGTCCAAAAATGACCAAGAATGACGGCAGAGTTGTCAGCAATTTCATTGTTCAGGCTCTTGAAGGAAAAGACATAACAATCTATGGTGACGGAAGCCAGACAAGAAGCTTTTGCTATATTTCAGACATGGTTGAAGGTCTTTACAAGATGATAAACAATCCTTCTGAAACAGGGCCAATAAATCTTGGAAATCCAGATGAGTTCACAGTATTGAAACTTGCTGAAAAGGTAATAAATTCCACATCATCCAAATCAAAAATAGTTAAAAAGAAGCTTCCGCAGGATGACCCCAAACAAAGAAAGCCCGACATTACACTTGCAAAAAAATATCTTAAATGGGAGCCTAAAGTGAAGCTGGATGAAGGATTAAAGACAACAATAAAATATTTTAGGAAATTGGCTTAATGCTTGTTTCTTTTTATTATTTTTTCCTTATTGAATATACTGCATTTTGGAGTTTGTTCACAGCTCCCGATTTGGTTCTGTAACCAAAGTCAAAGAATGCAGGAAAATGGGCATGTTTTGTTCTTTCAGCAAGCTCAGCCTGCCTTTCAAATATCTGGATTCGTTTTTTCACAATTTGGGAATTTCCAAAATCATAATTAATTTCTGAACTTACAATATTCTGGGAAATATAATCCCCAATAACTCCTTTTGATTGGGAATATTCTACAAGTTGTATTCCCAGTGAAACAGGAAGACATGAAATAATCTCTTTATTTTTGGAATACTTTTCTTTCATCAATTTCACTGCATTTTTCCTTTTCCATCCATCAACGAAAACTGTATGGTTTTTGTCTCCCCTAAATTCAAATATGTTATTCTTGCTTTTTATTTCAACAATTTTTTTCTTTCTTAAAAACACATCAAAAAACTCAATTATATCGAAGCAGATTCCGAATCCTGCTTCAAGAAGAAGTGCAGTTTTTCTCTCCTGTTCTTTATGTTCCATACCAAACCAATTATTTCTCAAGTCAAAAGTGTCAGATATGAATTTTTTTTCTTTTGCAGTAATGCATTTTCCAAATTCCCTGCATGTTTTTATTGTTGTTGAAAGAGACTTCAATCTTAGCAAAGCCTGCCTTAAATCTATTTTTCCTGAAAAAATCATCTTTGCATAATCTCTTGGAAAATGTCTTATTATCAAATCATTGAGAAGGGATATTTTTGCATTTTTCCTGTCTTTTGGGGAAAGTCTTTTCATCTTTAGTTTTCTTCCACTGAAATACACCAAATTATTTTCAGGATAAACATATTCAATCTCGCTTATAACCCACGGGGTCACAAAAATGAAGGGATGCACTACAACATATTTCTCGCTTTTATCAAGAAAATGGAAGCTTCTTAGATTTAGCGGAAGGTTGCCCAATTTTCCCTCCATCACAATGCAAAAATCAATATCACTTATCCCCGGATTTGAAATTACCCCCCATGTGTAAACAGACACAGCATTTTTTGTTTTAAGAAACATGTCTGCAATTTTCTTTGTTGCATCTGTATATTTCTCAATTTTTTCACATACTGGAAAATTCACGAATGAATATTTTTGGATTGCCATTTCAGTCACTTCACTTTCTGCCTTGCTTCTCTTACAAGTTTCACACTAGCTTCAAGAAATTTATGAAGTCTCACTCTGTTCTTTATCTTAAGAAGATAAAACTGTCCGGTTATTTTTGCATTTATTTGATAAGCCAAAACAGGATTATATGAGAAAAGTGTTGTTATCAGTTTTATGTCAGTAATATTTTTCCATTTGTTTCTGTATGCAGTTACATCCTTTATTGCCTCCCATGCTTCAACAGAAAAATCTTTTTCAGTCATATCAAATGACTTTTTTTTGTATATATGTTTTCCTTTTGCAGATAAATAAATTGAAGGATAAAGGGCTACCTTATGCAGCAGAAATTTCAGCATATAATTATTAAGCCACCTCTTTCTATTCACGCACATGTTATGGGTTTTTTCAATGTCAGAGGAAAACCATTCAAATGCTTCTTTATCTTCTTTTGACGAATCTCTTGTCTTAAAAGTAATCCGTTTGTCATCTTTGAGAAGGCTTTTTGCAAGTTTAAGTGCTTCAATTGGCATGAATGATTCAGGATAATATTCAATGTCATATTCTGTTATTATATGGTGGCCATGATGTTGCAGTGGGTCAACTCTACACTGAAAAATTCTTGCATAATACAGTCTTTCCCTAAGCTCATCTATTTTTTCAGGGCTGTTAAGAATCTTTTTGTTGATAATGACAAATGTATCTAAGTCAGTCCACTCCTTTACAAAGTCTTGTGTTGCTATACTTCCATGAACATAAAACCCTGAAAGGTAATTCTTCAGATTTTTTTCGGCATACTCTGCAAGTTCCTTTACTGGCTTAACGTATTCTTTTTCATCATAATCTTCAATATTAAATTCCCTGCATTTTGGTTTTACTGAACTTTTAACCAAGTTCCCTTTGATTTTTATCTTTCCGAAATCGCAGTAAAATACAGAAATAAGAACCGAAGGATTTTTCTCTCCTGATTTTACAAGTTTCATGCTTTTTTCAAAGTCAAAATTTTCTCCAAGCTTCACAGCAAGTTCAGAAACTTCATCTAATAGTTTCTCGTTTTGCCCCGAAACTTTTTTTGACAGCGGATAAAATAAATATCCAAAAGCTCCAAATCCACCATTCAAATAAGAGGAAGTGAACTTATGCAGTTTGTCCTGAAATTCATTTAATAGTCTGTAATTTTTCACCTTTAAACACCTTTTTAATCAGTTCAATATCCTCACTATCATAAGCTTTCATAATAAAAAGCAATGCAAAATATAACAAAGCGCTGCTTATGACCTCAAGATAAAAAGTAAACGGAGTAAAATAAATAAATGCACCCATCAATACTGATGCAATTGCAGGTTTCCATAATATTTTTCCAAAATGTATTTTCCCCATATGTTTTACAGTTCCTGAGTAATACACCCAAAAAAGGAAAACTTCCGTTACAAGAGTTGCTATTGAAGCTCCTACAAACCCATATTTCGGAATTAATATGATATTTAGCAGTATATTCATTATAGCAGTCCACATCATTGCTTTTGTTCTGCTTCTTTGCTGGTCAATAGATGACAACGTTATTCCAAAAAGAAAATTAACGAATTTTATGAATATAAAGCATGCGACTATTTTCAGAACTATTGTTGCCTCTGCATATTCAGCTCCATAAAAAATGTTTATTATTCTTCCTGCAAGAAAATAAGTTCCGACTGAAATTGGAAGCCCAAGGAGATAAAGATATTTGAACGATTTCTTATATATAACCTGAAGATTTTTGTTTTTCTCCTTGAAATATCTGGACATTACAGGATATATCGCAGATGTATAAACAGTCGGAATGAAAAGTATTGCAATTGCAAGATTGTAACCTGCACTGTAAATACCTACCTCAGCATCTCCTTTCATCTTTGAAAGCATTATGCTGTCTATGTAAAAATAAATGCTTCCGAAAGTAAAAGCGAGTCCGAAAGGCAGCGATTCTTTGAAAATGTACTTAATAAACGAAATATCAAGTTCAAATTTCAGTTTTGCAAATTTCAACTGCTCAAACATCAGTCCTAGAATTACAACAAATGCTTCAGTCAATACAAATATCCAGCCGAATGCAAAAATTCCCATTCCTGTTTTGAGAACATAAACTGCACCTGCACTTAGAACAATCATCCTTATTATCTTGAGGCTCGCATCATATCCCATCTTTTCATGAGCCCTGAATACAGAATAAAGCAGTTGGTTAAACGAGGAAAAGAATGCAAACAATGACATAATCCATATTATTCTCTGGCTTTCTGCTGAAAATCCTGATATCTTGACAAACACAAATATTGCAGCAAAAACAACAGCTCCTATTATCATTTTTAAGGATATGCTGTTGCTGACAAACTTGGATGTCATCTCCTTTTTCCTTGCAATTTCCCTTACAAGAAGGGTGTAAATTCCGGCATCAAAGAATATTATTACAATCATTGCAAATGCCAGCCCGAAGCTGAAAGTTCCAAAGACTGTTTTGCCAAGTATTCTGGCAGCATAAACCATTACAAAGAACTGCAACATCCTTGATATTATTTCAGCACCTGCAAGAAACACCGTATTTCTTGTTATTCTTTTGACTGTGCCCATGCTTTCACCTACTTAAAAAGCATATAAAAACCTTTGTTTTTATTCTGTATCCAGTATGTAGCCCATAGGTTTAAATAAATGCCCTGCTGAATATTTTATCTGTGAATCAGGCAAAACAATGAAATCCAAAATCAAGCCCGAAAAGAAAAATACAGAAAGAAAAAGCAGGAAAAAAATTCTTGTTATGGCCACAACTTTTCCCAGATGGAAAAATGACACAGAGCCTGCTTTTGTCTATGAGCTTTCAAAATTACTTGCAAAAAAAGGTCATGACATAACAGTTCTTGCCCCTCACCATCCCGGAGCAAAAAAATATGAAATCATGGAAAGCATGAAAATCATTAGGTTTGGATATTTCATCCCAAATTCAATGCAAAAGCTCTGCTATGACGGCGGAATAATCCCAAACATTAAAAAATCATTTCTTGCAAAGCTTCAGGTTCCTTTTCTTCTCATGTCAGAGTACCATGCTCTCAAAAAACTCCTTAAAAAAGAAAGATTTGATGTGGTGCATGCGCACTGGATAATCCCTCAGGGATATATTGCAGGTATTCTCAAAAAAAGATTCAAATTCAAACTTTTGGTAACAGCTCATGCAGGGGACGTATTCCCGCTGAAAAATAAATTCTTAAAATATTTCGGAAAAAAATCAATAGAATTTGCAGATTATATAACAGCTAATTCAAGATTTACAAAAACAAAGCTGGAAGAAGTCAATTCAAAGGCGTCAAAAGCAACAATTATCCCCATGGGCGTTGATTTTTCTGTATTCAAAAATAAATCAACGAAGGACAAAAGTAAAAACAATCGCATAAATTCAATGCATAAAATAAAAGACAAAATGATTCTTTCAGTTGGCAGGTTGGCTGAAAAAAAAGGAATAAAATACCTTTTATCAGCAATGCCAGATGTCCTGAAAAAATATCCGGAACTGAAGCTTGTAATAGTGGGAGACGGTCCGGAAAAAAACAGGCTCTTATCACAGGCAGAAGAGCTGAAAATAAAGGATTCAGTTGTTTTTACTGGAAAAATACTGAACAAAAATCTTCCAGATTATTATAGCTCAGCAGATGTATTTGTTCTTCCTTCAATTATTACAAAAGAGGGAGATACAGAAGGTCTTGGTGTTGTACTGCTGGAAGCCATTGCTTCAGGTGCACCTGTAATAGCAAGCAATGTGGGGGGCATTCCTGATATTGTGATAAACGAAAAAACAGGAATTCTCGTTCCTGAAAAGAATCCAAAAGCCCTCTCAGACTCAATAATAAAATTGCTGGGAGATAAAGAACTTTCATCAGCTCTTGGGAAGAAAGCAAAAATACACGTGCAAAAATCTTTTCAATGGAGCAAAGTTTCTTCAGAATTTGACAAAATAATAAAGAAAGGGTAAAAACAGGAAAATAAAATGAAAACAAGAGAAACACTGAAATTCTTTAGACTTATAAAAAACAGAAAAAACTCTGAACGAGATTACATAGCTTTTCAGGAATTCCAGGCCGGAAAAGTTCTTGAGAATATTTCAAAACATTACACTCTTAAAGGAAAGACAATGCTTGATTTAGGATGTGGAAGAGGTGGTTACACAAAAATATTCAAAAAAGCAGGGGCAAAAGTCATCTCGCTTGACCTTGAAATTCCTCAGGTCAAAAAAATATTTCCAGCATTTGTAAACGGCGATGCAATAAAACTTCCTTTCAAAGACAACTCATTTGATTTTATATTCTCATCAAGCCTTATTGAACACCTTCCAAAGCCATATCTTCTTGTAAAGGAAGCCAGAAGAGTTCTCAAAAAAAATGGGATTTTCTTCCTTAGTTTTCCTCCTTTTTACACTCCTGTCGGAGGCCATCAGTTCAAGCCTTTCAACATGTTTCTGCCGGAGAAAGCTGCAGCTTTTGCAGCAAGAAAATTATATGGCATAAGATCATATAAATACAATGATTCATATGGAAAGCTGTATATAATAACAATAAGGAAAGCAAAAAAGCTTATTGCAGATGCAGGATTAAAAATAATAAGGACAAAAACAAGGTTTTCATGGATTAATTTTTCAAAAATTCCATTACTGAATGAAGTAATGACATGGCATGTTGAGTTTTACCTTAAAAAATAATAACTCGCTAAACCTTTTCTCTTATAACTCTGTCAAGAATTCCAGCTACGTGTTTCCATGTATTTTTTGCAGTATCATATAAAACACTTTTTCCATTTTTCTTCAGCTGAACGAGTATTTTTTCTGCCATGTCTTTTGCATTTCCTGGGATGCAAAGAGAATCTTTTCTTTTACCAACCATTTCTGCAGCATCTCCTACATTAGTTACAACAACAGGTCTTTTGCATGCAGTGTATTCTGCAATCTTATAAGGAAAGCAATATCTTGTAAAATTGTCATCCCTGTTGGGAACAATCGCTACATCAGCAGAATTAATGAGAAGCGCAACATTTTTTTGAGTTATTGAGCCCATATATTTTATGCCTTCCTGCGACAGATTAAGAAATTTTTTTTCATTTCCAAAAAAGTTGCCTGCAATTACAAGCATTGCACTCTTTTCTTTTTCCTTTACAATCCTAAATGCATCAATAAGAACATCTATCCCCTGTCTTCTCTGCAGGCTTCCGGCATATGCAATTATTTTTTTATCCTGCAGGATTCCTATTTTTTCTCTTGATTTTTTCTTGTCCATCGGTTTAAAAATTTTAGTTTCTGCCCCGTTTTGTATTACGTATACATTTTTGTCCCTTATTTTTCTCTCCTTCAACATTTTTTTAAGCTCATTGCTTACTGTTGTAACAATGTCTGCTTTTTTTACAGCTCTTCTGTCAAGAATTCCAAAAAAAGGCATTTTATACATTCCATACGTTTCATAATTGTCGTGAAGGTCATAAAGGAACTTTACTCCACATTTTTTTGCAAGATTGTTTCCAATTACCCCCCACAAAGGGTCGCTTGTTGCAATCATCAAATCCCATCTCTCTTTTTTCAGGGTATTTTTCAGCTCTTTTTTAAAACTGAAAAAATGAAATATGCCGAAAGGTCTTATCCTTACATCTATTCCATGGAGTTTTGTATTTCTGTTTTCTTTTTTTCTGTAATCAGCACAGAAGAAAGTTATACTATGCCCATATTTTGCAAGGGCTTCAAATAATCTTGTCTGTCTTCCAAAATCTTCACCTACAATGTCCCTTGTTGCAGTATACCTGCTTGTCAGCACAAGAATTTTCATTTTTATCTTCAGTCCTTCTTTTAATCTTACCTCAATTTTTTCTTGCTTTTATTACGATGTAATGTGAATGATAAGGGTCAATCCCTGAAAAAAGCTTTGCTGCAAACCCCGGCAGCGGGTGATATCCAAATCCATAAATTTTTTCAACAGTGAATCCTTCACTCTCAAGCAGTCTTTTCAATGCCTTTGTTGTCATAACAACAAGATGTCTCAGACTTTCTTCTTTTTTGCTGTTGTTCTTCATGCTGTTTTTTGAAAATACTTTCTCATATCTGTCCGAATTAACTTCATTTACTGATTTTATCTCACCATGTGTGTTATCATTCACATGGGGTCCCGAGAATGGTTGTGAGCCTATAAGCAGAGCAAAAATATTGTGCCAGCTTGCAAGATTGGGTGTTCCAATAAGTAGATATCCCTCCTTATCAAGAACTCTATAGCATTCTTTGATAAACTTGTCAGGCTTTGAAAGGTGCTCTATTACATGGTATGCAACTGCTACATCAGCAGATTTGTTTTTCAGGGGAAATTTAGAATTTAAATCGCTGATATAAACTTTAATTCCTCTCTTTTTTGCAATTTCTGCTTTTTCCTTTACAATTTCAATGCCATAAAGTTTCTTTGTTCCTATCTTCTTTCCCATTTCAATTGTATTGCTTCCATCCCAGCATCCCAAATCCAAAAATTTTGCATCTCTGTTTTTTTCAAAAAGAGAATTAAGTTTCTTAGTGGATTCAGATGCAGTTTTATGGTACAGATATTTCAAGTATTTTTTTATCATTTTGTTCTCTTGTTTTTGCTTTACTTTACTTTTTCCATATCAGCAAGGAAGCCGAAGAGTATCACCTGCACTCCAAGAATTATCAGAAGCAGAGTCAAAATAATTGTAGGTGTTCTTCCAACAACTCCTGTTGTAAAAAACAGATAAAGAATGTAAATCCCAAGAAGAAATCCAATAGAAAATATAGTCCCCCCTATCTTGCCGAAAAATTTCAAGGGTTCATTATCCCTGTATATTCTCATTATATTAATCCATGCTTTGACAGCATATTCAATAGGATTGCTTATAAGCCTGCTGCTTCCATCCTTTCTCCTGTCAAAATGTATTGGCACTTCCTTTACCCTGAATTTCTGCATCACAGCCCTTATAATCTGCTCCTGTGTATATGTATGATTTGACCTTATAATTATTTTTTCTGCAGCTTCTTTTGTAAATGCCCTGAATCCAGTTTGCCCGTCGGTTATCTTTGTTCTTGTTATCTTTGAGATCACTCTTGAGAAAGCTCTGTTGCCGATTCTTTTTAGCCACGGCATTTCTTCTATATGCCCTAAAAATCTGCTCCCAAGCACAAGGTCATATCCATTTTCAATCTCCCTTACAAGCTTCGGAATTTCAGATGCTCTGTATTGCCCGTCTGCATCTATATGTACAATGACATCCGCTTTATGCTTGATGCATTTTTCCACTTCTGTTCTGAAAACATCAGCAAGCCCGTAATTTCTCGGATGAGAATAAACAACAGCCCCAATTTTTTTTGCAGTGCTGGCAGTCATATCAGTTGAACCATCATCGACAACAAGAATTCCATAATCATACTTTGTTTTCTGCATCACTTTTTTTATTTCATGTATAACTTTCCCTATTGTTTTTTCTTCATTATACGCAGGAATGGTAATGAAAACTTTCATTATTCAAAAAAAGGAGAAGATATTTAAATAGGTTTCTGATTTTTATTGTCATGGGGGATATAAGCTATATTACAATAATTTTGTTCTTTGCATATACTTGGGGACTCGGATTTACAATCACTTCTTTCATGAAAAAAATTGAGAATTCATTTGAAAGACATTTGATGAGCATCGGCGTCGGCCTTGCAGTTCTTCCTCTTCTCAGTATCATTCTCAGTCTCGTAAAAATACCAGTTGATTGGAGGGCAATCCTCGTGCTGAGTGTGGCATATCCAGTATATGTATTCTTCAAAGGAAAGCTAAAACTCTCCACCCCAAAATTCAGTTTCAAAATAACAAAATCAAATCTTTACTCATTTCTTGTTCTTTTGATGTTTGTTTTCACGCTTTTTATGTATCTTTCAGGCTCTTTCAAATACCCTTATCTTGATGATGATGATTCATGGAACCATGCAGTCGGCGTAAAATATGTCTCGCTTGAAAAAACAGTTTTCAATCCAAACGGAGGAACAGGCTATCTTGACCCTTACCCTCCTGCTTATGATGCAATACTCGGAATCTTGAAACAGACTTCTCCTGTGATGATTTGGACAATAAAATTTTTCACTTCTCTCATGATAAGCCTTAGCATATTCTTCTTTTACTTTATGGTAAAAAGACTTGCAGGAGATTACAAACATGCAGGAGAAATAGCACTTTTTTCAGCATTTGGCCTGACAATGCTTCCTTCTTATCTAAGCCATTTTACATGGTCGCATGCAATTGTTCCTGGATTTTTCATGGTAATATTCTACTGCACAGAAATGATTCATGAAGACAAAAAATGGATGTATGCTTCAGGAATAGCAATCTCATCTGTTTTCTTCACATCTTATGATGAGTCGATAAAACTGGCAATGTTCTTTGTTCCCTATATTATAATCAAATACTTCTTTGACAAAAAGACAGCTATAAAAATATTTTATGCAGGAGTAATTTCTGTTGCCCTTTCATTGTTCTGGTTCATGCCTCTTCTCTTGAGATATAGCTCAATAAAGGCATTCATGTCACATATAATAACCAGCAACACAGTAATCTCAGGACTAAACATCTCAGGAAGCGCTGACAAAATTTACAGCTTTGCTGATTTCTTCATTGCAAGCAGTCAGAATATGATAAATCAGCCTATTGGCGTTGGAATTGTATTTTCACTGCTTGTTATTGCAGGGGTAGGATACGCTTTTTTCAAAATTTCCAATTCAATGTCTAAATCGGAAAAGAAATCTTTGTCTTCAGAAAAAGTAAACAGCATTTTGTTTCTCTGCATTCTGTCGCTTGTTTGGCTTGTCGTTTCACTCGGAGGACTTTACGGCATACCAATAAAACTAATACCTTTTAGATGGTGGATGCTTCTCGCGATTCCATTATCAATCCTCTTTTCAATTGGAATTTTCTTTATTTATAGTTTGCTGAATTCAATGGCAAAGAAAAAGCATTTTGCTTATGTTTTGATAGGCATAATTCTTGTTGGAGTATGGTTTACATCAGGAACCCAGAAATACACATTCAACACTGCAAACTGGCCTCCTGGAGCATTCTGGACTTCGCTTGAAGAAATACAGGGGCATATGTGGCTTGAGACCCTTCCGCAGGATACAAAAGTGTTTCCACTTGCCAACAGAGCTCCTGTAATTGCTTTTGACATGTATACCTGTGCATGGTGCAAAGATGAAAATCAATTTAGAAGCGAATTTATGAACAAATCTCCTGAAGAAATTTATGATTTTGTTAATAAGAGAAATTATCAATATATTATTATGGAAGGGCAATTAGTTAAAAAATATGGTTTAAATGCCACTCAACAAAAAATTAGTGAGATTATATCTTCAGGACACTACAATTTAGCACATCAAAATGCAGGTATAATAATCTTGTCAGTTGTAAAATAATTTTTGTTTTAATGATCTATTGGTGTAGCTTTTCTGTTTTTAAGTATTTCCTTGAAGTAATTTATTTCCTCTTTGCCGATTCCTTTTAATAATATCAATATCACAAAATATACTAGGGCTCCAAATATAATTTTTAATACAAAGTTTACTTTAAAATTAATTGATAAAAGAAATGCCCCCATAACAACGCTTGCAATTATAGGTTTATAAACTGTTTTTAATATATCAAAGGTATACCCTTTTTTTGATGCAAAATAATAAAGCAAGACAAAATTCAGTGCTTCAGTTAAAACCGTAGCCACTGCAGCTCCAATATAACTGAAAGAAGGTATTAACGCAAAGTTGAGCAGAACATTAAACAATGCACAGATACCTGAAGTTACAGTAAATATCTTGGCCATGTCTATTGCCATAAGGAGATTTCCGATAAAATAATTCACAAAAACAAAAAAGAGGGATAGAATTAATATTTGAAGGACAAAAATTGAGTTTATAAATTGGTTATTGTAAATTGTCATTATCAAATCCGATGCAAGAATTACCCCCCCCACTACAGCAGGAAATGATAAGACAAGTAAATATTTTATAACTTTTTGATACAATATTTTTAAAGATACCAACGATTCTGTGTGAAGTCTTGACATGGTTGGATATAAAGCAGAGCTCACAAGAAGTGGAACTTTTATAAGAACATCTATGATCCTGTATGCAGCATTATACCATCCAGTCACTGCATAATCTTTCATGACTGAAAGCATTACCACATCTATTCTAAAATATATATATTCAAATATGCCTATAAACCAGAAAGGGTAGGACTCTGTAAGAAGAAATTTCCAAAACTTAAAGTCAAAACTTAAACCTATTCTAATTATTTTCTTGTTTGATATGTAACAAGAAATAATCAGTGAGGTAAAATATCCTCCAACTATTGCTAGATTTAGTCCAATTAACCCATAACCCTTTATGATTAAATAAATCCCCAAACACGAAATGATAATTCTCTCTACTATTTTTACAATGGCTTCATAATGCATTTTTTCATACGCACGAAACCCAATAATCCATGTTTTATTGTAAGTTGTTAGAAAAGTCGCAGTTCCTGCCAGAAGTGTTATAAACCATATTTCATGGGACGCATCAGTGAAAATAATGGCAATCATTGTCAATGCAAGACTGATGATTCCCAAAAAGAGCTTGATGGCAGAAACGTTGTCCATATACTTCTTTGCTTCTTTTTTGTTCTTAGCAATGTTTCTTACAGACAATCCAAAAAGCCCAAGATCGGCCAGCATAAAAAAAAGACCCGTAAATGCATATACAAACGAGTATTTTCCTAGACCAACATCTCCTAAATAACGGGCAATATAAACAATAAGAAAAAAAGACATTACCTGTCCGACCAGCTCAGCAGCTATAAGTGAAGCAGTATTTTTGAATATTTTAGAGATTAAGCTCATGAATTTAAGTTCAAATACCTTCTTATATATTTTACTATTTAATTGTTCTAATCTTATTCAAAGTCTTTAATTTATTACTCTAAAAAATGAAAACTTTTATATATCTCTATAAAGAACAGAATTTTGATTAAAAATTCATTTTTAAAATATATCTAATAATACACTCAATAAAAGTCTTGACAAATGGTAAAAAATAAACAATTGGATTTTTGGAATGGAACATTTGGTGATTCATATAATCAAAGAAACTATTTTGATGAAGAAAGACTTCGCCAGACAAAAGTTGTATTTGAACGTGTACTAAAAGGGCTCGATGTTACATCCATACTTGAAATAGGCACTAATATTGGTATAAATTTAATGGCTATAAGACATATTCTTGGAGAGAAAGTTGATCTTTATGCATTAGAACCAAACAAGATTGCCTATGACGATATCTCTAAAAATAATGAAATTTCTCTAAAAAAAGGTTTTAATTGCAGTGTCTTTGATATGCCACTGGAAAAAAATTCAATCGATCTTGTATTTACAAAAACAGTTCTTATTCATATTGCTCCTGAGAATCTAAAGGAGGCTATGCAGAAAATGGTGGATGTCTCAAAAAAATATACTCTGTATGGAATATTTTTCTCATGAACCTTCATCAGTAACATATCGCGGGCATAACGACGTTCTTTTCAAAAGAGATTTTGGAAAATTTTACATAGACAATTTTCCTGATCTTAAGGTGGTGTCCTACGGATTCATATGGCAAAAAGAATTCTCTTGCTTTGATAATATAAATTGGTGGTTATTCGAAAAGACTCACTGATTGTAAGGCTGTTAGCCAAATTGTTTGCTTAGTTTTGGATTTCCTGGATTGATGTTTCCTCCAATATAATGCTTTACTATATCATCATTAAACATATTATAAATAATCCTCAAATGTTCTGGTTTGAAATCTTTAAATAAAAAATTTTTCCCTGTGCTAGTCTGTTTGAATGAATTTAATTTCTCTCCTTTTTGGAGGATGTCAAGCAGCTTTATGGCATCTTTTGAGGATTCTACAACTGTTTTGCATCCAACATCATGGATACCATCATTTTTCTCAAGTTCAGGAACTGTTTGGTGAACAACATTTCCTGCATCTGGTTCACTAACCAAATAATGAAATGTGCTCCCTGCAAAATTAGGCTCCAAGAAATAAAATGGCCAAAAAAGGGTAGCAGCCCCCCTATATCTCGGGGAAAGTCCAAGGTGCATATTGAGTGTATATTTGGGAATAACATCCATTACATTCCCTTTTATAAGATTACTTCCAAAAACAACATCAGGATTCGCTTTTTTGATAAAAGATGCAGTTTCATAACTGTTAAGGGTTTCTTTCGTAACTTCGAGTTTTTCACATTCTGAAAACTTAATATTTCCAAAATATTTCTTTTCAGCAGATTCTCTGTTTGAAAAGTGCCTTGTGAAGTTTTGCTTGTCCTGTATAAGTGCATTTTCAGGGGGTATGGGTATAAAATTTTCTCTATGTTCAATAACAGCCCCGCATAATTCATGATTCTGTTCCAATTTGTTAAGAAAATACATATGTCTTCTGTGATTCCCACCAATAAAAAGAACTTTCATTTTTTTTCCACCTTTAACACATTCTTTTTGATACACTCTTTTTCTTTTAGCAATGAAATCTCTATTAACTTCTTTCCAGCATGTTCGAGCTCTGTAATCGGTATGCTTGTAATCTCAGATATCTCAAAAAGGCTTTTGGTTCCATCACAATAAAACAAAAGCCATTTCATAGTATCTAATATACTTTTTTTATTCTCCAAATCTTTTGGCTTGTTCTGGTTTATGGAACCTCCTATTTTGGGATATGCTCCTCTTTTTCCAAGCATTGGTTCGCAGGCTTTTACTACTGGTTCATAAACAATATTTTTCTCAAGATTTTCTATGGCATTCACATATATTCCTAATGTTCCCACTAAATACTTGCTTTTTATAAAATTAAGGTTGTCAAGTGAAGTGTGGTAATATTTGTATTCATAATACTTATCTTTTGTAATTGAGCACATAGGTATTCTAAACGGGTTTGAAGAAAACTGTCTTTCATCACTCCCTTGAATATCAAATGGGTATTTAATAAATTTTTTACCCATGTATCTAAAAGCGTTAAGAATTGCATTGTCAACTAAACTCTTGCCAGAAAATGAGGATTTATATCCAATCTTTCCTGGACCTGCTACAGAGGTGATAACAAAACCGCCTTCTATTTTTTTTGCAGATTCTTCATTTTTAGAAAGGTAAGCAATTGCTCCTATTGTTTCTGGTATAATTAAGAATCTATAACTATATCTTAATTCTCTCCCCTTTAATTCTCTAAGGAGAAGTGCCCACAATACCATCCCCGACAGGTTGTCGTTTCCAAGTGAAGGGTGACAACAGTAGGTTGATATTAAAAATTCTTTTTTTGAATTTCCTTTAAGCAAAACTTCTCCATAAGTTAATGTACTTTTTTTAGTTCCGAGTCAACAACTACATGGTAAGTTTCATTCTTATTCAATTTAAGAAATTCATTATACTTCATACAGAACCCCCATTCTCTATTGTAATATGATGTTCTATATGGTATGGCATCAGGAGAATCCTTTAAGGTGTAAATATATTGTATTAATTCGTTGTAATCTATATAAATGTTTATGGGGATACTATAACTCACAATGTGTATGTTGCTTTCCTTTATATCTACTATTTTATTACCTTTAGAAGCTGAGCTTTCCACTGGTCTTTGACCAGTGGGTTAATTAAGCTATTTCTCTATTAAGCTTTGAAGAGAACCAAAAGCAAGAAAAATACCCTCTGAGCCCTGTTTGTACAGGGCCGAGAGTC
>Ga0210019_1002682_pt1 | contig 17045 bp, 14 predicted proteins | sample CryGeyCG2114_020_2_FD_183969 | JGI IMG/M metagenome (GOLD analysis project Ga0210019, IMG submission 183969) | Groundwater microbial communities from aquifer - Crystal Geyser CG11_big_fil_rev_8/21/14_0.20 (SPAdes) (version 2) | ecosystem: Environmental > Aquatic > Deep subsurface > Groundwater ...
TCACCCAGACGGATCGCGGTGTCCCGGCTCGGAGCCTCTCCGTTGGGGTGCAGGAAGGTGATCAGGATGAGTCGACCTCCGCACGGCGTGTGGGCGTGCTTGGCGACGAAGACCAGGTGCGTCTCTCCGAAGGGGAAGCGGGTGTAGCCCTCTCGTGGGTGGGTCGGCATGACGTTGACGCCGATGCGCACCGTCGAAGCGTCCACTGCCGTGAGGAGGTCGTCGTGACGCACGGGCTCGACACCCTCCAACAAGTGATCCAGGATCGTGGAAGCACACGTGTCGAAGTCGCGCTGGGTCAGCTGGCTATCTGGCATGGCTCTTTCTCCAGGGTTTGAGAGCCTCGAAAATATAGGAGGAAAGGTTCTATTTGTCAATCATAAAACAACAACGGCCGTTCGGCCGTTGTTGTTTTAGAGGTCTTTTATGTTTTCAACCTGTTTGAGTTCAATCTCGATTTTCTTCACTTTTGCTTTTGCTGGAATGACCGCGCGTGCGATGCCAAGGCGTGAGGCTTCGATGAGTCGACGTTCGGTGAGGGGAGCAGAGCGAATCTCGCCCCCGAGCCCAACTTCTCCGATATAGACGGTTGCCTCCGGGTCTGCGTGATTCTTGAACGCGCCAACAATCGCGGAGCAGATGGCGAGGTCGGAAGCGGGTTCGTTTAGGCTCATTCCCCCGATGACGTTGATGTACACATCTTTATCGCCAAGTTTCATGCCGGCACGTTTGGAGAGAATGGCGACGAGCATTTGCAGACGATTCTGATCGAATCCGCTCGCCCGTCGAACAGGGGTTCCGTAGAAGGCGGTTTCAACAAGGGCTTGGACTTCGACAAGGAAGACGCGAGATCCTTCGACCGTCGCCGCGATGACCGATCCTGGGGTGGTGGATCGTTCAGCGAGGAATCGTTCAGAGGGATTTTCTACCGCAAGTAATCCTTTTTCGGTCATCTCAAATACCCCAATTTCATCTGTTGCTCCGAAGCGATTTTTTGTGGCACGGAGCAAGCGGTAGGAGTGTACGGGGTCTCCTTCAAGGTTCATCACGACATCCACAAGGTGTTCGAGGGTCTTTGGTCCGGCGACGGTTCCATCTTTCGTGACTTGTCCAACGAGCAAGATGGAAATATCTGTGCGTTTGGCGAGATCCAAAAGAAGAGAGGTGGCGTAGCGAACGAGGGTTGGCGTTCCCGCCGTGGAATCGAGTTCAGATGAAGTAAGTGTCTGTACAGAATCGACCACCACCAGGATAGGTTTTTCTTTTTCGATGGTGGCGACGAGCGTTTCAACTGGAAACGGCTCAAGAAAGTTTACCGCACTGATGTCTTTCGAAAGGCGTTCAAAGCGTGCAGAAAGTTGGGTAGGGGATTCCTCTCCGGAGATATAGAGAACATCGCCTTTGATTGAGCCTGCCATGGCAGCAACCATGGTCGATTTTCCAATCCCTGGCTCACCCGAAAGAAGCACAAGAGACCCTTTCACGATCCCCCCTCCCAGGACGCGATCGATTTCTGGATCATGCGTGCTGATACGATCTGTTTCGTTTTGGCGTGCGACGTCCCTGAGGGGTTTGCTCTGAGCCGGTTTTGCCTTCACAGATGAAAGAGGTGACCCATTTTTTTGAACCACCCCTCCTTCTTCAATGAGCGTTCCCCATTTTTGACACTCAAGGCACTTACCAGACCACTTTGAGTATTGGGAGTCACAATGTGTACAAACGAACATAGATTAGTAGGCGACACATTCTCCATTCTTTTTCCCTTTCCATTTTGTGCAGGTCTCTCCTTCTGCATTGGTGTCTGTGCAGAAGTTATAGGTAGAGTTTCCTGTGTAGGAGCACGGATCCTGAGAGATGGAGCAATTTGTTGAGACTTTTAAAGAATTATACTCGAAGTGCCATGGCTCTGCTGCGAGTCTACAGAAATTATGTTTCATCATAATTTCTCCAAGCGTTTTCATGCATTCTGTGTCAAATGTGTAGTCTCCATAGGACCCAAGTTCACACCAAATATCTAGAGCAATCGTCGATGTGTGTGGGCAAAAGGAAGCTTTTGTTCCATCAATCAGATCTTCGACAAATGCCGACTTTGAACTTGTTTCAATAGATCCGTCGATTCCCCAGTTTCCATTTCCTTTTCTTGTAAATACGCCATTGGTCACATAATCATAATTTAAACAGACAAGTGGATTACAAGAAGCACTTGTACTGGTAGGACTACACTTCTCATAAAAAATTTCTAACTGCCTTTGGGGAGTACGTGCTCCACTTGTAATTTTCATTTGGTCTCCCTGCGTGGCATAAAATTCATCTGCTGCCGCATAGAGATCTGCAAGAACCGTAGAGTTAACCGTTTGACCATTTGAAATGATGTGCGAATGGATAATACTTGATAAAGCAGATGAACTAAGGGTCGATCCTTCAATTCCAGGGGCCACAGCGGCAGAGGTATTAATATCAGTATCCTCCCCATCTTCAGGGAGTTCAATGGCTTTAATTACGGCTAATTCTGGGAACTGAAGTTTGATGAGGTTTGGGTTCACGATAAGAAGAATCGCGTATGCACTGAGCAGGAGAACAAGTCCTGTAATTGCGTTCTTGATGCGATCTTTCGCCTTCTTTATCGAATCTTCGCTTACACCGCCAAAGGCCCATTGAAGACCACCAATCATGAGCATGACGATCGCAATCGTTGTGGAGATTCCGAGAAGGTATTTATAGATTCCGGCAATATAATCTCCAAGATAGTTGATGTTGAGGACACCATCTTCTAGCGTTGCCGTACTGAATTGAATCGTGGGGATGTCTACCTGAAGGGTAGGGGTGATGAGCTTTGGTGTGCTTTCGGCAAGCGTTGGCTCAACAAAAACTAGCGTCACAGTTAGTACTGAGAGCGTTATGAGGATAGGAATGCCAATTCGACGTTTCATGTTAGTAATCAATGCAAGCAAGTAAGTCGCCCCCAGAAGCGTTCCAACTAATGTGGACATGGGGGCCCGAGGTATTTCCAGATTGTGCGACAGGTTGGCAACTACAGGATTCTGATTTTGTTGGGTTTGTACAGGCGGTTCCTGAAACATTGCACCAGCCATTTTTTGCGGAAGACCAATCCTTTGGGGGAGTCTCTCCTTCGCAACAATTTCCTCCGAGATGACCCATAACATCCCCTTGCTTTACGGCCCGTGTTGCCGAGTAGACCCCAGAGTCATCGAGAAAATCTTTCGCATGACAGATGTAGATTTTTGCCCCAGATGCATCTCCTGTTCCGGTGAGGGTAATCGTATTTCCACATCGATTAGATGTTGATGTACTTATTTTGTAAGTTGCAGTTCCGTCGAAGGGAGCAAGAATAGGGGTTCCCCAACCTGCAGCGTAATCAAGGTTGTTGATTTTTTATAATCTCCATTTGCTCCTCCATCGTACCAGTGATGGTTTCCACAGCCCGGTTGATTTCCCGTAGGGGAGGCAACTGATTGAGAAATGGCGCAGGTTCCTTCTGATTTTGCTGTTTCAACAATCTTATCACATGTGCTACGTGAAACAGATCCACTTACCCCTTCATCACCGGATGTCGCTCGATCAAGTTCGAGTTGTTCAATATCGAGTAACTGTAATGAGCGTAGTTTAATCAGTTCGGGATTTGTAATAAATAAAATGGCGTAGACACAAAGGAGAAGAACAAGCCCCATAACGGCATTCTGAATACGGTCTTTGGCTTTTTTTGTGTCACCTTCTCCTGAAGCGAGTGCATACTGAAGCCCTGCAACCATGATAAAGACAATAGCGATGGTTATTGCGATTCCTAAGAGGTATTTGTAGATTCCGCTAACGTAGTCTCCAATGAAGTTAATTTGGAGGACCCCATTTTCTTTGAGAACTTCTGAAAAACTGACGCCTGGGATATCAATACTAAGATTTGGAATGATCGCATTCTCAACCGTTTCTTCGACGGCAAGAATAGGAGACGCAGAAAAAAACACGCCGAGTGTGCAAAGAACAAAAATGATCAAGCTCCATCGACGGGTCATAGATTATTGGGTTGCAAGGATATTGGCGACCAGATCAAGCAGGCTTTCTGTGGTGATGGCTCCGATGATTATTTCCTCTCCCACGAACATCGTTGGTGTGGAAGTGAGTCCGAGGGCCAAGGCTTCTTCGTAGTCTTTTTTGATGATCGGGAGTGTGTCTCGAGAGTCATAGCACGTCATGAATTTCTCCACGTCTAATCCAAGTTCGCTTGCGATTTGCGAGAATTGTGACTCTGCGAGATAGGTCTGTCGGGTGTAGAGTGCATCGTGATAGGCCCAGAATGCCCCCTGTTTGTCTGCACAATGCGCAGCGATGGCCGTGGGGGTGGAGAGAGGATGGACGGATTCATTTGGAAGATCTTTCCAGACAACCTGAACATCATCTGGATACGTTTTCACAACAACCTCCAGAGATGTTGCGAGGGTTTTACAGGCCGTGCATTCAAAGTCTCCAAATTGGACAATCGTGACGGTTGGCTCCTCGGCACCTTTTCTTGGGTTTACAAACGTGACAGTTGGTTCAGTTAAAGAACCAATCTCAATGGTTTCCTCGATCGTGGGAATTTCAATAGGTTGGTTGCGGTACCAGAAGAAGATAAAGACGATGAGTCCGAGGAATGCAATAGAAAGGAAACTCAGCCAACGGTGTTGCATAGAGGAGGTTATTTGAGACGCATCACTTCGAGCTGTCCATAGTCATTTGAAAAGTAGAGAAGCGATTCGTCGTCACTCACCTGAAGACTATTCATGGATGTTGATTCTGCAGGGATTCCAATCAGAGTCGATATCCCAGTGGTGAGATTGATCTTGTAGATAGCGTCAGGCTCATCCGCATACAACGAGGGTTGAAGTCCTGCGTTGCTAGGAAGATCAAGTGGGACCGCACAGTAAATGGTGGTGCTTGAGCTCCAGGTACATTTCTCCACCCAGGTATTGAGACCGAGAGAGTGTCGGTTATCTCCCATGGTCGATGACGTCGCATCAACGATCCAGAGTAACGGCTTGTTGTCGCTGTAGTCTCCGGTCACGGAGTAGAGGAGCTGTTTTCCATTTGGAGACCAGAGAGAGGCAAAGTTCAAGCCTTCAACAACGAGCCCCTTAAAATTTTCTGAATTTTGTCCGACGGGATAAATCACGTTTCGATCAAGTCCTCCCTGCAGAGCACCACCTGTTCTCGCAAAGGCAACAACTTGATCATTTGGAGACCAGTTTACGTCGACTTTATTTGCGTTCTCTCCGAGGGCTTGAATACTGGTTGTATTGGATCCATCGTCACTTGAAATAACAAGCCATCGATTATTTGGATCCAGAGAAATACTTTTTGCAATAATTTCATCTGCCACAGGGGAGAAATCAAAATCCTCCCAGTGACTTGGAAGAGTGACTTGTTTTTCTGCGCTAAAATCGTAAATGATGTTTGAGCCATCCGGGAACTCGATCAAGACTTTTTCTGAGTCCTTATTCCATTCGACCGTTTCCGCATTTGGAAATTGTGTTTCAGAGAGTGCAACCACATTTCCGTTTTCATCAATCGTATAAAAACGTCCATCAGCGGAGTTGTAGTAATTCATGCTGGCTCCATCATTGCTTAAGACGAGATCGTAGACGGCAGAGGTTGTGAGTTCGGTCGTTTGTGTGAGTCCGCCTTGAGCGACATCATCTGCTTCGACGAGTCCCGTTGGAGAGCCCGTGGTATCGTCAACGGTTTCGCGAATCAATCCTTCAAGCGCACTTGGAAGCCCTCCGGGGGAGATTTCAGATCCGTCTTCAACGGTCGGAGCGGGTGGGGCAGGTTTAAAGAAAAGGAAATAAAGTGTGAACGCGATTCCGAAAACGGAAAGAATGAATCCTCCGACAAATAAGATTTTTTTTGTGCGTTCATTCAGCATAGAAGGAGTTGAATAACGAAATGACGGTTGATTCTATAGACCAAACATCGTAGATATTATAGCACCTAAACACATTCCATCGCCTCCTTGAGCAAGGGCTACGCCGACTTGGAGAGGAGAGGAGACAAATTTAACGTAGTCATGGAGAAAACAAAACCCTCCAAACGTCATGATGAGTATGGCAATCGCGAGGGCAATGTCAGCAGCAATCACAAAACTTTGGAGGAACACCGCATCCTTATCGACAGGCATGGGGATGGGGTCCCAGGAGATAGGAGAAATGTAGCGACTTTTTCCTTTTGCGAAATGTTTCCCGTAAATCATTTCTAGATTGAGCCATCCAAGCGAGAAGAGATAGACAAAAATATCAACGACAAAAGAAATCCCAGTGGAAGACGCATCAAGCGCTGCGGCTAGCAAGTCCACAATGTAGATAGCTCCTCGAGTGAAGGCTGCTTTTGCTTTCTTCTTTAGAGCTTTTTGTGCCTTACTGCTCTCTTCTTTTTCTTTTTCGTCAGGTTCTTGAGCCTTATCAGCCATTTGCTTGGCGATGGCGCGTTCTACCATGGCGAGCATACGACCTTGTTTGAGTTTTTCTACGGGATCTTGCCCCTTCGCATCCGCACCAAATTGAGGGGCGTCGTCTTGAGCGGCTTGCCGAGATGCTTCCGATTGCCAACGTTGTCCCATAGCGCCTTGAAGACGGCTTGCCATAAGGGCGGCACGACGTTTCGTTTCGAGTTCTGAGGCATCGAAAAGATCTCGTGCTCCAACCGCCCGAGCTTCTGGCGTGAGCCGAAGGTCTTTTGGTCGATCTGGGTCATCAATTCCTGCTTGTTTACGAGCGAACTCAAATTGTCCGCGACGTCCGCGCGCAATGAGTCGTCCTCCTTTTTTTGTTGGGGTATTTGCGATTGTGCGACCCTGCCACAAACGATCTCGTTTGTCCTCATCAGATTGTTGACTCCAAGATCGGCGATCTTTTGATCGATTGCTTTGAAGTGCGGATTTTTGTTCCTCCGGGGTGGCCATAGGGGGCTAGCGTCCTTTTGTCACGATGATCTTTTTGCCTTTGAGTGCAACCGTGAGACTTTTCGGTTGATCTTTTTTACTCAGACGTTCTGCAATTTTATGCTCGATTTCTTTTTGGATAAGTGTTCGGACATGTCTGGCGCCAAATTTGGGCTCGACCTGTGTTCCAATATGTTCTGCAAGGCTTTTGTGGATGGCAATGCTCAATCCCTGTGTGTTGAGACGCGCGGTAAGTTCCTGTAATTGTTTGTCCACAATCTTTTCAAGAATGGATGCTTCAAGCGGTTGGAAGATACACGTATGATCAATACGGTTGAGGAGTTCAGGTCGGAAGCGTTCGTTGAGTTCTTTTTGAAGGTCTTGGTTCATGGCAATACGTCGGTCGGCTGAGGTGCTCATGAATCCCATGTCCCCACGCTCAAAGCGTTCGAGCCCCACGTTTGAGGTCATGATGATGATGGTGTTTTTGAAATTCACTTTGCGACCGGTTGCATCGGTGAGTTCTCCTTCTTCAAGAATTTGCAGGAGAAGATTTTGTACATCCTTATGAGCCTTCTCGATTTCATCGAAGAGCACGACTGAATAGGGACGTTGTTTAACGCGGTCTGTGAGATTGGATCCTTCTTTGTATCCGACATATCCCGCAGGGGCACCGAGGAGTTTGGACATGGTGAACCCTTCTGAGAACTCAGACATGTCGAGTCGAATAAAGTGATGTTTGGTATGGAAGAGTGTCTGCGCAATGGTTTTTGCGAGTTCGGTTTTTCCCACACCAGAAGGCCCCAAGAAGAGAAAAGAGGCGAGAGGTCGACTTGGATGAGCAACTCCCGTTTTGGCGCGACGCAAGGCACCCGCGACCGTATCGATGACAAGATCTTGTCCTAAGACGTTGGCCCGGAGTTGTTTTTCAAGTTGGAGAAGTTTGCTCTTATCAGATGAGATGAGATCTTCAAGGGGGATGCCTGCGGTCCGTGCGACCACGCGCGCAATCTCTGCTTCGGTAATCACAGGAATAGGGGAGGCGTCTTCCTCTTGGTTTAGAACTTCAAGATGGGCGCTTAATCGTGTCTCTTCTTCTTTCAGACGCATCGCATCGTCGAAACGTTCTTCCACGACCGCGAGTCGCTTGGATTCTCGTAGAGCGTCGAGTGAGGTAGAGAGTTCGCGTTCTTTCTGAATAGGTCCAGGATTGAGATCGCGTACACGCGTGGAGGCAGATGCTTCATCAATGAGATCAATCGCTTTGTCTGGAAGCTGTTTGTCCTGCATGTACCGAATAGAGAGTGTTACAGCATGGGTGATGGCGTCATGCGTAATACGCACGCGGTGGAACTGTTCGTAGTAAGGAGCGATTCCTTCGAGGATCTCAATCGCTTTTTCTGTTGAGGGTTCATCTACAAGGACCGTCTGGAATCGTCGTTCGAGCGCGGCATCTGTTTCAATATGTTTTTTAAACTCCGCAGGGGTGGTTGCACCGATACATCGAATTTCTCCTCGGGCGAGGGCGGGCTTTAAAATGTTTGCCGCATCCATAGAACCTGAAGCTGCTCCAGCTCCCACAATCGTGTGAATCTCGTCGATAAAGAGAAGAATATCTGGATCGGCTTTGACCTCATCAACAATTTGACGAAGACGGCCCTCAAATTCTCCTCGATACATCGTTCCGGCAATCAAGAGAGCCATGTCAATCGCGAAAATGCGCTTGTTGGCCAACACGGGAGGAACGAGTCCGAGCGTAATATGTTTTGCGAGTCCTTCGATGATGGCCGTTTTCCCTACTCCAGGATCACCAAGGAGCAGAGGATTGTTCTTGGTGCGTCGACAGAGAATTTCCATCACGCGTTCGATCTCCATTTCGCGACCGATGACTGGGTCGATTTTTTTCTGAGCGCTCGGCGAAGTGAGCTCAACCGCGAAAAATTCCAAAGCGGATGTTTTCTTTTCTCCATCTGTTGAAGATTCTTTTTTCTGTGTCGAGGTTTTACTTTCTGTTGATTGCACATCGCCAATGGCGTGTGTGAGATCTGGAAACCGTGACGTGCTTTTAAGGACAACGGATAGTTGCGTTTTCAATTCTTTGAGATCGATTTGAATCGAGCTGAAAAAGGTGGTGGTTGAAACGGGATTGATCTGTAAAATTCCTGAAAGGAGATGTTCTGTTCCAACATATCGATGTCCATACACATTTGCGGTAAGGACGGCTTTTTCTACGATGCGTTTTGCCTCATCTGAGAGATGGAGGGTGATATTGTTGGCATCAGAAATGGTTTGAGAGGTCTGTTTGACCCCAACAAGTTTTTTAAGGTCTGTCGCTTTGACTCCAGATTTTTTGAGGATCTCCGCACCAATACACCCTTTTTGTGTCCCAAGAGCCCAAAGAAGATGTTCTGATTGGATTGTTTTTTGATCCTGTTCGACCACGAAACAAAGCGCCCGTGTGAGGACGTTTTTGAGGTGGGTCGAAAATTTATCAACAATATCGTGGCTCATAACATGCCTCTGAGTTTCATAATCCGTTCCTCAATTGGGGGGTGGGTGCTGAAAAAGCGTTCGAATTTCTTTGTGACATGTGGATCAAATGGATTGGCAAGAAACAAGTGAGCCGTTGCATGGTTTGCCTTTTTGAGTGGTTGATCTTGTTTTGCGATTTTTTCCAGAGCCCGGGCAAGACCTTCTGGATAGCGTGTCAGGAGGGACCCGGATGCGTCCGCAAGATATTCGCGAGAACGAGAGACGGCGAGTTTAATCAGTTCTGCAAAAATCGGTGAGAGGATCGCCAAGACAATTCCGATGATAAGGAGAATGCCATTTGCTTTGTTATCCCTGTTTCCTTTAAACATGAATGATCTTAGAAAAACTTCTGACATGAGTAGTACAACTCCGACAAGAACCACGACGAGTGTCATGACACGAATGTCGTAGTTTTTAATGTGTGAGAGTTCATGTGCAAGAACGCCCTCGAGCTCTTGATCATCCAGAAGGTTCATGAGACCTGTGGTGACGGCTACGGACGCGTGTTTGGGATCGCGTCCTGTGGCGAAGGCGTTTGCTGAGGTGTCTTGAATGAGATAGACCTTTGGGGTTTGGATTCCCGCTGTGATGGCGAGGTTTTCAACAAGACGATAGAGCCGTGGGTTGTCTATTTTTTGAACTTCTTTTGCCCCAGAGGCGGAGAGCGCAACCTGATCTCCTTTGTAGTACGCCACGAGATTCATGATCGTCGCAAGGATCACGGCGAATAGAATTCCTACGCTTCCAGCACCAGCTGATTCTCCAAAGACCCAACCTAAGAGAACGATGACGATCGTGAAGATCGTAATCAGAAACCATGTCTTACGCTTGTTGGCGTCAATTTGAGAATACATAATGCCCTAGAAGGAGACTTGTGGGGTTTCAAGAGCGACATCAGGAGCGTCGAAGAAATCACGTTTGGTGAATCCAAATGTTCCAGCAATGACGTTGGTTGGGAAGACCTGAAGCTTGGTGTTGAAGTCTCGGACGTTAGCGTTGTAAAAACGACGTGAAGCCATGATCTTATCTTCTGCATCCGTGAGTTCGTGCTGAAGTTGGAGGAAGTTATCGGACGCTCGGAGCTGAGGATAGGCTTCAGATACGGCAAAGAGAGACTTGAGTGTTTCACTCAACATGTTCTCTGCTTGCGCATGTTCCTTCATGGTTTGTGCTCCCATGGCGGCTGTGCGAGCTTCTGTGACCTTTGTGAATACGCCTTCTTCGTGTTTTGCGTAGCCTTTAACCGTATTTACGATATTCGGAATAAGGTCATATCGACGCTTTAATTGCACCTCGATATCAGACCATGCTTCGTCCACGCGGTTTCTCGATGTGATAAGTCCGTTGTATGTTAGAATGAGCCAAAATAGGATCACTCCTACAAGAATGACTAGGATCCAGATAAGTTCCATATTTGTTGAAAATTTAAGTAAATTTACTTCCATATCATACGAAATTCGTGACATAACGTCAAAGTATATGAGTTTTCCAAAACACATTTTCAAGCAGTACGATATTCGAGGCCTCATTGACCAAGAAATTACCGAAGATTTAGCGGAGAAAATTGGTAGAGCCTATGCGCAATTTCTTGGCCAAGAACTTCCAGAAGGGAAGGAGATGGTCGTCGCCGTTGGGCGAGATATGCGTGAAACCTCGATGGTTTATCAAGCTCGTCTCATGGAGGGGCTTGTGAAGAGTGGGGTTCGAGTGATTGATGTTGGTCTTGTTTCCACGCCAGCATTCTATTTTTCTGTTGGACATTTGGGTGCTGACGGAGGAATTATGGTGAGCGCTTCTCACAATCCAGCCTCGTATAACGGATTTAAACTTACTCGGGCAATGGCTGTGCCTGTGAGCGGAGACACGGGGATTCAAGAGATTGCAGAAATGGTTGAATCTGGTGAATTTGTAGATGCGGAAATTAAGGGTTCGATTGAGAAGATTGAGGGGATCCCAGCACTTTCCGCAAAAGCCGAGTTCGCGCATGCGGGGGAACACCCAATCAAAAAGATGAAGATTGTCGTGGATAGCGCAAACGGAATGGGGGCGCAGTATCTAGATGAGTTATTTCAGATGATTGATGCTGATGTGACACGAATGTACTGGGAGCTTGACGGTTCGTTCCCAAATCATGAGGCAGATCCGTTTAAGAGTGAGAATACAGAAGATATTCGGAAGAAGGTTATCGAGCTCGGGGCGGATTTAGGAATCACCACAGATGGGGATGGAGACCGTATCTTTTTCATCGATGATAAAGGACGTCTGGTGACCCCAGCCGTTTTGCGTGGAATGCTTGCACAGATTGTGTTGCGAGATCATCCAGGAGCTACGATTTGTTATGACATTCGTCCAGGAAAGATTACGCGGGATATGATTGAGGAAGCAGGAGGGGTTCCGTCTGTAACGCACGTGGGACATTCTCTCATCAAAGAACAGATGCGTTCTGTGAACGCGGTGTTCGGAGGAGAATCGTCGGGACATTTTTTCTATGCGTTTCCAACAGGAGTGTACGAAGGTCCTGTCACGGTTGCGGTTCAGATTTTGCAAGAGGTTACTCGTGAGCAAAAACCTCTTTCTGAAATTGTAGAGCCACTCGAGCGCTATGCCCATTCTGGAGAGATGAACTTTGTGGTCGAGGACAAACAAGGGATGATGGATGCTCTTAAACAGAAGTTTGTTGATGGAGAGCTTAGTGAGCTCGATGGCATCACGATCACGTATCCAGACTTCTGGTTTAATGTGCGCGGATCAAACACAGAACCAAAGTTACGATTGAATCTCGAAGCGGTCGACAGGGAAACGATGGAAGCTCGTCGCGATGAAATCGTTGCGTTTATCAAAGAACATGCTTAGTATTGAACCATATGGCTGTATCAACTGACGCACAAAAGATCGAGCAACTCCTTTCACGTGGTGTGGAGCACATCTATCCTTCACGTGAGTTTTTGGAGGCACGACTCAAAGAGGGGAAGCAACTGTCTTTGTATTTAGGGATCGATCCCACCGGACCAGATCTGCATATTGGGCATTCCATTCAGTTGCGAAAGCTCCGTCAGTTTCAGGATCTGGGTCATAAAATCATTTTGCTGATCGGAGATTTCACGGGAATGATTGGTGATCCAACGGACAAGTCTGCGGCGCGTGTGCGATTGACTCGTGAGCAAGTATTGAAAAATGCAGAACGTTACAAAGAACAAGCAGGAAAGATTTTGAATTTCGATGGCGAGAATCCTGTTGAAGTGAAGTACAACAGTGAGTGGCTCGGTAAGATGAGTTTTGCAGATGTCGTGGAACTCGCCTCGAACTTTACTGTGCAACAAATGCTCGAACGTGACATGTTTGATCATCGCATGAAGGATGGAAAACCGATTTACCTTCATGAATTTTTCTATCCGCTCATGCAGGGGTATGACTGTGTGGCGATGGATGTCGATGGGGAAGTGGGGGGTAATGATCAGACGTTTAACATGCTTGCCGGACGCACGCTCATGAAGGCGGTGAAAGGGAAAGAGAAGTTTGTCATTGCGGATAAATTGTTGGCCGATCCGACCGGAAAGAAGATGGGAAAGAGCGAAGGTAACATGATTACGCTTGCAGACTCATCTGACGAAATATTTGGAAAGATCATGAGTTGGACTGATGGAATGATTGTTTCTGGTTTTGAAGTTTTAACCGAAGAGGATTACGAAGCTGTTCAAAAAGAACTTGATGGGGGAGCGAATCCTCGCGACCTGAAAGCACGACTTGCTCGTACGATCGTCACGCAATACTTTGATGAGACACAGGCGCAGGGCGCATCGGATCGATTTGATCAGTTGTTTCAGAAAAAGGAAATTCCAGACGAGGTACCAGATCACACGATTGCGAGCTCTATGACGATCGTTGATATCCTTGTGGATTCAAAGCTTGCAAGCTCAAAGTCTGATGCGCGCCGTTTGATCGAAGGAGGAGGGGTAAAAGTGAACGAAATCGTTGTGGAGCATCTTGATCAGATGATCGAACCGACGTCTGAGGGAGTCCTCATTCAGAAAGGAAAACGTCATTTTGTACGTGTGATTCAATAAATTTTCATCTGGGCCTTTTTGATAGACTTCGTGGGTTCAGTCCACAACTAGATGTACCAAAACCACTAGAAAAATCGGTGGAAAAGAGTCGGAGAGAAGTATTGCTTTCCGAATTGAAGGATTGTGAGTTGATTACTAATCAAGATAGAGTTTCTTTACTTCTTGTCTTGGAGGGTTTGAAGTCAGCCTGTGACATACAACTTTATAGTTTATATCGGTTCCCGGGTGTAAAAGAATCGGTTTATAAAGAAGCGGATCGTGAGTATCAAAAAACCATCTCAACAGTAAAAGGCCTTCTTGAAAAATTTCATTTACCCTACGAACTGACATTTGGAGAACCACCACTCGAGACCGCCTATTTTCAGATTGGAAAGGATACAGCAAGTTTGCAAGCATTACTTGATAGTCGTGACACTGAAGAGGAGGGTCGGGCCTTTGGAATACCGGATACTGCTATTTCCCAGTTAGCTGATAAGAACAAAAGTCGTGAGATATTACCTGCCGAGGTGTTATCAAGTGACTATATCCATTTTTTGGATTTCATTCTTTCTAAAGATCACTGGCAAGAAGAGCTTGAATTCGTGAAAAGACGTGCAGAAGAGGTGAAAAGGCTGGCACCTGATTTATATGCGAAAATAATTCTTGAAGGGAAAAACTCTGCGGAAAACTCTGAAACGAGTACTGGTCATTGGGAAGATACAACAGATGACACCACCTAAGAATCAGGTGGATAATAGTTCTGGATATCTTGACCAAAAATATGATCAGTGATAAGCACAGGGTATCTTGTGTGTGGAATACTGTGTAAATCAGTGGCTATCTCTCAGTAACAGTAAATCCCCCCCGACAAGTCTGGTCTTCACTCAAGTGCACCCCGCCCCCAGTATCTGAGAGTACTGGGGGTTTTGATTTCCACGCGAGACGAAGCAAGCAAAGGTGCACGCCTTTGATCTCATGAGCAAAAACCGGTATGATTGGCGCGATATATGACTACACTATTGCTTTTCCTCGTCATCCTTTCTCTTCTCGTTTTTGTTCATGAACTGGGTCATTTTGTGATGGCACGGCTTATGGGGATGAAAGTAGAGGAATTTGGTTTCGGTTTTCCTCCTCGTTTTTGGGGAGTGAAGCGCGGGGACACGACCTACTCTATTAACTGGATTCCACTTGGGGGGTTTGTCAAAATTAAAGGAGAGTCTGGGGAACAGGCTCAGGATGCAGATAGTTTTTCTGCAAAGAAAGCGTGGCAGAGATTTTTGGTGCTTATCGCAGGAGTGACCATGAACGTGTTTCTTGCGTGCGTCCTGTTTTCCATTGGATACATGGTCGGTCTGCCAAGTGTGGTGGATGATCAGCTTCCCGCAAACGCGCGTGTGAGCGAACAGGAGATTACTATTCTACAGGTCGTTGAAGGATCTCCTGCGGATGAAGCAGGAATTGTTGCAGGGGAGACGATCGTGTCACTTGATGGTCAAACATTTGCCTTTGATACAGAGGCTCGGGAGTACTTTGCCGAGCACGGGACAGCAGGAGTCGAGATGGTTGTGCAAGCCGAGGACGGAAGTGAGCGTACTGTCACGGTCACGTCTGTCTATTTGGAAGCGCTTGATCAAACAGGAGTGGGAATGGGTTTTCTCACAACAGGTCTTGTCGCGTATCCGTTTTTCTCGGCCATCGGGCAGGGAATCTACACAACGTATCAGTTTACGTTTGAGATTTTGAAGGCGTTTGGAGGACTCATTCGTGACCTTGTAGTAAGTCAAGAAGTGGCTGTGGATCTTTCTGGTCCTGTGGGAATCGCGGTGATGACTGGGCAGGTGGCAGCGATGGGAATTGTGTATTTACTGCAGTTTGCGGCGGTTCTCTCGATCAATCTCGCGATCATCAATGTTCTTCCGTTCCCCGCACTTGATGGTGGACGTATCCTCTTTCTCATCATCGAGAAGATCCGAGGGCGTGCTGTTGACCAGAAGATCGAAGTCGCTGTGCACAACCTTGGGTTCATGTTATTGATGCTCGTAGTGGTTCTTGTGACCTACAAGGATTTTGTGACGTTCGGTGATCAGATTTGGGGAGCGATTAAGTCAATGGTCTCTATATGAAAAAGCAACTAGAAGCCTTGCAACAAGAATTTTCAGAACTCGTTGAAAAGATTACCGATCGAGAAACGCTTGAGAAGCTTAAGACGGATTTTTTGGGACGCAAAGGGAAACTTAAAGACCTCATGCAACAGATGGTAGGTCTTGCAGACGAAGAACGAAAGCTCGTAGGAAAACTTGCGAACGAAGTGAAAGAAGCGATCGAGAAATCTTTTTCAGAGATCGAGAATCGAATGAGCACCTCTGAACGTGAGGGAGTTATGGAGAAAGAATGGATCGATGTGACACAACCTGTATTAGGAGAAGCAGGTCGAGGATCGCTTCATCCTGTGACACAGGTTCGGCAAGATCTTGAGGACCTATTTTCGTCTATGGGGTTCGTGATTGCAGATGGCCCAGAACTTGAGAGTGATTTTTACAATTTTACCGCGCTCAATATTCCTCCCACGCATCCAGCACGTGATATGCAGGATACGTTTTACATTGAAGGACAGGAAAATGTGGTGATGCGTACGCATACCTCACCGGTCCAGGTGCGCTCTATGCGGAAGTGGGGGACGCCATTACGCGTGGTGGTTCCTGGTCGTTGTTTTCGAAACGAAGCAACCGACGTGCGTCACGAACATACGTTTCATCAGTTAGAGGGGCTTGTGGTAGATAAAGGAATCTCGATGGCAGATATGAAAGGGGTTCTTGAAACGGTGGCACAACATTTATATGGAAAAGAGACTCGTGTACGTCTTCGTCCAAAATTTTATCCATTTGTGGAGCCTGGGGTGAACGGAGAGGTGACCTGTTTCCTTTGTAAGGGGGAAGGTTGTCGTCTGTGTAAGAAGTCCGGATGGCTCGAGGTATTTGGAGCGGGGATGGTTCACCCAAATGTGTTGCGTGAAGGAGGAATTGATCCAGACGTGTATTCAGGATTCGCATTTGGATTTGGGCTGACTCGGCTCGTGATGCTCAAATATGGGATCGATGATATTCGTCATTTAGAAAGCGGAGACATACGTTTCCTCAAGCAGTTTTGAGTTATGTTGATATCAAAAAAGTGGTTACAAGAATTCGTAAAAATCCCTGCGGGTCTAACGGATCAAGAATTAGCAAACCGCATTTCTTTGTCGACCGTGGAAGTTGAACGTGTCGATGATCAAGCGGTGAACATGCACCACATGGTTGTGGGCGTGATTGAGTCTGTCGAAAAACATCCAAACGCAGATCGTCTTCGTGTGTGTCAGGTGAATGTCGGGATTTCTCTGGCACAGATTGTGTGTGGAGGAACGAATGTTGCTGTGGGAATGAAGGTTGCGGTTGCGCTTCCTGGTTCTTGGGTGCGATGGCATGGAGAAGGAGAACTCGTTGAGATCAAACACACGAAACTTCGTGGGGAGCCGAGTGAAGGAATGATTTGTGCCAGTTCTGAGA
>Ga0210019_1002685_pt1 | contig 17037 bp, 18 predicted proteins | sample CryGeyCG2114_020_2_FD_183969 | JGI IMG/M metagenome (GOLD analysis project Ga0210019, IMG submission 183969) | Groundwater microbial communities from aquifer - Crystal Geyser CG11_big_fil_rev_8/21/14_0.20 (SPAdes) (version 2) | ecosystem: Environmental > Aquatic > Deep subsurface > Groundwater ...
TGACTATCATCTCGATATCGCGCGCCGTAAGATTGGGCAACTTGCCCGTCACCAACTCCACCAGATCACTCTTGTTCATAATACCCCCTCATTAATAATACGTTCGTACGTTGCCGGAACCTCGGTACTCGCTCAAAACCGAGTTCACTGCCTGTTTTACCGCCAAGGCGACCTCTTCTGCCATGGCTTTCATCCACCATGGTCTGTCGTCGCCGAACTCTTTGACGTCGGGTTCGCCCTTTATGCCCAGCGAGCCCGCAAGTTCTTTAAGTGCAACCGGCTCGCCGCCTATTTCGTCGACAAGTCCTAACTCCAATGCCTTTGCCCCTGTATATATCCTGCCATCGGCTATGGCATCTATCTTGTCGGCAGGAATGCCCCTTGCACCGCTTACAACCGCCTTGAACTGTGCGTGCATCTCACCCAAGATCCCTTCAAGAAATTCGCGCTCCTTTTCGGTAAGCGACCTGTCGAAGGCGCCGACGTCCTTCATTTCACCGCTCTTAAGCGTTTCGTGACCGACCTTGGCCCATGTGAGAAGGTCCTTTAAGTTCACATGTTCCATTCTGACGCCTATCGAGCCTGTTATCGTCCCTGGATTTGCAAAGATCTTCTTGGCGCCGCAGGCTATATAGTAACCACCCGACGCCGCTACATCGCCCATCGAAACGAATACGGGCTTTACGGCATTAACGCGCTTCACCTCTTCATATATCTCCTGCGAGGCGCTTACGGCCCCTCCCGGGGAATCGATCCTTAAGAGCAGACCCTTGATGCCGGAATCCTTCCTTGCCTCTTCCAGCTCGCGAAGCGCCTTGTCTGAAGTGATTATCGTCCCCCCTATCCTGACAAGACCTATCTCACCTCCAAGGATGGGGCCTCTCTTGAAAAGAGAGGCACACATCCCAAAGGCGAACGCCATCAGCAACAGCGCTACTGCAATTGCTATTCCCAATACTATTTTTCGCATTGAAAGATGAATTTACGCTCTTTTTGCTCTGTCTGTTGCACATTAACGTTAAGCTTTGCACCGATCTCCAAAGGATCCTTCGCCTCTGATGTGGGTAAAAGTCCCTCAACGCCTGGTTCGAGCTGTACAACGTAACCGTTGCCGAGCTTCTTTACGACCGTACCTTCGGCCGTTGCGCCCTGCTGATATTTTGAGCTGATGATGTCCCAGGGGTCATCCATAAGCTGTTTGATACCGAGCGAGAAACGTTCGTTATCTGGATCGACGTGAAGGACGATGGCCTCCACTTCCTGGTTCTTGTTGAACGCTTCGGACGGATGCACGAAGTTCTGTACCCAGACAAGGTCGTTAATGTGAACGAGACCGTCAACTTCTCCGTTAACATCTATAAAGATACCGAAATCGGCTATGTTCCTTATCATACCCTTGATCTTCGTGCCGATAGGATAGCGCTGGCTCATGGTCTCCCATGGGTTCGCTTCTATCTGCTTGAGGCCTAAGGATATCCTTCTGTTGGCAATATCAACATCAAGGACGACCGAATCTAAGACATCACCGACCGACATGATCTTTGAAGGATGCTTGATCTTCTTTGTCCAGCTCATCTCAGAGACATGAACGAGGCCTTCAACTCCCTCTTCGATCTCAACGAACGCGCCATAATCCGTAAGCGTGGTCACCTTGCCGCGAACGCGTGAACCTACAGGGTATTTATCTTCAACCTGGCTCCATGGATCCGGTGCCAGCTGCTTCATGCCAAGAGATATCCTCTGAGCATCCTTGTCGAACTTAAGGATCTTGACCCTGATCTCGTCTCCAATTGCCAGCACTTCGGAAGGATGAGTGATGTGCCCCCAGCTCATATCTGCAACGTGCAGGAGGCCGTCGATGCCGCCTACGTCTACGAAAGCGCCATAATCGGTAATGCCCTTAACGGCGCCTTCGACTATCTGGCCTTCTTGCAAGTTGGCAAGTGTTTCGGTCTTTAATACCTCGCGTTCCTGCTCAAGCATCACCTTTCTTGAGAGAACAACGTTCCCTCTGGCCTTGTTGAGCTTGACTATCTTGAACTGATAGATCTTTCCTACATACTTATCGAGGTTCTTTGACGGTTTGATGTCGATCTGGGACGCCGGCAGGAACGCCTTAACGCCTATGTCGACCGAGAAACCTCCCTTTACCTTATTTACCACCTTACCTTCGATGGCAACGTTCTGTTGCTCTGCTTCAACGAGCTTGTCCCATGTCTTCATGGCGTCGGCGTGTTCCTTGGAAAGGACCATCTCACCGTTCTCGTCTTCGAGGGTTTCAAGATATACTTCTACATCATCACCCACATTTGCCTTTGTATTTCCGTCGAAATCACGAAACTCTTCGACCGGAACTTTACCTTCGGATTTGAATCCGATGTCGATCATCACGAAGTCCTTTAAGACCTTGATGACCTTGCCGCGAATTATTTGCCCTTCGCGTACGGGGTTTTTCTTGAGGCTCTCCTCAAATAGTTGTGCGAAACCTTCCATTAAATTAATTCTCCTTTCATTAGAATTTGTTAAGCCCGCGGCCATGGTTTTGATGGACGCGGGATTTACAAATTCTTATGCCCGCCACGCATTTGGGAGGGCAAAGAACAGTGTCCTGCAATTCATGCAGGTAAGGGGCTGATATATAAAAAGATTTGTAATGTCAAACTAAAAGTATTTGATTTTTGGCGGGTCGATGCAAGGCAATCTTTTCCATTGCATCGGCCCCCTTTTGGCGGCTCAAAGGATATGCTGAGCCTTGGCGCGACTGGATTGTCGACGAAGTAAAGAATGGCCGCAATGCGATGTCGATCTATCAGGACCTCGTGGAGCAGTTTGGATTTTTGCATCAATACAATTCCGGGCACCTCTAAAAACCCGTAAATTGCTCGTTCGTCCTGAGCCTGTCGAAGGATGAACCGTTATAAATCAACGTGTTGCAATTTTCATGGTTCGACAAGCTCACCATGAACGGAGGTTTTTAGAGGTGCCCTTCCGTTAAACGGTATGTGCGCGGCCTCAAGAGGGTCGATCCCGAACGATACGATCGGCTGGAATTTCTGCAATGTGCGTTGGAAGCAATGGCGTCTCCGACAAACTTTCCGGACTCATCGTTCTTTGCTCAATTTCAGTTTCTCACAATGGGAAAGTTTTTTAACGGCGTGTTCGCGCCTTAGGGCTGCGGACATTGACCTGAAAGATTCGGCGTGAACTATCCTTCTGACCCCGCGACGGGTATATTTTGCGCCCCTTCCCTCTTGGTGTTTTTTGAACCTCGCTTTGATATCGTTCGTTATCCCTGTGTAGAGGCTCTTGTCTGAGCATTCAAGGATGTAAAGATGCCATTTAGACATAGAGATCGACTCAATATTGTTGATATTTGGGGGGCAATATGCAAGGGTCCCCCGGTCCAATGTTCAAAACCATTCTCATATGTATCTTGATCTACTACGTTTTCAGGTGGATCCGCCGCATGATCGTCTGCGAGATCTACAAGCGCAAGGCCTCGGCGACGCCACAAAAAGAGATAGTGAGCGAGCTGGTCAAGTGCGACAAGTGTTCCGTTTATGTCAGCAAAAACACCGCCATCTACAAGGACGGTAAATGGACCTGCGCCGACGGCTGTTCCTCAACCTCTCACTGATTTCCAAGTATCAACGGCAATCCGTCCTTGCCGCCCACTACGATTATCTTTGAGTTCTCGCTCTTGGCAAGTTCGCGTGTGGCTTCGATACCACGCAATTTTAAGATATTATCGTTAAGACCACGCGTCACTTCAAGGTTGTAGTCGCTTATACCCTTTGCCTCGATCCTCTTGCGTTCCGCCTCCTGGCTTTCGCGCTGCAGAACGAACTTCATCTGCTCGGCCTGCTGTTCAGCCTCGAGCTTCTTCTCGATAGCGGTCGAAAGTATGTCCGGAAGTTTCACAGCGCGCAAAAGGACCCTTTCGAGGTTTATCCCGCGGCTTTCAAGCATCGGCTTCAACTGGTCGAACATTTGGGTGGCAAGAGCCTCTCTCTCTGCCGTATAGAGAGCTTTTGCCTCGTATCCGGCGGTAACGCCTCTTACCACCGATCTTAACTGGGGAACGACTATTACATTGACATAGTCGGCCCCGACCGATTTATAGACATCCGGTGCGTTCCTTGGATCAAGGCTTATTAAGGCCGAAAGATCGAGGCTTACGATCAAACCTTCCTTTGAAGGAACGCTTGCATCTTCCGTGATCTGTTTTGTCTGGATGCTCATTATGTGAGAACTTAGCAGCGGATTGATGAGATGGATGCCGGCATCGAGCGACGTCTTGCGAACTTTTCCGAAGAGCTCCAACACGCCGATATGACCCGCAGGTATGATAACGATCGCTTTGAACAGCACTACCAGCACTATCACCGCGGCAACGCCGATATATTTGACATTTTTCGGCACGTTGAAGTTAGGAATTCCCTCTGACATATATACCCCCTTGTTTATGGTTTACGTTTACGTATTGACTAGCACGGATATCAGATATTGCAACGTAATACTAACGATAACTCTAATGAAGCGCTAGAACGACACCTCCGGTAAAGGCTTCTTCATATTCTAACGCCGAAAAGCCAGGATTCCTTCTGTGCACCTGCGGTTGTCACAAGGGGCTCCATTTCAACCGCCTCGCTTAAAAGAAGCTGGGTAAAATCCTGACCGGATAACTGTGAAAGCTTCGTGGCCGGGTTCGTAAAGATGGGCGGTTGGACAAGACTTCTGCTTCCGTCATCACAAGCGGAACATAGAGCTGCTACCAAAAAGAGACAAAGTAAATATTTATGCAACCTCATGAACCGCACTTATACTATAAGGCCCCCATCGATATCCAGAAATAAAAATTTATCCGTTAGTAACGGGCTTTATAACGTTGAATTTGTTTCATTACTTGGTTATATTGACATTGGATATGAATTTTTCTCTGATCGACACACAGTCGGGGCTTGACCGGATGACGGAAGATCTTTTCCGCGAGAAGATTATCGCATTCGACATTGAGTGCGCCAGCAACCTGCATCATTATATTAATAGGGTCTGCCTCTTTCAATTCGCCGCCCGCGGCAATGTCTTTGTCGTTGACGTCCTGAAAGATCTGGATCTGACCCATATCAAGCGGATCCTCGAGGACGGAGCCATTGAGATAGTCATGCACGATACCGACTTTGACCTCCGCTCGCTCGACCGTGACTACGGCTGGCGCCCCCACAACCTTTTTGATACCCTTCAAGCCGCCCGGCTTTGCGGACACAAAGAGTTCGGGCTTTCAGCACTCCTTGAAAAACACTTTGGAACGAAGGGCTCAAAGAAATTTCAGCGCGCCGACTGGACCATCCGCCCTCTTCCACGCGACATGCTCGAATACGCCGCTGCTGACGTCATACAACTTGAAGAATTACGTGACCTTCTTGCAAAACAGCTCGAAAAGCTCGGGCGTATGGCGTGGGCACGTGCACGATTTGACCAGTGCGAAGAGAAGCGGTTCCAGCCGGATGAAAGGCCGCTCTTTGCAAGGGTTAAGAAGGCACGTGAGGCATGCAATGGAAGAGAGCTTGCAATAGTGAACGAGTTTTCTCTAACTAGGGACGTGATAGCAAGAGAGCTCGACCTCCCCCATTTCATGGTAATGGGCGACGCAACACTTATAGATCTAGCAAAAGCACGACCGCGAACAATCCCTGAGATCGTTAATCGCCGGGGCCTTCATCCTGCATGCAAAGGAAAATATGCAGGCCTCCTGGTCGAATCCGTATCGAAGGGGCTAAAGGCCCCGGAGCTCAGTTGGCCGCGGTTCAAACATGGCGAGAGACAACACGACTATTCCCCTTCGCTGTTCAATGCGCTAAAAGAGTGGCGCACAAAATATGCCCAGGAACTTACACTAGACCCCGATCTCATCCTTTCCATGAACTCGCTCAGGCAGCTCGCCGGCGGCAAGGATGTTGACGAAGTATTAAGTGCTGAACCGGTGCTGACATGGCGGGGAGAAGATATAAAGTTCTCTCTAACAGAAGTGCTTTCTAAATTCCTTCTGCAAAAACACAAACACCACACATGACTTTGGTTATGGTATCAACTTAGGGGCATCGATAAGGAACTTGATACCGATATAGAAGGCTATCGCAGCAACTAACGATTTGCCGTACCTTTCAAAGGATCTCTTGCACGGCGCCATTATTGTGGCCGCAAGGCCTCTCTTTATGGTCTCGAGCATGAGATAAAATGGCTTCTTAGATACACCCCTGAACTGGACAGAGCAACAAACCGTTAAAGGGATGTTCGCAGACGAAAAGGTTCAAAAGGCCCTACAGGGCGTCTTTGATAACGGAGAGTTCTTAAGGCCCTCAAAGGCAACTTTGCGTAAATCAAGCAACAAGGAGTCCCAACTGGTTGTAGAGTTGACAGAAGGCAAGAACCGGGAGCTTAGTAAGGATCTTTAAAGTCCCTTGGAAACGAGATACAAGGGCTTAAACGTGTAGCTTTTGGCAATTTAACGCTGGACAGGTCGATGCAACCCGGTGAGGTTCGTCACCTTACCAAAAAAGATTTTCCATTTTTATATTTTAAAAATTGCTAATTTTTATAAAATGGCGTACATATCCAAAAAAAGGAGAATACCATGGCAACAGGAACGGTGAAGTTTTTCAACGATGCAAAAGGTTTTGGATTTATCGCGCCCGATGACGGTGGAAAGGACCTCTTCGTCCACTCCACAGCTATTGAGAGCGGACCCATCACACAAGGCGACAAGGTTGAATTTGAAGTAGGCCAAGGCCAAAAAGGTCCCTGCGCTGAAAAAGTAAGAAAAGCATAAGTAAAAGTCTTTACTTTAACCACCCCTAAAGACCGCGTTTATCTTAGCGGCTTTTTTGTCATTGAACGTGGTTTCAATGGGTGCTTGTAGGTTTGCCTTGGAGTCTAGATATTCACCACGCGTTTTAGAAAGTAATGCAGGGCGCAGATCGCAAGGCCGACAAATATGCTCCAGCCAAGTGATGAGAAGAAGTAAGGATATATCATAAGGGCGAGGCCTGTGAGAATGGTAACCGCATCCGAGGTCTTTTTTCCGTACCTTAAAAAGACAAGGCCGACCATGCTTATAAATAGGCCCCACATTATTATGCCGGCGCCTAAGTCTCCCATTTATCGCCTCTTTATGTACTTCGAAATGTCCAGCATCTATCGATCAGAGAATTCTACCTTGCCGGAGTTAAGATAAACGATCTCCTTATTTTTAAGTTTTTGGTGCTTTCATATATGTTCCCCCCTATCCTTTTTCGATGTAGTCGCCGGTTTCGGTGTTGATGACTACCACATCGCCCGGCTTGATGAACATTGGCACCTTAAAGACCGCGTTCGTTTCGACCGTTGCGTCTTTCAGATTTCCGGCCGAACCTTTTGAAGGCGGTTCACAGGAAACCACCGTAAAGCTCATTTTGTCAGGCAGGCGGATGCTTATCGGCCCACCCTCGCAACTTAGCATCAGGATGCTCGCCTCCGGCCTTAAATAAGGGAGCATGTCCCCCAACTGCTCTTCGTGAAGTTCCGTCTGTTCATAGGTGACCGGATCCATAAAATGGTAAATGGCACCGTCCTGATACAGAAAGGTCATTGAACGCTCTTCTGTATCCACCTTTTCTACGGAATCCATCGGACGAAAACGCATATTGTTCTTTATGCCGGTCTTGAGATTACGAAGGTCGGCCTGGATCTGGGCGTTTCCCTTGCCCGGCGTCAGGTGAGTTGCCCTAAGTACCCGATAGATGACTCCATCTATCCTGAGTATGTTCCCCGCCTTGATCTGTGTCGCATTTATCATGATATCACCTTAAAATCGACAAAGCCGCGTTCTACGTCGGCCCTGACCAGTTCTACGCGGAGCTCCTCGCCCACGTCTATATATTTTGAGCCTCTCAAAAGCTTCCCCTCTGCCGGCGGGTCGATAAGACGCACGAACGTGCCTTTATCGGACGCCCCGGTGCAGATGGCGTTGAACGTCTCCCCTACTCTGGATGATAACAACAACGCCGCCGCCGACTTGGCAACGCGCCTCTCTACCTTTACGGAATCATCCTCTTTTTCCGTGCATCTGTTCGCCAGATCCTCCAACTCTTTGGGCCTGTATGGCAGAGGATTGCCGTTTAGCGCCGCCTTTAAGATGCGCTGGGTAATAAGATCCGGATAACGGCGGTTGGGGGCGGTTGAATGGGTGTAATCGGTCACCGCCAGCGCAAAATGACCGATGGGTTTTGCGTTCTTGAACTCAACCACATACTCCCCTTTTCCGATAAGTTTAATGACCGTAAGAGAAAGGTCCGGGAACCTCACGGGGTCGGCCGCCCTTTCTTTATCAAGGAACCTTTCAAGCGCCTCTGAATTGGGGTTTGGCGGAAGCTTAAAACCGTGGTCTGCCGCTATCTCTACTATCCTGTCCCATCTTTTTGGAACGCGAACGACGCGCCTGAAAGAAGGATACCCCTTTGATTTAAGGTATTGCACCGTCACCTCATTGGCCGCTATCATAAAATCTTCGATGAGCTCGTTGGCGCGGTCGCTCTTCTCTACTTTCAGCGAACTTATGGTATCCCTCACAAATATTGGACGCGACTGGATGGTCTCTAGGTCCAGGGCTCCCCTTTCGTATCTGTTCTTTCTGAGGAGCTGGGCAATTCTATCCTGAATGCGGATATTTTCATCGAGCCCTTTTATTTTCATCATCGCCTCCGGCGCCGGGCCCTTACCCGTAAGCCAGAGGGAGATGCTATCATAGGCCAGTTTGGCGTGGTTATGAACCATCGCCTGCACCACGCCTGTGTTCCTTACCTTACCGCGCTCATCGATATCCATCTCGATGACAACGGCCGGACGGTCCTCTTCGAAGTTAAGCGAAGTCAGATCGTTCGAAAGCTTGTTCGGAAGCATCGGAAATATCTCGGCGGCGGTATAGACCGAGGTCGTGTTGTGGCAGGCGTGGTCGTCGAGCGCGCTCCCCTTTTTGACCAGCGAATCTACATCGGCAATGGCAACCCTGATCCTTATCATCCCTTTATGTATCTTTTCGGCAACGGAGAGCTGATCGAGGTCCAGAGAATCGTCGTTGTCAATAGAACACCAAGGTAATTGCCTCAGGTCCTGAACCCTTCTTCCGGCCAGTTCCGGGGCCTTATGTATCCTTAGGAGCTCCTGTTTCACCCGGTGAGAGAACTCCGGGAGCATGTTCTTGCCTATCATGGTCTGACAGGCTATCTCTTGCAAAAGGGTTCGGTTGCTCGGGGTCTCCTCGCCCGATTTAACCTGCGGTTTTACATGGTGATTAACCGGCGGCCTTCTTTTATATCTTTTCATGGGCGCGATCGTAATATATTTGGCAAAAAAATGCTACGATTATCCGGTTTTTATTTTGACATAAATACCAGCAAAGTTGTATCGTTCGCAAAATAAGGAGACAACTTATGAACGAAATGGCCATTTCTTCAACCGCGGTATTAGCTGAGCAACAGAGGTTCATTACAAAGGTCTACGGCTGGATGTGCTTTGCGCTTGTCGTGACGGCTTCGGTCGCCATGTTCGTTGCCGCCTCGCCGGCGCTTGCAAATGTTATCTTAGACAATCAGATCCTCTTCTTCGGTCTCCTTATAGGAGAGATAGTCCTGGTCGGATATCTGGCGGTTGCCGCTTCAAAGATGAGGGCATCTACCGCAACGGCCGTTTTTATCGGTTACTCCGCCCTGAACGGCCTTACCCTTTCCGTCATCTTCCTGGCCTTTACCGCAGAATCGATCGCATCGACATTCTTTGTGACCGCCGGAACGTTCGGCTTTATGAGCTTTTACGGCTATGTAACAAAGACCGATCTGACAAGAATAGGCAACATGGCCTTCATGGGGCTCATAGGCGTGATAATCGCATCGGTTGTTAACATATTCTTTAAGAGCCCAATGCTTTACTGGATCACCACCTACGTAGGAATTGCCGTCTTTGTCGGCCTCACCGCTTATGACACCCAGAAGATCAAACAGATGAACATTATCGGCAACGAAAATACCGAAGAGGATAAAAAAGAAGCTATCCTGGGCGCATTGACGCTCTATCTTGACTTCATCAATCTGTTCCTGATGCTCCTTAGGCTTTTTGGACGCAGGAAATAGGAGGAAAATAAAATGGATTGGTTATGTTTATTCGTAGCGGGTCTTTTGGAAGTGGCCTGGCCCATAGGCTTTAAATATTCCAAGGGTTTTACAAAAATATTACCCACCATCCCCACGATGCTCGCCCTGATCTTAAGTTTTGCTCTTCTTGCAAAGGCATCAAAGACGCTCCCCATAGGGACAGCTTACGCGGTCTGGACCGGCATCGGGGTGTTTGGAACGGCGATCTTCGGCATAATCCTTTTCGGAGAATCCTACGACCTCCTCAGGATCTGCTGCATTTTTCTGATATTCGTAGGGATAGTCGGCCTTAAGATAACGGCCGCGAGTTAATATTTTTCCACCTTAACCGGACGCATGTTTATCTAAGTCTCGCGTCCCCGTAAATATCCGGTAGTAAGTTGTGACCCTATTTCACCGTGTACCTAAAGAAAATCGATGGCATCTCTCCGACAACTTCTTTTATGCGACCCACATGGAGGAGGTCGAATTTGTTTCCCGCATGCCATTCACCGATCTTGACATCTTGGTAGATGATATGGTCCTTTATGAACGCATCCACTTTTCCGTAATCCGCAACCTCCTGGTTGGAGGGTCAGGCTTCGCTAATTCGTTTATTCATATTTGAGTCCCCTTTCGCTTCGCCACACGGGACTCATTGACGTAGAAAAAATCCCGTCGGCCTGAAAGACCGACGGGATTTTTAACGGCGATGAGCAGGAGACGAGGGTCGAACTCGCGACTTTCACGTTGGCAATAGGATTTAGGGTGTAACGGCAAATCGTTGAATATCAAGGTTTTGGCAGTAATAACAAACAATTAGTTCACTTCCGGATGTCAGAGAATTACGGACGATTTCGGGGGCTTTTTGACAGTATTGACCCCACGGTTGACCCCAAAAGAATGGGAATTGATTTAAAAAACGGGCAAACTAAAAACCATCAACGAAGCCGATCGGCAACATTATTGGCAGTGTATTAAGCGGTGGCGGAGGCGGAAGTGGTGGCAGAGGTGCAATTTTAGGGATTCGAGGTAGAGGTGGAATTGTTAATCGGTTATTCAAAACATAATAATTATTACTTATTTGTTTTAACTGGCCTCTAAAGTTTCCGTCTCTACCCCACACAATACTATTTTCAATCCATCCAAGATATTCACCATCTCGCGAAAAAATATTATTATTATGCACGAAGCCGATGTAATTACCGTTAGATCTAAATATAAACATGTTATTCATTACTTTTTCTCGTCTTTAGGAAACTCTTTGTATTCTGGGATATAGCATGCTGGGACAGCATAGCCAATTCCCAATTGAACATTATTAATTATAGCTCTATAAATTTCAACCAAATCTAACCCATGCAAAGATACTGCACCTGCCTGCATCTTTTCTACCTTTTCAAGCAAATCAGAACGTTCTCGCCTTTTGGCATTTACGATTCCAATGACTTCACCGCATAAATTCATAAGGGGGCATCCACTATTGCCCGAATTAACGGTACCATCGATTAAATAATTCTTTATACCAGTCACATCTTCTGTAATTGCAGAAACAATGCCTTGATGTGTTGTAAGCTCCGATAAATTTAAAGGATAACCTGAAAAAATTACCCTTTCTCCCTCTATGATAGATTTTGCGCTAGCATCCGGCAGAGGTGATCTAACATTATCTTCGAATTTTAACAATGCAAGGTCATGCTCTTCATCTCTAAGAATTATCTTAGCGCCTATCCACTCCGAATTCGGGAACTTAATAAAAACAGAATTGGCACTTTTAACAACATGATTACAAGTAACCAAAATCCCCATTTTAATGAACACGAAGCCAGAGCCAGTGCCCAAAATATTATTCTTAGAATCTAAAACAGCCACAATTGCCACGCTGTTTTTAATCCTCTTGATCACCTCACACAGGTCATCCATGATTTTTCACTACTATGAGAATAGTGATTAGTAAACAGTTATTTAGAACCCGCCTTTACTGCGGCCACAAGTCGTTTTCCCACAATTCGGTTTCCTTAACCCGCTCGTCCCATTTTGTGCGGGCCATTTCAAGTGCAACATCCGTTGCCCATTTCTTATCGAGATATTTAAGTTGGTCATACTGCGGTCTTGGAATAGGCGAAATGCAACCTCCTTTGCCAACGAGAGCTCCCACAAAGTTAGCTACGAGATAAATTGCCTTACAACAGTCATCCAGCTTTTTGAGTGTGAGTTTATCTTGATCGTCTGTCAGGTGTTGACGGTTATCAGGATCAGCCGCATGCGCGATAAATTTATTAGTGTAAGTGTCAACATCCTCGCAAACGGCCAACCTGTTTCTTAATGCAGTCAGCAACTCCGGTCGGACAAGGTCGGAGCGGTTTCGCATATCTTTCTTAATTCCTGAAAGCTTATCAAAACTTTTGTGAAACATATCTGACTTTCCCCACGCATCTGGTCCCTCACTTGGAATACAGCCCGCTGAATTTCTAGGCGTCTCTAGCCAACGAAGATAGACTTCTTGATAATCGTAGGGGAGTCCATTATTGCTAACATATATTTCTCGGGTTATCAGTTCTCTTTGAGAAATAAGCTCATCAACTAATGCGCGCAGAGACACAACCGCACGATCAGGACGGCCCCATTGCGGCTCGATTAGACGCCTGATGGTCATTGCTTGCACACATGCAAAACCGGCGTCAAAAACGCCTATCACGGGGCCATTAAAACCCACAACCTCCGATGGCGATTCCGATGCAGACTTTCGAAGTTCATTGACCATGCGAAAAACAGAGTCTCTCCAAAAGAGACTGAAGATTTGTTTCGAGATTGAATGGATATCTTCACCATCAAGCCATGTTCGCCACTTTGTGACGATGTCTCTGTAATCCTGGAGTTGTTTTTTATTTTTAACGTCACATTGTTCTACTGCATATGTAAACATGCGTCTTTGCTATCATAACTTTACAAGAATATGAAGAGTGAAATGGAATAAGCCGAATACCACTTTTATACTATTTTGGGAGGTTTTGAGAAAAAAGACAAAAGTTGCTTTTCGCTTTAGAATATGAGCAGTTATGGGCTCATTACAGGTTGTAAATAAAATCATGGTTAGGAGAAAAGTCACCCCTTAAAGAAAGTCGATTTTGGGGGGACTTGGAAGGGATGGAATGAGACTCCTTGATAACGAAATTCGTGACATCGTCAAATATCTTGAGGCCGGCAAACCATTGCCAGATCACTATCGGTTCATGCTCTTTGGGGATAAACAAGAAGTAGAGCTCGTTTGGAACGGAAAAACTGGTGAGATCTGCAATGTAGTGCTTCCGTTTCAAACTATCGAACAGGTTGACGAGCCAAGAGTGGAAACAGGGACGCAAAGGGGAGAATCGCAACTTTCATTCTTTGATACAAGGGGACGACAACTTAGTGGATGGGCTAACAAGCTGATTTGGGGCGATAATAAACTCATCCTGTCCAGCCTTAAGAATGGTCCACTTCGCAAAGAAATAGAAGATCAAGGCGGGATTAAACTCATCTATATTGATCCGCCATTTGATGTTGGAGCGGATTTTTCTATCAACATTGAAATTGGTGACGAACAGTTCACGAAGGCCCCTTCAGTCCTTGAAGAGCTTGCCTATCGAGATACGTGGGGAAAAGGAACTGATAGTTTTATAGTGATGATCTATGAGCGTTTAAGCTTAATGCGCGACTTATTAGCTGACAATGGTAGCATTTATGTTCACTGCGATTGGAGGGTTAATAGCTATATAAGGCTTGTCCTTGATGATTTGTTTCCGAAATTTGAAAATCAAATATGCTGGAAAAGATCGGCAATAGCATCAAATGTAAATAAGCAATTCCGAAATAGTCACGACATTATCTATTTCTACTCAAAGACAGGTAACAACGTATTCAACGTCCAATACGCGCAGTATTCTGAATCATCTAAGAATCATTACAATAAAGAAGATGAAAAAGGCATATATCGCACTGTTCCATTAATGGCTAGCGGACGAACAGCAGGTATCAGCGGACAGCCGTGGAAAGGTGTGGATGTTTCAAGTCGAGGTAAAAATGGAATGCATTGGCTGAAATCACCTGATGAATTAGAACGATTAGATAAAGAGAGTTTAATATATTGGAATTCGCAGGGCGTCCCTGAATTAAAATATTATCAACATGAAGCCAAAGGAGTGTTTGTTTCTGATTTTTGGGAAGACATTAATGTCATTAATTCAATGGCTGAAGAGTCCGTAGGTTACCCAACCCAAAAACCTGAAGCTCTGCTTGAAAGAATTATAAAAGCTTCTTCTAATGAAGGTGATATTGTAGCCGATTTTTTCTGTGGTGCTGGCACTGCGCTTGCTGTAGCCGAAAAATTTGGTCGAAAATGGGTCGGCTCAGATCTTGGAAAATTTGCTATTCATACCACTCGCAAAAGGATGATTGCAGTTCAACGACAATTAAAAACTCAAGGTAGCAATTATCGGGCATTTGAGTTGTTAAATCTCGGTAAATATGAACGACAGTATTACATTGGTGCTAATGAGAATCTTAGAGACGAAGAAAAAAGAAAACAACTTGAGCAAAAAGAAAGAGAATTTGTAGAGTTGATCTTACACGCCTACCGAGCCGAGGCAGTTACTGGCTTTAAGACTTTTACAGGCAAAAAAACTTCGCGTCTTGTGGCAATCGGCCCTATTAACCTTCCGGTCACGCGTGATTTTATCAACGAGATCATCAAGGAGTGTCTAGATAAGCACTTAACAAAGGTTGATGTGTTGGCCTTTGAATTTGAAATGGGTTTATTCCCCAATATTCAGGAAGAGGCCAAGTCTAAAGGTATTGATCTTGCTCTTAAGCATATTCCACGCGAAGTGTTTGACAAAAAAGCAGTGGAAAAGAATCAGGTGGTTTTTCACGATGTCTCTTTTATAGAAGTCAAACCGTATTTCAAGAAAACATCAGTTGCTGTGGAATTGACTGATTTTGGCGTTTATTACACCCAAGATTCTATAGACAATGTTGCGGAATCCCTTAAAAATGGGGCCAATAAAATTGCGTTGGAGGCTGGAAAGATCATTAAGGTCAGCAAGGATAAGAGCGGCGTTGTAACTCGTGACGTGCTCACAAAGAAATGGACCGATTGGATCGACTATTGGGCTGTTGATTTCGATTTTGAGAGCAAAAAAGAGATCATCCGCGTTCAAGACGATAGTGGTGAATGGGTTGAAAAGTGGACTGGTGATTATATATTTGAGAACGAATGGCAGTCATTCAGAACCAAGAAGAACCGTTCTCTTGAAATGAAGAGCGTGTTCTTTGAATATCCCAAGAAGGGTCGCTACAAAATCGCTGTGAAAGTCGTCGATATTTTCGGAAATGATACAATGAAAATTATTGAGGTGGGGGTTTAAAAATATGGGCACATCGTTCGATGACAATAAAAATAAAATTATCGAAATATTAAGGAGTCGTATATCCAACTTTGAGTGTCCTTTTTGTAAACAAAAAGAATTTGTTCTGGCGGGAGGATATTTTGCCCACGATTTACAACAGGATCTTAAAAGCAGACAAATGGGTGGCTTAAATATCCCCACGATACCATTGATTTGCAAGCATTGTGGGTATGTTTCAGAGTTTGCTATCGGGGCACTGGGTCTTCTTGAACAACAGGAGAAGAAATAACCATGTCCACTCCTGAAGATAAAAATATTATCATTGATTCATCTTCTGAAGCCTCAAAACCATATGAGTATCCAAAATCGCCTGATCTAAAAGTGAGCGGTTCAGATTTAACTCTTGAATTGATCAAATTTAAAAGCGCCATTATGAATCGGGTGACTATCCCCTTAATCGCGGCCATAATATCACTTTGGGCTCCTTTTGTTACTTCCGACTTTAAACCTCTCTTAGGTTACTCTTCTACTGAAATTAGAGCCGGTTATTTTGTGTTTGCATGCGTGATAACTCTTTTTATTGTCAGACCGATATTTATTACAATTGCAAGATGGATACCGTGGGTTCCGTGTTACAAACGAAGATTTAAACAGTGGATTAGCGACAATGAATGTGATCCGGAAACAAAAACCAGAGTTATCATGCAAAAATGTTTCCCTGATAAGGAAAAATAATATTATGGCCCTTCATCCTAAATTTCCAAGTTCACCCTATGCAGTTCTTGATCCAGAGCTACGCTGGTTTCCGGCTGATGAGGCATTGCGTGAAAAGGATTATGGAAAGTTGCTTCCGCCTCTCGTGGCCAAGCTACGCAAAGAAGTTAAGGTGTGGCGTGACTCAGGATATGCTGGTGCGAGCTCAACAAGTATCGCGCTTCTCAATTGGTGGTTTAAACACGATCATTTCCTGTCCGCAAAAGACGGCACAACGTTTAAGTTCCAGTATTACTTTGCACAACGAGAAGCCATAGAATCACTGATTTATGTTTATGAAGTTGTAAAAGCTAAGGACAAGTATGATCTGATGCGCTTTGATAGCTCCGGAATCTTAACTGCCAGCATGTTCTCTGAAAATTGGCGGCGCTACGTCATCAAAATGGCCACGGGTAGCGGTAAAACGAAGGTAATGAGCCTAGTTCTCGCTTGGTGTTATTATCACAAGCTGTATGAAGATGAATCAAGGCTCGCCAGAAATTTTCTAATCATAGCACCTAATATCATAGTGTTGGAAAGGTTGAGAAATGATTTTGACGGTTTGAAGATATTTTTTCAAGACCCTGTCTTACCCGATAACGGATATCCCTCTCTGCCTATACTGATGAGACAAAAAGGTGTATTGTATTGAAACTCACAAAGTAGGGCGGAGGAGGGATAGGATATGGAAGATAAAGAGGCAATAGGGACAACAGCAACGGAAGGAGGCCGTA
>Ga0210019_1002687_pt1 | contig 17011 bp, 15 predicted proteins | sample CryGeyCG2114_020_2_FD_183969 | JGI IMG/M metagenome (GOLD analysis project Ga0210019, IMG submission 183969) | Groundwater microbial communities from aquifer - Crystal Geyser CG11_big_fil_rev_8/21/14_0.20 (SPAdes) (version 2) | ecosystem: Environmental > Aquatic > Deep subsurface > Groundwater ...
CGCCAAGCCTGCCTGCCCCGATAACCGCGACTTTAATTTTATCCATAGCTAAAATGATATCAGATGGTTATGCAAAAGTCAACTTAAGGTTGCGTATCCAGCAGGATACCGCTCAGGAAACTTTCCTTGACTATATAATAAGGCGGTGCTATAGTATAAAACTTATATTGTTATTTTAAGAGGGAAAGTTTAATTCTGGAGAGGGCTATTTCATGTTTTGCAATGAATATAAAAGATTGCTGAAATTCTTAAAGCCGCACCTTGGCATATTCGGCGCGGCTGTTGTTTGCATGGTTGTCTCAGCCTTGTTTGACGGGGTTTCATTAGGCATGCTTGTGCCTTTGTCCGATAAGGTTATGACAAATAAGCCGATAATAATTCCGGCTAAAATCCCCCCGTTCCTCAATGATTTCATAGGAAAAATAAACAACCTTGAACCGCTTGCTTTGCTTAATATAATGGTACCGATAGTATTGATTCTGCTGGTTCTTAAAGCAATATTCGGCTTCCTGCAGTCTTATTTAATGACTGACGTGGGCCAGAAAGTCATAAAAGATATACGCGGAAAGATATACGCTAAACTTCAGACGTTTTCTTTAGATTATTACAGTAAGAAGCGCAGCGGTGAACTCATTTCGCGGATTACCAATGATGTAAAAATGGTGGAAAATGCGCTTTCATACGGAATTTACGACTTGGTTTACCAGATGTTTCAGGTAATAGTTTTTGTAAGCGTCGCCTTTTTTATATATTTAAAGCTGGCGATTTTATCTTTCGTGGTGCTGCCTTTGATTATACTGCCGATATTAAAAGTAGGAAAGAAATTACGTAAAATATCCCTAAAATCGCAGGAAAAAATGGCGGATATAAATTCTTTATTATTTGAAACGATTTCCGGAGTGCGCATTGTTAAAGCTTTCGCCATGGAAGATTATGAACTGAATAAGTTTACCAGCCAGAACAGGGATTTTTATAAGCTTACGATGAAATCGGCCAAGCGGATGCTTTTACTCAGCCCGGGCACAGAGCTTGTGGGAGCGGCTGCCGGTTTGTTTGTTTTTTATTTTGCCGGCCAGGAAGTAATTAAGGGTGAGCTATCTTTCGGTGTCTTTGCTTTGTTTTTAGGTTCAATTTTATCTACAATCCGTCCGTTTAAAAAACTTAGCCAGGTAAACAGCTTATTGCAGCAGGCGCTCGCTGCCAACGGGCGTATTTATGAAGTGCTGGATACGGTTCCAATCATAACGGAAAAAAAAGACGCGCTGGAACTGGCCGGGATAAAAACAGGTGTTGAATTTGAGAACGTGTGGTTTAAGTATGAGGATAGGGATATTTTGAAAAATATAAGCTTAAAAGTAAAAAGCGGAGAAATCGCGGCTATTGTGGGGCCCTCAGGAGCAGGAAAAAGCACATTCCTTGATTTGCTTTTGCGTTTTTACGACCCATATAAAGGCAGGATTTTAATAGACGGCATAGATATAAAAGATTTAAAAATTTCCTCTTTGCGTAATAAAATAGGCATAGTAACTCAGGAAACCATTCTATTCAATGATAGCGTAAAAGCTAATATAGCTTACGGTAATATTAATTTGGGCATAGAAGCAATTGAACGGGCTGCCAGGCAGGCCTTCGCTCATGATTTCATTATGAACATGCCTGATAAATACGAGACGATAATAGGCGATAGGGGTTTTAAGCTTTCCGGAGGCGAGAAGCAAAGGATAGCTATCGCCCGGGCGATACTGAAGAATCCGCCTATTTTACTTTTAGATGAGGCGACTTCTCAGCTGGACTCGCATGCGGAAAAAATAGTACAGGAAGCCATAGATGTGCTGATGCGCGATAGGACGGTTTTTGTGGTAGCGCACAGGCTTTCCACCGTAAAGAACGTCTCAAAAATTGTTGTCGTAAGCGGCGGTGAGATAGTTGAATCCGGCAGGCACGAGGAATTACTCTCCCGTGACGGCCTGTATCGCAAGATGTACAGCCTGCAGAACGCGCAAGCCGAATAACAGTAAAAATTCTTGCAAGAAATTGAATTTATGTTAAAATATAACTTCAGAATTTTTATATAGATACAGTGCGAGGCACAGAAAATAACGATTAAAAAAGAATTATTATTGTTTATTCTTTCCGGGCTTATACGGCCAACAATTGCCGCTCTCGGCAATTTTAATAATCTACTGATAGCCAAGCATATTGTAGCGATTGAAAGGGGGAAAATAAGTTGTCAATGGAGTTAATTAAAAAGTTGCTGGAAGCTGGGGTTCATTTCGGGCATCAGACAAGGCGTTGGAATCCCAAAATGGAGAAGTATATCTTTGGTAAAAAAAGCGGTATACATATAATTGATTTAGAGAAGACTTCGGAGGCCATAAAACAGGCGCAGGATTTTTTTACCGATCTTGCGGCTGGCGGCGGAAGTGTTCTTTTTATAGGCACAAAACGGCAGGCCCGCGATGTAATAAAAAGCGAAGCTGAGAGGGCGGGCACGTTTTATATTACTCATCGCTGGCTGGGAGGATTGCTTACCAATTTCGAGACTGTAAAAAAGAGCATAAAGCGCTATAAAGATCTGGAAACCATGAAGACAGACGGGACCTTTTCTAAGTTCAAGAAAAAGGAGGTATTCCGCCTGGAGAAAGAAATGGAGAAGTTAAAAAAGAATTTTGAGGGTATTTTAAATATGGAACGCCTGCCTAAGGCGTTATTTATCATAGATGTCAAATCGGAAGAAATTGCTGTAAAAGAAGCAAGCAAATTGTCCATACCCATATGCGCCATCGTGGATACTAATTCTAATCCGGATAATATCTCTTACCCGATCCCGGGCAATGATGATGCTGTAAAATCCATTAAATTTATCACTGCTGTTGTGGCAGATAGTGTTATAGAGGGAAGGAAACGTTTCCTGGATTATTTGGGTAAGGAGCTGGTTAAGGAAGAAAAAGATAAGGCCCTTGGAAGCAGCGCGCCTGTGGAAGCAGAAGAAGAAACAGTAGAAGAATACGAAGAGAAAATTGAGCTTGAGGACAAGAAAGATACCCGTAGCCTGAAACCCAAAGGGCGCCTTAAGCCGCAAGAAGAAAAGCCGGGCAAGAGTGATGATACGAAACGGAGAGCAAAGAAATGAGTTTAAATGATTTAATAAAAGAGTTACGGCAGGCTACATCTGCCGGGGTTATTGATTGCAAGAAGGCGTTGGAGGAAGCCAAAGGCGATATGAAACGGGCTTTGGATCTGCTGCGCCAAAAAGGAGCGAAATTAGCGGCTAAGAAAGCAAGCAGAGCCGCCAGGCAGGGTAAGGTTGAATCTTATATACACGCGCAGGGTAAAATCGGGGTTTTAGTTGAGGTTAACTGCGAAACTGATTTCGTAGCCAAGAATGAAGAGTTTCAAAAGTTTGTAAAAGATGTGGCTATGCAGATAGCTGCCATGGACCCGAAATATATAAAGAAAGAAGAAATGCACCAGGATATTCCGGAAGAGGAAGCAAGGGAGCTTCATAAGCACATGTGTTTACTGGAGCAGTCGTTTATCAAAGACCAAAGCATGACAATTAACGATTATCTTGCTTCTCTTATCGGTAAAATAGGCGAGAATATAGTTATTCGCAGGTTTACCAGATATCAGCTGGGAGAATAAGATAAAGTTAGAATTTCAATATACCGGTTTTAAACTTTAAAAATGGGTTTATGAAAGCTAAATATAAAAGAATAGTATTAAAGCTTAGCGGAGAAGCCCTCCAGGGAGATAAGCACCACGGGATAGATCAGGGTATTTGTTTTTCTATTGCCAGGCAGATAAAAGACATAGTTGACTTAGGCGTAGAGGTTGCCTTGGTTGTGGGCGGCGGGAATATTTTTCGTGGGGGGACAGATTCAAAAATTTTTAATATGGATAGGTCGGTAGCAGACTATATGGGCATGCTTGCTACGGTTATAAACGGCCTTGCCTTGCAAGATACGCTAGAGAAGACAGGTGTTCCTACGCGGGTACAAACAGCTATCGCGATGCATCAAGTTGCCGAGCCCTACATAAAACGAAAAGCTATAAGACATTTGGAAAAAAAGCGCGTTGTAATATTTGTAGCCGGTACGGGCAATCCCTATTTTACTACCGATACTGCCGCGGCACTCAGGGCGATGGAGATACACGCAGATGCGATACTTAAAGCCACAAAAGTTGACGGGGTATATTCAGCTGATCCGTTAAAAGATAAGTCCGCGAAAAAATACGGCTCATTAAAATATATAGACGTTTTACGAAAAGGCCTTAAGGTCATGGATGCCACTTCGATAAGCTTATGCATGGATCATAATTTGCCCATAATTATATTTAATTTGACTAAAACCGGCAATATTAAGAAGGTCATTTTAGGGGATAGGGTAGGAACGGTTATTAAATAAGGGGGGAAAGCGAGGCGTATATGAGACTGAAGGAAACAATTCATAATGCGGAAGATAAGATGAAGAAAGCTTTGGAATCCACCAAGAGATATTTTAACGAAGTAAGGACAGGCCGTGCCACAGCCGCTTTAGTAGAAGGAATAAGAATTAATTATTATGATGCCCCTACCATGCTTAAACAGCTTGCTACCATTTCGGTGCCTGAGGCGCATCTTTTGACGATACAGCCATGGGATGTTTCCGTAATACCGGAAATAGAAAAAGAAGTGCTTAAATCAAATTTGGGCATTACGCCTTCTAATGATGGCAAGCTTATCCGCTTGTCTTTCCCGCCGTTATCTAGAGAGAGGCGTGAAGAATTGGCAAAAGTAGTTAAAAAAATGGCTGAGGACGGCAGGATTTCACTACGCACCATACGGCGCGACGCCAATGAAGCAATCAAAAAATTAGAGGCAGATAAAGTTATTTCTGAAGATGAGAGGTTTGCGGCCCAGGACAATATTCAAAAATTGACCGATAAATATATCGCCAGTATAGATGAAATTCTCGAAGAAAAAGAAAAAGAGTTATCCGGGTCTTGAGTAAGCGGGGAATTATTCTAAATTTTTAAGTTTATTAAAGAGCCACTAGCTCATCCGGTAGAGCACCACCCTTTTAAGGTGGGTGTGCCGCGTTCGAGTCGCGGGTGGCTCACATAAATTTTTGCTCTGCAAAAATTTGTAGAGCAATTGAGCAATAGAAATTAAAAAATAGATAATAAGTTTAATTGCGGTCTACTCAATTTTCTATTTTCAATGCGTTATGCGCTATTGACAAAATGGCGGATGGCGGAATTGGCATACGCGATTTTAAAAAATTTGCCGCGGTGGCGGAATTGGCATACGCGTTAGGCTTAGGACCTAATGTCCGCAAGGACTTGAGAGTTCAACTCTCTCTCGCGGCATTAGATGGTTGAAGCTGTATTGAATCTAAGGCGAATTTTACTGGAAAATCGAGATTAGAAATTAGGTGGCAATAAATTTTTGATTTGTCAGAATTTCTCTTTTTAATAATTTGCGGGAGTAGCTCAGTTGGTAGAGCACAACGTTGCCAACGTTGTTGTCGCGGGTTCGAAGCCCGTCTCCCGCTTTAAAATTAAGAATCTAAAATGCAGAATTAAAAGCATAATTCTACATTTTTCAGGGAGGAGCAATAATGAAGATTATGGATTTTCTTTCAAGTAAAGCGATAACAGCCAATATAAAATCCACGGATAAAAACAGTGTCATAAAAGAACTTGTAGATTTATTGATTAATAGCCAGGAAGTAGATAAAAAACATAAGAATAAGCTTATTGAATTATTGAAAAACAGGGAGGCATTAGGTTCTACCGCTATCGGACAGGGGGTTGGTATCCCTCACGCAAAAAGCGATTGCGTTAATAAGCTTATAGCCGCCATTGGCATCTCTAAACGTGGCGTAGATTTTGAATCGCTGGATGGAGAGTTGGTTTACATATTCTTTTTGCTTTTAGCTCCTCAGGATTCGGCCGGGCCTCATCTTAAGGCGCTTGCGCGTATTTCCCGCCTTTTAAAGGATAAATATTTCCGCGATAATTTAAAATCAGCGGAAGATGAAAAGGCAATTCTAAAAATTATACAACAAGAAGATGAAAAAAAAGTTTAGGGCGCTTTTCCGTAGTTATTTAACTTTGGTATTTTCTCCAGTAAGGCAGGGGATACGCAATACATTTTTAAAATGGCTTTTCCCAGGCATGGGAATAAAGCGTTGGGTTGTTTTATCTGCCATTGGCGTTATTCTGACTATTTTTGGCGCATCCCGCCTGGGGGCGGCAAGATTTTTTACGGAGAAATTAACTTTGGGGAAAACGACCGATACTTTAATTATTGCCTTGGGAATATATCTAATTTTTAGAGGCGTAAAAGAATTATTTGTTTTTATTATAAGATTATTTTTACCTCAGAAAGATAAAGGGGAAGGAAAAGGTTTAGTAGATATAATTTATGAAAAAAAATATTTAACGCACGGGCCAAAGATTACGGCTGTAGGCGGCGGGACCGGGCTGTCCACGCTTTTGCATGGGCTTAAGGAATATACAAACAATATATCTGCTATAGTGACGGTTGCCGATGACGGGGGAAGTTCGGGCAGGATAAGGCAGCAGTTTGGGATTCTGCCCCCAGGGGATATACGCAACTGTTTGGTTGCTTTGGCTGAAGCCGAACCTATGATGCGGGATTTATTCCAGTTTAGGTTTGAAGAAGGCTCTGAATTAGAGGGGCATAGTTTTGGAAATTTATTTATTACGGCAATGACCAGATTAACAGGGGATTTTGAGAAAGCGGTGAAGGAATCCAGTAAAATATTGGCAATCCGCGGGCAGGTTATTCCTTCCACCTTAAACAGGGTTAGTTTGGCGGCCAATTATAAGGACGGTACTCACGAAGAAGGCGAGGCGCAGATTCCTAAAAAAGGCGTTCCTATTAGAAACGTATTTTTAAAACCTTCCGATGTTAGGGCTACTCCCGAGGCAGTGAAAGCGATTCTTGAAGCCGAAATTATCATTTTGGGCCCGGGCAGCCTGTATACAAGCATAATACCGAATCTTTTAATTAAAGAGATTAAGGATGCGCTTGTCGCCTCCAGCGCTTTAAAAGTGTATGTATGTAATATTATGACCCAGCGTGGCGAAACAGACAATTATTCTGCCTTTGACCATTTAAATGCCGTAATTACACATTCAAAAGCGCGCATAGTTGATTATTGCATTATGAATACCGCTCCAATACCAGCGGATTTATTGGAAAAGTATAAAGAAGAAGAATCATTCGCTATAAAAAACGATTCTGAGAGGATTAGAAGGGCCGGCTTTAAGGTTATAGAAGATGATATGGCTGAGTTGGGGGATTTGGTTAGACATGATTCCAAAAAACTTGCTAAAATGATCATAGCCCTTGCCGAACAAAAATAAAAAAGTAATCTACGTACACCCCGCCCTTAGCGGAATGGGCGGGTGTTCGTAACCTACTACACCCCGCCCTTAATGGAATGGGCGGGTGTTCGTAACCTACGAATATGAAATCAGTAAAAAAAACAATTGTAGTTAAGAATAAGCAGGGTTTACACGCTAGGCCTGCGGCGCTTTTCGTGCAGATCGCCAATAAATTTGATTCCCAAATAACAGTATCGAGAGAAGGCGAAACTGTAAACGGCAAGTCTATTATGGGCATTCTTACCTTAGGCGCGACTAAGAATTCAGAAATTATTGTTGAGGCGGTAGGCCGCGATTGCCAAGAGGCAATTTTAGAACTGGAAAAGATTGTGAGCAATAATGAATGAAATATTAAAAGGTATCCCGGCTTCCAGCGGTATTTCTATAGGGCCGGTTCATATTTTGGGCAGGGAGGAAATCAGTGTTTCCAAAAGGAGCATTTCAGAAGCTGATATTGCCGGTGAAATCGTACGTTTTGAAGAAGCCCTGATACAGACACATAAGGAATTGATAGCTCTCCAGAAAAAGGTTTCTGCTGAGCTTAATCAGGAGCAGGCCCAGATATTTGACGCGCATCTTTTAGTCCTTGAGGATAGGATGCTTATTGAAGAAGTTATATCCCGCGTTAAAAAAGAAAAAGTTAACGTTGAATATATTTTTCATGAAGTTATCAAAAAATACATCAATGTTTTCTCCCGCATGGAGGATGAATATTTAAGGGAGCGCATAGCCGATATTAATGATGTTAGTAAAAGAGTAATGAGGATCCTTTGCGGGAAGAAGAAAAAAAGCTTGTCTGACTTTCAGGAGCCGGTTATCGTGGTCGCTCACGACCTTTCTCCTTCTGATACGGCCGCGATGCACCGTAAGAATATTATTGGGTTTGTAACAGATGTAGGAGGCAAGACTTCTCATACGGCGATTATGGCTAAATCATTTGAGATTCCCGCTGTCGTCGGCGTGGAAGTGGCAACTTCCAAGATAGGCGAAGACGACACGATAATTATTGACGGCATTTCCGGGGTAGTAATCATTAACCCGGACGAAAAAACAATCGCCCAATATAACCAGGCAAGACAAAAAATCAAGGCCCAGGATGAAGCGTTTATATCTTTAAAAAGCTTGTCTGCTCAGACGATAGACGGCAGGCTCGTAGAATTGGCGGCAAATATAGAGCTGCCGGAAGAAATACCTTTTGTCCTGGAGCATGGGGCGGAAGGAATAGGTTTATACAGGACAGAGTATTTTTATATGAACAGGCGGGATCTTCCTTCCGAGGAAGAGCATTATGAGGCGTATAAGTTTGTTGCGCAGAAGATGCAGCCTTATCCTGTTATTATCAGGACGCTGGATTTAGGGGGGGACAAATTTATTTCACAGCTGCAAGTACCGCGTGATATGCTTCCCTTTTTAGGCTGGCGGGCTATAAGATTTTGCCTTGCCCGCCCGGATATATTTAAAGTGCAGCTCAGGGCATTGTTACGCGCATCTATCCACGGCAAGATTAAGATAATGTATCCTATGATTTCCGGGGTTGAGGAAATGCGCCAGGCCAACCAGATGCTTGAAGACGTAAAAAATGAATTGCGCGCGAAGAAAATCGCTTTCGATGAAGATATGGAAGTCGGCGCGATGATTGAAGTTCCTTCAGCTGCGATAACCGCAGATTTAATTGCTAAAGAAGCTGACTTTTTTAGTATAGGAACCAATGACCTTATACAATATTCTATTGCTGTTGACAGGACTAATGAGAAAGTGGCTTATCTTTACGAGCCGTCTCATCCTGCGGTATTGCGCCTGATTAAGAATATAATAGACTCCGGGCATCGTAATAATATTTGGGTGGGGATGTGCGGAGAAATGTCCGGAGATCCGATGTTCGCTTTAATTCTTTTAGGTATGGGGCTGGATGAATTCAGTATGCCGTCAAGGATGATCTTGCCGATAAAACAATTAGTCCGTTGTATCAATATGGATGACGCGAGAAAAATAACAGAGGCGGCTTTGGATCTTTCTACCGGCAAGGAGGTCGATGAGTTCAGCAATAAAAAATTAAAAGAATTAGCCCCTGAGGTATATAAGATTATTGAGCAGTCATAGGGTTATGATAAATTTGTTTAAAAATTCCGGCTTAAGCGTCAGATTAGACTTAAACAGCTTAAAGCTGACATGCGCGGATGATGTTTTAAAGATTGAGCCGGATATACGCACCATCCAAGAGATGAAAGGCGTGCTCCTGGATAAAAAGATAGATGCGCCCCGGGAACTTTATTATATGTATCGGGGGTTATGCAAGTTAAAAGATAAAGAAAAAATTACCGCCAACCGCCTGCGATACGATATAACCATTATCAGAGGCGGCTTCCTTGGTGATGAATTTATCAAAACCAGCGGTCATTACCATAATCAGCATTATCCTGAAATTTATGAAGTTCTCTGGGGAGAAGCGTTATGCCTGATGCAAAAGCCGCAAAAAGATGATTTTTCTAAGATAGAAGATATCGTATTGGTTAAGGCTAAGGCGAAAGAGAAGATAATGGTTTTGCCTGATTATGGCCACATTCTGGTAAATCCTTCTGCGGATTTCCCTTTAGTGGTTGCTAATTGGATATCATCAGACTGCAGGCCGGATTATTCCCAATATAAACAGTCAAGAGGCGCGGCCTATTTTATCACCAATAACGAGGGAGAATTCCGATTTGTTAATAATGAATTTTTTAAACAATTGCCAAAAGTTAGAATTGTGCGCCCTAGATTGGATATGAAAGATTTGGGTTTATTGTTTGATATCCCATTATACGATACCATAGAGCAAAGTAATAAGTTAAGTTTTCTTAACGATCCGCATAGATATAATTATGATTCGTGTTTTATGGCAGATAAGGCAGAGTTAAAAGCCGCGATACCTTTATAGAGATATGAATAGCGGCACAGGGGAGGAATAGCGGAATGAAAGCATTAGTTTTAGCGGCGGGTTACGCAACAAGGCTGTATCCGCTTACAGAGAATACTCCTAAACCGCTGCTTAGGATAGCCGGCCGGCCGATAATTAATTATATAATTGATAATCTAAAATCAATCAAATTACTTGATGAGATATTTGTTGTGACTAATGATAAATTTTACGGACACTTCAAATCCTGGGCAAAAGATTTAGAGCAAAATAGTGATTTCAAAAAGAATGGATTGGTTATTACGGTTATAAATGACGGCACTAAAACTGAAAGTTCCCGCATAGGCGCTATAGGAGATATAGAATTTGTTATAAAAAATCAAAAACTTAAAAATGACCTTTTGATACTGGGAGGAGATAACCTTTTTACATGGGGCCTCGAAGATTTCATAAATTATTCTATAGGTCATAAGCCGCAGGTTACTATCGGCTTGTTTGATATTAAGAATTCCGCGCAGGCAGCGAAATACGGCGTAGTAGCCATAGATAATAAGGCTGAGGTGGTTGATTTTCAGGAAAAACCAAATATTCCGAACTCTACATTAGTTGCTATGTGCCTTTACTATTTGCCGGCAGAAAAATTAATGCTTATCCGCCAATATTTAACCCAGATGAAAAGCTTGGATAAGAAAGACGCCTCCGGTAATTATATAAAATGGCTTTATCCAAAAGAATCAGTTTTTGCTCATGTTTTCCGCGGTCATTGGTATGATATAGGAGATATAGATTCTTATAAAGATGCTGATAGCTTATTTACGCGTTTTCTAAGAATCGGGGCAAAAAAGAAATAACAAGTAAAATTACACAAAACAAGCATTGCTTAAAATGTGTAATCCGTGCTTAATAAAGCACTACTCACGGGAGGAATGAATGAAGAAAGCGCATTTACGGTTATTTAGTTCGGAATCGGTTACCGAGGGGCATCCGGATAAGGTCTGCGACCAGATTTCTGATGCGGTGCTTGATGATGTTTTAAAACAGGATCCCACAGGCAGAGTGGCCTGCGAAACATATATTACCATGGGCCTTACGATTGTCGGCGGTGAAATAACGACAACCGGCTACGTGGATGTTCAGAATTTAGTAAGAGGCGTTTTAAAGGACATAGGGTACACGCATCCCAAATACGGCTTGGATTATGAGACATGTTCGATACTAAATGCCATACATAACCAATCGCCGGATATCGCCCAGGGGGTTGATACCGGAGGAGCCGGAGATCAGGGAATGATGTTTGGTTATGCCTGTGATGAGACGCCGGAACTTATACCCTTGCCTATATATTTAGCGCATAGGCTTTCCGAGCGTCTTGCCCAGGTACGCAAGGAAGGTATTTTGGATTATCTTGGCCCGGACGGTAAAAGCCAGGTTACTGTAGTATACGAAAACAATAAGCCAAAAATGGTGGATTCGGTTGTTATCGCAAGCCAGCATACAGAGGATGTCCTGGACAGGTCAGGGCAGTTTATTACCCAAAAAGCGCGGCAGGAGATAATTGATAAAGTGGCCAAACCGGTATTGAAGGATTATCTAACAAAAGCTACCAAATACTATATAAACCAGACGGGTAAATTTGTTATTGGAGGGCCGCAGTCGGATACGGGCATGACCGGCAGAAAAATTATTGTTGATACCTATGGCGGAACGGTTTCTCATGGAGGAGGCGCTTTTTCCGGCAAGGACCCGACAAAAGTTGATAGGTCAGCCGCCTATATGGCCCGTTATATAGCCAAAAACATAGTTGCGGCAAAATTAGCCAAAACCTGTTCAATACAGCTGGCCTATGTTATAGGCAAGGCCGATCCGCTTTCGATAATGGTGGAAACTTACGGTACCAGCCATATATCGGAAGAAAAATTCATAAAACTAATCCGTAAGCATTTCCAGCTAACTCCTAAGGGAATAATCAGCAGCCTTGATTTGCTTAAGCCGAGGTATAAAAAAACCGCCGCCTACGGCCATTTTGGCAGAAGCGGCGAAGGTTTTACCTGGGAAAGGACGGATAAAGCGAAGATTTTAGCCAAAGAAGCGTAATAGAAATATAAAATTTAAAGTGTAAAATGTAAAACTATAATTCAAAAATCAAATTTAAATTTTTAATTTTGGTTTTGCATTTTTAATTTTAACCTTTTAATTTAACTAATAAAGGATTATATATGAAATATGATATTAAGGATATAAAATTAGCAAATAAGGGTAAACTGCGCATTGAATGGGCACGTCAGAATATGCCGGTGTTGGGATTTATTGAAGAGCGTTTTAGAAAAGAAAAACCTTTGAAGGGCGTTCGTCTTGCGGCATGCCTCCATGTAACTACGGAAACGGCAAATTTAATGAGCGCTTTAAAGGCAGGGGGGGCGGAGGTTTTTCTCTGCGCGTCTAACCCGCTCTCAACTCAGGACGATGTCGCCGCATCGCTTGTGCGCGATTTGAAGATACCGGTTTTCTCCATTAAAGGCGAGGATAACAGGACTTACTATCAGCACATAAAAGCTGTTTTAGACGCCGAGCCGGATATTACCATGGATGATGGAGCGGATCTAGTTTCCATAATACATAAAGAAGGAAAATTAAATCCGTTGGGAGGCACGGAAGAAACGACTACCGGAGTAATCCGTCTGCGGGCAATGGAAAATGACGGCGTGCTTAAATATCCTATTATAGCCGTAAACGATGCTGAAACCAAACATTTATTTGATAACAGATACGGCACCGGTCAATCTACCCTTGATGGGATAATCCGCGCGACGAACCGTTTGATTGCCGGGTTATATGTCGTAATATGCGGCTACGGCTGGTGCGGCAAAGGTGCTGCCATGCGCGCTAAAGGCATGGGCGCAAAAGTAATAGTAGTCGAAATAGATCCCGTACGCGGACTTGAGGCGAATATGGATGGTTTTCAGGTTATGCCGATAGCCGATGCGGCAAAAAGCGGGGATATTTTTATTACCCTTACCGGAGACATAAATGTAATAAGACGTGAGCATTTTTTGAAAATGAAAAGCGGAGCAATCGTCGCGAATTCCGGGCATTTCAACGTAGAGCTTGATATAGAGGGGTTGAAAAAGATAAGCAAAAAGAGAAGAGTAATTCGTGATTTTGTCGAAGAATATACCCTTGCCGATGGAAGGGTTGTTTGCCTTCTTGGCGAAGGCCGCCTGATAAATTTGGCCGCTGCTGAAGGCCACCCAGCCCAGGTTATGGATATGTCTTTTGCTAATCAGGCGTTATCCGCAGAATATATAAAAAATAATTACAAAAGGCTGGAAAATAAAGTTTATAAAGTTCCCGAAGCGCTGGATAAGAATATCGCCAGGCTTAAATTAAAATCTCTAGGGATAAAGATTGATACGCTTACGCCTCAGCAGAAGAAATATCTGGCAAGCTGGCGGGAAGGCACATAGAGAATTAAAAAGTTAAAATGAAAAATTCAAAATTAAAAACGCCTATTAAAAAAATAGGGGTTTTGACTTCCGGCGGCGATGGCTCTGGCATGAATGCCGCAATAAGGAGCGTGGTGCGTTATGCATCGCATAACGGGTTGGAAGTGGCCGGTATTATGCGCGGCTATCAGGGCTTGATTGACGATGACATTATCTCTTTAAGTCATCGTTCGGTATCTAATGTTATAAATAAGGGCGGTACGCTTTTAAAAACCGCAAGATGCAAAGAGTTCTTTACTAGGGAAGGAAGAAAAAAAGCAGCCGCGACTGTAAAAAGGCATGGCATAGACGCGCTGGTTGTTATTGGCGGCAATGGTTCTTATCACGGCGCGCATCTTTTATTGTCCGAATGGAAAGTCCCCTGCGCCTGCATTCCCGGAACGATTGATAATGATATCAGGGGGACGGATGCGACTATTGGTTCTGATACAGCAGTTAACACTGCCCTTGATGCGATAGATAAGATACGCGATACCTGTACTTCCATGGAGCGGATTTTTGTTATAGAAGTCATGGGTAGGGATTGCGGGTTTATCGCCATAGAATCCGCTCTGGGCGGAGGCGCTGAAGATGTTTTAGTCCCCGAGCTGAAGTTTGATCTTAGGAAAATCTGTGAACGTATTAAAAAAGGAAGGTTAAAGGGAAAGATAAGCTGGATAATCATTGTGGCCGAAGGCGCGGCGAAGGCGCAGGCAATAGCAGCAAAAATCACTAAGATTACCAGGCTTGAAACCCGCGTGGTGGTATTGGGGCATATACAGAGAGGCGGGATACCTACGGCTAAAGACAGGATTTTAGCCACCCGGCTTGGCTCTGCCGCGGTAGATCTATTGCTCAACAACCAATATGACAAGGCCGCGGGAATAGTTAACGGTGAAATAAACGTTATACCGGTTAGAGAGGCAATTAAGAAAAAGGATTTAAAAGTAGATAATTTTTACCGTCTGATAAATATACTAACTTGAATAATTAATGAAGATCAATTCGTACTCATCCGCCTGTGGCGGATGTGCTCATTGAGTTGTAAAATATATCCCTTGCCTAAGCATCGGGTAAATTTATTCGAAATTTACCCGATAGGCTGCGGGATCAATTCGCGCAAATAACTTACGTCGCTCTTTCAGAGCTTCCGTAAGTTATGCGCTCATTGAGGAGGTATTAAGGTGGCAGGTAACAATATCGATGTTTTGGTAAAAAATCTGATTTTAGAAGGTGATATAAATAAAAAGAAAGATTATTTTTTAAAAATTTGGCAGGCGGCCAAAGATGCCGGGGTTTATCCGGCTTCTATCCATGATTTTTATAAAGCGCGAGGCAGAAATGAATTTTCAGGATTTACCGTCCCGGCGATTAATCTACGCGGCTTAACTTATATTTTGGCGCGTGCGATTATCAGGGTCGCCAAGAAAAATAATGCCGGAGCTTTTATATTTGAAATTGCCAAATCCGAAATGGGCTATACTGATCAGCGCCCGGTAGAATATTGCGGGGTTTGTTTAGCCGCTGCCGTAAAAGAGGGTTATAGAGGGCCTATATTCGTGCAGGCAGACCATACCCAAGTAAATCCCAAAAAATACAAAGAAAACCCCAAAAAAGAATTAGATGGCCTTAAGCTGTTAATCAAAGAAGCCGTTGATTCAGGTTTTTATAATATAGACATAGATTCTTCTACTTTGGTAGATTTAAGCAAGCCGGATAAAAAAGAAGAACAGCACTTAAATTATGAGTCGTGTGCTGAACTTACCAAATATATCCGGAGCATACAGCCAAAGGGTGTTACCGTATCAATAGGAGGAGAGATAGGCGAAGTAGGGACCGCAAACTCTACCCCGGAAGAATTAGAAGCTTTTATGTCTGGTTATAACGAGTTGACAGGCAGGCTTGATGGCATTAGCAAGGTAAGCGTTCAGACAGGTACTTCGCACGGAGGGGTGGTTTTGCCTGACGGCAGTATCGCCAAGGTTAAACTTGATTTTGAAACGTTAAGAACTCTATCGGAACTCGCGCGCGCAAAATACGGCATGGGCGGGGCGGTACAGCACGGGGCATCAACTTTGCCTGACGATGCTTTTGGTAAATTCCCGGAGGTTGAGACTCTGGAAGTGCATTTAGCAACTCAGTTCCAGAACATGATTTTTGAAAGCAGGCATTTTCCGGCAAGTCTAAGAGATAAGATATATTCATGGCTTAAGGAGAATCTGGCGTCTGAGAAAAAAGAGACAGAAACAGAAGACCAATTTATTTACAAAACGCGTAAAAAAGCGCTTGGGCCATTTAAAAAAGAACTTACGAATCTCGGCGATGATATACTTGAAAGAATAGGGAAAGAGCTGGAAGAAAAATTTGAATTTTTATTTAAAAAGCTCAACATTGCAGGCAGCAAAGATCTTATCGAAAGATATATTAAGCCCGTATATATAAAGCCGGATATCAACTCTCATTCCGGAGAGATAGACGCATCAGGGGCGGATTAATCCCGCCGAAGGCGGGATTAGCTCCGAAGCGCGCGCAGTAGATTTCTTCTCTTACGAGAAGAAATCTACAAGCGTTTACGCCAGGAGTAAGTTAGGCTTTCTGTTGAAAGCGGGATGATTAAGGAGCAAAAATATGCGTTCAGACAGGATTAAAAAAGGCATAGAGCGGGTTCCGCATCGCGCTCTTTTATATGCCACGGGGATCAGAAAAAAAACGCTTGATAAGCCGTTTATTTTAGTCGCGACATCTTATAACGATATAATTCCCGGCCATGTAGGCATGCGTGATTTGGAAAGGTTTATAGAGCGGGGAATTTGCGCTGCCGGAGGCGCGCCTTTCTTTGTGGGAATTCCCGGTATATGCGACGGTATTGCCATGGGCCATGCGGGCATGCATTATTCGCTTGCTTCCCGTGAGCTTATTGCCGATTCTCTTGAGACAGTGGTGCAGGCTCATGCCTTTGACGCGATGGTATGCCTTACGAATTGCGATAAAATTACTCCCGGTATGCTTATGGCATCGGCGCGGCTGAATATACCGACGATAGTCGTGACCGCCGGCCCTATGCTTTCCGGCCGCCTGATGCAGAAAAAACTTGCTTTTGTGCATGATACATTTGAAGCTTTGGCGCGCGCAAAAAAAGGCGAAATTTCTGAGAAAGAACTCAGTTGCCTTGAACAGGAAGCTTGTCCCGGCGCCGGTTCATGCCAAGGGTTATATACGGCAAATACCATGGCAT
>Ga0210019_1002689_pt1 | contig 17009 bp, 14 predicted proteins | sample CryGeyCG2114_020_2_FD_183969 | JGI IMG/M metagenome (GOLD analysis project Ga0210019, IMG submission 183969) | Groundwater microbial communities from aquifer - Crystal Geyser CG11_big_fil_rev_8/21/14_0.20 (SPAdes) (version 2) | ecosystem: Environmental > Aquatic > Deep subsurface > Groundwater ...
CTATTTCTTCAGGCGTGCCGGAGGCTACTATATTCCCGCCTTCATCCCCTCCTCCAGGCCCCAGGTCTATGATATAATCCGCTGATTTTATAACGTCCAGATTATGCTCTATTATCAAAACGCTGTTCCCTCCCTCTACGAGAGCGTGTAATACCTTGAGCAGCCTGTCTATATCTGCAAAATGCAGGCCTGTGGTAGGCTCATCCAGCATATAAATGGTTTTGCCTGTTCCGATCTTAGTCAGCTCCGCAGCAAGTTTTATCCTTTGCGCTTCTCCGCCTGAAAGCGTTGTAGCAGATTGGCCTAACTCAATATACCCAAGCCCTACCTCGTAAAGCGTTTTCAGTTTTTGATGTATATGCGGGATATTTTTAAAAAGCTCCAGGGCATCCTCAACCGTCATCCCCAGGACATCGGCTATCGATTTTCCTTTATAAAGGACCTGCAGGGTCTCGTGATTATACCTTTTGCCGTCACAAACTTCGCAGGTCACGTAAACATCAGGCAGGAAATGCATTTCTATCTGCTTGATGCCGTCTCCCTGGCACGCCTCGCATCTGCCGCCTTTGACATTGAAACTGAAACGCCCGGGTTTATACCCTCTCATCCTGGACTCAGGAAGCTTTGCGAATATATCTCTTATAAAAGAAAATACCCCTGTGTAAGTTACCGGGTTTGAACGCGGAGTTCTGCCTATGGGCGATTGGTCGACAACAATAACCTTATCCACCCGGTCCGCGCCTTCAATTTCATCATGCGCCCCGGGTTTTTCCTTTGACCTGTAAAGTTTTTTCGCCAGGGCTTTATATAAAATATCATCCACCATGGTACTTTTACCTGAACCAGACACCCCTGTTATGCATACAAAAAGGCCAAGCGGTATCTGTATATCTATATTTTTAAGATTATGCTCTCTTGCATTCCTGATTACAATAGACCTGTTTTTTATTGCCTTGCGCCTTTTCTCAGGCAAAGCTATCTTTAATTCCCCGCGCAAATAACTGCCTGTCAGAGATTCCTCTGAATCCACAATGTCGCCGACAGAGCCTTCTGCTACCACTTTTCCGCCGTGCTTGCCTGCGCCGGGACCAAGATCTATGATATAATCCGCATTTCTTATCGTAGCTTCATCATGCTCAACAACTATCAGCGTATTTCCCAGATCTCTCAGCGCCTTCAGCGTGTCAAGAAGCTTGGCATTGTCTTTTTGATGAAGGCCTATGCTTGGCTCGTCAAGCACATAAAGAACGCCTGTCAGCCCTGCCCCTATCTGAGTTGCCAGCCTTATCCTCTGCGCCTCTCCGCCTGAAAGAGTAGAGCTGATCCTGTCAAGCGTAAGATAATCAAGCCCGACATTAGTCATAAAATTAAGCCTCTCGCGTATTTCTTTTAAAATCTGACGGGCAATCTTCTCCTGCGCCTGGTCGAGTTTTATATCTAAAAAGAATTTTCTTGCGTCTCTGATTGAAAAGTTAGAAACATCGCTGATGGATAAGGCATTTATTTTTATTGAAAGCACTTCAGGTTTTAATCTTTTACCTTTACATTCAGGGCAGGTAGAGATGGTTGTGTATTTATTTATTTCGGCTCTCATGAATTCGCTGTCTGTATCTTTTAATCTTCTCAATAGATTAGGCACAACCCCTTCGAAATAAACACCCCACTCTGCTCTTTTTGAACCATACAGGATAACATCCTTTATTTTTTTAGGGATTTTATTAAAGGGCGTGTCTATATCAAAACCGTATTCCTGCCCAAGTTTTCTTAAAAGCCTTCTGTAGTGAAGCACTATTCTCATGCCGCCTACCCGCCATGGCCTTATTGCCTCTCTTAAAGATTTTGTTTTATCAGGTATGACAAGATCCGGATCTATATCCATTATAGTGCCCAAGCCGTCGCATGAACCACAGGCGCCGTAAGGGCTATTAAAGGAAAACATCCTGGGTTCTATCTCTTCATAATTAACCCCGCAGGTAGGGCACGAATACAGCTCGCTAAACAGCTCCTCTTGGCCGCCTGCGCTTTTTACCGCTATCATCAACCCTTTCCCCGCCTTTAATGCTGTTTCTGCGGAATCCGCAAGCCTTTTCCTTATTCCTTTTTCAATCACAATCCTGTCTACCACGACCTCTATATCATGCTTCTTGAATTTATCCAATTTTATCTTTTCATCCAGGGAAACCACGCTTCCGTCTAACCTTATTCTCACAAATCCCTGTTTTTTTAATTCGCTGAACAGGCTGTGATACTCGCCTTTCCTGCCCCTCACAATAGGAGCAAGTATAATAACGGCTGTCCCGTCCGGATATTTTAAAATCCTGTCCGTTATTTCATCCTGGCTCTGCTGCTTTATTTCCCTCCCGCATTTGTAGCAATAAGGCTTCCCTATCCTTGCGAAGAGAAGCCTGAGATAATCATAAACTTCGGTAGTTGTCCCTACTGTAGAGCGCGGGTTCCCGCCTGCCTTTCTCTGTTCAATAGAAATAGCCGGAGACAGGCCTTCTATGCGTTCCACGTCAGGTTTTTCAAGCTGCTCCAGGAACTGCCTCGCGTAGCTAGGCAGGCTCTCCACATATCTTCGCTGGCCTTCTGCGTATATCGTATCAAACGCAAGAGAGGATTTTCCTGAGCCGCTAAGCCCTGTAATCACCACCAGCTTATTGCTGGGAATCTCTAAATTTATATTCTTGAGGTTATGTTCCTTTGCCCCGAATATTTTTATAAACTTATTTTCCATAAATAGCTTTTTATGATGGGAGCCGCACTCCCATCATATAGTCTGGTCAAGCCAGGTCTTTCATAACCAATGCATAGACATTTGCTGTTTTTATAAGACTGCTTATATAAACAAACTCATCGTCGCTATGCCATTTTTTTCCGCCGCTTGCGCTGTAACCGAGACTAGGTATTCCTTTCCACATGAAATACCGCATATCAGTTGCGCCGGGCATCACGCTGAAATTCGCATATTTGCCTGTTGCAATCTTTACCGCATCAGAAACTACTTTAAAAAACACATCGTCTTTTCCGGATATCGCAGGCTCTTCCTGCGAAATAAATCTTATACTGACCTTTGAATCTTTATGCCTGGCATTAAACTTTTTAATAACAGCCTCTATCTCTTTTTTCGCGGCGCTTATATTTTCTTCAGGTATAAGCCGCCTGTCTATGCTGAATTTTACAGCCCCCGGAACCACATTTACCTTGATCCCGCCCTCTAAAAATCCCCCCATCACAAAAGTCGCACTCTTAGAAACACCGTCCTGCATGTTATGCCTGGTTTTTCTTTTAGAGATTTTATTTTTAAGTTTCCCGAATTCATTCACAAGCATGTTCATTCTTTCAAAGGAATTGACGCCTTTGTGAGGCGTGGAACCGTGGGCTGATTTTCCCAGTATCTCTACCTCAGCCCATAAAACGCCTTTATTACCCATTGAAACGTGATTTCCAGAGCATCCTTCGCTCATCGCATAATCAGCCTTTACAAAACCCATCCCAGCCAGATAGCCAAAGCCTGTCCTTCCGCCTATCTCTTCGTCAGGCGTAAAAGAAAGCTGTATGTTTATCCTAGGCCTTATACCGCACTTCTTTAATGCCTTTATTGCGAACAATACGCTTGCAATATTTCCTTTCATATCTTCTGAGCCGCGGCCATAAATCTTCGTGCCTTTTATTACTGCCGCGAAAGGATCGGTAATCCACTTATCAGTAGCAGGCACCACATCGTAATGAGAATTTATGTGAAATGTTTTTCCTGCGCCTGCATCCAGATCAGCTACCAGGCTTACCCTCTTAGAGCCGTATCTTACGCCGAATTTATTTAAGACATCCTTAGGCGTAACATATTTTTTTGTAGCTAGCCCAAGTTTCCTGCATTCCTTTTCAAGAAAACACACCATCTCTTCATAGTTTTTACCGGGCGGGTTCACTGTAGGAATTTCTATTAACTTTGAAACAATATTAACCGCATATCTCTTATTATTTTTTAAATAATATTCCAGCTTGTTTTGCGCGCCTTTGAACATTTCTATTTCCCCTCCAGCTTATCCGCTTCATTATATTCCGACTCGGCCTTTTTTAAAAGCCCTTTATGCTCATAGATATTGCCTAGCATTCTATGCGCGCCTGCATTATAAGGGTCCAAAGCCAGATACTTTATAAATTGCCTCATAGATTTTTCTATATAGCCTTTTTCGTAATACACAAGCCCTAGCATATAAGAAGCCTGCCTCAGGTAAGGATTCAGCCCAGCTGATTTTTCAAGCGCCCCGATCCCTTCTTCTTTTTTACCCATGCGCAAATAAGCCGTACCCTTATTGCAATAAAGCTCCGCCGATTCAGGATAATATTTTAAAAGCCCGTCTATGATGCGAAGGGCATCTTTATAGCGTCCGGTATTAATATAAATAGCGCTGAGATTATTGCCGGCTTCTAAAAATTTAGGATTGCGCTCTATGAGTTTTATATAAGTTTCTTCCGCCAGCTTGGCCTCTCCTATCTTTTCGAAAAAACCAGCCACGCTTAAACATTCGTCAGATTTTTCTATTTTCTTTTTGCTAAAATCTATCCTGAATTTTTCTATCGCTTCTTTATTTTCCGGCACATCATGTAAAAACACCGCAGAACTTTCATCGTAATGCACCAGGGCCCACCCTTTATCTTTGTTTAAATTTTTTAATAACCGTTCTGTCCCGCTGAATAAATGCCTGATAAGCGCAATATTAAAATGATATTTTTCCTGAAGGCTTTTCCATTCTCTAGGATAATTTTGAGCCCTCTTATATAACTGATAAAAATCATTTTTATATAATTCTGTCCTCACGTCTATAAACACCCTTTTTTCAGGATAAAATCTATACGCTATATAATGCCCGAAATCAATGCTGTTAAAAATCCTACCCTTTATGTTCCCGCGCTCTAAGAAATCGCAAGCCTTTTTAGGCGTCAAAAGCTCTGTCATCCCGGACTCCGTCTTTCTGAACGCAGACTGTTTTGTAAACTCATAGTATCCGTTTGAAATAAAAAAATATGCCCCGGCTAAAATAACCAACAGGAGCGCCCCGTAATATTTTTTATCGACTATATTTTTAGTAAGGCCTGCCTCGTTTAAATTAATAGCGGCTAGCGGCATGGCCATAAATATAAAGACGGGCATATTCCTTACCGCCGCGTAAGAAGCTGCAAACGAACCCATGAAAATTAAAATATGCTGCATCCTGGCCTTCTTTAGGTTTATTAAAAATGTTATGCTGGACAGGATAGCTAATATCCAGAAAAAAACATACCTCCCGAAGCTGGCACTGGTAGGCATCATTAATTCGCGCACATCCTGCATATAGGCTTTTTGCTGATAGAAAATCCCTATTAATATTTTTATAGGATATATAGCGCCTTTATAAAAATATGGGCTGATGAAGCACGCAAGGCAGGTAAAACCCAATATCAATCCTAATCTTTTAACTTTTTTAAAATCCCTTAAAATAAGGCTTCCGATGCAATACAAAAATATCAGCGCTGGGCCTAAAATGAAATAACCGTGCAGATTTACCCATAATATTTGAAAAATTGGCAGCAGATAAATTTTTTCTTCGCTTTCAAGCGCATAAAAAAACAGGCATAAAAATAAATATGAAAAAATCTCCGGCCTTGCGAATGACCTGTAGCCGAAAGCAAAAATAGAAATTACTATAAAAAAAATAGCATAAACAAGTTTTTTATATTTTCCAAATATGAAAAACAGCGTCATAAGAAAACATAAGGCTATAACGGCTGTCTTGAGTATATTTACGCCCAGCCAGCCAAATTTAGCAAAAATACCGTAAAATATAACCTGGGAAAGCCATTCATGATCCACCCATGGCTGATTTTCCAGCGTATAAGAAAAAATATCCGTTTGCGGGATATTAAAATTTTTTAAAATATATTCGCCTGTTTTAAAATGGCACCACAAATCAGAGTCGACTATGGTGTTTAGCTGAGAGATGACTATAAGCGCAAAAAGCAGGATTAAAACTAGAAGTCGCATTGATTGAATTCTGGATTTCGGAGTCCCGCACCTTTTTTGAAAAGGTGCGGGACGCGAATTAAAAACTTTTATCTTTTTTTCTTTTTCTTTCCGCCGCGAGCCATCTTAGCTCTGGAGATATCTCCGTGTTTATCGATAAAATAAAGATATCCCTTCTGCTTCTTTATTCCGCATTTCATTACTTTTTCCATCCTTAATCACCCCCTCCCTCTTTATGATTTTAGATTAAATTATTTCTTTAAGCTTTGCGATAGCTGAAAAAATCGCCAATTGACTGGTCTTGGGATTATTTTTGGAAGGCATGTTTTCTGTCCTTGTCCACAGCCTGCCAAACTCGCCCTCTATTTCTATCTCATGGGTATTTCTTGTGTATTCAGGGGAAGTGAATATCTTTACGTTTGTTTTGTCCGGGCCGATCCCGCATATGCTCAATGTAACGGCCACGTTTATATTCTGGGGAAAATATTTTATCGCTTCCCCGGCTGTGCCTGAATAAATAAGAGTCTCCTTATCTATTTTTTCTATATCTATATTTTTTTCTTTTAAATACGGAGAGCCCGCGAGGCCTTTCAATGGCTTCCTGGTGGTAAGGGTCACGCTTCTAACCGCGCCTGTCATTGCTGATTTTAATCCATCCAGCCCGCAAACAGCCCCGCTCGGGATATGTATGCTGGAATGCCCTGAATTTATCTTTTCAACAAGGTGCTGCTTTTTTAAAAGCCCGCCCGTGCTCATGATAAGCACGTCTTTTTTTAAGGCATCTGCTTTTTCAGCTACTTCTCCGGAGATCTCCCCGGATGCCGCTTCTATTATAATATCGGATTTATTAATTACCTCTTCTATGGACGCTACCGACGGTTTCGGCTTTATTCTGCTGGAAAGTGCTTCTGCTTTTCCGGAATCAATATCAGCTACAGCTATTATCTTTAACCTATCGCCCAGATTCCTGGATATGTAATCCACTATCTCGGAACCCATTGCTCCGCAGCCTATTATACCTATCTTTTTTACCATTCTAGTAACCTGCCAGGCTTGCACCTGGTTTTTCTCCGGAAACATTTAACATGCGTTCCAGGGCTTTATAAGCCTTATCCCTTATGTCGTCGCCTATCCTGATCTCGTGCTCCATCGCCTCAAGAGAATGAGCTACCCATCCAAGCGTGGTCAATTTCATTGTGGGGCATACTAATCTGTCTGTGGGCATGTAGAATTTCTTGTCAGGATTGTCTTTTTTCAACCTGTAAAGCATGCCTGACTCAGTAGCTATAATGAACTCTTTTGATTTAGAGGCCTTGACATACTTAAACATCCCGCCGGTAGAACATATATGGTCGCTTACGCTCAATACGTCAGGATTGCATTCCGGATGCGCCAACACTTCTGCTTCAGGATGGTCTGCCTTGGCCTTTAGAATCTCTTCTTTCGAAACCCTTATATGCGTAGGGCAGAATCCTTCCCACAGGATTATCTTCTTATCCGGCACATTCTGCTGGACGTATCTTCCCAAGTTTTTATCAGGCACGAATATAACTTCTTTGTAGTCTTTGAGGGATTGGACTATCTGGATGGCATTTGAAGACGTGCAGCATATGTCGCTCTCAGCCTTTATTTGAGCGGAAGAATTGACATAGCACACAACTGCGGCGTCGGGATATTCATTTCTTTTTTCTTTTAACCGTTCGACAGTTACCATGTCTGCCATAGGGCAACCCGCCTCTTTCACAGGCAGGAGCACTATCTTATCAGGATTAAGTATAGATGCGCTTTCTGCCATAAAATCCACGCCGCAAAAAACAATAACCTTTGCGTCGGCATTGACCGCAGCCTGGCTGAGCGCCAGAGAATCGCCGCTTATATCCGCTATGTCCTGAACCTCGTCGCGCTGATAATTATGCACTATTATTACAGCGTGCTTTTCTTTCTTAAGCTTCAGGATCTTTTTCTTAAGATTTTCTTTATACTTAAGGTCGTCTTCTTTCTTGTATGGATGAGATGTCATATATATCCTTTAGTCGGTTAACAGCTATTTCTTGCCTGTTATTTTATTCTTATCATTTACAAAAATAACCTTGGGCTTAAACACAACTGTGTCCTTTGCCTCCATCATAGCGTAAGATATCACGAGAATCCTGTCCCCCACCACTGCCCAGCGCGCTGTCCCTCCGTTCATGCAGATAACCCCTGACCCCTTCTTGCCGGATATCACATAAGTTTCCAGCCTCGTTCCGTTATTCAGATTTACTACCTGCACGCGCTCATTCGGTATTATATCCGCTGCGTCCAGAAGATCCTCGTCTATGGTAATGCTGCCCGCGTATTCCAGATTGGCTTCTGTGACTATCGCTCCCTGTATCTTTGATTTATAAACAGTCCTGAACATCATAAAATCAACCCCCTTCAATTTAAAATAACATTATCTATCAATCTCGTATTCCCTACCCGTACAGCTACCGCGACTAATGCTACACCGGAAATTTTTTTAATAGCCTTTAGCTCCTTTGTGTCAACTATAGCTATATAATCTATTTTCGCGGCAGGTTCTTTACTTATAACCTGCTTCATTTTGCTGATTATCTTTCCGGAATTTCTTTCTCCCTGATTAAATAATCTTCTCGCAAGCCTTAAAGCCTTATAAAGCGAGGCAGCCTGGACCCGTTCATCCTCGCCAAGATAAACATTTCTCGAGCTCATGGCCAGCCCATTTTTTCCCCGGACAACAGGCATCACCTTTATGTCCACATCCATGTTCAGGTCTAGTGCCATTTTTTTGATCACGATTGCCTGCTGGCAGTCTTTTTGCCCGAAATATGCGATATCAGGCATTGTGATATTAAAAAGTTTTGTAACCACCGTGGTTACTCCGCGAAAATGGCCCGGCCTGGATATCCCGCATAATTTTTCAGTAATCCCTTCCACGTTTACATGGGTAGAATAACCGTCCGGATACATCTCCCTGGCTTCCGGGACAAAAATTATATCAGCGCCTTCTTTTTCGCAGAGATCCAAATCTTTTTTCAGGTTTCTCGGGTATTTTTTAAAATCTTCCCCGGGCCCGAATTGGGCTGGATTTATGAAAATACTGACAATAACGCAGCCTGTGTCCTTCCTGGCTTTTCTTATGAGGCTTGCATGGCCTTCGTGCAAAAAACCCATAGTGGGAACAAGGCCTATTGTCTTTTTGCGCTTCTTTATCTCGGAAACTTTTTTTGCCAAAGATCTTATACTTCTATATACCCGCATATATCTCTTTTAAAGGTTTCATTACAAATTCCCGTTCGCGCATCCTGGGATGAGGAACCTTGAGCCCTGGTTCATCTATCTTTTTACACCCGTATAAAAGTATGTCCAGATCTATTGTGCGCGGAGCGTCCTTAACCAGCCTCTTGCGGCCTAACTCATTTTCTATCGCCTGTAATCTTGCGAGCAGCTCCCTCGGTTCAAGTTCTGTTTCCAGCTCCAGAGCGCCGTTAAGGTATTTGCCCTGCCTCGGCCCTCCCACAGGATCTGTTTCGTAAATATTGGATACCCTTTTCACCTCAATGCCTTTTATCGCCTTTAATTTCTCAATCGCGCTTTCTATATGTTTTTTCCTGTCCCCCAGATTAGAGCCTATACCTATATAACAAAGCATATTTAAAGGACTTTTTCCAGCCTCTGGACCGCTTCCTCTATCCTTTCTTTGGAAACAGTAAGCGCAAACCTCACATAACCTTCGCCGCTTTCTCCGAATCCTATGCCCGGGGTTATTATAATATCCGCTTTATCGAGGACTAGCCTTGCGAAATCAATGGAAGATTTATGTTTTTTCGGAAGCCTTGCCCATGCATAAAAAGTGGCTTTTGGTTTGGCTATAACCCAGCCGAGCTTATTTAAACCATCCACCAGAGCATCTCTTCTCTCCTGGTATACTTTATTCATCCTCCCGAGATGTTTATCTGCTATATCCAGCGCTGTCACGCCCGCCATCTGGACCGCGTTAAATACGCCCGAGTCTATATTGGATTTTACCTTTGCCAGGCCTTTTATGATTTTTTCATTGCCGCACGCAAACCCCACCCGCCACCCTGTCATGTTGCATGTTTTTGAAAGTGAGTGAAATTCCGCTCCCATCTCTTTTCCGCCTTCTACTTTTAAAAAACTTGCGGGCCTGAAGTTATCAAACGACACCTCAGAATACGCAGCGTCGCTGGCTACGATAAGGTTATATTTTTTCGCAAAGATAGCCACGTCTTCGAAAAAACCTTTTTCACAGACAGCTGCCGTGGGATTGTTCGGATAGTTTATATAAATTATTTTCGCTTTTTTAAGAGCTTTATTTTCTATTCTTTTTAAATCCGGCAGAAAATTATTTTCCTCTATTAGGGGCATTAAATAAGGCATGCCTCCTGCCAGGATAGTGCCGCCTTTATACGGAGGATAACACGGGTCGGGAATCAATGACACGTCTCCGGGATTTATAAACACGAGCGGCAGATGGCTTATGCCCTCTTTTGAACCGATAAGAGGGAGTATCTCTTTTTCAGGATCCAGAATAACCCCGAATCTTTCCCTGTACCACCCTGCGATCCTCTCCCTGAAAACAGAGCTTCCCTGATCCAGGGGATAATGATGGTTTTTAGAATCCTGGGCTGCTTTATAAAGAGAGTCCACTATCTCTTTTGGCGTAGGTTCATCAGGATCCCCTATGCCAAGGTCTATGATATCGCGGCCTTCAGCACGCGCCTTTCTTTTTGCCTTGTCTATCTCAACAAATAAATAAGGCGGTAATTTTTTTAACCTCTCGGTAAATTCAAACTCCATCTTTTGCTATCCTCCAATAACATCCGCCATTGTATAAAGCCCTGGCTTTTTGCCTGCTAAAAACCTTGCCGCATCCAGCGCGCCTTTTGCAAATGCATCCCTGGAATGGGCCCTGTGCGTCAATTCTATCCTTTCTGCCTTGCCTGCGAATATAACGGTATGGTCTCCTACTATATCCCCTAATCTTATAGAATGGATAGGAGGGGTTTTGCCTTTTAGTTTGGAAATAGCTTCGCCCAACCGTTTAGCTGTCCCGCTCGGAGCATCTTTTTTCTGATCATGATGCGACTCTACTATCTCTGCCTCGTAATCCTCTCCCAGGGCTCTGGCAACTTCTTCTGTGATTTTAAACATCAGATTAGCGCCTACGCTCATGTTTGGAGAAAAAACAACCGGTATTTTTTTGGAGGCATCTTCAATCTTTCCAACCTCATCTTTGGTAAATCCCGTAGTCCCTATTACCATGGCTTTTTTATTCTTAACCGCTGTTTCCAGGTGCTCCAATGTAGCCGGGGGCGCTGTAAATTCTATCAAAATATCGCAAGTCCCGACTATTTTATTAAAATCAGACTCCACCTTTTTCCCTGTTTTTCCGGCAGAAATAATCTCTCCTATGTCTTTTCCTACCGCCGGGCTGGAAGAAGCCTCAATAGCCCCTGTTATTTCAAAATTTTTATCCTGGCTGGCAAGCGCCCCGATCCTGGCGCCCATCCTGCCCGATATCCCGCTTATAATAATCCTTACCATTATATCTTCTCCTTTTAGAGTAAACCGTAATCCTTGAGCGCTTTTTTAAGTTTTTCTAAATTTGCCTCAGCCATCGAGCATAAAGGGAGCCTAAGCCCCGGCTCTATCATGCCCATAAGGCTCATTGCCGTCTTGACAGGTATTGGATTAGTTTCCAAAAATACCGCTTTTACCAGGGGCAGAAGTTTATAATGCAATTTTCTTGCGCCTTCCAGATCTCCTTTTTTGAATTTCGCCGTCATATCCGACACATCTTTGGGCGCGATATTATTTACGACTGATATAACGCCTGTCCCGCCTATTGCCATTAAAGGCAGGGTAAGCCCGTCATCCCCTGATATGAGATCAAATTTTTCTCCGCACAGATAGCGTATCCTGGCCATCTGTTCCAGATTTCCGCTTGATTCTTTCACTCCGGCTATATTTCTTACCTTGCTTATCCTGGCCATTGTCTCAGGCTCTATATTCACGCCTGTCCTTGAAGCGATATTATAAACGATCATGGGAAGATCGACCCCTTCCGCTATTGTCTTAAAATGCAGGTAAAGCCCCTCCTGCGTAGGTTTATTGTAATAAGGAGAGACCTGCAGCGACGCGTCTGCGCCTGCTTTTTTTGCGTGTTCCGTAAGCATCAAGGCTTCCTGGGTGCTGTTTGAGCCTGTTCCCGCAATAACCTTTACCTTCTTATTGGCGGCTTCTATGACAATCTCTATGACCCTGTCGTGCTCTTCATAAGAAAGCGTCGCGGATTCGCCTGTTGTGCCGCATGGTACGATGCCGCTTGTCCCGTTTTTTATATGAAACTCCACGAGTTCCGCTAATTTTTTCTCATCTACTTTGCCTTTTTTAAAAGGAGTTACCAGTGCCGTCATTGCGCCTTCAAACATAAATACCCCCTTGGAATACGATTTTAGCTTCGCCTTCCAGATAAACATTCTTGATTTTATTCTTTATATTATCGAATTCCACTTTTAAGACCCCGCCTTTTGTATGTACATTTACCTTGAGCCCTGAGCCTTGAGCCTTGAGCGTGCTTATTATCGCCGACGCCACAGACCCTGTTCCGCACGCGAGGGTCTCTCCTTCCACGCCTCTCTCATAAGTACGTATCTTTATATTTCTGTCATCTACTATCTCTACAAAATTTACATTAGACCCTTTTGGCTTAAATTCATCGTGATATCTTATCCCGGAACCTATAGAATCCACGTCTATCTTATCAAGGCCTTCTACGAAAACTACTGTATGAGGCACGCCTGTATTTATAAAATTGGCTTTTATTTCCCTGCCGTTCACATTTATAGGAAAATTTACTTTTAAACCCCCGGGCTCTTCCATCCCTATTTTAACCCTGTCTTTGGCGGTTATCTCGCCGCCGTATATTCCCGCTATTGTTTCCACTTTCACTTTTCTTTTCATTCCTTTAAACAAGACAGCGCACCTCAGTCCATTGCCGCACATCTCTGCTTCGCTTCCATCCGCGTTGAATATGCGCATCCTGAAATCAGCTGTCTTTGATTTCTCCAGTACCAGCATCCCGTCAGCGCCGATTCCGGCCTTTCTGTCGCACAGTCTTTTTGCAAGCGCGCTCAGGCCCTTGAAACCTGCGCCGATTACCACGAAATCATTCCCTGCCCCGGCCATTTTTGTGAAATTCAATTTTTCCATAGTTGAAATTATAGTTCGGCGCGGATTAAATCTTCGTATGTTTCCCTGCGCCTTATAAGTTTTACTTTAGATCCATCCACCATGACTCCGCTGGCCCGCAGCCTGGAGTTATAATTACTGGCCATGCTGGAACCATACGCCCCTATACCCATGACGCTCAATAAATCTCCTTCTTTTAGGCCGACAAACTTTCTATCCTTGCCTAAGAAATCTCCGCTTTCGCATATAGGCCCCACTACGTCAAAAACCCTGACGTCTTTTGAATTTAAATAGGAATGAGACCTTACCGGCAATATCTCATGATATGCCCCATAAAGACTAGGCCTTATAAGATCATTCATGCCGGCATCCACTATTGCAAAATTTTTGCTGGGAGTTTCTTTTATATATTGGACTCTTGTTACCATAACACCGGCATTGCCTACAATAAATCTGCCGGGTTCCATAATAATATTTGCTTTTATTTTTTTAAGGATTGGCAGAATCGCGCTTGCGTACTCCTTGGCAGTCTGCGGCCTTTCTTTGGAATAAATTATCCCAAGCCCTCCGCCTATATTAAGCCATCTTATTTCTGCGCCATGAGTTTCCAGGTATTTTATAAAACCTACAACCCTTTTCATAGCCTTGATAAAAGGCTCAGAGTCTACTATCTGCGAACCGATATGCATATGGATGCCGGATATGTTAAGATTTTTATATCTCGCTCTTTCCAGAAATATTTTCCCGGCAGTTTCAAAATCTATCCCGAATTTATTTTCGCCATGGCCTGTAGTTATGTATTTATGAGTTTTTGCTTTTACATCCGGATTAATGCGAATCGCTACTTTTTGCTGCGTCCCAAGCGTTCCGGCTACTTTATTTATCAGCCTAAGCTCCGGGATTGATTCAACATTAAAGAAGGATATACGGCGTTTTATTGCCGTCTCTATTTCTTTTTCGGTTTTACCTACTCCTGCGTATACTATTTTTTTAGGGGATACCCCTGCTTTCAGGGCTCTATAAAGCTCTCCCCCTGAGACGATATCCAGGCCTGCGCCTTCTTTTACAAGGGCTTTGCAGATACTGAGATTTGAATTAGCCTTCATTGAATAACATATTAATGGACTAATCGACCCAAAGGCCTCTTTTATTTTTCTGTAATGGCTTATCAGGGTATTCCGGCTATAGACATAAAGCGGCGTGCCGTATTTTTCTGCCAGCTTTTCTATGCTTACAGCCTCGCAATAAAGATTATTATGTTTGTAATTAAAGTCATGCATGTTTCAATTGTTTCCTTACCTGTTTTTGGCTTGTGCCGCCGAAAGAGTTTTTCAGGCTGACTGACTCCTTAGCGTCCAAAAGGGCGTAAACATCTTTATTAAATTTTGAACTGAAAAACCTGTACTCCCTCAATGAAATCTCGGATAATTTCAATTTCCTTTGAAGGCCGTACGCCACGATCTTGCCTGCGATATCATGGCTTACCTTAAGGGGTATGCCTTTTTTTACAAGATACTCCATTATGTCTGTAGCGTAAATAGACTCGTCCTGTAAAAGCTCGGCTGCCCTGTCTTTATTGACCTTTAAGCTCTTAAAAAGAGCCGTTAAAACTTCCAGGGAGCTTTCTATGATTTCTATCGACTTAAACAAAGGCTCTTTGTCCAGCTGCATGTCCCTATTGTATGCAAGCGGAAGGCCTTTCATAATAGTCGCTACTTCCACCAGGCTTCCATAAAGAGAGCCGCATTTACCCCTTACGAGTTCCAGCACGTCCGGATTTTTCTTCTGCGGCATCATGCTGGATCCGGTGCAGAATTCATCGCCTATATCCAGGATTCCGAAACCCTGCGAATTCAGTATAATAAAATCCTCCGACATCCTGGAAAGGTGCATCCCCAGGATTGCCAGGCCTGATATAATTTCTATGACAAAGTCCCTGTCGCTCACAGCGTCCATGCTGTTAGATGAAACCTTTGAAAATCCCAGCTCTTTAGCCGTAAAATTCCTGTCTATAGCTAAACTTGTTCCGCTTATCGCGCATGAACCGAGAGGCAGGACATCCAGCCTTTTCTTGCAATCGTTAAGCCTGTCTATATCCCTCCCGAGCATCTCGCAATAAGCCAGCATCTGATGGCTCAGCAGTACCGGCTGGGCATTTTGAAGATGCGTAAAACCAGGCACGATTACATCTATATTTTTTTTTGCAAAACCCTTTATAGAACCTTTTAGCCCTTTTAAAAACGCGGCTATAGAGTCTATTTCTTTTTTGCAATACATCCTTGTGGCTAAAGACACCTGGTCATTCCTGCTCCTTGCGGTATGAAGCATCCCGCCAGAGTTACCTATTTTTTTATCCAGCGCATTCTGTATCACGGTATGGATGTCCTCGGCGTTCGAGTCTATCTTGAACGAGCCTTTTTTAATCCGGCTTAAAATAAAATTCAGGCCTGAAACAATTTTAGCGGCGTCCTTTTTCGGTATAACATTGCACTTCGAGAGCATTTTAGCGTGCGCGATGCTGCCCACGCAGTCGTATTCAGCTAATTTTTTATCAAACTGAATTGACTTCGTAAACTTCTCCACTAGAGGATTTGTCTTTTTATTAAACCTTCCGCCCCACATATTAGCCATATTAAGCTCCCTTTTTATACGGCATTCCCCATACCTTAATAAATCCCTCAGCTATAGACCTGTCAAACTTATCGCCTTTTTCGTACGTAGCCATTTCCTTATTATATAATGAATACGGCGATTTCCTCGAGACAACGCTCGCGACGCCTTTTAATAATTTCACTTTTACAGTGCCCGTGACATGTTTCTGGGTATCGTTTATAAACGCGTCCAGTGCCTTTTTTAAAGGCGTGAACCATAAGCCGTAATAAATAAGCTCTGCGTATTTTAAAGCGATTATTTCTTTAAAATGCATAAGTTCCCTGTCCAGCACAAGGCTTTCCAGGTCTTTATGGGCATGATACAGGATCCACGCGCCGGGCGCCTCGTAAATCTCCCTTGATTTTATTCCCACGAGCCTGTTTTCCACGAGGTCTGTCCTTCCAATCCCATTTTTTCCGCCCATCTCGTTTAATTTCAATACCAGTTCAACCGGCTTGTATTTTTTACCGTTAAGCTTCACAGGTACGCCTTTTTCAAATTCTATCTCCGCATACCCCGGCTTCGAAGGCGCTTTATTAGGATCTATCGTCATCTGGTACGCTTCTTCAGGCGACTCGTTCCACGGGTCTTCCAGGATGCCGCATTCTATAGACATGCCCCAGATATTTTTATCCAGGCTGTAGGGGCTCTTTTTCGTTGTATCAATTTGTATATTATTTTCCTTGGCGTACTCTATTTCTTCTTCCCTGGAGTACATGTGCCACTCCCTCAAAGGCGCGATTATCTTTAGTTCTGGAGCAAGCGCCATGACCGTGACCTCAAACCTGACCTGGTCATTGCCTTTTCCTGTGCAGCCGTGAGCGATAGAATCAGCTTTTTCTTTTTTCGCAGCCTCTACAAGGCCTTTTGCGATGATAGGCCTGGAAAGCGCAGTCGCAAGAAGGTATTTTGATTCATAAATAGCTCCTGATTTTAAAGACATAAATACAAAATCCTCTGCGAATTCTTCTTTAAGGTCTTCTACTATGACTTTTTTAGCGCCCGCTGCGATTGCCCTTTTCTTTAGCTTTTCGTAGTCGCCTCCCTGGCCCACGTCAGCCATGTAGCAGATCACATCATAACCTTTATCGCTGAGCCAGGTCACTGCGACAGATGTATCCAGCCCGCCTGAATACGC
>Ga0210019_1002691_pt1 | contig 17002 bp, 16 predicted proteins | sample CryGeyCG2114_020_2_FD_183969 | JGI IMG/M metagenome (GOLD analysis project Ga0210019, IMG submission 183969) | Groundwater microbial communities from aquifer - Crystal Geyser CG11_big_fil_rev_8/21/14_0.20 (SPAdes) (version 2) | ecosystem: Environmental > Aquatic > Deep subsurface > Groundwater ...
CAACGGTACTCGTATCAGAGCTTGGCAGAGAACTATAGCGCATGTTCCACAGAGCATTTATTTGGCTGATTCTACGATTGCCGAGAACATTGCATTTGGTGTATCTCCGGAAGCTATTGATCTGGAAAGAGTGAAACAGGCAGCGCAACAAGCCCAGATAGCAGAATTCATTGAAGGCAGGGCCAAGGGTTATAATGCTTTTGTGGGTGAGCGTGGAATCCGTCTTTCTGGAGGTCAGCGTCAACGAATAGGTATCGCCCGGGCTCTTTATAAACAAGCGAGGGTGCTAGTGTTCGACGAAGCCACCAGTGCTCTCGACAATGAAACTGAACGATCGGTGATGAGAGCTATTAAAGAACTGAATAGCAATTTTACCATCGTACTTATTGCCCATCGACTCACCACCGTGCAAGATTGTGACATTATCTTTGAGTTGGAACATGGGAAGATAGTAGCTCACGGAACTTATGAGCACTTGCTTAAAAATAGCCCAACCTTTCGTCGAAAAGCGTTTACTGCTAAACAAAAATAGTTCAGATTGCGAAGTAAGGGGATTGATTTAAATTTGGCAGGTTTTTTTTGAGATTTAAGATGATTTGCTGAAAAGTTTCGTTCTTCTGTGAATGGCAAGTGCCGCTGCCATATCAACCAAGCCTTTTCCGATTAGATCTTCAATTTCTTCCTCAGAAAACCACTCGAACCGGGTTATCCCGAACTCGGGTTTTTCGGTTTGTAGGGCAGGCTCACACTTTTCAGCGGAAAAAATACAAAGCTTGCCAGATACCAGCCCCGGTACGGGGTAAAAACTTCCTAGATGGACAAGGTTCCTTTCTTCACAAATAAGCCCCACTTCTTCTTCCAGTTCCCTTTTAGCGGACAAAGCCGGGGTCTCGTTGGGTTCAATAAAACCTCCAGGAAGTTCCCAGGAAAAATCTTGAATGGGAGGCCGATAAATTTTCAACAGGCCGTATTTCCCATTCATTACCGGTAGAGTGATTACCCCAGTGATTTGGCCATCATTCCAGGTCTTGGGCGAAACGGACATATAATCTTCAACCACTATTTCCCCATCCATCTCAACTGTATCCAAAAAAACAGAAAACCGGCTATTTTCGCAAACCAGTCTGTGCTTTGAAATCTCATATCGAGATTCCTTCATAGATTTCTCCTAGCCATAAAGCTTTATTGATTAAACATTGCCATACTTGGTGTTCTTGATCATGGTGTACCCTTTGACCAGTTCCTGAATTCCGGCGTCCAAGGAGTGAGCAGGCTTAAAGCCCGTAGCTTCTATTTTTTCATTGGAAACGATATAATCACGTTGGTCCGGATCTTTACCAATGGGTGCTTCGATAAATACGAAATCCGGGACGTGTTTTTTAATGGCTTCGCACAATTCTTTTTTCGACAGGTTGGCTTCCGAAAGGCCCACGTTGAATATATTTCCCTTCATGGAATCGAAGTTGGCTATGCCATGGAGGAAGGCCCGAGTTACATCGCGTACATGAATAAAATTTCTTTTAAAATGGCTCTCAAACAGAACTATGAACCTGTCATGAACTGCGCGGTAGGCAAAATCATTGACCAAGAGGTCAATACGCATGCGTGGTGACATGCCAAAAACAGTTGCCAGTCGAAAGCTTATGGAGTTTTTACGTTCCATCAGGACTTTTTCAATTTCCACTTTTTCTTTGGCGTATTGAGTTATCGGGCGTAGCTCGGATTCTTCGTTGCAGAAATTATTGTCGCTACCAGAGCCATAAGCACTGTTTGTTGTCGGCATTATTATGATTTGATCATCCTTAGCCATTTCCAGCATCATTAAAATAGCATCTCGGTTTATAGTGGTGGCACCCACAGGGTCTTTATTACATAAGGGCGCACCGACAAAAGCTGCAAGGGGGATGATGATATCGGCCTCACTCATTAGCGGGGCCATGGCTGCTTTGAGACGGATATCTCCGTTAATAACCTTGAAATTGGGATCCTGGCAGACATGGGCGAGACTATTTTGATGGTACAGGAAATTATCCAGGATTGTGACCTGATTCCCCGCCTTCAGTAATTCAGGAACCATAGTAGACCCTAGATACCCTGCTCCACCGGTGACAAGTATTTTGCGGCTCAATGTGGTCTCCTCGTTTTCAAATTAAGTTATTCACACTTCAAAAAATGAAGCGGCAGCTTGATAATCTTCTGGAATGCCGATGTCAATGAATTTCCCTGAGGAAACAAATCCCTTTAGCTTCTTTTTTTCATGAATGGCTTTGGGGATAATATCATTTTCCAGTGATAGCTTGCTTGTTCCGTCCCAGTCATTACTTTTAAACACTTCTGGGCTAAATAGATAAACACCACCATTAATCAAACCACTTTTGAGTTTCTCCGAACGTGGCTCAATGGTTTCAATGGAATCATTTTCATCTAGAATGACCCAGTCGTAACGTTTTTCACCAGTGACCTGATTCAAAGCGAGGCTGATTTCTGCCTTACTTTGATTGTGAGCTTCGAGAAAATTGCTCAGGGAGACTTCAAAAAAAGTATCTCCGTTTAGCAAAAGGCTGGGTTGCCTTTCAGTCAATCTCTTCAGGGCCAGCAAGACACCTCCGCCAGTGCCCATAGGCTTTTCCTCAACGGAGTATTCCACAGTAGCATTTTTATATTTTGACCCGAAGTGGCTTCGAATTATTTCCCATTTATATCCTACCGACAAGATAAATCGATCTACTCCCTGATCAGCCCAATAGTTCAAAAGATATTCTAAAAAGGGTCGCTCGGCGATAGGAGCCATGGGCTTCGGAACATCTGCCACTGCTTCTCTGAGTCGCGTTCCTAATCCTCCAGCAAGTACAATGGCTTCCATAATCAGTCGTCAGGATACCAGTGGGTGCAATACTCCATGGAGATACTCGATCTCCTTAGTGATATCGCGAGGAAAGTTGCCTACGAAAAAACCTCTGTCATGAGCTATATTGGCGTTTTTAATATCGCCAACGCAATCGTAATCAAAATATTTGATCACATCATGGCGAAGAAAGTTTCCTCCGGTAATAATTCGGAATTCAATGTTTGCATTGCGAAGCCCCTGATTGATATGGTCTCGGGAAATCTTAAGGTCTGGGTGAAGAATCAGAGTGAACGCAAACCATGAACTTTTTCCGTTTTCCTGCTGAATGATGAACCGCTCGTCCGATCCAAACAAGCGGGTAAAAAGGGCTGCATTTTTTCGTCGGACATCAATCATTTGATCCAGTTTTTTTAACTGCTCAATCCCAATTGCTCCACTCATTTCCAGTGGGCGCGCGTTGTATCCCGGCAGGATAAATCTGTAAGCCTCAAAAAAATCATCTTCTCCCTTGTCAAACACTTTGGTGTCTGAGGGCAGATCTCTTGACCAACCATGGGCTCGAATCGATTTTGCGATATGGTAAAGTTCTTCATCATTTGTGACCAGTATGCCGCCTTCCATAGTGGAGATGTGATGGGAAAAGAAGCTACTAAAGGTTCCGATATCGCCGAAAGTTCCGCAGGGTTTTCCATTGAGCTCCGCACCCATGGATTCGCAGTTATCTTCAAAAAAAATGAGCCCATTTTTATGGCAAAAGTCCCTTATTACGTCCAAAGCACAGGGGTTCCCCAAAATGCTAACGCCGACCACCATGCTGGTTTTTGGGGTTAAGGCCTTTTCTAACTGTGAAACATCCATGTTCAACGTTTCAAGTTCCACGTCGAGGAATTTCAGCTTTAAACCGTATTGTTGTAGGGGATAAAACGTGGTGGCCCAAGAAATGGATGGGACAATTACCTCGTCGCCGCGTTGCAGAGGTCTATCTTTTTTGAAAAATAAGGAAGCGATGCCGACCAAATTGGCCGTTGATCCTGAACTGGTCATTAAGGCGTGCTTAACGCCAAATTTCCGGGCAAAATCCTCCTCAAAGCGTTTCACGCTTTCACCCATGGTAAACCGGCCCCCATCAATTATTTTATGAAGGGTCTCAATTTCTTCTTGTCCCCAACTTGACTCAGCTAAATTATATTCCATGCGACATTTCTTTTAGGTTAAATAAAGGTGGATAAATGACGCCAGCGAAAGTTTGTGTCTTTGAGTTGGCTTTCAGGTTCACACGGGAAGTGAAAAATCCATGGCTCCTTTGCGCTGGACACATTGTTTGATGGTAGACACAATTTTATCTGGCGAAGGGGTAATGTTTTCCAGGTCCGGGGCAACCCCGCAGACACGATCTTCCAAGCCCAATGCGTGAACAGGAACCCCGGTTTGAAGCATAAGTTCGTATGCCAAGGACCTGGATGCTCCGGAAATTTCATAATCAGAATCTATAACCAAACCTACTTTTGTTTTCTTCAAGCTATGAAGCATTTCTTCAGTTGGCTGGAAAGGTTTGAGCCATAAAAGGTGGAACAAATTGCATTTTATGTTTTGTTCCCTGAGAGTTTTTTCAGCTTCCATTGCGTTGAAGCGACTTGCGGATATGGCAATGATCGTGATATCGGCTTGGTCTTGTATAATATTTTCCATTTCAAGAGATGACGTGAAACTTCGCCGATGCTCGCTGACGTAAATGGGGTCATCGTGGCTCATGAAATGATCCCAAACCGACTGGTATTCCTTCGGGCTCATCGGAGCAGCAACAGGCATTCCTGGGCTATGCATAAAAATACTGTGTATACAAGATGAGGCAGTATGACCAATACCATTGCCTTCCATTCCCACCGAGCGGATGAATATAGGGCAGGGACGGTTCCAAACTTGCTTGGATTTTGCGGCGTAATTGATCAAGGAACTGGAGTTGTACCACATGAACCCCTGATAGCGGACCACAAAAATAGGGCGCCGCCCCATAAGTGCGCATCCTACAGCAAACCCTGGCCCTGCCACATCGGTCATGGGGATTTCGGCAATGCCCTCGCAATCGGGAACAGTTCCTCCTATCCAACCGACGGCGGTCACACATTGTCCCAGTAAGAGACCATTATTCTCAGTGAGGTGCTTCCGGGTTATTTCGCTGATTGTTTCTGCAGTTGTTTTTCCCATATTTGCTCTGCTTGAAAAGCGGTTTCGGTTTCAATTTGCGCAACTTCTGCCTGAAGGCCTAAGTGAGCCATTTCATTTTTAACTAACTGATAACGGTCCCACTCAGGTGGGCCATCGGTTCCGGTTCCGGAATGCCAGAGGTTTCTCACTGTCTGAATATTGATGAATCCAGGCAGGTCTTTTTTCATCTCTTGGATGTGGTGGGCAATGAGCCAGGGGTCATCAGTGATCTCGATTGCCGGCATGCCTAGAGATTGAGCCATGTTTACTGCTGACCAATTTCGGCGCACTTCAATTTTTGTCAAAATGCTCAGTCCGTTGTCCTCACAAATAAACAATACAGGCAATTTTTTAGATATGGCGTACCCTAGTGAGGGATAAATATAATCTTCTTCAACGGAGGCATCTCCACAAACTGTCAGGGTGGGTCGATTGGAAGCCATCGCGGCTCCCACAGAAATAGGAACTTGTTCTCCCATCAACCCGCTATGTCCAAACATGTCAATTTCTGGCCCTTGGATGGCGTTGGACCCGGACATTCCTCCCGAGCAACCGGAGGGCAAACCCAACAGTTCATCTCTAAGCTTCTCAGGTGGAGCCCCAAAGGAAAGATAAATACCATGGGCCCTATGTTGGGCGAATATCTGGAAATCTTTGAGAGTCATAGAATAGGCTGCGGGATTAAACTCCTGACCTACACAAAGATAAATGGGGACTTGAAAAAGTTTTTGATCAAAAGCGTGTTTGACTTGATACTCAAATTGGCGCGTGAAGCTTCCTCTGCGAAACATTTCCAGAGAAAATTCGCGCGAAAAATTTTTTGATAGGTTGGGGATTGTACCAAAATCAGAGGTTCGCATTGGCTGTTTTTAAAGTTTGGTTTAAGACTGGCTAAGGTGCCCTGGAAGAAAACTTGCTAATAATTTTTGTGGGTTTTACTGACCCATTAATGATGGTAGCTCACCAATTGTATTTAAAATTTCATCTGCCAGCCTTAAATGCTCTCTGCCTAATGTGGAGCAAATAGCAACACAATGCATTCCAGCTTTTTTAGCCGATTCTATCCCTAGCGGAGCATTTTCAACAACAAGGCACTGTGAGGGAGTTACGTTCAATTTTTGAGCCCCGAGTAAATAGGGCTCCGGGCTTGGCTTGCCATGAACAACCTGATCGCCGGTGACCAAGACGTCAAATTGATTTAGAAATGGGGTGATTCCCGTATTCATAAGACGTTGACGGCCGGCCCCTGTAACCAGTCCCAGTTTCAACCCATTAACTTTAAGGCTTGTTACTAACTTTTCCACACCCTCATATAATGAAAATGATCGGTTTTCAAGGTAGTGTGCTTCCTTAATGCGTACTATATCATCAACGGACTCCAAACCGAGATGATTCTTTTTTAAAAATGTTTCGGCAACTTTTTTTGGCGGCGCTCCTTCCATTAAAAAATATTCTTCACGTTCGAATTGTATTCCATAAGGCGCCAGTGAATGAGCCCAAGCCTTATAGTTGTCCTCCATTGTTTTTCCCAGCACGCCATCAAAATCGAATAGGATGGCTTCGTATTTCTTTAGGAGAGACGATTGGGTCATGGGTGTCTTATTGGCGGAAAAGGTTTCCGTTGTCTATTCAATCCCATATTGTCGGATAATATCATCAGTCAATTCTACCCCGAGTCCCGGTTGGTCAGGCACTTGAACGTGTCCATCTGAAATTTCTAACGGAGCAACCATCAACTCCTCATATACTGCGTTATTGGAGCTGTCAAGTTCCAGAAGCCAAGTGTTTGGGGTGGCTGCCATGAGATGAATCGTGGCGGCCAAAAGTATACCGGATGAAAAATTATGAGGGGAAACGGGAATGCCATAAGACTCTGCGAGCGCACAAATATTTCGGGCCTCCTGGATGCCACCGACCCGACCAATATCTGGCATGGCCACATCCACAGCTTTATGGTCGAATAGTTGTTTGAATCCATGCAAGCGGAATTCGTTTTCTCCCGCCGCTATGGTAAATTTTGAACGCGACCTGAAATCTGCCAAAGCATCTACCTGGTTGGGGTTGAGTGGTTCCTCGAGCCAAAATAGATTATATTTATCCCAAAGACGGGATGCGACCATAGCTTCCCGGGGGGTGTATCCTCCATTTAAATCAATCATCAAGCCAGTTTCATTACCCGCAGCACGGCGTAGTGCCTCGATTCTTTTTTCGTCGGCTTCAGGAGGCTCGCACCCAACATGCGCTTTAATGGTTTTGAATCCTTTTTTGAGGATGCGCTCCAAATTCCTTGCCATTGAGAGGGGGTCTTTTTCCCAGTAAACATCACTCACATAGGTTTCCAGTCGATCCCGGTAAAGGCCTCCAAGCAGTTGGTAAACTGGAACCTTGAGCACCTTGCCCATGATATCCCAACAGGCCATCTCAATCCCACTTGCTGCACAGATAGCAGAACCTTTCCTCTCAAAATACACTTGGTTGTCTATCAGATTTTTTCTGATTGTCTCTATGGACATTGGGTCGAGTCCAACGGCTAGCTCGCCCATTCTCCCCTCAATAACAGACTTGATCGTCAAGGCATCACCAACGCCCTCACCAAGCCCTGTGACTCCCTGATCGGTTGTCACCTTAATCAAGGCATGGGTACGAACATTGAAGCCCCCCCTCGAAATATTCATGGTGGAGGTTAGTTTTTTTTGCAGGAGGATGACCTGTACTTTAGTTATCTTCATTATACAGCGGTGTATTTTTATTGTTCTTTGATCGGGTTAGGGATTGTTTCCCCAACCTTTAAAATAAGAACAGGGACATCAATTTCAAAGTTTGACCCTGATGGAAGTAAATCGGTCTGATGGCTATATGCATCGCCAACCGTCAACAATAGCTCTTTATTTTTCGTCAGCATTTCACCACGACAAAGGCACAGCAATTCACCCTTTTTAAGGCTAAATGAGCTCTGAAATTCTTCATTGTTGTCGTATGCGTTCATAGTAATGCTGTATCCATTGGAAGAATAAGCGGGTGAAGTTTTTCCAGCCGGTTCATTGAAATAGAAATAATTAAATCGTTCCAGATTGTTTGTTTGCATTTCCATAAATCCTTCATAACTTTTCGTTTCCCGTCCATATGAATCATTCAGGCGCACCAAGTCGACCTTGTTAGGAGGGGTCTCAATTTCCAGTAATTCGATGCCCTGTGGAGACAAAGCTTTGGTGGAATGGAATACGGAGTTTTCAATGACAATGGCTTCCATGTCTTTTAAATAATTTCGACGTTCAAATGTGTTACACAGGGCCTCACCTGACAAGGTGATCAGGCAGGTCTTTTTGAGAGGATGGCAGTGCATCGATGTAGAATGCCCCTTATGGATCCGCAAATACCAGACAGCTACGCTTTCGTTCTCAAAAATTAGAAACTCATAACCCCAAGGTTTCATTACAACCTTGTTTTTATAATTTTGGGGCTGGTCGTCTTCCGGCGCACGACGGTATTCAAGTAGTTTTTCCAGTGCCTTGCGGTCTTTTTGGGAAACCCCTATCCTATTGATCATGAGAAAGGTGCGAGCTATTTTTTATTAATTTCATATTAGGAAAGGGGATTATAAAACCCTTTTTATGCTATAGGTTTTTATCCAGAAAATCTTCGTAGGCCAAGCGGATTCCATCCCTGAGTTCTATTGTATATTTCCATCCTAGGTCGGAGAGTTTTGATATATTCTGAAGCTTCATGGTGACACCTTCTGGCTGGGACTTATCATAAACTATTTTTCCTTGGTAACCCACTACCTCTTGTATGGTCGATGCCACCTCTTGAATTGTATAATCCTTCCCTGTCCCTATGTTTAGAGGTTCATTGTCAGAATAATTTTTGACTAGGAAAATTGCGGCATCTGCAAGGTCATCGGCAAAAATGAAATCTCTGCTGGGTCGACCTGTTCCCCATATCACTACTTCAGGAGAGTTATTTATTTTGGCCTCGTGAAACTTTCTGATCATTGCCGGGACAACCTGAGAGTTCATGGGGGCGTAATTTTGATTGGTTCCATAAACATTGGTGGGTATTACGGAGATAAAATCTGTTCCATATTGCCGATTGTAGGATTCACACATTTTCATGCCGGCAATTTTTGCAATGCCAAAAGGTTCATTGGTAGGCTCTAGCGGGCCGGTGAGCAGGTAGTCCTCTTCCATGGGTTGCTGGCACATTTTGGGATAAACGCTGGAGCAACTGAAAAAAATCAATTTTTTAGTTTCGTTAAGATAGGCTTGATGGATGACATTGCTTTGCATCACCAAATTTTCATAAATAAACTCTGCCCTATAAGTATTGTTGGCGTATACGCCTCCCACTTTACCAGCAGTGAAAAAGACGTAATCCGGCTTTTCTTCCGTAAAGAATTGCTCGACCTGTTCCTGATTAAGAAGGTCGAGCTTCGAATGGTCTCGGGTGATGATATTTGAAAACCCTTCGGTTTCCAATTTTCGGACGATAGCCGATCCAATTAATCCTTTATGGCCAGCAACGTAGATTTTGTCCGCCAAATTCATTTGAAGTATTCCACCACGGCTTTCATGAAATCGCCATTGTTATTATAGTGCGGGGAGGTGATGAAATTTCCATCAATGACAACAGGCACTTTATGCTGGTAGTCGGCTCCAGAATTTCGCATGTCGGCCTCTATGCTCCAGAAGGCAGTCATCTTCCGTCCCTTGGTGACACCAGCAGAGATCATGATCCAGGGGCCATGGCAAATGGCGGCGACGAGCTTTTTTTGCTCATCCATTTTGCGGACGAACTCCTGAACTTCTGGCAAAAGCCGAACCCGGTCCGGTGCCTCGAATCCCCCGGGTAAAATAACCATGTCAAAATCATCTGCATTCAAGTCAACAACACTCATGGTTGCTCGTGCGGGGACTCCGTATTTACCATAAACAACGGCACCATCTTTTGTAGCTATATCGGTTTTGTAGCCTTCCTCCAGAAGTCGGTAGTATGGGTAAATAACTTCTTCATCTTGAAATCCTGGGCCTGTTATTATGACTGCCCTATTTTTCACGGTTTTGTCTCCTGTTTATTTGGGGATTTTTTTATAAAATTAGAGATGCAAACTTAATTAAGCCTTGATGTTGTTACGTACCTCCTCATCGGCTTTTTCTCTCCAGTATTCGAGGAGATGTGCCACGCTTTCTTCAAAAGAATACTCCGGTTGCCAATTAGATTCGTTGATGAATTTGTCGACGCAGGGGATTTGCAAAGTCACATCTGCCGGTCGCAAACGACTAGGGTCACATCGGGTTGGGATCGTTGTAGTGCTCATCGAAACCAACTTCTCCAGAAACTCTCCCACTTTCATGGTGGTGGTGCCGCCAATATTATAAATCTCACCCGGGCGGCAATGCATGACAGCATACCAATAGGCTTTCATCGCATCCCGCATATCAATGATGGTTCTTACTGAGTCCAGATTTCCGTGATCCAGCTCTTTTTGCAGGCCTCTTTCAATCCATGCCACCTGTTTGGCAAAAGAACTGGCAAAAAGATCGGTTCTCCTGGGATTCAGATAAGTAAACATTCGAGTTCGAATGATTCGCATTTTATAACTGGTAAAATAGGTCCAACCAAGGAAATCCTGTGCCACTTTGGATACGGCATACGGGCTGGCAGGATTCAAAGGAGTGTCTTCTTTTATAGGAATGTATTTCGGATCTACCTGTCCATAAACCTCTGAAGTGCTGCAAAGCTGTATAACGGGATCTAGTTTCGCCAAACGAACGGCTTCAAAAAGATTGCTGGTTCCTAAAATATTATTACTCAGGAATGTATTGGGAGTGATAAACGAAGCTTTCACGTTTGCAAAGGCAGCAAGATGGAAAATAGCGTCTGGGCGCACTTTTTCCAGAACCGAAAAAACAGAGCCAAAATCCATAAGATCCGCCTCATGGTTGGCTATCTTTGATTCAACCTCTAAAAGGTTTCGGCGAGTGCTTCGGGAATATGCGAGCCCGTGGACTTCCACATCAGGGTGATGTTGGCAAATGTATTCAGCCAAGTAACTTCCGCCGGAACCAGCGATTCCTGTGATTAATACTTTAGAAAATTTCATTAGGTTGCCTCGCTGATTTTGCCAAAAAAAGGATTTTGAAGAGGGTTATTATCTTAAAGTAAGTAAGATTTGTTGGAAAAAAAATCTTACCCCAGCCCGTTAGGTTGGTAAAGTGCTATTTTACTGCCAAAGTTTTCGAATTCGAAGGGGACATGGGTCAAATTCTTGAGTCGCTCTCGGACCCGGCCCTGTAGCTCCGGTCTTACCATAAATACCATGAATCCACCATTACCGGCTCCCATTAGTTTGCCGCCATATGCTCCGGCCTCTCTGGCGGCCTCATATATTTCATCGATGGTTTTATTTGACACTTTATCGGCTAGGCTTCGCTTGTATTGCCAAGCCTCATGCATAAGTTGGCCTAATTCGGCAGCAAAACTGTTGGGACTGTAAATAAGGTTTAAAGCCTCTTCCACGGTCTGGCCAATCCTTGTAAGCTCTTTTTTTCTGTTGCCTATGTTTTCTATTTTAGATTTGGCTGTTTCGGCGGCATATCTGGATATCCCCGTGAAAAATAACATAAGATGACTTTCAAGGTACTTTTTCTTTTCAGTGCTGAATATTACCGGCTGAACGTTAAAGGAGTCATCCCTCTGAAACTCAATTTTATTAAATCCACCATACGCAGAGGCTATCTGATCTTGGGATCCTACGGCTTCTTTTATAATGTTTTGCTCGATATGAATAGCTCTGTCGGCAAGATCTTTTTTTGATAACTGCTCTCCCTGAAGAGCTGTGAGGGCGTTTAACAGACCTACTGTAAACGAGGAGCTGGAACCCAGCCCCGACCTTGCTGGCAAGTCTCCGTCATGATGTATTTCCAGACCTTGCTCCCAATTCATGGACTTTAAAACTGCTTTGATGGCAGGATGCTTTATTTCTGAGGTATTGACTACATTTTCGACCTCTGAATAGACGAACCGGTGCTTGTGATCGAAAAAGGGCGGGAGGTATCGACAGGTGATGTAGCAATACTTGTTGATGGATGTGGAAAGAACGGTTCCTCCGTTTTCCCTGTACCAAAGAGGATAGTCTGTTCCGCCTCCAAAAAAAGAAATTCTGTAGGGTGTCATGCTAATGATCATAATATGCCCTCTGGGTGGGTGTGCATTCGGTAGCCCCTATATTCTAATTGGTCAAGGAGAATAAAAGATGATCTATTTTAAGGCTTAGTCGAGTCTAAATTGATAATTCTTTAATTTGCTTGTCAGGATTTTTCTGGGACATATGCTATTCTATTTCGCTTCAAGCACTCTCGTCAACGTCCTCCCGCAACTGGCACAACCACTCCTGTAACGTAGGAGGACTGGTCGGAAAGCAACCAGTAGACAACCATGGCCACATCATCGGGATCTCCAATTTTACCGAGAGGGATACCTTTTTGGAGGACATCTTTAACTTTTGGGTCTAGCATATCAGCTTGACCCGTATCTATGATCCCAGGACTAACGGCATTGACGCGAATTCCTTCAGGGCCAACTTCCCTGGCTAGCCCGACCGTGAAAATATTGACCGCTGCCTTGGAGGCGGCATAAGGGGCAATTTGGTTGCCTCCAAATTGTCCTGCTTGCGAGGAAACATTGATGATGCTTCCTCCTTTTCCTCCCAATGACGTGGCCATTCGCTTAATTGCCTCTTGAGCGCATAAAATCACACCCGTTATATTTATATCAATCGTGCGCCTTATTGTTTCGGCATCTAAATCTAAAACCTTGCAACGTGTTCCTGTGAAACCAGCATTATTAATCAGAGCAGTCAAAGGTCCTAGTTCGCTATCGACCGAGGCAAATAGTTTTTGGACCTGCTTGGTATCGCTTACATCTGCCTGAACCGCAATAGCTTTTCCTCCCGCGCCTTTAATGGTATTGACTACGGCTTGAGCTTGCTCGTGATTATGATTGTAATTTACGCAAACAGCATAACCTCTCCTAGCCAAAATGAGAGCTGTTGCCGCTCCCAAGCCTCGGCTTGCGCCGGTCACTAATGCTACCTCAGAAGTCTCCGTCATCAAAGCTCACCCTCTATTTTTCAGCGCTAATTTTCCCAGGATCAGCCGAACGTACAGACTGAATACTAGTTTTATCAGCGAACGAGTTATTTTCCAGATAAACTCTTTCCAGGCTTTCCAATTCCATTTTGGATAAAGGACCTAGTTCGCTGACACGAATGTTTTCTAAAACCTCTTCTTCCGTCATCATCCCGGGAATGACCGCTGAAACCTGTGGGAATGACAGGCAGAACCTCATGGCAAATTGAGGTTTAGTCTGTGAAGATTTGTTGCTCATGCAATCCAGCAATGCATTTGCACCATCCAACCATGCATTTACCTGTTCTCGCGGCCATCTGCTACGATGATCCGAACTTTTAAATTGCGTGTCTCGGGCGATAGTTCCACTTAAAAACCCAAAGCAAAGTGGAGTCCGGGCGATCAACGATGTTTTTGTTTCTTGGGCCAAATTCATTAAGCCGCAATCTAGGGCGCGTCGATCAAGCATATTAAAATTTACTTGTAGCGAAACAGGCTTTAAATGCTTAATGGCCAAAAGGCCATGTTCTGGAGTCTGGACAGAAACACCAAAGGCCCGGGCTTTTCCATCTATTTTTAAGCGGTTCAGACACTCTAAGATTTCATCTCCATTTTCAATGACCTCTGGCGGGGGATTGTGCAGTTGCAATAGATCAACATAGTCTGTCTTTAATCGTTCGAGGCTCTGATTCAATGAGGTGTTTATAGTCTGGGCAGAAAAGTCCAGCGGCACACCGTATTTGATCAATCCTACTTTGGTGGCAATGACTACCTGTTCCCGCACCTTGCTGAAAGTCTTTCCAATCAGGCTCTCACTGTGTCCATCTCCATATGCATTGGAGGTGTCATAAAATGTTACTCCATTGTCCAAGGCGCAAGATAATGCTTTGCAGGAAATATTGTCATCTGTGGGGCCATAACTGGATGGACCCGGGGTCATGCCACCTATACCCCAAGCCCCAAATCCTACTTCGGAAATTTGGATATTTGTATTGCCTAGGGAGCGGTATTTCATAAGTGCGTGAAGCCTTACCAGAGGCGAGTGAAAATTAAGTAAACCTTCAAGGAAAGGTGATTAATAATGCCCAGCATAATATTTTTCAGAGGAATGGCTACCATACAGATAATCGCCTTTTTTATTCCCCCACCAAACCACTTCGCGACACCATGTTGTCCAGTCAGACCATGTTTTTTGAGATCGCTGAACAGTATGGACGGAAGGGGTTTTTCCCAAAGAAAGAGTTCCACCTCGGACGGTATCGTAATAGACCTCGAGAATATTATATTTAGTCTCTATTTCGCAATCATCAGGTTGGTTGGGTAGCTTGATCAGAGCCCGGTTGACCATAAGAGATTCTAAAAGAATTTCTCGGTCAGACTCTGCGTCGACAGAGGAGATTATACTGGAGAGGATTTTTTGAGATTCATCGTAAAACGTATCCAGTTTGCCTTCAGTTGCTAGGCGGATAAATATGAACTCATCATCTGGCCACAATATACCTAGCCATTCCGGTGAATGATAAAATTCAGGGCCACCCTTTTGTAACGATTCGGCCCGCTCCAGAAAAAAATCTCTAATTTCACTTATTAAGGGGAACTCTGATGAATCTACCCCCATGAACATTTCTATCATTTCATGGTAGGGCACACCAGTCTGACGGTGGAGTAAAATTAATGGGATTTGTAACAATTTGTTGAAATGGAGCAACCCCGTCATCCATGAAAATGCTCGCACTTTACGCCACTGATCTTGGGGCAAGGTCTTAGTCGCAATCACCAAGTCCTGCATTTCTATAATGTCGTCTTCGGAGCTTTCTTGAAATCCGTGGATATTTAAAATTTTAGATTTCACCAGTTCAATGCCATGCGTCTCTATATATTTTGGGTTGGCCATTTCTGCATTTGGTAGGACAGAAAGATTGTTGAACTGAATTCGGTTATGTTGACCATTAGCGATCAAACTAGAAACCCCCGCAACAAAAGATTCGTAGGTTTCTCCAGGAAGACCTAAGATTAAGTCTGAATAGGTAATAATCCCATCCTTGGTAAACCTGCGCTGAAGCTCATCATAAGTTTCAAGGGAGATATTTTGACGCTTAATATCCTCCAATGTCTGCTGGCTGACTGTTTGCATGGAAAGGGTTACTCCTTTATTTAAACCCGAATCCGACAAAATCTTTTGGGTTTGATAAGCCCTTTCTGTGGCATTTTTAGTGTTTTGGACAGACAAGGCCTTGGGGTACCCATAGCGTTCTTTATTTTCTGCCGCATGTTTGGCGATATCCAAGTCTCGTGGCAAGATTCCAAAATTTGCATCACAAGTAAAAATGAACTCGATCTTCTTTTGCGAAAACCAATCCATCTCTTTGTCAATCCTATCCATGTCGAAACGAAACACCTTGTCAGCAATTGCTGATCCCCAGTCGCAGAACGTGCACTGGAAGGGGCAACCACGATTCGTCTCCCAAAGTGCCAACCACTCAGCATTTGAATCTAAAGAAAGTAAAGGCTCAAACACATTCTCCAAGTAGGGCGAGGGGATGACAGAAAGGTCGCGCATTCGGTCGCTCTTTGGGTGGGTTATAAATTTGCCTGAAGGGTCAATCCAGCTAATACCGGGAATATCTGACCAATCATTTTCGGGGTAAGCTTCTAGTATTTTTAAGAAGGTGTTTTCTCCCTCTCCGTGGACTGCTATATCTACTTGCGGGCTTTTTCTAAGAAATTCTTCCGCATTATCTGGAACCTGAGGGCCTCCACATATCACCAGCTTTTCAGGGTAGGTTTCTTTAAGTCGGCGAATAATTTCCAAAGATATGCGCTCATTCCAGACATATAGGCTGAACCCAACAAAATCAGCAGAGCTGAAATGCTTTACAGCTTCATCCACTTTGCAACGCTTGTAAAGTGGCATTAAAAATTCAAATTGATCGGAATTTTTGAGGTGCTTTTCGGCATAAACCTGCAACAGTCCTACCGAGTATGGCAAGTAATTAGCACCTGAAAAGCTATTGTTTATCTGGGAGAGGGCAACTTTATATTTTTTTTGAGCCATAATTTAGGTTTTTAATTTTAAAGGCCGTTAATACTATTTAGAGGCTGAAAAAATAGTTTTTTTTTAAACTACTTTCACAACCGACATTATTATATCGGAAGTTTAGGTCTTTGAGTTTATTTTTAACTAAAAAAAGCACCTGTTAACTTAGGTGATTTTACTAATTCCTCTTGATTGGGGAAGAATCTGATAGGCATTGAATCTTATTAAAAGAGTGATTGAGCTGTCAGGGTTAATGGTTATAACGATTTGATTTATAAGACATAAGTATTTTGAAGAATAGTGTAACATAACCCAAATGCTTCACAAAAAAATTGGTGTTTTGGTGAGAAAGCAGGTTCTAAGCTGAGAGGGCATTGAAGCAGGGGGTAGGTTTGGTTTTAATGTTTGTCGAGTTTAGAGCGATACTTTATTTGTGTACAAGGATATATTAACCCCACTTGATAATGGTGACTTCAGGTTGCATGATTTTAGAAATAAAGGAATTTATCATATTAATCCAAGTCTGGAAAATCATAAACTATAAAATAGGATTGTGTCCAGCCAAAATAGAAATGTCCGGTTTTTGGTTCAAAAAAACAAATTGAACATGCCGTTGTATCAGCTGTGGGAACTGTGGAAAACTCGCAATGTTCGTAGAGAGGTTTCCACAGTGCGTCAGTTTCCATAGCTTGCTCATCCTACGGGTCAACCGGAGCGGCCCCTGACCGACCGTAGCCTTGCCTCCAGGGATGATCCGCCGCAGGCTTATGTGCCCACTTCCGGGGC
>Ga0210019_1002695_pt1 | contig 16995 bp, 21 predicted proteins | sample CryGeyCG2114_020_2_FD_183969 | JGI IMG/M metagenome (GOLD analysis project Ga0210019, IMG submission 183969) | Groundwater microbial communities from aquifer - Crystal Geyser CG11_big_fil_rev_8/21/14_0.20 (SPAdes) (version 2) | ecosystem: Environmental > Aquatic > Deep subsurface > Groundwater ...
GCGCGGCGAGTCAGTGTTTCCATACCTTTCCGCGCTTCGCGCGGCCAATCTCGTCGGGCAAATTCCCGAAAGTCAAATTCTGGTGCGTTTGTTTGACGAAATCCGAACCTATTTTGAACGGAACTGATAGCGCGCTTCGCGCGCCAAACTGAACGCTCGGGCGGGCAAAAAGGAAGGGGGTTGGGGGGAAGGAATTTTTGCCCGCCCTCGCTTTCGCCGCTTCTTTTTTCGCCGTCGCAATTTTTCGTATTTCGCTTTGCGAAATACGTCGTCAAGAATGGTTGCCCTTGTCCCTCCCGCCCATACGCGGGCAACGATAAGGAACTCCCTTTAATATGTTGCATAAAATTTATGACTATGATACTATAAGTATATCAATGTTATTAAATGATATCAAATGTATGGAAAATAACAATCCTTATTTAACTACTAATGAAATAGCTAAATTGTTTAATGTTAAAGTTATTACTATCTATCGTTGGGAAAAGAAAGGTCTAATAAAATCCCATAGACCTAATCCAAAAGGGAAAAAATTTTTTATAAAAGAGGAGGTTCTAAAGTTAATAGATAATAATAAGCTTTCTGTTTCTAATGATATAAAACTTTTGGATAATTGCGATAGTCAAGAGATTGGAACCAAAGCTAAAAATATTAAGATAATTAAGGACAAAGCCGGGTGTTTAATTCCAAAAACCTTAATTATTAATACTAACGTTTTCACTCGATTGTTAACGGAGAATAAAATTTTAGATCCTTTAAATTATGATTGGTCTAAATTTGAAATTCCTACTAAATATCAAAAAATAATCCTTGAAAAAATCAATCAAGAATTTAATAATAAGCCCTTGGTCATTAGGAGTTCAGCGACCTGTGAAGATTCCCCTTTATTAAGTTTTGCTGGCCAATATTCAAGTTTCCTCAACATAAAAGGAGAGGAAAATATTTTAAGGGCTATTAATCTTTGCTATCAGTCGCTGTTTAGTAGCAATGCTAAAATATATGCAAAAATAAATGGTGTCAGATTAGAATATGAAAATATGGCTATTGCTGTTCAAGAATTAATACCGGCAAAAGTTGCTGGTGTGATATTCACCGCTGATTCGGTCAGTCAAGATGACAAAAAAATGGTTATTGAATATACAGAAGGATTAGGGGATTCTATAGTCAGTGGGCACAAAAAACCAATTACGAAAGAAGTGGATAAAAATAAAATAAATAATTTACAAAATATATTTCTGAAAAAATTATCAAAAATAGCGTTAAATCTTGAAAAAGTATTTGGCAATCCTCAAGATGTTGAGTGGGGATGGGACGGTCATAATATATATATTTTCCAAAGTAGAAACATTACAACCCTAGATAAACACCCCAAAAATTTAAATTACTTTTTTGATAAAAACAAAATTTTGGGAATGGGCATTGTTGCTTGTAAGGGCGTATCTGATGGTTTATTAAAAATCATTAACAATATCGAAGATTATGATAAAATTAAAAAAGGCGATGTTGTTTTTATGGGTTGCAAAATGGATCATAATTTAATCAAAAAAATTCCTTTAATAAATGCCCTGATAATAAATGGGGGGATTCTTTCGCATATTGCAGTAATAGCAAGAGAGTTTAATATTCCCTGTTTAACAGAAATAGAGATGGTTAATGAAAAAATCGAAAAATATATAAACAAAAAAATTATTGTTGACGCAATAAAAGGAAAAATATTAACTAATTAAAAATAGGTAATTAGTGGGAAACGTAACCAAAATAGATGCTGATGAATAATTTGAACAGATTGTCTTTCCGATGATTGAATCGGTATTCCACCTCTTTAAGATACATCGGAAAATGATATTTGGAAACCCCGCGATAATTATACAAAATATGTTTAGCAAAACTCCAAAATCCCTCGATACCGTTAATGTGATTCTTGGTGCGCTTGTCGACCATGGTTTTGTTGTGCGAAACGGTATGATGTTTGCCAAGACGCTTCAAGGAATTGTAGCTTCTAAATTTGTCAGTGTAATAGACCGATCCTTTTCGCGTTTTCTTCCTGATGATATTCATCAGTTCTTCGGCGGACACTCCTTCGACAACCCTCGTATATACCCTGCCATCGTGCTCCAGAAGGCCAAATACAATACTTTTACCCTTTGCTCCGCGTCCGCGTTTTCCTTTGCGTCTGCCGCCAAAGTAGCTCTCGTCCATTTCAATCTCGCCGGAGAGCTTGCCGCCCTCAAGCTCCGCTACGTGGTAGATCGCTTCTCGCAGGCGTTGGTACACTCGCGTCACCGCTTGATAATCAACATCGAGATCGTGAGCCAGTTTGTACGCCGGTTGGCACTGGTAGAATCCTTTCAGTATCCCAAGTTCTCGTCGCAACTGTTGGAGCGACTTCTGTTTTCCACAGGTCTTGCTTCGGCACTTCGCGTACCCACGACCGGTGCGATTGATTTTGAAAGCGCCGCAAAAAATACACTTTCTACCCCTCTCAAAGTTGGCCGCACAACTAAAAACGTTCTTTTGTCTTGTAACCATATGGATATTTTGACATCCATAGGTTACGATTACCACTAATTACCTAAAAATATGGAACTACAACTTTTCATTTATAAAAATATAGCTCTACATTTCTATTATTCTAAAGATAGCGTTGAAAATGGGATAATAAAAAGCAAAAATATTTTTGTTTATTTCCCTGGATTACCTCAAATGATTGATGAGGATTTTTTCGTTAATAAAGTTGATAAAAATACGGCCTTTTTTAGCGTTTATTATATGGGGAGCTGGTTGAGCGGCGGTAGTTTCACTTATGAAAATTGCCAAAAAACAGTGGAATTAGCCGTTGAGTTTGTAAAAAATAAACAAGGAATTAAAACTTTTGATGATAAACAGATAAATTGGAACTACAATAATTTATATGTGATGGGTTACAGTTTTTCAGGCAATCCTGTTGTCTCCGCTAAAATAACAAAAAATGATGTGAAAAATGTTATTTTGTTTGCCCCATTACTTTTTCTGCACAAAAAAGAAGTTTTAGAATTTACGAAAGATAAAAAGACTATAGATAATTTTTATGGTTTTAACTCGTTCTACTTGGAATTTCTTAGACGAGGTTATAAATTTGCGCTTAGGGGCATAGAAAGGAAAAGCTGGAATAAATATTTTTCCGGAAAAGAATCGAAATCTCTTATCAAGACAAATAAAGATTATCCCGACATTATTATATTTCATGGAAAATTAGATGAAAAAATCCAGCATACAAGCTCGCTGTTTTTTCAAAAAGAAAAATATCCCGAGGCAAAAATTTTTCTTAAAGATGGGGTTGGGCATGATTTAGAGAAACTTTTTGATATAGATCAAATCAATAAAATAATTTAATTATTTATGAAAAAACGAATAGTTTTTATAACTGATTGTGCCGATGTTGCATATAACGAATTAAGGGGAGTGATTTTAGATAACATTAAAAGTGATGAAATAATAATTGAACCAGTTGTGTCGGTTATGCCATTTTCAATTATTAATGGTAATTTTGTTTTGCGTCTAATGGCCGAGGCTTATCCCGAAGGCACTATTTTTTCTATAATTCTAAATCCGTCCAGAGAAAGATCAGCTCGTTTAATTGGCAAAACAAAGGAAAAAGGTATTTATTTTATGGGAGCAAATACGGGTGTTTTTACTTGGCTTTTCAAAGATTTTGGTGTAGAGGAATTATTCGAATTAAATGATCCAGGATTTTTTCCGTTTGGTGGAAAATATGTTCACGCTCCAGCTGTGGCACAGATAGCTATGGGTAAACCATTAAAAGAAATGGGGCATCAATTTAATACTGAAAAAGTTGTCAAGATTGATGTTCCTGGCGGCACAATTGTCCATATTGATAATTTTGGATTGATGAAATTTATTGGTGAATTAACTGGATTAAATGAAGGTGATAAATTGGAAGTTAACATTAACGGAAAAATATTGACAGCGGTTTATGTAAAAAGAATGATGAGCCAAGAAACTGGCGAATGGGTAATCTATCATGGAAGCTCCCTTGGTATGCCAGAATTAGGTAAAGTGCGAGAAAATGGAGCTAAAGAATTAAACGCTAAAGTCGGAGATATAATTACTTTCAAAAAGATTTAAGCTTGATTTAAAATATCTAAAAAAGAAAAAGCCCCTAAAGATTTTCATCTAAAGGGGCTGTGTTATGACGTGTTAACAAAATACACGTCGTGGGGAGGTAACAACTTGCGAGTCATCAAATAGAAGAACTCTGACCTGATGCCTACAAGCAGCCCTGTCAGTCGGAACTCTCCGAGAGCGATTTCGAGCACATGGATGTGCCAAAGGAATCCGAGAATCTCGTTAAGAGTTAAGTTATCTGAAATGGTTTTCTTGCTTTGTGGCAAGAGTTTCCAAAATTCAGACGCAGTAACCCTAGTTGCATGGGGTAGATACGCCCCCAAAGCAGTGTCTTTCACAAAATCCGACACAAGGTGGATTTCATGGAAGCCAAGATCTGGTAACAGAGCGACGAATCGATCGGAAATGTTTTGCTGTTCTTTGCGTGTTCGCGACAATGCGACCATAGGCCAAACATCATCAACTAATGCGCAAAGAGAAACATTTTGCGACCCTGCTCTTTTTCGTGCTTCCTCTGCCGCTTTCGGATAGATGGACAAGTAATCTTTTGGGGGATTTCTTGCCCAGACACTGAAGCCGAGTCGCAAGACCTTTGGAGGTGTAGGCGGCGATTCGCAAATACTATATGCAATCATCGTCCACCTCCTAAATCGTAACGAACTGGAAGAAACGACGCTTTCCAACTCGTACAACTCCATTAACTTTACTGATCACGATTTCAGGAGAAAGTATGGTGTCTCCATCTTCGCTTACGCTCCGCACGCCCTGTTGTTCAAACAATCGGCGGAGTTCGCCTTTGCTTTTGAACTGGCCGCTTTTCAGCAGAGCGTCCAAGATCGTGGTGCTTGCGTCTTCAGTCAATTCAACGCAATCCTCGTTGTGGATATTCTTTTGAGAGAATTTCCGCTCAAAGGATTCGCGTTCTCGCAGGCCATCCTCAATGTGTTGCGTCTCAGTGGCGACTATGAGAGTGGCGAGTTGCTTCTTGGCTTCCAGTGGATTCTCCTTGATGAACGCATCAAGTTCTTCCAACTCTCGTTGATGAACATCAGCGAAACACCGGAAGTACTGGCTGATTAGGCGATCGGGAATTGACATTATCTTTCCGAACTTGTCCTCGTGAGTAGCGTTAACGGCAACATAATTGCCGTAACTCTTGCTCATCTTTTTCCCATCGCCACTCGTTCCTTCCAAGATGGGCGTCATCAGAATCACCTCTTTGTCCATACCAGACTGACGCATGATCTTACGGCACTGCTGAAAATTCAGCAGCTGATCAATGCCGCCAATTTCGACATGAGTTCCGAGATGAACCGAATCTATACCCATCAAGACCCCGTAACAGACTTCCGCGAGCGACACTGCCTGTTCGTTACGCATCCTCGCTCTGAAATCTTCGCGTTGCATAGCTTCCGATAAATTGATCTGCTGGAAGATAGCGAAAATTTCTTGCAAGGTCATCGGATTCAACCACTTGGCGTTGTGGTGAATGTGAAGCATACGCAGATCGATGTACTTTCCGATCTGGCTGGTGTATGTTTCCATATTCTTCACGATTTGTTCCGGACTCAACGGAACTCTGCCGGTGTCCCTCGCGGTGGGATCACCGACTCGAGCAGTGAAATCTCCGATGATGAAGTCAATGTGATGACCGGCTTTTGCAAACTGACGCAAAAGCATGATTGGCACCACATGGCCGATGTGAATTTCCGACGCTGTTGGATCAATTCCGAATTTCACCTTCAGCGTTGGATGTTCGGATATCTTTTGCCGCAACCGATTGGTCGTGATGACCTCTTGGCATTTCGGCAACAGGAAGTCGACAAGTTCGTCGACTTCCATTCCGACCCACGATTCCGAATCACGGGCAAGGAATTGCTGATCAAACCTTTTCATGACTTACCTCCTTCTGTTGTTAATGTGCTGTTTTTAACAGGAAACCATTTCCTGTTAATACGCCAGTTTACATCTTTTTGCTTATTTTGTCAATCTTTTGTGTATTTATTTTTATATTGAAAAATTTTGTTTATTTTGATAAGATAAAAACAAATTCAGGCGGCGTGCCAACTTCGTTGGCACGAAAAATTGCGATGGTGAAAAAAGAAACGGCGAAAGCGAGGGCGGGCAAAAATTCCTTCCCCCCAACCCCCTTCCTTTTTGCCCGCCCGAGCGTTCAGTTTGGCGCGCGAAGCGCGCTATCAGTTCCGTTCAAAAAAGGTTCGGATTTCGTCAAACAAACGCACAGATAGAAACTTCCTCGGTCGTGAGGGCCGCCGCGCTTCGCGCGGCGGAAGAATGTGCAAGGTACCCCATTCTTAAGACAAATATTCCAGGCAATTGTTTTAATTTTAACTTGCTTGATTTTTTAAAGCAAATTCTCGTGGTAACATCTTTAATGCTGTATGAATTCTAGTGGTGTTGTAAATATATATCGTTCTATATATTTCAAACACAAGCTCTCCTAAAGTTTCAAACCTGTTTGGATCACCTAGATCAATTTTAAACTTGTCATAGAAACTTTCTTGATATCCATTCTGCCAAGGTGAGCCTTTGTCTGACATTGAGATTTGGATTCCAGACGAAAAACAAAAGTCAGTATATATTTTACCAGTATATTCACTCCCTTGATCGGAATGAATTATGTCTGGTCGTCTATGATTCATTAACGCTGATATTATTGCTTGGACTACTAAAGCACCTGAATGATTAGTTAATACACAAACTCCAACAACTTCTCTGTTCCAAACATCAATCACCGTAGCTACATATATGAATCTGTTTTTGTACCACAGGTATGTAAAATCTGTCACCCAGATTTGATTGATTCTAGTTAGAAATGTTACCTGAAGAAGATTCTGGTATTTACCATAGATACTTGTTTTACTTCGTTTAAATGGCTTCCTGTGTCTTCTGTATGGCTTCAGATTAAACTTCTTCATTACTCGCAAGATTCTCTTTTTGTTTAGCTTTAGGGCTGTAGAGAGTCTCTTGTGACCGTAACTTGGAAAATCATTCCAAACTTTTTCAATCTTTTCTTTTACTTCTAAATCTTGCTTATGTTTCTTGCTTTTGTAATACAATGAGCTTTTTGATACTCCGAAAACTTCGTGAAGACTTTTATGTTTTTGAGCTACCACTTTTTTTGGGCAATACCAAGTTGCACTGTCAGTTCACCAATGATTTGTTTTAACTCTCTATTTTCTTTCTCTAGTTTGATTAAGTCCTTAGATGGAACTTCTCCAGTACTTTCCCTCAACCACTCATAGATGGTTGTTTTACCAATACCATGTTCTTGTGATATTTCTGCTATGGATTTACCACTTGTTTTGACTCTCTCTAATATTTGATTTCTTAGATCAAGAGATACTTTATTATGTGGTGTGGACATATTCTTTGGTTAGATTACTAATACGACTATTTTACTATTAATCTTACCGGAAAATGTGTCTTAAATTTGGGGTACCTGTCAGTTTTTCTACGATTTCGGCGGAAATTTCAATACCTTCCCGAGCGGCATATTCCCGCAATTCGGTGAGTTGAGCGTCAATGCTTAAAACCTGCTTGTCCTCGACATCAGTGGACTTGCGAGCATACAAAAAGAATTTTTTATTTTCCATATTATTATTCATAGTAATAAAAAATCTTTTTGTATCCAAAGCAAATACTATGAGTCAAAATTGCTTCTGATTTCGCACCTGCTTCTTGGCGAAAAAACAATCCGTCCCGCCGAAGGCGGGAATCCGAATTCATTGGCGAAAACGGGCGAAACAGTGTGGGCGTGCCTTCGGCACGCCCACTCCTTGGTTGGTTCTCAACCGCTAAGTTCCATTCTGATGTCTCTATTGTACCAAACTCGCACCTATTTCCAAAATCGCTGAATGAATCGCCCCACCACCACTCGCTCCGCTCGCATGTCCCGCAAAAAATGTTCTTTACTTTTTTGATTTTGCGCGCAACCGATTTTTTCTAAAAGGATGAGAACATTTTTTGCGGGACTCTGCCCTCCAAGTATTCGGGCAGTGCGTGGGGCTTCAATGCGGACTCGGTTTTGCCAAAACTATTTTTCTGGGGATTTGGATTTGGCAAAACCGAGTCTGAATTTCCCGCCCGCAGAAAGGGGTCTGGGGAGGAATGCGGGCGGGATTCGTTTCCAATTCTTTCGGAAAAAATTTTGCGACTACATTGAAAAAAGTCATCATATCTGTTAGTATAATACTGTACTCGAAATAAAGCAACAGTTAAATGTTATCAATATATGGAAAGTAATCAACTGGGACTAAAAATAAGGAAATTGCGACAAAAACTAGGGCTTTCGCAAGACGATTTTGCTCGTAAGGCAGATGTTGCCTATACAACGCTTACTAAGATTGAAACTGGCGTTATTAAAAAACCTTCGGTTTTTGTGGTGAACAAAATCGCCAAAGCCCTTAGTGTCGCAATTGAAGATTTGATAAAATAAACAGTATGGAAAATCCCTCAGACAAAACAATAGAAACCTATCGACAAAATTTTGATAAATATGTCGAGCGAACGCCCGCCGAGCCGAGTGGCGAATTTAGAGAGTGGATGGATTCTTTCGCTTCACATATTCCTAAAGATGGCGTAATTCTTGAAATCGGCTCGGCTTCGGGTCATGATGCTCGATATTTTTCCGCTAAAGGTTTCAAAGTTGTTTGCACCGATATTATTCCAAAAGCACTGCAAAAACTTTCCGAGGAAAGTTTTGAAACTGCTGAATTTGATTTTAGGAATGAACCAAAACCGGAGTGGGCAGGAAAATTTGACGGATTTTTTGCGAATGCCGTGCTTCTCCATGCCCCGCCAGATGTTTTTGAAAACGCCTTGAGAAATGTTGCTGTTGTTCTAAAAGAAAATGGGGTCGCAGCGTTTTCGTTAAAAACTGGCGAGGGCGAAGAAATAACGCTCGAAAAAATGGACGCTCCGCGTTATTTCCGGTATCACACCGAGCCAGAGATTCGAGAAATTTTAAGTAAATTACCTTTTGAAATTATCAGCATGTCTCATGCAGATCAAGAAGAATGGTTGCATGTAGTTATGAAAAATAAAAAATAAATTATGGCAACTAGAAACAAAGCAATACCAGCCGTTTATATTTTCTTAGAGAAAGACGGAAAATTTCTTATTGCTCGTCGATGTAATACTGGGTATCAAGACGGAAATTACCAAGTTCCAGCTGGACATGTGGACGAAGGTGAATTACCAACAGAGGCGATGGTTCGCGAAGCGAAAGAAGAAGTTGGTATTGATTTATCTCCCGAAAATCTTGAATTGGTACATGTATCATACCGACCAAAACATGACGACACAGATAATCGCGTGGATTTCTTTTTTCGGGCAAGAACATGGGACGGAGAAATTATAAATATGGAACCAAACAAGTGCGATGATTTAAAATGGGTTTCACTAAATGAGCTACCAGAAAGTATGACGCCCCATGTTCGAGACGCTATGGAATGTATGCAAAAAGGAATATTTTTTAAGGAGCTTGGCGTTGATTTTTTAAAGGAAAATGGACTCTATAAGTTATGAATACCAAAAAATCAAACTGCATAATAATTCACGGTTGTCCCTCTGATGTCGAGAAAGCCATGAATCCTGAAACAAGGACTTATGATAAGCACTGGATTCCTTGGCTCAAACGAAATCTTATTGCTTCCGGCGTTGAAACGGAAACACCGCTTATGCCCGACCCATGGGAGCCGAACTATCAAAAATTCAAAGCTGAATTTAAAAAATACGAAGTTGGCGAAAACACAATTTTAGTCGGGCATAGTTGCGGTTCCGCTTTCTTGGTTCGCTGGCTTGGAGAAACAAAGAGAAAAATTTTCAAACTTATTCTCGTCGCTCCTTGGAAAATTCCTGACAACGATGATGAATTTAGAAAGGAATTTTACACATATCCGATTGATGAAAATATAAAATCAAGAGTGGGCGAAATCGTAATGTTCACTGCTGATGACGAGGAAGATGAAGGAAAGGAAAGTTTGAAAATTTTTCACCAATCATTAGGCGGAGAGGTTATCGAACTTAAGGGACACGGACATTATACACTCGGCGATATGGGAACGGATGAATTTTCAGAATTGTTAGAAGTCATTTTGAAATAGTCGCAAAATTTTTTCCGAAAGAATTGGAAACGAATCCCGCCCGCAGAAAGGGGTCTGGGGAATGAATGCGGGCGGGATTCCAATTCGCCAAATTTTTTCTGCGCCAATATGAATTCATATATGGGATTATATCCCCATATTGAGGATAAGCGCAATAGTTGATAACATGTTAATATCAATATGACTCAAATATCCAAAACATTAGGCAAAAACATCAAGCGCGTACGGCTTCGCCGTAAGATGTCGCAAGGCGACATCTGTCGAGCAATTAACATGGACAGAAGCTATATGAGCGCGATTGAAGGTGGCAAGGTAAATGTAACTATTGCCATTGTAGAAAAACTTGCTCGCGCGCTTGATGTTTCGGTTGATGAATTATTGAAATAAGATAAAAAATATGTCTAATCCAAAAATAATTTTAGTAACTGGTTGCACTGGGTTTATTGGTGGCAATTTTGTAAAACAGTTTAGGAAAAAATTTTCAAAAACTAAAATTATTGGAATTGATGATTTTTCAACTGGAAGAAAAGATGTACTCAGTTCATCAATTATTTTTTACGAGGGATCAATTTTAAATGAAAAGCTTTTGGAAAAGATTTTTTCTAAACATAAACCAGAATATGTTTTCCATTTCGCCGCGTTGCCCAGAGTTTCTTATTCAGTTGAACATCCGCGTCATACAAGCGAAGTTAATATTATTGGAACGGTCGCACTTTTAGAAGCGGCGAAAAATAATGGCGTGAAAAGATTTATCTACTCGTCATCCTCATCTGTTTACGGTGGTGCAAAAAAATTACCAACGAAAGAATCTGAAAGTTTTCCCGACCCAAAATCTCCTTATGCCGTCCAAAAATATATCGGAGAGCCGTTTTGTAAAATTTTTAGTGAGTTGTTTAGACTTGATACTGTCTGCCTTCGTTATTTCAATGTTTTCGGCCCTGGCCAATATGGGGATTCCCCCTACTCAACTGTCGTATCCGCTTGGTTAGAATCATTATATTTTCCGATAAAGAAAAAAGCTTTTATTGAGGGCGACGGCAATCAATCAAGAGATTTTTGTTATGTGGACAATGTAATCTTGGCAAATATTTTGGCCATGCAGTCAAAAAGTGATTTCAATGGAGAGGTGTTTAATGTCGCACATGGAAGCCAGATAAAAGTTAATGAAGTGAAAAAAGTGATAGAAAAATATACAAACAAGAAACTGGATTTAGAGAAACGCCCGCCGAGATTGGGAGATGTAAGACATACCCACGCCGATATTTCAAAAGCTAAAAGACTGCTGGGTTATAATCCAACAGTAAATTTTAACGAGGGATTAAAGCAAACAATTGAGTGGTTTAAATCACGCAAAATATGAGAGAAAATCAAAAACATTATTTAAGAACTTGGATTGAAATCAATCAACAAGCCTTGAAAAATAATTACAGTATATTCAGACGCTTGATTGGGCCAAAATGTCTTTTAATGTCCGTTGTCAAATCAAATGCCTATGGCCACAGTTTGATTGATTTTTCTCGTGCCACAGAAAGTTTAGGAGTTGATTGGTTTGGCGTTGATTCTATTGTTGAAGCGGAAAGTTTAAGAAAAGCTGGTCTAAAGAAACCGATTTTGGTTTTAGGCTATACATTAGAGAATAAAATCGAAACTGCTTTCAAAAATAATATCTCTTTAACAATTTCTGATTTCTCAACTCTGGAAAATTTAAAAAACATCAAAGTTCGGGGTTATAAATTAAAAATCCATATAAAAATTGATACAGGAATGCATCGCCAGGGATTTTTTGTTTCAGAAATTCCTTCCGTAATAAAAATTTTAAAATCGCAACCAACCATAATACTTGAGGGTGTTTATACTCATTTTTCTTCGGCAAAAAATCCAGCGTTTCCTTCCACAACATTTAGTCAGATTGAACAATTCAAAAAGGCTATTGGCCTTTTTAAATCAGCTGGATTTAAGGGGTTTATAAAACATGTCGCGGCGACATCTGGTACAATTATTTTCCCGCAAAGTCATTTTGATTTGGTCAGAATTGGAATTGGACTCTGTGGACTTTGGCCATCGAAAGAAACCAAGGAAGCATTTAAGAGAGAAGTTAAACTGGAACCAGTTTTATCGTGGAAAACAATCTTAAGCCAAATTAAAAGTTTACCCAAAGGAAGTAAAGTTGGCTATGATCTGACCGAAACTCTCAATCGTCCTTCAAGAGTTGTAGTTTTGCCAATTGGCTACTGGCACGGATTTCCGAGATTGCTTTCAGGTATTGGCAAAGCGTTAATTAAGGGTAAAGAAGCAAAAGTTATCGGTCGAGTTTCAATGGATATGGTTAATGTTGATATTACAGATATTAAAAATGTAAAAGTCGGAGATGAAGTAATTTTAATTGGAAAAAGTGGAAAATTAGAAATTTCGGTTGACGATTTAGCCCATTTAAGCGATACTATCAATTATGAAATTGTTACTCGCCTTAATCCGTTGATAAAAAGGATTGTAGTTTGACATTTAATTTCAAACTTTGTCGCAGAAAAAATTTGGCGAATTGGAATCCCGCCCGCATTCATTCCCCAGACCCCTTTCTGCGGGCGGGAAATTCAGTCTCGGTTTTGCCAAATCCAAATCCCCAGAAAAATAGTTTTGCCAAAACTTTGTTCGCATTGAAGCCCCGCCGCCCCGCGCGATTGAGCGCGGAACCGAACAGAAAAACTTTCTTTTCCTTTTTAGGAGAATTTTTTAGTGGCGCGCGCAAAATCGGAAATTGTAAAGAAAGTTTTTCTGCGAGGCAGACCGCCGCTTTGCGGCGGCTGGCGGCGGGGCGGAGCGTTCGCCCATTTCAGAAATTTTTGCTAAAATAGGTTCGAGCGTGGTTGTATAAATGCACCATAATCAAACTTTCAGGAATTTTGCCGACCGATTCGGCCACGCGCTTGCGCGCGGTAATGAGAAGGGGGTGGGCGAAATCCGAACCTATTTTTTCAAAAGACCATAAATATACGGTCGAACAACTTAAGAAAGCCCGCCTTGAGGCGGGCTTGGATCAAGCTGAAGTAGCGAAGCTACTCGGTAAAACCCAGCCTCATATCTCAAAAATTGAAGCGGGACAAAGACGACTTGATATTACTCAACTCAAGGAGTTTGCAAAAATTTACAAAAAAGACTTATCCTTGTCTTTGCAAATTGTAAAAAAGAAAAAGGACAAGAATACTTTCACTATACGGAGGCGTGGTTGCTAAAAGATATAGACCCAAAACAATTTCTCGCGCTATCTAAATATGATATTCGTCTTGGTGTTTACAGAACCGGAAAGAACGCCGGTAAACCACATGACCATGGCTCAGCTTTTCGCCTCACTCGCCTTTCTGAAAAAACCTTCCCGCTTTTATTCAAAACGCACAAGCAGATTCTTTAGTTTTTTCTCAATACAACGATACTTTCTTTATTTATTGTTTCTTCCAACGAGCCAACTATGTTGGTTGGTGAGTTTTTAATAGGCATTCTTTTGCCTGGAATATTTCGAACTATAATATCCTCGCAAGTAAATCCTATTTTTTCTGCTAATTCAGCGATGATAAAATCTGTTGGTATCCTAACTTGTTTTACCAATCTATTACCTACAACAAGACAGAAATACTTTTTAGCTTTTAGGATTGTATGTGCTTGTTTCAAACAGTCATTTAATCCGATATAAAAACTCAATACATCTCTTGCTCTGGCTTCATCCTGCTTTGCAATTTTTTCTAGCGATTCTTTAAGATAATCGGACGGAAGTATATGCGTTAGATTTTTAGTAGCCCTACCACCAAGTAGATAGTTATCTACACCAGAAGCATCATTTGGATCATCAAACACATCAATCCATTGTGCCGAAAGGCGAGAAAATTGCCCATAAGCAACAGTTGTACGGCTATCGCCGTATGGCGGAGAAGTAATAATACAGTCGATAGAGTTTGCTTTAATTCCATTGTCTTTTGACGAATCACCGTAGATTATTTTTGTCCACGAATTTTTTTTTGCATCTTTGTAAAAATCAGTCATTCCAGCGATATTTTTTTCTGCATGTTTGCGAAATATCCCAATAACATCGGGGTCATGCTTTTCCAGTTTGTCGCCCTTAACTCGAACTAGCTTAAACTCACCAGTCTTTGTATTTGAGGAATAGCGAACTGTCTCACTAAAGGCAACCATCAAAAAATTCTGAATTGCCTCGTCTTTTATTTCGTGTATAGCTTTCTTTAGTTTTGCAAGTTTAACAATTACTTTATCCTTGAACCAAAAATCTATGTTCTTAAAATCTGGCTGCTTTATTTCGTTATCTTTAATCTTTCCTACTCTATTAAGCAATGCTAAGTATTCTTTTGTTAGCTTTTGGGGATTGATTGGGGTTGTCTTTGCTTTCGCAAGAAAAATAGCCAAAGGATTAAGGTCTATTCCGTAAGCATTTCTTCCTATCAATCTACTTTCTACTAAAGCCGAACCAGAGCCACAAAAAATATCGCAAATAGTATCACCTTCTTTACTATAAGTTTCTAACAATCTTCTCCCGACTTGTGGAATAAACATTTCGGGATAAGTATGTATTCCGTGTGTGTGCGATTTTGTTTTTTCTCCTCTGTAATCCCATGAGTAATCTATTTTACGCACATACTTCTCGTCTCTTGATTGCCCTTGATCTAGTTGCGATTCAAGATTACGAATAATTTTAACAACAACGCCTCTCACTTCTACTTCATCACGATAAATTGGAAATAGCGTTGGGTTTGCTGGTTGTAGCCTAAACTTTCCATTCTCACGATATAATTTTTTGAGTGTTGCTTGGTTATCATCTATCACAGCCACAACGGTCTGACCATTTTCTGCTATCTCTTGTTTACGTATAACAACAATATCACCGTCAAAAATACCCTCATCAATCATACTGCTCCCTTGAACACGCAAAGCGTAGTGCTTGCCTTGCTTTCCAATCTCATCTCTTGTGATTGTGATTGTCTCGTCGGGGATTTCTATCGCCTCAATCGGCTGACCCGCCACGATTGCACCTAAAATAGGAATTTCCACTGTTTGCTTCGCTTCAACTGTCGAAACAGCGCGAGGTTGGTTGTGTTTTTTATTCAAAAAGCCGGCATCTTGTAATTTACTTATATAGTAATGAGCCGTTGATACAGAGGCGAGTTTAAACTTCTTCTTGATCTCGTCAAGAGAGGGGGCATAGCTATGCTTTGCCATATATACTTTTATAAAATCGAGGACTTGCGTTTGCTTTCTCGTAATCATAATGCTATTATAGAAAATAAATAGAATGTATACAAGTAGTAGTTATCCACATAGACATGGATTTGACTATTGTTATGTGTAAGAGTAATATTTAAGCATTAACGCAAATACTTAAATATGTTAGAACCATCACAAATATCAAAAATTAAAGAAACACTAAAGGAACAGAACACTTCTTTGGTCGATGTGTTTAGTTTGCTCGGGGATAAAAATCGGTTCCTTATTATAAAGCTCCTTATTAAACAAGGAGAGATGTGTGTTACCGATCTTGCTAATGTCCTGGATATTTCAGTATCGGCAGTATCACAGCACATGCGGATACTTGAGATGTCGAGGATGGTCGAGGGCGAAAAGATGGGGCAGATGATGTGTTATAAGCCAAAAATAAACGATCTAAAAATTAAGAAGATTATAAATTTAACGTAATTAAAAAATAACTTAAAAATACTATGAAAAATGTAACCATATATTCAACACCAACTTGCCACTTCTGTCATGCGACTAAAGAATTCTTCAAGGAAAACGGTATCGTCTTCACGGACTATAACGTTTCAGAAGATTCTGCGAGACGTGATGAAATGATTCAAAAAAGTGGACAGATGGGTGTACCAGTCATTTTTGTCGATAACGAAATGGTAACGGGTTTTGACGAACCAAAACTGCGAAAGCTTTTGGAGATTAAAAATTAAATATAAGTATGGGAAAGACAATTAATCAAAATCATCAAATAGTCTACACCTGTAGCGAGTGCAAGATGAAATATCACGATGAGGCAACTGCCAAGCGGTGTGAAGAGTGGTGCAAGAAAAATAAAAGTTGCAACTTAGATATCATAAAATATGCAATTAAAGAAGATGAATACGCAAATTAAAATCATTATCTTAATTGTCCTTCTCGTCGGTGTCGGTGCTTTTTGGTATTTTCAAAGCAGGTCGTCATTTCCTATTCCGAGCGGGGAAACAGTATTGCAGGGTAATGAAAACAAAGAATCTTCTGTTGGGACAGCTTCCGATGCTTCTACAGGTATAAAACAAATTATGCAAACACAGAGAGAAATTTTAGTTACAGATGGAGTTAAGCACTCTATTCCGCTTAGTGAAATACTCTCTGGCGGTCCCGGGAAAGACGGTATTCCTTCCATAGATGATCCGAAGTTCACTTCGTCCACTGAAGCAACTTTTCTTAACGACAGCGATCCGGGACTTGGTCTCACCGTAAACGGAGAAAGTCGTTTTTATCCATATCGTATTCTTGTCTGGCACGAGATCGTAAGCGACACTATTGCCGGTGAGCCGGTATTAGTGACGTACTGCCCTTTGTGCGCGACTGGCATTGTGTTTGAGCGGAGGGTTGATGGCGAAGTACAAGAGTTTGGAGTGTCGGGCAGACTCTGGCAGTCAAATCTCTTGATGTATAACCGGGCAGAGAGTGAAGACAATGAGTCCCTGTGGTCTCAAGTGCTTGGCGAGGCGGT